>Ga0265300_10004082_pt1 | contig 11734 bp, 12 predicted proteins | sample AusTroGonzalo_MG_FD_193482 | JGI IMG/M metagenome (GOLD analysis project Ga0265300, IMG submission 193482) | Bovine rumen microbial communities from tropical cattle in Woodstock, Queensland, Australia - Gonzalo_03 | ecosystem: Host-associated > Mammals > Digestive system > Stomach > Rumen ... | reverse complement strand
TCAGGATCTGTTTTCGGAGGCTGAAGGTACCCCTGGTACCCACCCTATCGAGCAAAATCTGATGTTGAATTTTGATGATGCACCTGTACAGGCCCCCCAAAATGTGGCTCAGCAGCCCCAAAATTATAATAGTGTACGTAATACACACCCGGAAATCGTTCGCGAGGAGGTAAAATTCGTTGACAAACCGCAGCGTAAGGTTATCGAGATTCGTGTGTTTTACGATGATCAGACATGGGATACTTTTGTACCTGCGAAGAAATAAAGTTTTGTGGTTTCAAAAAATAATAGTACCTTTGTACCCGAATTAAAAATTTGAAGTATGAAGAAGTATATACTTGACCTCAAGGTGAAGCAGGTAGAGCAGATTCATCAGCGTTATGTACTTATAAAACTAACTGATGATAAACCTCTGCCCGATATGCTGCCCGGTCAGTTTGTCGAGGTGCGTGTAGATGGTTCAACATCTACCTTTTTACGCCGCCCCATTTCCATTAACTTTGTTGATCGCAACGCCAACGAGCTTTGGCTGTTAGTAGCTACCGTTGGCGACGGAACCCGAACATTAGCTAAACTGCAACCTGGCGACACGCTTAACTGTGTGCTGCCATTAGGCAACGGCTTTACTGCTGCCAAGGCTGGCGAGAAGGTGCTGCTGGTTGGTGGTGGCGTAGGAGTGGCCCCACTGCTGTATATGGGTGCCGAGATGAAGCGCCAGGGTATTGAGCCTACCTTTCTGTTAGGAGCGCGTACGGCTAACGACCTGCTGATGCTGCCTATATTTAATATGTACGGGCGCGTGTACGTAACAACCGAGGACGGATCGATGGGCGAGAAGGGCTTTGTAACTAATCACTCGCTGCTGAACGAGGAGCGTTTCGACCGTATCAGTACCTGTGGCCCTACGCCGATGATGAAGGCTGTGGCTCGTTATGCCCGTCAGAATAGCATCGACTGTGAGGCCTCGTTAGAGAACCTGATGGCTTGCGGACTGGGTGCTTGCCTGTGCTGCGTAGAGAAGACTACCGAGGGCAATTTGTGTGTTTGTAAGGATGGACCCGTGTTTAATATTAAGAAACTGTTATGGCAAGACTAAATGTAAAGATTGCTGACTTGGAGCTGAAGAACCCTGTGATGACTGCATCGGGTACTTTTGGCTACGGATTGGAGTTTGCCGACCTGATGCCTCTGGATGGTATCGGTGGTATTATTGTGAAGGGAACCACCCTGAATCCACGTGAGGGAAACGACTATCCACGTATGGCCGAAACAGCCAGCGGTATGCTGAACTGCGTAGGACTGCAGAATAAAGGCGTAGATTACTTCTGTGAGCACATTTATCCGCAGATTAAGGATATAGATACCAATATGATTGTAAACGTGAGCGGATCGAGTCCTGAGGATTATGCTGAGTGTGCTGCCCGTATCGATGCATTAGATAATATCCCTGCCATCGAGCTGAATATCTCGTGTCCTAACGTAAAGGATGGAGGTATGGCCTTTGGTGTTACCTGTGCTGGTGCTGCCAGCGTGGTAAAGGCTGTGCGCCAGCGTTACCACAAAACGCTGATAGTAAAGCTGAGTCCTAATGTAACTGATATAGCTGAGATTGCGCGAGCTGTAGAGGCTGAGGGTGCTGATAGCGTATCGCTGATTAATACGCTGATGGGTATGGCTATTGATATCGAGAAGCGCAAAACGCTGTTGAGCATTAATACAGGCGGATTGAGTGGCCCTTGTGTAAAGCCTGTGGCGCTGCGTATGGTATGGCAGGTGGCTAAGGCCGTTAAGATACCTGTAATAGGCTTAGGAGGCATTAGTTGTGCCAAGGATGCCATCGAGTTCCTGATGGCTGGTGCGACGGCCATCGAGATAGGTACAGCCAACTTCCTGGATCCGGCAGTAAGTATCAAGGTGAGGGACGGCATTAACGAGTGGCTTGATGCACACGGCTGTAAGGATGTTAGCGAAATCATAGGGGTTATTTAACCCCTTTTTTTGTGCCGTATAGATAAAAATTTGGGGGCTACCAATCGGCAGCCCCCAACCAACACAAAAACTAAACTAGACTTAACTAAAGCAATTCCGGGGTTTTCCCAAATCCCTGATTGCGGTGCAAAGATACGCATAGTTTTTGAAACTACCAAATCTTTTTTGCATTTTTTTGCAATCGGGGTGTTCTTTTCTATAAAATTACCGCATTTCGCAGTAAAATATAGTCTAAAATTGTCATTGCAGCCATCGATTCAACAACTGGTACTGCTCTGGGCAAAACGCACGGATCGTGGCGCCCGTGAGCAGTGAAAGTGGTGGCATTTCCTTCCTTATCTACCGTTTGCTGTTCGGTAAGAATTGTGGCTACTGGTTTAAAGGCCACACGGAAGTAAATGTCCTGCCCGTTGCTGATGCCGCCCTGAATGCCGCCACTGTGATTGGTTGTGGTGGTGATGGGCTGCTGATCGCCAGTTGATGGTACGAACACGTCGTTTACCTGACTGCCGCGCATGGTGGCACTGTCGAAACCATCGCCATACTCAAAGCCCTTAACGGCATTGATGCTGAGCATGGCCTGACCTAACGAGGCGTGCAACTTATCGAACTCAGGCTCGCCTAAGCCTGTGGGGCATCCCTTAATCACACAAGTAATGATACCGCCAATGGTGTCGCCCTCGGCCTTTACCTTTGCTATCAGCGCCTCCATTTCGGCTGCTTTCTGCTGGTCGGGGCAACGTACGGCGTTAGTCTCGGTAAGACTAAGGTCGTAGCGGCTGTAATCCTTATCAAGTGCAATATCGCCTACCTGTGATGTGTAGGCCTGAATACTGATTCCCTTCTGGCGCAATACCAGTTTGGCCAATGCGCCGCCCACGCAACGGCTGATGGTGATACGTGCCGATGAACGGCCGCCACCACGATGATCGCGGATACCGTACTTCTCGAAATACGTGTAGTCGGCATGCGATGGACGGAAAAGATTGCGCATATTCTCGTAATCGTTGGAGTGCTGATTGGTGTTACGAACGATGAATCCGATGGGGCAGCCTGTAGATTTGCCCTCAAACACGCCGCTCAGCAGTTCTACACGGTCGGCTTCCTGTCGTGAGGTGGTGATAGCACTCTGACCAGGGCGACGGCGATTCAGTTCGCTCTGAATAAACTCCATGTCGATGTCGATGCCGGCTGGCATGCCATCAATCACGCCGCCAACGGCCTCGCCATGACTCTCGCCGAAGGTTGTGAGTGTGAATATGTGTCCAAATGTGTTGCGCATAGGGGTAGGGGGAATTTTTTATGGGTTAGTGACAGTGTCCGCAACCGCAACCACAGCCATCGTCGTGGTGGTGATGCTCGTGATCGCAGCCTTCGTGATTGCAGCCCTCGTGGTCGCCTCCGCAGCCACCACAACCGCCGCATCCACCTGTCATATGCTTAATCAGGTGCTGAATCTCCTCGTCGGTAGCCTCGCGGTTCTCAATCACCTTACCCTTGAAGTTCAGGGTTTTGCCAGCCAATGGGTGGTTGGTATCAACGGTAACACCGTCTTCCTCGATCTTTACCACCTTAGCCATGAACTGATGGTCCTCGTTGTCCATCAGGGTGATAACAGCGCCCTCGAAGATGTTGTCGTGATCGAAATGACCGTTAACGGTAAATACCTCGCGGCTAACCTTGTGAACGCCCTCAGCTACATACTCGCCGAATGCCTGAGCAGGAGCCAGCTCGAAATCAAAGTCGCTGCCCTTTTCAAGACCCTTTACCTTCTCCTCGAAAGCATCGAGTGCTACGCTGAATCCGGTGATAAACTCAAATGGACGGTCATCGCCAGTCTGCTCCTCAAGCTCACTCTTGCCATCCTTCAGGCTGTACAACTGGTATACAACCGACATGAATCTGTTTTTTGTCTCTTCCATTATACCTATTATATATATATTTAGTTTCAGCCTGCAAAGTTACGCATTTTCTGCCAAATACACGAACGTTTAATTGGAAAAAGTAAAAAAATACTTATTTCTGCCTTTCTTTGATATGTATCAATAAAAGAGCTGTGTTCGCACACAATTACACAAAAATGCTTGTGAGTATCAAAAAATCGCCGTACCTTTGCACCGTCAAAAAGATAAAAGGATAACAAATTAAAGTATAAAAGTAGGTTGGCTGTAAAAAGTCACCGAGTAAAAAAAAGAAAGGGTAAAAAGATGAAAAAGATGATGATGACATTGGTAGCAATGCTGAGCATGACAACTGCATTTGCTGAGGGTGAGAACACTAACGCTGTAAACAACGTTGAGGCTTACAAGATGGACGTTAACATGGACAAGCTCTCAAAGGTTCTGAACCTGGCTATCGACCAGCGCGAGGCTGTAGAGAACATCCACAATGTATTCAATACTGAGATCTCATATGCAGCTCAGGCTAGCAACAGCGAGCGCGAGGCTATGGTTAAGCACGCTATCGATACCGACGTTAAGCGTATGCGCTACGTACTCAGCGAGGATCAGATGCGTACATACCTGCTGCTGCTGAACACCACTATCAACAACCGTGGTTTGAACAAGTAAATTCGTAGTTTTTTAGTTATTATTGGTCATTCTTTATAGAGGCATTCCTTTGGGATGTCTCTATTTTTATGCTTAAAATTTGCAAATGTCGATTTTTTTTGCTTACTTTGCACGCTGAAAACGATAATAACTAAATAATATCATAACAAGGTATGAAGAAAATTAAGTTTTTACTCATGTCGATGGTTGCCGCTGTGCTGGTTAGCTGCGGTACCACAAGTACTGTGCCTATCACAGGACGTAAGCAGAATCTGATGGTTAGCGATGGTGAGATGCTGAGCCTGTCGACCCAGCAGTATCAGGAGTTTATGAAAACAGCCAAGCTTTCTACCGATGCCACCAAAACCGCTATGGTTAAGCGCGTGGGACAGAATCTGGCCAACGCTGTGGTAAGCTATCTGAATGCTAACGGTATGCAGAACGATGTGCAGAACTACAAGTGGCAGTTTAACCTGGTGGCCGATAAGCAGGCCAACGCATGGTGTATGCCTGGCGGACTGATTGTGGTTTACGAGGGACTCCTGCCTATCACTCAGGACGAGGCTTCGCTGGCTATCGTGCTTGGACATGAGATTGCCCACGCTGTGGCACGTCACTCAGCCGAGCAGATGAGCACCCAGATTAAGCAGCAGTATGGTATTCAGGGTGTAGGTGCGCTGGCCAGTGTATTAGGTGTTGGTACCAATACCATTTCTCTGGGTCAGGCTATGGCATCGGCAGGTTTGAATCTGGCTAACCTCAAGTATTCGCGTAACCACGAGAGCGAGGCTGATTACATGGGACTGATTTTTGCTGCGATGGCAGGTTATAATCCTGAGGCTGCTGTTACTTTCTGGCAGCGTATGGCTTCGGCCAGCACCAGCAATACATCTGAGTTCCTGAGCGATCACCCATCAGATGCTACACGTATCAAGAACATTCAGGGATGGTTGCCCGAGGCTAAGAAATACTACAAGCCAAAGACCACCACTACGGCAAAGAAGACAACCACCACAAAAAAGACTACAACTAAAAAAACTACAAAAAAGAAGTAAATAAATGAAAAGAAGTACAATTACTATCGCGTTTGCTGCCTGCGCAATGATGGCACAGGCGCAGACACAGGGTGGAGGCATTTCTGCCCAGATGTTACAGGAAATCCAGAAGGAGCAGAAACAGTGTGGCAAGGAGCGTGTTATCGCTAATGCCATCTATGGTATGAGCATTGATGCGCTGGCCAAGAACTACAAGGTGGCCGCCCTGCCTATCGACACTCATTTCTCGGTTGAAACCCGTAAGCAGTCGATTACCGACCAGAAATCATCTGGACGTTGCTGGATGTTCAGCGGACTGAACGTGCTGCGTTCAAACTATATGGCTCAGGCCGATTCTGTAAGCATCGAGTTCTCGCAGGCTTATCTCTTCTTCTGGGATCAGTTGGAGAAGTCGAACCTGATGCTTCAGGGCGTGATTGATACCGCCAAGAAGCCTATGGACGATCAGCGTGTGCAGTTCTTCTTCCATTCGCCTATTGGTGATGGTGGTACTTTCTGCGGTGTGGCCGACTTGGCACCCAAATACGGACTGGTTCCCTCGGAGATTATGCCTGAGAGCTTTACCAGCGAGAACACCTCGAAGGCTCGCAGCCTGATTTCGTCGAAGCTGCGTGAGTTCGGACTCCAGCTGCGTGATATGGTAGCTAAGAAAAAGAGTGCTGCCGATATCCAGAAGGCTAAGACTGAGATGCTGGGTCAGATTTATCGCATGCTGAAGCTGACACTGGGTGTTCCCGTTGAGAAGTTCACCTACGCTTTCCACGATAAGAACGGTCGCCAGCTGGGCGAGGCCAAGGAGTACACTCCACTGAGTTTCTATCAGGAGGTTGTTGGTGGCGATCTGAATGGCACCTTCATTATGGTGATGAACGACCCACGTCGCGAGTACTACAAGACTTACGAGGTAGAGTACGATCGCCACACCTATGATGGAAGCAACTGGCGCTATCTGAACCTGCCTATGGAGGAGATTGAGCAGTTGGCTATTGCCTCGCTGAAGGATGGCCGTAAGATGTATAGCTCGTACGATGTAGGCAAGTTGCTGGATCGTAAGCGTGGCTATGCTTCGTTGGATAATTTCGACTACGGATCGGTATTCGGAACTACCTTTAAGATGGATAAGGCTCAGCGTATTTCTACCTTTGACAGTGGTTCTACCCACGCTATGACATTGACTGCTGTCGACCTGGATAAGCAGGGTAATCCCATTAAGTGGAAGGTTGAGAACTCGTGGGGCGCTACCAACGGCCAGCAGGGCTGCCTGATTATGACTGCCGACTGGTTCCGTGAGTATATGTTCCGCTTGGTTGTAAATAAAAAGTATGTGTCGGAGAAGTTGCTGAAGGCATACAATACCAAGCCGGTTATGGTAATGCCCGAGGACCCATTGTTCTTGCCCGATGAGTAAAGCTATTATTGTAGGCGCCTCATCAGGTATCGGACTCGAAGTGGCCCGTCTATTCATCCAGCGCGGCTGGACGGTAGGCGTGGCCGCTCGTCGTTTAGACCTGTTGCAAACCATTGGCGCCGCCGATGTGGAGCAGATTGATGTGACCAGTGCTGATGCACCCGAAAAGCTAATGCAGCTGGTTGATCGCCTGGGTGGTATGGATTTGTTTTTCTATGCCTCGGGTATCGGAAAGCAGAATCGTGAACTAACGCCCGATATCGAGTTGGCTACAGTTGAAACCAACGGCTTGGGCTTTACCCGTATGATTGGCTGTGCCTATCGCTATTTTGCCCAGCAGGGCAGGGGGCATATTGCTGCCATCACCTCTATCGCTGGTACCAAGGGACTTGGTCCGGCACCAGCCTATTCGGCTACCAAAGCCATGCAGAACGTGTATCTGCAGGCCTTAGAGCAGCAGGCCAACGCCCGAAAGCTCGATATCAGGTTTACCGATATCCGTCCTGGTTTTGTGGATACCGCCCTGTTGAGTGGTACGTTCCATTATCCCATGATGCTGAAGCCACAGGCTGTGGCACGCGAGATTGTGAGTGCTATCGAACATCATAAGCACATTCGTGTGATCGACTGGAAATATCGCATCCTGACTGCCGTTTGGCGCAGAATACCCAGATGTATCTGGCGTAGAATCAAATTGTAAAATCGATTAAAACTAAACTATATTATAATGAATAAGGTAGAGAAATATCAGTTGCTGCAGCAGCAGATTAAGGCGCTGAGCGCTGGTGAGACCGATCAGGTGGCTGTGATGGCTAATGTGGCTGCAGCCATACATTTGGAGATGGGATTCTGGTGGACAGGATTCTATCGTGTACAGAACGGCGAGTTGGTACTGGGTCCATTCCAGGGACCTGTGGCCTGCATGCATATCGGCTATGGCAAGGGCGTATGCGGAACCTCGTGGAAACAGGGCGAGACCATTGTGGTGCCCGATGTAGAACAGTTCCCTGGTCATATTGCCTGCAGCAGCGAGTCGCGTTCGGAAATCGTTGTGCCTGTAAGATCGGCCGAAGGCGAAATAATAGCTGTACTCGACATCGACAGCAAGGATTTGGCAACATTCGATGAGGTTGACAAGCAGTGGCTGGAAGAGATTGTCAAGGTGTTCGAATAAAAAATAAAAAAACGCAGAGAAATTTTTGGCAGTGTGGGCAGAAATGCTTAAATTTGCACCCGATTTAAATAGTTAACGCCCAAGTCGCATCCTCGTGTAGGGTGTGAGCGAACTGACAAGACGACGGCTCTCGGGTAGGGCTGGCACGGAACGCAGGGATTAAGTACAACTCCTTGGCAAGCTTATTGGCGAGCCGAGTAAAAATTTAAAGCTATATGGCACAAATGAATTTCGGTGGCGTAACAGAAACTGTTGTCACCAGCAAAGAGTTCTCACTTGAGAAAGCACGTGAAGTATTGAAAAATGAGACCATCGCTGTAATCGGTTATGGCGTTCAGGGACCAGGTCAGGCCTGCAACCTGCGTGATAACGGATTTAATGTGATTGTGGGTCAGCGCCCTGGCAAGACCTACGACAAGGCTGTGGCCGACGGTTGGGTTCCTGGCGAGACTCTGTTCTCAATCGAGGAAGCCGCTGAGAAGGGTACTATCCTTTGCATGCTGCTCTCTGATGCTGGTCAGATTCAGCAGTGGCCCACCATCAAACAGTATCTGAAGCCTGGCAAGACTCTTTATTACAGCCACGGTTTCGCCATCAACTGGAGCGATCGTACAGGTGTAGTTCCTCCAAAGGATGTTGACGTAATTATGGTTGCACCTAAGGGTAGTGGTACCAGCCTGCGCACTATGTTCTGCGAGGGTCGTGGTTTGAACTGCTCATACGCTGTTTACCAGGATGCTACTGGTAAGGCTAAGGAGAAGACACTGGCCTTTGGTATCGGTATCGGTGCCGGATATATGTTTGAGACCACCTTCGAGCGCGAGGCTACATCAGACTTGACTGGTGAGCGTGGTTCGTTGATGGGTGCCATTCAGGGACTGCTGCTGGCTCAGTACGAGGTACTGCGTGAGCACGGACACTCTCCCTCAGAGGCTTTCAATGAGACTGTGGAGGAATTGACCCAGAGCCTTGGCCCTCTCTTCGGTGCTAAGGGTATGGACTGGATGTATGCTAACTGCTCGACCACCGCACAGCGCGGTGCGCTCGACTGGGCTCCACGATTCCACGATGCTATCAAGCCCGTTATGGAGTGGTTGTACTACTCGGTACAGACGGGTAACGAGGCACAGATTACCATCGACGCTAACTCGAAGCCCGACTACCGCGCTGGACTGGAGAAAGAGTTGGAGGCTATGCGTAATCAGGAAATGTGGCGTGCTGGCGAGACCGTACGTAAGCTGCGTCCTGAGAACCAAGACGTATAACACTACAATCACGGGGGTGCACACGCATCCCCGTGATTCATTTTTAAATATGATATGGGAAAATTAGTAATTAATTCGTACGATGAATTCGCAGCCCACTTGGGTGAGGAGCTCGGCGCTTCTGACTGGCTGCAAGTAGACCAAGACCGTATTAATCTTTTTGCCGACGCTACACTGGACCATCAGTGGATTCATGTTGACGTGGAGCGCGCCAAGAAGGAGAGTCAGTATCAGAGCACTATCGCTCATGGCTATCTGACCCTGTCGCTGTTGCCCTATATGTGGGACCAGATTATCGAGGTGAACAACATCAAGATGCTGGTTAACTACGGAATGGACAAGATGCGATTCGGACAGCCAGTTATCACAGGCTCAAAGGTACGTTTGGTAACCAAGTTGCACAACATTCAGAACCTGCGTGGTATCTGTAAGGCAGAGATTGAGTTCAGAATTGAAATCGAGGGACAGCGCAAACCCGCACTCGAGGGTATCGCTTCGTTCCTGTATTATTTTAATTAATAGGTATGGGTGGATTTTTTGGAACCATTTCCACAAAGTGCTGTGTAAACGATTTGTTTTACGGCACCGATTATAATTCGCACCTGGGTACCAAGCGTGCAGGACTGGTAACATTCGATGAGGAGAAAGGTTTTAGTCGTAAAATCCATAACCTGGAGCGTGATTACTTCCGCTCTAAGTTTGAGGATGAACTCGACTCGTTTTCAGGAAAACAGGGTCTTGGCGTAATTAGCGATACCGACCCACAACCCATACTCGTTAACTCGCACTTAGGCCGCTATGCCGTAGTTACCGTAGCTAAGATTAACAACCTGGAGGAGATTGCACAAGAGCTGCTGGATCGCCGCATGCACTTTAGTGAGTACTCGGCCAATACCATCAACCAGACAGAGCTGGTGGCCCTGCTTATCAATATGGGTCGCACATTTGTTGAGGGTATCAACCTGGTGTACAAAAAGATTGAGGGATCGTGCTCGATGCTGATTCTGACCGAGAAGGGTATTATTGCTGCCCGCGACTTCCTGGGTCGCACACCTATCGTTATCGGACAGAAGGATGGCGCCTATGCCGTAAGTAGCGAGACTACCAGTTTCCCCAATCTCGACTATAAGCGTGTTCGTGACCTTGGTCCTGGCGAGATAGTATTCCTTACTGCCGATAAGCTGGAGGTACTGCAGGAGCCTTGGAAACGTGAGCAGATCTGCTCGTTCCTTTGGGTTTACTATGGTTTCCCCGCATCAGATTATAATGGTATCAACGTAGAAAACGTACGTGAGACCAATGGTAAGATGATGGGTGAGAAGGATGAGACTGAGGTTGACTGCGTTTGCGGCGTGCCCGATTCGGGTGTCGGTATGGCGCTCGGTTATGCCGAGGGTAAGGGTGTACCTTACAAGCGTGCCGTGCTGAAGTACACACCAACCTGGCCCCGTTCGTTTACTCCTGGCAACCAGGAGCGCCGTTCGCTGGTGGCTAAGATGAAACTGATACCTAACCCAGCCTTGCTGAAGGATCAGCGCGTGGTATTCTGCGACGACTCTATCGTACGTGGTACACAGCTCAAGGATAACGTAAAGACTTTCTTTGAGTATGGCGCTAAAGAGGTGCACTGCCGTATCTCTTGTCCTCCATTGGTTTATGGTTGTCCATTCATCGGCTTTACCTCGTCAAAGAGCGATATGGAGTTGATTACACGCCGTATCATCAAGGACTTTGAGGGCGACGATAAGAAGAACCTGGAGAAGTACGCTACCACCGACTCGCCTGAGTACAAGCGTATGGTAGATGAGATTGCCAAGCGTCTGGGCCTTACCTCGCTGAAGTTTGCTAAGCTCGAGGATCTGGTTAAGAGCATTGGTATGGACAAGTGCCGCGTGTGCACACACTGCTTTGATGGCAGTAGCTACTGTCACGAGCATGATAAGGAAGACGATCGTCAGCTTAAGTTTGATTTCTGATTTAAGACTTTGCGATACAACCATCCTCCAGTCGGATGATATATTCTTCGTCTGTGAGATATTCAATTGCAGCATCGAGTTCGCTTACGGGCAGCTCGATGCTTTTTAATTCGGTAATAAAGTGGGGTTTGCCATCATCCAGCAACTGCAGGATTTTCTGGGCAGCCGCATTTAGGCGGGCTTCAATCACCATGCCCTCAGCGCGATGAGCCAGACATACATCGCACTGCTCGCAATTATGATCGTTCTCCTCGCCAAAATAGCGTAACAGTTGTCGGCTACGGCACACCTTATCGTTGGTAGCGTAGCGAATCATAG
>Ga0265300_10004081_pt1 | contig 11737 bp, 9 predicted proteins | sample AusTroGonzalo_MG_FD_193482 | JGI IMG/M metagenome (GOLD analysis project Ga0265300, IMG submission 193482) | Bovine rumen microbial communities from tropical cattle in Woodstock, Queensland, Australia - Gonzalo_03 | ecosystem: Host-associated > Mammals > Digestive system > Stomach > Rumen ... | reverse complement strand
GCATGTCGGTAAACGAGAATCGCGTCATGGCCACCATCTTGTCGTCCAACTGTTTTAGCTGGTGGATACGGGCATTGCGGTTGGTAATCAGCTGCCAGTAGGCATTCGTCACCGTCACATAGCGCAGTTTTGTTCCGCGCTGTTGCATGCGGATGGCTCGTACCAGATCGGTCACCGCACCTTCTACCCTACCACGCTCCATCGCTGTGTCGCAATCCATCTGCGCCGTAAAGTGCTTCAGACGGACACCACCGCGAATGGTGTCAAACAGTTGGTAGTACTCTGCCACATAGAGAGGCAGGCAATCCAACGTAGGCAGCACGGCCACCTTCAGGGCTGCCGAATCCTTGCGCATGGCCTCGCGACGGTTCTCGTTGGCTATGCGTTTCGACTCTTCGTAACTCTGTCCGCAAGCTGCCACAAGCAGCATACCTACTATGATTATTATCAGTTTTTTCATAAATTCGCTGCAAAAGTACAAATTTAAATTGAGAATTGAGAATTGAGAATTGAGAATTTCTATGACGGCAGCAAATTTTTCACTTTTCACTCTTCACTTTTCACTTTATTTCGTACCTTTGCATCAATTATGGCAAAAGATAAGGTAATGTATGTCTGCGAGAACTGCGGACAGGAGTCGGCCAAGTGGATAGGCAAGTGCCCCGCTTGTGGCCAGTGGAACACGTTTAAGGAGATTAAGGTCGGAGCCTCGCCACAACCCCTTTCCAAGGGGCGAGGGGCTTTTGGCAATGTCGGTGGCGTGTCCGACAGGGGGCGCGATGCCGCCAAGGTGTTACGTCTGAAAGACATCTCTGCCCACGACGACCCACGCATCGATATGCACGATAGTGAGTTGAATCGTGTGTTGGGTGGCGGTCTGGTGCCTGGCAGCATTGTACTGTTAGGTGGCGAACCCGGTATCGGCAAGTCTACGCTGACCTTACAGACCATGCTGAACCTGACTGACAAGCGCGTACTCTACGTCAGCGGTGAGGAGAGCGCCCACCAACTCAAGATGCGTGCTGAAAGGTTAAGCCCCCTCTACTTAGAGGGGGATGGGGGAGGCTTCCTCGTCCTCTGCGAAAACTCCCTTGAAGCCATCTTCGACCATATCAAGGAGGTACAGCCTGAACTTTTGGTTATCGACTCCATTCAGACTATTTCCACCGAGGACGTCGAATCCTCGGCAGGCTCCATTGCCCAGGTTCGCGAGTGCGCTTCCGCCTTGCTCCGTTTTGCCAAAACCAGTGGTGTACCCGTCATCCTTATCGGCCATATTACCAAAGAGGGAACGCTGGCTGGTCCTAAGATTCTGGAACACATCGTCGATACCGTCATCCAGTTCGAAGGCGACCAGCACTATATGTACCGCATCCTACGCTCTATCAAGAACCGCTTCGGAAGCACATCCGAATTAGGTATCTATGAGATGCAGCAGACTGGTCTCCGACAGGTCAGCAATCCGTCAGAGTTGTTGCTGACCGACAATCACGACGGACTTTCGGGTGTCGCCATCTCGAGTGCCATCGAGGGTGTTCGCCCCTTCCTCGTCGAAACGCAAGCATTGGTGTCTTCGGCAGCCTACGGCACACCACAGCGTTCTGCCACAGGTTTCGACCAGCGACGTCTGAACATGTTGCTGGCTGTATTGGAGAAGCGCGTAGGCTTCAAACTGATGCAGAAGGACGTCTTCCTGAATATTGCCGGCGGTCTGCGCGTCACGGACATGGCTATGGACCTCAGCGTCATTGCTGCCGTATTGTCGAGCAATGTCGATACCCCTATCGAAGAGGGTTGGTGTATGGCTGGCGAGGTTGGATTGAGTGGCGAGGTACGTCCTGTTGCCCGTATCGAACAGCGCATCTCGGAAGCCGAGAAGTTGGGATTCCAGCATATCATCATTCCGAAATACAACCTCTCAGGTCTGAATCGTAAGAAGTTCAAGATTGAACTCGTGCCCGTCCGCAAGGTCGAAGAAGCCCTGCGCGCCCTCTTCGGATAAAGGAAGAAGACAACTTAAACAACCTGAACAACGTTAATATCCCTGAAAAAGTTGTTTTAGTTGTCTTTGTTGTCTTTTATTCTTCGTAAACAGTCCTATCCTCGACACCTGCCTCAGCAAAGGCTTCCTTTCGCTCCACACAGGTACCGCACTTGCCACAATGGTGCTCGCCACCTTTGTAGCACGACCATGTCTCGCTGTAGTCAATACCCAATGCCTTGCCTCGACGAGCAATGTCGCCCTTGGTCATATTGGTATAGGGCGAACGCAAGTGAACGTTCACATAGGTGCCTGCTGCAGCTGCTTGGTCAAAGGCATCCACAAACTCAGGACGACAGTCGGGATAGATGGTGTGGTCGCCTCCGTGATTGGCCATCATCACGTATTTCAAGCCATTCGACTCGGCAATGCCCACCGCTATCGACAACATGATACCATTGCGGAAAGGCACCACCGTCGATTTCATATTCTCGTCCGCATAGTGGCCCTCAGGAATCTCCTCGCCGCCCTCCAACAACGAACTGACAAAGTATTTCGTCATGAAGTCCAAGGGTATCGTGATATGCTTGATGCCCAACCGTTCGCAATGCATACGGGCAAACGGAATCTCACGCGCATTATGTTTCGAACCATAGTCGAACGAGATAGCCAGCGCAATACGCGCCTGCTCGTCGTATAACAAGGTGGTGGAATCTACGCCACCGCTTAATATCAATACTGAATCCTTCATCTCACCTTCTCATTTCTTCCATCTTACTTCTTCCTTCTTCCATCTTACATCTCACCTTTATATATAAAATAGGTTCCCCCGTCGCTCTCAGCATATTTGCGCAGAAGCTCCTGAATGTACCTGGCATTCTCGGCAACACGCGTCTCGTTGCCGTCATAGCCATTAATCAGCACCACCAGATGGCGCGTTTCCAGCGTCATCTTCGTCCGCTCGTGGTCGCTGGTAGGTGTACCCACCCCACCCTCGGCATCACGATAGACGGGCAATCCATGTATATTGATCATACCTCGACCAATGCCCTCGTAAGGTTCTCCCTCACGTCCAATGCCCAACGTCAGCGTATCGCCCACGAACTTGTCCGCATCGAAACCACCGATGCTATAGCCGAAGACAATCGAGGCCAGATTTACCAAGTCCACCAACGTGTCGCGCTGATACAACTCCTTACCCTGCAACACCCTGCGAATCAATGCCTCGGAGGCAGGACGGTATCTGGACGGGTCTTTGCCACAGGCCTTATACACACGCCTGGTAGCTGCAATACTCGTCAACTCTTTCAGCGATTCCGTTGTCAGTTTCTGGGGCAACGAGCTACAAAACCCCTCAATCTCCTGCCACAACATTTCGGAGTACGGCGTATTGACAACCTCCGCCTCCACACATGCCCCCACGAATTCAGGACATATCTGCTCTATTTCTTGCGATACAATGACTTTCATATTCCTTAATTGTGCTTGCAAAAGTACAAATTAAAATTGAAAATTGAAAATTATTTCGTAACTTTGCACGCACAAACCCATAAATTGCAAGTCATGAAAAGAATACTGATACTACTCACGCTGGTGGCCGTAACGACGATAAGCTATGCCAAAGGCACCCCATTGAAGCCACGACTGGTGGTCTGTACAGACATTGCGCCAGCTGATGTGGAACCTGACGACATGGAGTCGATGGTGCATCTGATGGCCTATGCCGACATGTTCGAAATCGAGGCGCTGATTACCTCCGTTGGTTGGAACTGCGACCCCTATCCAGGGGAGTGGTCACAGTATCTGTATCGCGTGATTGACTCCTACGAGAAGGACCTGCCAAACCTGATGAAGCGCTCTGGCCAAAAGAAGTTCCTTTCGACGAAGAAGGAGAATGGCCGCCAACAAATAGGCTATTGGCCCTGTGCTGACTACCTGCGCAGCCGTGCCGTCATGGGAAGCATTTATGGCGGCATCCGCTCCATTGGCGAACGTAACGACTCGCCAGGCAGCGACTTACTGATTCGGTTAGCTGACGAAGATGACCCACGCCCCATCTATGTGGCAGCCTGGGGTGGTGCCAACACGTTGGCGCAGGCCATCTGGCGCGTTAAACAGACACGAAGTGCCAACGAAGTCAGAAACTTCGTCCGCAAGTTCCGCCTCTTCACCATCACCGACCAGGACATGGATTATGCCCACCGCATGGATCGTGCTCGCAGCTCGCACATGTGGCTGCGCCAAGAGTTAAAGAACGACCTGCCATTCATTTGGGACGAAGGCACATGGCAGGAACAATGTGAACTGGGCAAGCAACGCTGGGAGTCGATACAGAAGAATATACAGGGTAAGGGTGCGCTGGGCAAGGAATATCCCAACTACAAATGGGGCGTCGAGGGCGACACGCCGAGTTTCCTCTATGTGATGCCCAATGGACTGAACGACCCAGAAGACCCCAAGCAGTGTGGCTGGGCAGGCTATCACGAGCGAGGCCTGTGTCCTGACTCATTGACAACGGCGTGGACCTCTTGGCAGGAACCAGTTCGCAGCATCAGCGTGGGCTACAAGAGACGTTTCTACCCTGTTGAACTCAACGACTTCATGGCTCGCATGCAGTGGGCCAGTGAGGGCAAGGGCAACCACAATCCCATAGTTCTGGTCAATGGTCACAAAGGCCCGTCGTCCTTGATCCTTCATGCCAAGGCTGGCGACACCATCCGACTGGATGCCTCCCGTTCTTCCGACCCAGACAACAACGCCATCACGTTCTATTGGTGGCAGCAGCCAGAGATAGGTACAACGAAACTGCCCCTCGACAACGAAAAGAATCCCTCCATCACCATCTGCATTCCTGCCAATGCTGCTGGTCAGACCCTCCACCTCGTCTGCGAAGTCAGCGACAATGGCCCCTTCGCTCTAACATCGTATCAAAGAGTCATTCTCGTGATTGTTTAAGCAATTATCTTGTTAGCGTAGGTTTAGGGATTTCCCCTGCATCTTTTCGGGTTTTCCCCTTGGACGACATACAGAAAAGTATGTATCTTTGCAGCGTGAACATCAAAAAGCAGACGATTATGAAAAAGATTATCTTTGTAACAATGTTGTCACTGCTGACTATGAGCAGTTGCAGTACCTATACAGCCAATGGCGCGATGACTGGTGGCATGTTTGGAGCCATGATAGGCTCGTCTATCGGTGGCATATCTGGAGGCTGGCGAGGCAGTCACGTCGGAGAGATGATTGGTATGGCGGGTGGTGCAGCCGTTGGGGCTGCCATTGGTGCCGCTGAGGAAAAGAAACAAGAGGAAAAGATTCAGCAATACCGTCGTGAGCAAGCACAGCGTAGAGCAGCCCGCCAGCGCACCTACAGCTCTGACGACAGCGGATTTGACCCCACCAACAGTGGCGACGACCGCATAGATCTGGACTTGCCGGAGACACGAACGGTAAAGCCAGCAAGCGTAAAGCCTGCAAAGGTCAAAACGTCGACTCCGAAGCAAAAATCACAGTCCGCAAAGACCGTAGAACCTGTTGACGACGTTTACGTCCTGTAGCTCAAAAATAAAAGAAAAATGCAAAAATCATTTTGCATTTTGCTCACTTATTCGTATCTTTGCAAACAAATCAATAAAGCGCAAAGATATGGTAGAACTGAAAAATGAACAGCTCTCCGTCGTGGTATCGGAGAAAGGAGCAGAGTTGCAAAGCATCAAAGATGCTAATGGTAAGGAATATTTGTGGCAGGCCGACCCCAAATTCTGGCCTCGCCACTCGCCTATCCTTTTCCCCATTGTGTGCAGCGTAAACAACGAGACCTACCGTGTGGACGGCAAGGAATATCATCTACCTCGTCATGGATTCGCTCGCGATGCAGAGTTCACACTCATCTTTCAAAGTGAACGCAAGGTTACCTTCGCCCTGGAATCCAGCGAAGAGACTAAGAAAGTCTATCCTTACGACTTCACCCTCAGCGTCAGCTATGTCATTGACGATAATAAGATTGGCGTCATCTGGCACGTCCACAACACAGACACTCGCGAAATCCATTTCCAGATTGGCGGTCATCCTGCCTTCAATGTTCCTGGCATGAAAGAGGGTGAGAACCAATATGGCCGCATCCGACTGGACAACCAAGAGCCTATGGATGCCCTGCATAGCTATCTGGACGGCTCGCACGACATGGACGAGGTGCCCTTTGTCGAGGCTGAGGATGGCATCATGGAATTCTCGAACAACACATGGCGCAACGACTCTATCAAGATTCACAAGTGCCAGCTACATCGCGCCGAGCTCTTAGGTCCTGACGGTAAGCCCGAGGTCACCGTCGACTTCAGCACTCCCGTCATCGCATTCTGGAGTCCATACGACAAACACGCTCCCTTCGTCTGCATCGAACCTTGGTACGGTATTGGCGACCCGCGTGGCTTCAACGGCGAGTTTAAGGACAAACCCCTCATGAACCATCTCCAGCCCGGAGCCAGTTTCATGAGCAAATACGAGATTACTATCGGATAACCAAAATAAATGAATTACAAGACACAATTCAATCAGCGCAAAGCCCTCCGCTTCCGCCAGTTTACACGGAAGGGGTATGCCTTGTTTGCCTGTTTGGGTCGCGTGGTTACCATTGGTGTATTGAGTGTGGCAACGCTGCATGCAGCAGCTGTCACCACACCTGATACACTCAGTGTGGTTGGTGGATTAGGCACCAACATCGCAGACGACGACTCACCAGACAAAGAGGCGACGCTCGACGACGTCGAGGTGACGGGCTCACGCGCTCCGCTTGCACTTGGGCAAGCAGCGAGAATGGTCACTGTACTGACGCGCGAAGAGATTCAAGCGGCGCCAGTACAAAGTATTAACGACTTACTGAAGATGGCTGTTGGCGTGGACGTGCGCCAGCGAGGGCCCATCGGTGCCCAGACGGACATCGGCATCAGAGGCAGCACCAGCGAACAGATTACAATCCTGCTGAACGGCATCAACATCTGTGACCCGCAAACGGGCCACAACGCCTTTGACTTGCCATGCGACGTCAGCGACATCGTTCGCATCGAGGTGCTTGAAGGACCAGCAGCCCGCGTGTATGGCACATCGTCATTGGTGGGAGCGATTAATATAGTAAGCCTCCCCCCGCCCCACTCCAAAGAGAGGGGGAGTAAGGCGCAAGCACGAGTGGAAGGTGGCTCGTTTGGCTATCTGTCAGCAGCAGGTAGGTTGCAGTTCGCCCCTACCTTTGGAGGGGTTGGGCGTGGCTCCCTTTCAGCCAGTTTTACACGTTCAGACGGCTACCAGCGTTCAAGGGCTGGTGCACTGAATAGCGACTATTGTAGTGGCAAAGCGTTTTATCAGGGTGCGTACGAAAGCGAGCAAGTACGCTTGAACTGGCATGTGGGTTTAAGTACTAAAGGTTTCGGTTCGAATACCTTTTATAGCGCGAAGTATGACGAACAATACGAGAAGACGACCAAAGTGTTTACTGCATTGCAGGGCGAGGTCAGTGCTGGTGCATGGCATTTCCGTCCTGCCATTTATTGGAATCGCTCGTACGACAGGTTTGAACTGATTCGTGGCGATGAGTCAAAAGTGCCTTTCAACCATCATCGGACAGACGTATTTGGCATCAATCTGAACAGCTATTTCGACTGGGTTGCAGGACGTACTGCCTTTGGTGCCGAATTCCGCAATGAGGACATTGTAAGCGGCAACTTAGGCGAGCCGTTGAACGCGCCTCACGGCAACTATAAATACGGATTGAACCGTTCGAGCCTCAGTTTCCACATGGAGCATAACATCCTACTGAAACGCTTTACGCTGTCGGCTGGTTTCGTGGCAGTGAAGAACACTTGGAACGAGATGCCCTTCACACTCTATCCAGGCATTGACGCCAGCCTCCGATTGGGCGAGCATTGGAAGGTGTATGCCTCGTACAATTCATCACTGCGCATGCCGTCGTTCACAGAACTCTACTACAGCGTGGGTGGTCACAAAGCAGACAAGTATCTGAAACCAGAGGAGATGCAGGCCGTAGAGGGTGGCGTAAAATACAGTTCACGATGGTTGACGGCTCAGGCCAGCATCTTCCACCATCATGCCAGCAACATGATTGACTGGGTATTAGACACGCGCGAGGCCGACCCCGTCTGGCAAAGTGTGAACCATACCAAGGTGAACACGCTGGGCGAAGAGGTCAATGCCACTTTTCACTCTTCACTTTTCACTTTTCACTTAGCTTACTGCCACCTGCACCAGCAGAAACGGGAAGCTGACTACTTGCAATCGCAATATTCATTAGAGTATCTGCGTCATAAGTTGACAGCACAACTAAGGATGCAGCTGATTGAGAGCCTCGACCTGACATTAGGCTATCGATGGCAAGACCGCATGGGGCAATACACCACCATTGATGGCGAGATAAAGGACTATCATCCCTACTCCGTCGTTGATGCCCGTCTGGCATGGAACAAAGACACCTATTCTATTTATATAGAAGGCAACAATCTGACTGGTCATCGCTATGTAGATTATGGCAATGTGCCCCAGCCTGGATGCTGGATAACGGGGGGCATAAAGCTGTTTTTGTAAAGTCGGCCTTACATTATTATATATAGTACGCAAAAAAGACTTTAATAATTCATAATTCATAATGCATAATTCATAATTATTTTGTAACTTTGCGGTCAGTTTTGAAATTCAAACTTTTTTAATATAACAAAAACATTATGACAATTAACGAATTCAACTTTGCCGGTAAGAAGGCAATCGTACGTGTAGACTTCAACGTACCCCTGGACGAGAATGGTAAGATTACTGACGACACCCGTATTCGTGGTGCCCTGCCTACCTTGAAGAAGATTCTGGCTGATGGTGGTGCAACTATCATCATGTCGCACATGGGTAAGCCCAAAGGTAAGGTAGATGCTAAGAAGTCACTCGGTCAGATCCGTGAGGCTGTTGAGAAGGCTCTGGGTGTTCCCGTTGCTTTCGCTCCTGACTGCGCTAAGGCTGCTGATGCTGCTAAGGCTCTGAAGATGGGTGAGGCTCTGCTGCTTGAGAACCTGCGTTTCTATCCTGAGGAAGAGGGTAAGCCAGTAGGTCTGGAGAAGGGTACTCCTGAGTTCGACGAGGCTAAGAAGGCTCTGAAGGTTTCTCAGAAGGAGTTTGCCAAGACATTGGCTTCTTACGCTGACTGCTACGTAATGGATGCCTTCGGTACAGCTCACCGCAAGCACGCTTCTACTGCTGTTATCGCCGACTACTTCGACGCTGACAACAAGATGCTGGGTCTGCTGATGGAGAAGGAGGTTCAGGCTGTTGACAACGTGCTCAGCAACATCAAGCGTCCTTTCGTTGCCATCATGGGTGGTTCTAAGGTTTCTTCTAAGATTGGTATCATTGAGAACCTGCTCGGTAAGGTAGATAAGCTCATCCTTTGTGGTGGTATGACCTACACCTTCGCTAAGGCTCACAACGGTGAGATTGGCGACTCAATCGTTGAGCTCGACAAGCTGGACGTTGCTCTGGGTGTTGAGGAGCTGGCTAAGAAGAACGGCGTTGAACTCGTTCTGGGTTCTGACTGCACCGCTACCAACGGTCTCGACTTCGGCACTATGAGTGTTAAGGCTGGTGCTGAGATCATTACCTGCCCTGCCAACAAGGTTCCTGCTGGTTTCGAGGGTGTTGACGCTGGTCCTGAGAGCCAGAAGGCATTTGCCGAGGCTATCAAGGGTGCTAAGACCATTCTGTGGAACGGTCCTGCTGGTGTCTTCGAGTGCGACGCATTCACCGCTGGTTCACGTGCCATCGGCGACGCTATCGCTGAGGCAACCAAGAATGGCGCATTCTCTCTGATTGGTGGTGGCGACTCTGTAGCTTGCGTCAACAAGTTCGGTCTGGCCGACCAGGTATCTTACATCTCTACTGGTGGCGGTGCTCTGCTTGAGGCCATCGAGGGTAAGGTCCTCCCAGGCGTTGCTGCTATTAAGGGCGAGTAATACTTAATTGACAATTGATGATTGACAATTGACAATTATAAATAGATGAAGAGTCTTTTTATGACCATGATGATGGCCGCAGCGTTGTTCAGCGCTTGCGGCCATCGTGCTTCTACGGAAGCTGCTGCGGATGCCGATTCCGTCAGCGTCGACAGCGTCAAGGTGGAAGCGACGGATTCCTCCGAATTGAAGTCGCTTATCGATGTTGAGACTGTCAAGTTCGAAAAGAACGACTCGACGGCGGAAGTATCCGTGCTGGTGCAATGGCCGACGACGGGCGAGAAAGTCATCGTGGACAGTCTGCGCCGGCATATCTGCGACCTGCTGGGCGACGACTTCATCGACGGTCCCAAGGCCATCCAGAAGTACGGTCAGTCGCTGTTCGAGTCGCAGCAGGCGGATTGGCACAGCGTCTATGACGACATGGAGCCCGATGCGCGGATGGGCGCCTTCTCGAAGACGCACGAGATTACCCTGCTGACCCAGACCAAGCAGTACGTCACCTACTACTATGAGACCTATCAGTATGGTGGCGGCGCGCACGGCTATATGACGCAGGTGGGCTTCACGTTCCGCAAGAGCGACGGTCGGCAGATTCCGCTGCTGAAGGACACTAATTCGCCCAAGCTGGCCAAGATTATCAAGGAGGGCGTCAAGCGCCACTTCTCTGAGCGACCTGATAAGCCGCTGTCTGACGACGAGCTGCTGGATTTCCTGTTTGCCGAGGAAAAGTCGGCGCTGAACCACCTGCCGTTGCCGGGCAACGCGCCGTACCTGTCGGACACGGGCATGGTGTTCCACTATACGCAGTACGAGATTGCCCCCTACTCTTCCGGCATCATCAAGTTCGAGGTTCCGTTCAAGGAAATCCTGCCGTTCATGACGGAAGAGGCGCAGAAATTAATTACTGAATAATAAAGAATAATAAAAGAAGACAACCAAAACAACAAGGACAACATTTTCTAATTTAGAGTTCTCTAAGTTGTTTGGGTTGTCTTTTTATTTCCCTTGCCTTTGCCGGACTGCTTCGAACATCAGGATGGCGGCGCTGACGCTGACATTAAGGGAGTCAATCTGTCCCAACATCGGAATACGGATATGAGCATCGGCAGCCTGGCGCCACTGGTCGGTCAGTCCGTCGTGCTCCGTGCCCATCACGATAGCCGTGCCGACGGTCATGTCCGTGTCGTAATAGAGATGGGAATCCTGCAGCTGGGCGGTCAGAATCTTGATGCCGCGCTGCTTCAGGAAGGCGATGCACTCGTCCGACCGGCAGGCAAGGCACGGCACGGTGAAGGCCGCACCCACGCTGGAACGGATAAGGTTGGGGTTAAAAAGGTCAGTCAATGGATCGCACACCACAACTGCATCGACACCCGAGGCATCGGCTGAGCGCAGCACGGCGCCCAGGTTACCGGGCTTCTCGACGCTCTCCAGGACGACTATCAAGGGATGTTCCCCCAATTTAAGGTCGTCCAACCGCAGCGTCCGCGTGCGCACCTCGGCTATCACGCCCTCCGTCGAGCCGCGATAGGCCACCTTGGCGTAGACGTCGGGGCTGACCTGGAAGCAGCGGGCGGCGCCTGCTTCCGGCGGCAAAACTGCCGGACACAATTCCGGACACCAAAAGACGGTGTCCACCTCGTAGCCCGTACTGATGCAGTGCTGCAACTCCTGCTGGCCCTCGACAACGAAAAGACCAGTCTTTCGACGCTCGGACGACTTCTGCTGAAGCAAGAGCAGCTGCTTAATCTTCGGA
>Ga0265300_10004080_pt1 | contig 11738 bp, 11 predicted proteins | sample AusTroGonzalo_MG_FD_193482 | JGI IMG/M metagenome (GOLD analysis project Ga0265300, IMG submission 193482) | Bovine rumen microbial communities from tropical cattle in Woodstock, Queensland, Australia - Gonzalo_03 | ecosystem: Host-associated > Mammals > Digestive system > Stomach > Rumen ... | reverse complement strand
TTCCCTCTTTTTTCCAAATGGCAACCACCCTGAAAAAAATCGGGCGGTTGGAGGTTCATAACAATTCAAGTGAAATTGCGCGCTTATTTTGATATATCGCGCCCTCCAACCATGACGTGTTGGAGATATATTAACGTCTATATCCAAAGACGCACTTGATTCAGGTTATGAAGCCTCATCAAAGAAAAACTTCCTTTGACTGGATTATTATAACAGATTTTTTTTTACAAAAAAAGTAAAAAATCGTGTTGCGGAAAAATTCTTTTTTTATTATGCTGAGATCGTCGATGTTTATTTTTTAAAAGGAAAGGTTTTTTATTATGTTAAAGAAAATATTTTTGATTTTTGTTTTGATGTGCCCGATTGTTGCTGATGCCGCGCAAAAAACAAAAAAAGAAGAACCTATTGTTCATTTGACTGATGAACAAATTTACGAAGAATTGAAAAAATTGGCGTTGGTTTTTGAAACTGCACGTGATAAATTTGTAGAAGAGGCTGATGAACGCAAAATGTTAGAAGGCGCGATGAATGGTATGTTGGCCGCTTTGGATCCGCATTCTTCATATTTATCTAAAGATGATTTCAAAGAATTTAATGACAAATCCCAGGGTGAATTTGGTGGACTGGGGATTCAAATAACAAGCGACAAAGGTGCGATTCGTGTCATTTCGCCAATTGATGATACACCGGCGGCACGTGCGGGGATTGCTGCGGGTGATTACATTACACATATTGACGGCGAACAGGTTTTTGATATGAACCTTAATCAGGCTGTGAAAAAGATGAAGGGTAAACCGGGGACCAAGGTTAAATTGACCGTCGTTCATGATGGCGGTGAACCAAAGGAAATAACATTAAAGCGCGCTATTATTAAGGTAAAGTCTGTAAAGTTCAGCGAAAAGGCTGATAATGCTGCGATGGATGATGACAAATTGCCAAAGATTGGGTATTTGCGTATTTCTGATTTTGGCGCAACTACGGCTAAAGAATTAAAAGACGCAATCAAAGATTTGGAAAAAAAGAAAGTGGTGGGATATGTTCTTGATTTGCGTAATAATCCTGGCGGATATTTGGTGGCTGCGGTTGATGTGTCTGACGCGTTCTTGGACGGTGGCGAAATTGTTTCTACGCGTGGCCGGGACAAGGCTGATATAGAACGTATGTTCGCTAAATCTGGTGATTTGATTAATGGCAAACCTGTGGTGGTATTGATTAATCATGGGTCGGCGTCAGCATCAGAAATTGTGGCGGGCGCATTGCAAGATAATGGACGCGCCATTGTTATGGGATCGCAAAGTTTCGGTAAAGGTTCTGTGCAACAGCAAAAAGCTTTGGGTGATGGGTCGGCGATACATATAACTATTGCGCGCTATTACACACCAAGTGGTCGTTCAATTCAAAACGAAGGTATTACACCTGATATCGAAGTATTACAAAGCAAGATTGAAACCATAGAGAAAAAGGAATCTTTATTTACAGAAGCAACATTTAATAATTCGCTTAAAAACGATGCTTCAAAGAAAAAAGACGGGGCCAAGAAAAAAGATTCCAAGAAAGACAGCAAAAGCGATGATGACGAAGATATTGATTATCTGTCGTTAACTGATGAAGAAAAAGACGCGCGTGATTATCAATTACAACGCGCAATGGATATGGTGCGCGCGCTGTCCAAGGTTGGGAAAAAGAATCTTGAAAAAGTAGAAGATGCCCCAAATGCAGATGCGAAAAAAGATTCTGAAAAACCAACTGAGAAAAAGACAGAAAAAGAATCCAAGAAATAAAAAAATAACAGGGCAAAAGCCCTGTTGTTTTTTATCTTTGTATTTGTCTTAATTCTTTAACGTCGTTCACAAATCGGCCATCGTTTGTGATAACCCAATCACAAATACCTTTTTCAAGACATTGTTCAGCATTCAAAAGACCAGAACCTTCGATATTGTAATACTGATTTATTTCGTCTTTTTTTAAATTTGTTCTGTTTAAGTATATTGCGCTGGTTGTATCTATGGCCCTGTTAAAATCTATGTTTATATAATCCAATTCGCTTGGATGTTTCATAGTTGTTGTAGATGTGCCATAATGAATCACTTGATAAGCGTGTTGCGCCATATATCTATAACCTTTGGTACCGGATACAGCAATCATACTTGCACAAGAATCAGCGTGTGCGATATTGTGTGTTCTTATGATTGCGCCTTTGGCTCTTGCCTGGTCAAACAAACTTAGCAATGAAAAAGTTTGCGAGTGGTTGCCACCGTTAGAATTTATATAAACATTTAATACAGGTATATGTTCAGGAATAATTTCTGTTGGTTTATATAATGTATCTTCTGCCTGCTTTGCATTTATAATAAACACTGTGGAATCGGTGGAAGTTTTAATTTTTTGTGTTTTATAAAACGTATCGTCCCGCTTTTGAAAAGGTAAATTATTCAACCACTGTGTTAATTGTATAATTAAACCATTTGTTGTTTCAGCGTTTATATTTGTTAAAATGAAAACATTATTATCTTCCATTATGTTTTCTAAATCTTTTGCCATGAATATTTCCTTTTGGATTATTTATGTTTTTGTTGCCGGTGTGCTTTTTTATCTTGTCTGATTTCTTTTGAAATCCAAAGCAGTACGGATTATGTTAAATGCGCCCTTGGTATAAACGCAAATATCGTCGTCTGTGATTTCTTCTTCTTTTGGATTTATGATGCCCTTTGAAGAAATACATGCGCGACGGTCAATAAAAATAGTCTTTGCCAAATCTAAGATATTATTAGTCATGGTTAACTCTTTTTTTGTTTGTTATGTGTATAATATAATACAAAACAGTGATTTGTCAATCGTTTTTGTTCTTTTTGTGTTGTGTGAAACATTTTTATTTGGTGTGTTTTTTTGTATTGCCATTAATATCTAAAAGGTGTAGTATAGCCGCAAGAAATTATTAATTAAGATTTTGGGAAAGAAAAAATGTCAAAATTGATTGTTGATGGGAATTGGGCGGCGGCTGATGTCGCGTACAGATGTGTTGATTGCGCGGCGATTTATCCAATCACGCCAAGTAGTACTATGGGTGAACTTGCTGACGAGTGGTCGTTTCAGCATAAGAAAAATATCTGGGGCGTTGTTCCAGAAATCATAGAAATGCAATCAGAGGCTGGTGCGGCCGGCGCGCTTCATGGTGCTTTACAGATGGGGGCATTGGCGACAACTTTTACTGCGTCCCAGGGATTGCTTCTTATGATTCCAAATATGTATAAAATTGCGGGCGAACAGACGCCGTTTGTTATGCATGTTGCGGCGCGTGCGCTGGCGACGCATGCTTTGTCAATATTTGGCGATCATGGCGATGTTATGGCGGTGCGTAATACTGGTTTTGCGATGCTTTCTTCGCACAGTGTTCAATCTGCTCACGATATGGCGGCGATTGCGCATGCGGCAACTTTGCGTTCGCGCGTTCCGTTTGTACACTTTTTTGACGGATTTAGGACAAGCCACGAAGAATCTGCGCTTGTTCGTATCGAAGATGATGTTTTGCGCGAAATGTTGCCTGATGATTTGATTATGGAAAACAGGGCGCGTGGTATGAATCCTGATAATCCCAAAATTCGTGGAACTGCGCAAAATCCTGATGTTTATTTCCAGGGACGTGAAGCATCTAATCCTCTTTATTCCGCGGTGCCTGAAATTGTTCAATGTGAAATGGATAAATTCGCAAAATTAACCGGGCGAAAATACAATATCGTTGATTACATTGGTGATAAAAAAGCAAAGTATGTTATCGTTGCCATGGGATCAAGTACTGATACGATTGAAGAAACTTTGGAATTTTTACCAAAGGGTGTTGGTTTAATTCGTATTCATTTATTTAATCCTTTTCCTGTTGATGCTTTTAAGAAAGCATTACCAAAAACAGTTGAACAAATTGCTGTATTGGATCGAACGAAAGAAGCAGGAAGCATTGGTGAACCACTTTACCAAAATGTGCGCAATATTGTTGATTCGAAAATATCTGTGTTTGGTGGCCGCTATGGTTTGGGGTCCAAAGAATTTAAGCCGCGCGATGTTAAGGCTGTTGTTGAATATATGATGTGTGGAAAATTGCATCATAATTTCACAGTTGGAATTATTGATGATTTATCGAATTTGTCATTGGATACAGATAAAACATTTACCATTGAATCCAAAGATGTCAAAACTGCTGTGTTGTATGGAATTGGCAGTGATGGCACAGTTGGTGCTGTTAAAAATATTGTAAAAATAGTTGGTGAAAATTCCGATCTTTATCCACAATCTTATGCTGTGTATGATTCGAAAAAGTCTGGTGGAATAACTCAATCGCACATAAGGTTTTCGAACAAGCCGATTAAAAGTGAATACCTTGTTGAAAGTGCTGATTTTATCTGTGTATCTAATTTTATGATTGCGCAAAGGTTTGATATATTTGGTTCTTTGCGTGCCGGCGGTACAGTGATGATAAATACTTCGTTGAATCCGGATGAAGCATTTATGAATCTTCCGCGTGAAGCCCAAGAACATTTGATACGACTTCGTGCGAATTTGTATTTCTTGGATGCGAATGCGGCTGCGATGGAATTGGGACTTGGGAATCGAATTAATACATTTATAATGTTGAATTTCTTTAATTTAACAAAGGTTATTGACCCAACAGTTGCCAAAGACGCGGCCAAGGTTGCGATTGAAAAAACTTACAAGAAAAAAGGTATGGATGTTGTCGCGGCGAATTGGGCGGCTGTGGATCGTGCGGAATCTTATTTGAAAAAGTTTGATTTACCATCCAGCATATCTGAATTTGCGCCGGACTTTATACCGGCAATGACGAACGATGCGCCTGCGGAAATTGCGGGTACGCTTGGTGAAATGGCTGCGGGTCGTGGCGACGATATACCTGTATCGCGTTTTCGTGTTGGTGGAACATTTGGTGCGGGTGAATATCCTGTGGGGACTTCGCGTTATGAAAAGCGTGCGATTGCGAATCGCGTTGCGACATGTGATTTGACTAAGTGTATTCAGTGCGGCAAATGTTCGATGCTTTGTCCACATGGGGCAATCCGGATTAAGGTTATGAATGCCGAAGAAATGGCCAAGGCGCACGCCCGTGGCATCACAGTTGTTCCAATGAAAACACCGGAATTAGGGCCTGATTTATATTATACTTTGAACATATCGCCATCTGATTGTACAGGTTGTGGATTGTGTATGAAGAATTGTCCTGTATCTGCGATTTCAATGATACCTTTATCAGATGGGATTAAGGATCAAGCGGCATTTAACGCGTCGTTATCAATTCCAGATTTTGACAAGACAAAGTTGAATTTGAATATACCAAAGCATGTTGAATTATTGCCACATTACTTTGAATTTCCAGGGGCGTGCGCTGGCTGTGGCGAAACCCCGTACATAAGGTTGATGGCGCAGTTATTCGGCGATAAAATGGTTGTTGCGAACGCCACAGGATGTTCTTCGATTTACGGTGGAAATTTGCCAACAACACCATGGTGTGCGGATGCGAACGGTCGCGGCCCGGCATGGTCTAATTCTTTGTTCGAAGACAATGCAGAATATGGTTTGGGTATGCGTATTGCGATGAACCAGCGCAGGTCTGCTTTGCGTTCTGTTTTGTTTGAGTTAGGGTTGGACGGCGTTGAAAAAATGCTTGGTGAAACTGATACCGCTGCCCAGCGCAAGGTTCAACAAGAATTACGCGATAAATTGTCAAAGATGGACGGCCCACGTGCAAGATACGCGGAAAGTCTGTTGGATGTTGTTGTGGAAAAATCAGTATGGATTGTTGGGGGCGACGGTTGGGCGTATGACATTGGATACGGTGGCGTTGACCATATTTTACACAGTGGTGAAAATGTGAATATTCTTGTTTTGGATACAGAAGGGTATTCGAACACTGGCGGGCAACAATCTAAATCTACGCCATTTGGCGCGTCTATGAAATTTGCGATTGGTGGCAAAGAACATGCCAAAAAAGATTTGGGTTTAATTGCAATGATGTCCGGTGCTTACGTTGCCCAGATTGCTTTGGGTGCGAACCAGGCCCAGGCGATTCGCGCTTTTCAAGAGGCGGCGGCATTTCACGGTCCATCGATAATATTGGCATATGCGCCATGTATCGCGCATGGATTTGCGCTGCAAAACGGTGTGGAACATCAAACTAATTTGGTGAATACAGGTGCATGGCCGCTTTATAGATTTAATCCGTCTTTGATTGCGAATGGGCAAAATCCATTGACTATGGATTCGCGCACTGAAACGCCATTACCATTGGAAGAATTTATGAAAAGCGAAACGCGTTTTGCTGCGGCGCGTTCTGTCAATCCAAACTTTGATAAATTGGTTGACGCGGCCAAGGCTAATAACTTATACAAAACCGAATTGAAACAGCATATTGCGAATTTTGCTGTGAAAATTAACAAGGATTAACAAAAGGGTATGTCGTGATGAAAAAACTGTTTATTGTCCCAGCATTAATTTTATTATCGGCGTGTACTTTCCAGACCAAGCATCGCGGTTATGTATTTCCTGACGACTTGGAAACAAAGGTTGCGAACATAAAAACGACATCGCAATTACAGAATGAAATTGGCGATCCGCAAACGCGCACGATTTATGGTGATGAGGTTTGGGTTTATTTAAGTGCGGATGAAAACCTGCATGGGCCATTTCCAACGACTTATGATAATAAGACAGTATTGTTGGCATGGGTAAAGAACGGCCGCGTGACAAAGACCCAAATTTTGCGTGATAAAGATTTGCCAGATGTGAAAATTGCGGACGGTGAAACAGAAATTCCGGCGGCAATCGAACTTAACGCATTGGAAGAATTGTTCAACAATATTGGGCGTTTTTCACCTGCGGGATTGGGCCAATAATTTTTTCGTCAAAAATTTGTCTTTTGATATTTTTGTGTTATAATAAGCATATAAAAGATAATGGCAAACGCTAAAAGGTGGCATTAATGGCGGCTAAAAAATTAGATTTCAAGACAGGGCAATACGTTGTTTATCCGACCCAGGGTGTGGGTAAGTTATTACGTGTTGAAGAACAAACGATTGGCGATCAAAAAATCAAAATGATGGTGATTGACTTTGAACGCAACCACATGACATTGCGTGTGCCGATTGAAAGGGCGGAAATATCCGGCCTGCGCCCATTGACAAGTGTGCGCAAATTGGACGAAGCAATTAATGTGGCCAAGGGTAAGGCTGGTGCCAAACGTATGATTTGGGCGCGTCGTGCTGCGCAATACGAAGAAAACATAAATTCGGGCGACCCAATGAAATTGGCAGAAGTGGTTCGTGATTTACAGCGTCGCACTGCGACTGATACGATGACGTTTTCTGCGCGCCAGTTATATTTGCGTGCGCTTGAACGTATGGCGCAAGAATTTGCTATTTTACACAAGATGGATTTAGAGGCGGCATCAGAAAAAATCGAAGACATCTTGGGCGTGCCAAAGGAAATAGACCTTAACGCAACGGATGAAGAAGAAGAGGCTGATGAAACCGACGAAGAATAAATTTGCGCGTCATTGAAAAATGGCGCGTTTTTTTCTTGTATTTATTAAAAAATTTCGCAATGATTCAATCATAGTACAAACAAAGGAAGAAAAAATGGCAGGCAGTATAAATAAAGTGATATTGGTTGGTAATATCGGTCAAGAACCCCAGGTTCGTTCTATGCAATCTGGGCAAAAGGTTGTATCTTTTTCATTGGCTACATCGGACAGATGGCGCGACCGTCAAACTGGCGAACAAAAGGAACAAACAGAATGGCATCGTGTTGTGATATTTGCCCCAAATTTGGTAGAAGTTGCTGAACGTATGTTGCAAAAGGGGACCAAGTTATATATCGAAGGTTCGTTGCGCACACGTAAATGGCAAAATCAGCAGGGCGCCGACACCTATACGACAGAGGTGGTATTAAACCCATTCACAGGACAAATGATAATCTTGTCTGGGGCCAAGGCAATGGGCGAAGGTGGGATGGATTCTGCACCTGCTGCGGCCGCGCCGCGTGAAGAAGTTAATATCGAAGACATCGCCGACGATATTCCATTCTAATGAACAGGGCTTTAATGTTAAAAAACCGCTTCGGCGGTTTTTTTTAACCCCCCTCACCGCAAGCGGTTCCCTCCCCCGATGGGGGAGAATTGCACCGCAACACCTGAGAGCAAAATTCTCCCCCCTGGGGGGAGTACCCCGGAACGGGGGGTGGGGGGTGTTCTCCCCCTGTGGGGGAGGGGACCGCTTGCGGTGAGGGGGGTTAAACTTTTTTTAATTTTTTTTCAAAAAAACTTTTTTTTAGGTAAAAAATGTGATATAGTATGCACATAAGAAAAACCTGAGAGTGAGGGGAAAAAATGAGAAACCTGGGAAAAATACTGAAAAGTAAGTCATTGTTAATGACGGTTGTAATGACGGCCGTAGTGTCTGTTTTTGCGTCAAATAACGCATGCGCAACGACTGATATCGAATCGGATGCAACGACAGCGCAATGTGTCGAACCAACGTTGCATAGATATGAAGGCACCGCGAATTTACAGGCACAATGGGAAGCGAATACCGTTCCCCTTCGTTGGTACAACAACCATACATTAATAGCATTGGCAGCGAACGATTCTGCGAATGATTGTGATTACAGCGGTTCATTAGATACCCCAACAAACCCAAGCAGAACAGGCTACACATTCGCAGGTTGGACAGTAAATAGTCAAATGAATTTCAGTCAACTTGACACAAGTATCCAGGGTACGGACCGTATCGCAAAGGGCATTAACGGAACAGCACCAATATGTTGGCGTGATAATACGCCGAACAATGCCGGTGCGACGGAAGAATCATGCACAAAAGATTATTATACGGAATTAAACCCACACGAATGGAAAGTGCATTTCAGTTATGGCGATGTATACGGCATGGCGAAATGCAGCAACACAACTGGCACATACGCAGTGGCAGGCACACCAAGTGATACCAATGGACAATATTGTTGGTGCAAAGCCACCACCTATAAACCATTGAACCAAAGCACAGTATACAGGCCTTTGTCGTCCCTTGCTTAGGTGTTCCACTACGACCGCGGGTCCGCGTCCCGTTGCGCGTACGACTGTGCGACGAACTGCGCGGCCAACGTCCGCTGGAATTCGGCCTTTCGCGCCGGCGTTTTTGCGGGGTCTGGCAGCTAGGGATTCCTAGCCCCGGAATAAACCGCGCATAAAATAGAAAAAACGTGCCGGCAGGCACAGCCAGGCAGTATTGCTCTGCCTGCCCCCCAGCGAAGCGGCGAAGGGGGGCAGGCCGCCGCTCTGGCCGCCTCTAAGGCGGCCCACGTTTTTTTGATTCGAATTTTGCTCACACTTCCAGATAGCGAATTCCCCCCGCCCTTGGGCGGGGGTCGCGTATATTTTAGGTGGTGGGAGAATACCCCCCACGCCACTACGTGGCCCTCTCCCCCGATGGGGGAGAATTGCCCCGCGACACCTGAGACTAAATTCTCCCCCTTGGGGGGAGTACCCCGGCACGGGGGGAGGGGGGTGCGAAAAAACGGAGTTCGTTGTTTAACCCCCCTCACCACTACGTGGTTCCCTCCCCCGATGGGGGAGAATTACTGCAACTTTTTACGAAATTTGTCGCGTCTTTAACCCCCCTCCGGCTTCGCCGCACTCCCCCAGTGGGGGAGAATTACTCCGCAACACCTGAGACCAAATTCTCCCCCTTGGGGGGAGTACCCCGGTACGGGGGAGGGGGGTAAAGCGCCGCCCAAAAAATTTTTAAACAATCAAGATTTTTTTCCTTTACATTTATTTTTACTTATGCAATTCTTTCTCTAAAGAGTGATTTTTTAGTTGTGTGCTTGTAATCGTAGCATATAATCAAAAAATCTAACTGGGAGTGGATTTTTTGGGTCTGATTCCCCTAACGGAATTAGGTACCATAGCCGTAACGGTTGGGGTCGGTTTGCCGCCTTTGTCGTCCCTTGCTTAGGTGTTCAACAACGACAACGGGTCCGCGTCCAATTGCGCGAACAACTGTGCGACGAACTGCGCGAACAACGTCCGCAGGAATTCGGCCTTTCGCGCCGCCGTTTTTGCGGGGTCTGGCTCCTTTTGGGAAAAAGTTTTGCTAACCTGCAGGACAAGTGTAAAGACACTTTTCAGATGTGAAAGAATCATCTGTTTTTACACCTTTTGAGCAATAGGTGGGGCTATGTGACCTGTTTCGAACGTAGTCGCGTTCTTACAAATACAAAACGCAGGGGGTGTCTGGGCTGGTAGGGGATGCGTCTTTCGAACGTCCGGGACACCCAATTTTAACTCTCAACAAAAAAGGATTTCATTTGAGATTAGATGAAATTAACCTTATACACAAAGAAAATTGTGAGGCATTTTCTGATTTCGCCCAGTCGCGGTTGCCAATGCCTGGTATAAAAAAACGTATTTCCCAGATTTTGGAAAAAGAAATTCTTATTGTTGATTTTAGAATTATGGAATCAAAGCACAGACAAAATTCTATGTGCTTGCAGATTCAATTCGTTTTGGATAATGAAGTTTGTGTCGCTTTTACGGGCAGTTCTGTTCTGCTTGACCAAATTAATTATGCCCAAGATAAAATCCCTTTTAGAACCAAGATATTAAAAATAGATAATTATTATACTTTATCATGAAAACTTATAAAAATCTCTGGGACAAATTTATATCCATGGAGAATTTAGAACTTGCCGCGAAAAAGGCGGTCAAGTCAAAGAAAAATAAAAAAGACGTTAGAAAATTTTTAAGAGATAAAACTGAATTACTTAAAAAATTACAGCAAGATTTAATAAACGGCAAATTTAATACTTCCCCATACAGAATACGAACTATCTTCGAACCAAAAAAACGCGATATTTATATTTTGCCGCTTTATCCGGATCATGTTGTTCATCACGCTCTTATTAATATTCTTGGGCCAATTTGGCAATCTACTTTTATCAATGATTCGTATGCGTGTATTCCGGGACGCGGGTTGCACAGTGCTTCGAAACGCGTGATGCAATTCGTTCGTAGGTACAAGTATGTTTTACAATGTGATATTAAAAAATTTTATCCGTCTGTGAATCACAAAATTATGTTCAAGATTATCAAAAAGAAAGTCAAAGATGACAGGTTGCTTGCAGTATTACAAAATATTATTTTTTCTTGTGGAAATGGCAGAAATTTACCAATTGGAAATTTGACTTCACAATGGATGGGCAATGTTTATATGAACGAAGCGGATCATTTCATCAAAGAACAATTACATTGTCGTGCTTATATCAGGTACTGTGATGATTTTTTGATTTTTTCGGATGACAAGGCATGGCTGCACAAGTGTAAAAAAGACATAGAAGAATTTTTGATGAACAATCTTAATCTTATTTTTTCTAAATCTTCTGTGTTCCCGGTTTCGCGTGGGGTTTCTTTCCTTGGGTACAGGCATTTTAGAAAATTTATTCTTTTGCGAAAACACAGTGCGAAAAAAATCTTTCGATGTCTTTTCTTTATCGTACTTAATCGCGATCTTAGTGAACGGTCTGTATGTCGGCTTGCAGCGTGGCATGGTTGGATAAAGTGGTCGTGCAGTTATAATCTTAAAAAGTGTATGCGGAAAATGTTAGCGCCTGTGAATCCACTTATGGATGATTTCATTTATGAAAGGTTTGTAATGTTAGATCCTGAATAAAAAAACCGCCCGTTT
>Ga0265300_10004079_pt1 | contig 11740 bp, 14 predicted proteins | sample AusTroGonzalo_MG_FD_193482 | JGI IMG/M metagenome (GOLD analysis project Ga0265300, IMG submission 193482) | Bovine rumen microbial communities from tropical cattle in Woodstock, Queensland, Australia - Gonzalo_03 | ecosystem: Host-associated > Mammals > Digestive system > Stomach > Rumen ... | reverse complement strand
AGAGATTCTATTGCCATTAGACTTGCTAACTGGCACTTAATTCGTATTTTAAATCCTGAAATTATCGGAAAAGATACTTGCAAGATTTTCTGCGTACCTCATGCACACAAGCACGAATGGCAATTGATTCAGAAAATCAATGTAAATAATTTGTTTAATTTGATGTAACGAGCATCGTAGATGGTACGTTATGTATCACTAAATTGTCAGGATTCTTTGAATTACCTTTGACAATCTGCACATCATAAAGTTGAACATCTTGAATAACATCTCCGACACGTATGATTTTATAAATACAAGTGTCACCGGAAATATTGCTCTTGACGATTGCGTCAAGAGCTAGCTCTTTTGAGAGAGCTAGAGGATTCGCTGATTCTACTTTTTCTGTTTCTTGGAGTTTTCTAGCAGTAACTACTGCAGATCCTAAAATCTTTGCAATCCAGTCTGGACATTTCTTGTCTGTAGCTACTTTCTTGCATGATTCGAATAATATATCTCGCTGTTTTCTAATAATTTCAAGTTCAGTCATACATTATTTATAGCCTCAAGAACAGCACAGAATCATTCATTCCGGACAAGATATAATATAAATAAGTTTTTGTCGCTTGCAAGCTGCAGTTTTACGTAAAAACACTCTGTATTTGTGATACAGAGTGTTTATTGTAAACAGGAGATTAACAATATAATTTAATTTTAGAAATTGAAATGATTTTCTTTCAATCTCTTCTTTTCAGCTTCAACTAATTGACGGATTTTTGCTTTAGCGATATTCATGAAGTCTTCTTGGAATTCGTAAAGCTTGTCGTTCATTGCCTTACCGATTAGGCTACCACTGTTGCTGTTAAGGATTGAACCCTTCTTAGCGTAGAAGTTATAAGCTTCAGACTTAGTTTCATCAACTTCATCTTCACCGAAATCTTCATCAGAACCAGCATTCTGTTCTTCTTCAGTAGCACCTTGTTCACCTTCAGCAGGAGCACCTTCACCGCCTTCAGCTGGTGCAGCTTCTCCACCTTCTGCAGGAGCGGCACCTTCACCACCTTCGGCAGGAGCGCCTTCGCCTTCACCACCTTCAGCTGGTAAATCCAAGTTTTCTAGGCCAGCAAGATCACCTTCACCACCTTCTGTTCCTTCACCTTCACCAGCACCTGCATTATCAATCTTGTCAGAAATTGCTTCAAGTTTTGTGGTAAGAGTTGCAATAGCATCTTTAAGTTCTGCCATATTATCAGCAGTACGTTCTGCTACTTCTCTTTCAGCTTCTTTTTCTTCTTGTTTCTGATCTCCAGAATCCTTGACGTCGTCGTCTCCGAGTTCGTCAAGCTTGAGGTCAGCTAAATCTTCTTTTTCAGTCTTGTCAGCTTCAGCATCAGAAGTACCAAGTTCATCTGAAAGATCGACATCATCATCACCAGCTTCGTTAGGTGTTGTTAGATCGTCGTCTAGATTATCTTCAGGGAATGGTGTTTCTTTTTCTTCTACAGTGCTGAAATTGTCAGCTGCTAACTGTTCTTTGTTATCGTCGTCAAGAAAACCTTCTTTAAGGCTCTTAGTGTATTCTTTGAAACTTTTCATAGCCATATAGTTTAATCTCCAATAATATATTTATGCATTACTTGCGAATCGAAACGAAAAAATCTTCAATTTCTTTTGAGTTCACATATTCCTTAAAAAGCTGTTCAATTTTATACGCCTGACTAAATTCTGTAGCCATTTGCATTAAATATTTGCGCATTTCTGTCAAAAGCTTTTTAACAACATTTTCTGGTTTGCTCTTTGTAGATTCTTCGAAACGAATTAACACAATACCTGCTGGCCAGTTTGTAGATAGAAGTTTTCTATCTGAGCTGCTCAAATTATCAGCAAGCCATTCTGCCTTCGAAAAAGCAGACTTTAATGTATAATCAGTTTGAAGACTTGTAATGTCAGCACCAGCTTTTAATTTAGCTGTTACGAGCATATAAAATAGAGGATTCTTGTGACGAGTGTCTGACAAGATATCGGAATATTTGTCTACGTATTCTGTTAAAGTTAAACTCATTTTTTACTTTCCTTTACATCACCGTATTTTGCAGCTATACGTTCAAGTGCCAATGCCATAGAATTAAGAGTATTTTTAATCTCCTTAATGTCTTCCTTGGTGCCTTCTTGTTCTTCCTTCAAATAACTAACGTCTTTTTCCATCAATTGACGTTGAATTTCAGCTTCATTATTTGCTTGCTTCAACAATTTGACCTCCACGAAAAGTTCATCAATTTCTCTCTTGTGCTTTTGCTCAGTCGCATCGCGTTCAGCAGCTGTATTTTTACGTTGATAGCTGATGACCAAATACATCGCAACAATTGCGATCAGAGCCACAATAGCTAGTGGATTTCCAGTTGCAAGTGTAGGTGCGATAGCTTGTTCCATGTGTTATCCTTCTGCACTGTAAGTGCTATAAAACATCCAATTCATTGTTTTATGATAATCATCATTGTAAGTACTAGGTTTGCTAGAATCCATACCCTCATCGACTGCCCAAATCATTGGATAATTTCCTGAATTTGGAATAACGCCCATCAATTGAAGAATTAACTCGAAATTATTTCTATGACCATCAGAAAGTTCATTGATTTTTTCTTCTAATTCTTCTTTACATTCTGCCATTGCTGCTGTTAATGCATTTGCATCAAAATTCGCAGTTAGCATTAAGAATTGATTGTAAAGTTGGTCGAATCTTTCAGAATATGCAACTGTTAATGGAGAATGTACACCATCACCCGATAATGTATCATCGTGCCAAATACCATTTTTGAGCAAATATTTGTCAATTAACCATAGGGCACTTAATGCAGATGTTTTTAATTCTCCAGAAACTGCTGGTAAAGTATTCCACAAAGCAGAATTTGATGAAACTTCTGTGTAAGTTTGATTCCAGAAATCTGCACTCGTCAGCAGCTGTGCTGCACTAGTGATGGCTTGAATATCAAGACCAGCAGAAACAGCTGAAATGACATTGTAAGCGCCATTCCAGTTTTCTGCATCTTCTTCAGTAACACAAACACAGTTATCTGGCATTGGAGGAAAATGACATTCACACTCTGCCGGTTTTTCATACGCTGGTTCAACATCCGTATACCAGTGGCGATACGGAGGAAACGGAGAAGGTGGCATTGGTGGATATGGCATTTAGTCCTCTATTACTTAATTGGAAGTGTTAAGCGAATTTCGTCTGCAGTCTGTCCTGCTTGTTCAAAGAAGTCGGTCAACTTTTCAGTGAGTGCTTCTTCGACCTTATCACGAACTGACTTCATGTAAGTTAGCTTAACATCATCGTTCTTGAATGCTTCTTCGTCGATGAATTCTTCAGAAAGATACTTTGCGTAAGCCTTTGCAATGTCAGCACCAAGATCGTGCATTGCTTTCTTACCGTTCTTACTTGTCTTGTCAAAGTAAGACTTGATTACGTTATACACATCGTTGTGTGCATTAGTGTATTCAGACTGTTCTAATTCATCATCAAATACTTCAGAGTCGAAGTTATTTTCTTTTAGAAACTGATGAAATGTTGGCATAATTTAATATCTCCTATTTCTATATTTATTACACTTAATTTTCAAACGGATTGAAAATAGCATCGTCTAGATCACTATTTTTATAAATAGGTTCGTTAATGCTCTTTTCTCTGGAAAGTCCTTTGTCTAGTCCATTCAATGAATTATTTATAGACAAAATATCACCAGAAGTCGAAAATGGAACTTTCTTTTCCTTATCAACGTGGTCAGCAACTACGTATTTTTGACCATTTAAGTCTATGTCGAATACTTCACCCAAAGATGCAAGAGAATTAACTTCGTCCATTGTATCTGGATTTTTGTCCATAATATCGACATCTTCGTGACTTGGTTTCCACACTTTCAAAATAAACTCAAAAGTAATAGGAACAGATAGGAAAGAAGAGCCATCCGAAAAAGTTTTAACATTTATGATCTCGTAGAAGGTTTTATTCCACGGAAAATACATCAAATCACCAATTTTTGGGTAATATTCGTCAAATTCTGGCGCATCATTCAAGAAATTTCTTACTGATGCTTCCTTAAAATGCTGAATAGAACACTGCAAATGAACAACATCTGTATATGTCATTCCTTGCAATAAATAGTGTTTTTCTGACTGTGGAATTTCTGCTGTGTAAACAGAAAGTTTAAATCTACGAACAATGTTTTCTAAAGCATCTTCACCGTAAATTTTATCACGTTTTGTTGAAATCTGCTTAATGTAATACTCTACTGTAAACCCGAATTTATTGTAGGCCTCAGAAGTAAGTTCACTCATTAAGGCAGTTTCAGCAGCATAGCATTCTGCATTCGGGTCGAAATAATGCGGCTGATTCCAGTCGTAGCCTTCAATAGTACAACCCGTTGTACTGAAAATTTTTGCAAATTCAGTTGCAAAATGCGATGCCATTATTAGTCTCTGCTACCCTTCATAGGATCGATAAGAGTACGTGTTGGATCGATACCTTCTACAGCATCAGAACCGTGCTTTACTGGCTTTTCGAGATCGTGTGTATGTCCATCACCGTCAGTAACGATCTTAAAATCGATAATCTGGTGAATGTGAGCATTACCGTCAGAAGCAGCACCAGTCCAGCCAAATCCGTAAGAATTGACATAATATTCATGACGGTGTTTAGCTACGAATGGTTCATTTGCTTTACAATATGTAGTATAGCCATAATCTTGAATATTTTCGTTCAAAGTAACTGATTCTTTCAGCTCTTTTTCTACATATTCGTTAAATTTCATAGTAAATCTCCAATTTTTATTATTTATAAACGGTCATAAATATAGAAATGAATTTGGGTAATTATTATAACACAAAGACTGTAAAATTGTCAGATAGTTATGTGGTTTACATAACTAATTTGCGCCAGCGTACTGACAATAATAAACGAAATCAGCCCGCAAATACAGACGTTTGGGACCCTTGGGGCAATATTGGACAAGAATTTAATGCTGTAGATTCTACAACAAAATATACTGATGATAGATTTGTAGAACTTATGTCATGCATTGACGTAAAATTGCCTTCTTACAAATACAAAGTAGAATCTCACAAATATGGCAACTTAGCATACAAAGCAATTTTGCCAGATTACGAAGCAAAACCGAATTTTACACTAACCATTGCAGAAACGAAAGATCACACAATTGAAGCGTTGCTAAAATTGATAATTAGAAGAAATATCAAGCACGGTGGTTCTGAAAAGATGCAATATGTCGATAATGGCTGGATCGACGTAATTGCAGTAGATGTTTTAAGTAATGATTTGCACAAACCAGTACTTCGTTATGCATTTGGACTTTGCAGATTGATAAATTATGATGTGTACGAATTAGATTACTCAAAAGACGATTTGCCAACATACAAATTGACTTTTTCATTCGAAACATTCGAAAAACAATACAATCCCACAAAGGACGGTATTGAACAGCTTATTCTTGAAACTCGTAACAACGTTACACAAGTCAATACGTTGCAAAATAATCAAAATTCGACACAAGTTATTAGCAATGTTGATGAATTTAATGTGATTTAAAGAGGAAATATGGCAGCATTTAACGGACCTAAAGTACATTATCATCAAGTCACATCACTAGTGACACCACACACAACGTGGCGTTTTGGTGTACGTTTCTTTTTAGAACGTAATGGTCATTACGGTTTAGCTACAGCAGAAGTACAAGATGAAGATGTTGTTTTAGAAATTCTTCCTGACGAAATCATTTCGATCGGTCTTCCGACAATTAAAGATACTGTTTCAGTTAGAAACTTCATGAACACTAGACGTTCTTACAACACTGGTAGAAATATGCATGGTAGTTTCAATATGAAATTTAATGTACATCCAATGTTCAATCCATTGTATGACGTTTATAGCATGAAAGCATTTAATTTAAACGAAGGCTCTCAGTTAATACCGAGAGTCTATCTTGATTCATTCAGAAGATTTAATGCTGTCGAAATTTCATTACTTTCATCAGATGCATCTAATGCGATTCAAAAACAAATAGTTCTACAAAACATTCATTTCGTGGACATCAATGCTGATGAATTGAATTATGAATCTGAAGGTAAATTGACAGTTTCTATTCAATGTGAATATGACAACTGGTATTGGTCACAAATTGACCATATTTCACATTAACTAGTTGCAGTTGTTCTATTGCGAGATATCCATTCGTAATATGGCACTCCAGACATGTACTGGTAACTAAATACGGCCGGTCTATCAATTGGTTTATCATCGTCGTAATTGAGTTCTATACCAGCGATGTTTTTCAACCAGCATTTGTGGAAATGATAAACAAAGCCTGGAGGAGCAGCCTCATCTGCAAAGATATGTGCATTTTCTGCTTTATAAATTTTCAATAAAATATCAAATACAAATTTGAAATCATGAACAAGTGCTGCAGTATTTTGATCAGTGATTTTTAAATTTGTAGCGTTTAAACGATACTTTGGTGAAATAATATCACTTGCAGCATGTGCAACAATTTCATCTTCCCAGTCACCTTTTTTCAATTCATACACTTTGTTTGTAGGAAAGCTCGGAAGATAACTAGCGTACTTTAACACATTTTTCAAAATCGTAGAAATAGAGAACATTTCATCTTCTGCAAATGTAATCTTTAAATCACCATGACTTTGAGCAAGTTTCGTAAAGAACGGATGTTGTAAACCAAGATAGTTAATAGTCTGTGTATTGATAGTTTTTTCATTTGCAGTAATGTTCAATACAGCTTTTGTCAAAGTCTTTGAATTTTCAAATGTGTACAAATTTGTAAAACGCTTATCAGACATGCAAAGTGGTACGAAATCTACAGAGAACGACCATGCAGGAACTGGATCATCTTGATAATGACTGTTGTGGAAAATGTGATTTATTGCGCCATTATGCTGATTATAAGCGTAACTAGCAGCAGCTGCAGCGTCGTCTAACGTTGTACCAGCTTCTATTCTTTGTGTAGATTGTGATACTTTGTTGTTCGAAGATGATTCGACACTATCACCAGAACCATCACCAACACCATAGCCATCACCAGTTCCGTCACCTAGTCCAGAACCACCTGTTGTAGAATTAGCACCTTCACCAGTGCCTTCAGTAGATGCGCCTTTGTCTGCTGCAGTTCCAGTACCACCTTTACCAGTGTCATTAGCTTTTACTTTTACATCTGCTTTTGGACCAGTAACAATTTTTCCTTCTTTTCTCTTAGTAGGATCGCTAGTTTCCCAATCTGTAACTGTTGGTGCCGCCAGCGCATTAACTGTGTAAGATTTGTCAGCTTCTTTATTGACTGCGTCTCCTGTATGAGAATTTTTGTCAATATTAACAGCTTTTAAATCAAGATTAAATTCTCTTTCAGCAATTTCTGCAACAGCATCACTATTTAGTGGAACAATCATTCCACCATCTGTCGTTTTAATTTCTTGAGTACCAGCAGCTTTTGCTATTGCTACAGCACTTTCATTACTGATAACAGTACTTCTTTTTTGATCACCGACATCAATGTGTAGTTTTGCTTGATAAGTACCATCTTTTTGTTTCTTTGCTTCAACATAACCACCAACTGTGTATAAGTTTGGTGTTTTTGGCTGATAATTGACATTCCACGGCTGTACAGTAGTTTCAGCTGGAGCTTGAACTACACCTTGGTCTTTAGCGTTTATTTGTACATCTACACTTTCTTGTGACATATTTTACTCTATTTCTATTGCGTCTAATTCAGCTAATTGTTCCCAGTTGTCATTGGCCATCATGCTCAAATTATCACGTTTTATATCTTCATTCCATGAATACACTACAGCTTCTTTATGAGCATTCGGATTGCCTTCCATCGATTCGAGCATTGCATCAACTTGACCATTTGGCTCATAATCTGTAGAAACAGGTTGTGCACCTGCACCGTAACGCTGTTTATACTCATTGAATGATAATTCTTCGTAATACTGATATAGCCAAACACAACTTACGTCAATAGGTTTATCATCATCGTAGTTAAAATCGATTTGATTTACAGTTTGTAAATCACAGCCAACAAAGTAATACACAAATGTTGGTCTAATATCTTCATCTTCTCCAAATGCACGAACATCTTGCATTTTGTACATTTTGACAAGAATGTTATACAAATGACCACCATCAGGAATAGATTGTCTATACGCTCTTAATATTTGCTTGTATTTTGCTATTTGTTCTTCAGTTTCCAAAGATGCAAGAACATTATCTATGCTTTCGAAGTAAGTATCACTTCTTGCAAACTGATACAACTGATTTAGAATAGACGAAATTGGAAATGTGTTAGTTTCGGCAAATCTCATTGTCAATGTTCCAGCTGTTTTTGCTCTTGCTGGAAGTTCAATTGACATTCCTTTGTAATGTGAAACTGTTGACTTAACATTTCTATCTGGAATACTAGCTGCAATTACTGCTTTAGTTAGTCTTTGTCCACATTCATGCAAATCTACATTGCTATTTGCTAATCTAACAGCAGGAATAAAATCGATAGAAAATGACCAATGTGCTACAGGATCGTTCTGATAGAAACTGTTGTGAAAGATGTGGTTAATTGGTGCATCATCGTTAATCATTGTCAAATACGATTCAATCGCATTAACATCTTTCGAATTATCTGTTTGCTTTACTGCTTCAGTTTCAATCGGTGTACCATTAGAATTATATCCACCTTTCTTTGCTTCAACTGTACTACCATCACCATCGCCATCACCAACACCTGATCCAGTGCCATTACCAGATCCACCAGCACCTATTCCAGTACCTATGTCAGACTGTCCGATACCTTGCTGATCGTTTGCAGTACCACCATTTCCAGAACCGTAGTATGCTGATACAGAGTTTTCGTCTCTAGCGCCAGTTTGTTGAAGAAGTCTATCTTTACCAATGAATGAATGTGCTTCTAATTCATCTGCAATTTCTTTCATTCTAGAAATTGCAGAAAGTGATTCTGCATCTAATGTAGAACCTTTACCATCAGCAGTATTATACTTTTTAAATAACTCGTTGTATTCTGTTACATTGTCTGACCAAGCGCTTGTATAAGTTGTACCAGCTTCAAAATTTAAATCAACACCTAAATTCTTTTTGACAGTTTCAGCGTTTTCGTTATATTCAGCTATTGCTGCTGCATAATTATCACGATACCAGTTAATGTTGTCTTGTTCTTTAGATGCTACTTCGTTAATTGTCTTTTGTGTAGCATTTAATAATTCATTATACTCTTTTGTGTTATAGGCAGCATCTAATTCATCAAGGTAAGAAACAGCATTGAGTTCTTTACCTTTATCGTCATAACCAACAACTCTGTCTGAATCTAGAATAGTATTAACACGAGCTTCTAAGGCGTCACTTCTATCGACGTCGTTTCTTACGCAATAATTGTAAAGTGTTAATACTTGTACATCACTTAAAGTAGATATACTAGCATCAATTGCTGCTTGTTCTATTTGCTGTGCCATACAATATTTATGACACTTTAGTGACTAAAATTTGGTAATGGAGTAGCACTGACGTTAACGCTAGCAGTATCAGTAGATGCTTTAGAACTATCTGACTTTACACCAAACATTTCTGGAGTGTACTTCTTATCTTGTACTTGGAACGAACCTGTAATTTTGACACTTGTACCAGAAACTCCGCTTTGTGATTTTTGATTAAAGTCAGACCAAGTTTCTTTACCATCAAACGAACGTGATACGATGTGTTGACTCTTTTCACCTTTAGTGTTCGTATATTCAAACGTTACGTATTCACCAGGTTTGAGTTTATCTCTAATAGCTGTATTGAGTTCATCTACTGTAGCAAATTCTTTAGTAGTAAATGTCGTATTTGTAGTGTCAGTGATTGTTTTAGTTGTATCTGCTTTAATACCGACATTGTTCTTGAATTCACTAGCCTTACCACCACTGACATACTTTCTACTTTCGCCATTTTTTGCTTCACCAGATTCGATGTATTCGTAAAGCTGATTCAACATATTTTGTCCACGTGTACATTGTCCAAGTGGAATATCAGATAGTGCGTGGTGTGTAAACCAATCTTGAATTTCTGCACGTGATGCTGGAATTTTATCACCGAAGTATTCTTTCATATCAGTATACACATCTTTCAAATCAACAACTTCGTCAGCCATCCAACCTGCAGCTGATTTAAGTGTATAGCCAATAGTTTTAAACACATCTTTGATAGCGTTTTTCATTTCTACTAATTCTTTGTGAACATCAATTTCTTCAACGCCATTTGTCAATATTGGATTGTCATTAACTATCATTGGTTGTGCAGGAACAGCCAAGAACGTAATAGTCATTGTTGTAGCGTGTGCATCTTCAGATGTTCTATTGTAATTTGGCTCTGTATATTCAACCATCTTACAAAAATATGACTTAACAGAAGTAGTATTCCAGTTGCGTTTTTGTGATTCGTACGTATTAGGACGTTCCATGTCATAATCATAAGTGTTATATTCTGTGATAGTTATCAGAATAGTTTCGTGAATGTTCAACCATGCTGGAACACCCGAATCGCCTTTTGAACCACCCATCAAAGATGTAAGAAATTTATACGAAATTAGACAGTCATCAGTATCTTCAAATGTAACAGTCAAACGAATATTGTTAACATCGTAAATTGGAATTACGAAGTCAAAATTACCATAACAGTTGGTGAATGCTTCAATATCGTATTTTGGTTGTGTAATAGACACTACAGCTTGACTGATACGTTCAAGATCTTGTGGAGTGAACGTATCAGAAGATTTCAAACTGTACATAGAACCAGACTGTGTCTTTGTTTTATTCACCAGCATAGGGTTCGAAAATTGAACTTCGAACGCCCATTTTGATGCTGGCTGATATTTGTAGAACTGATTAACTGCTAATTGCATATTTTACTTTTCTTGCTTATTCATAGCATCGATTGTATCACGAGCTTTATCATTGTCAGCAGCCATTTTAGCAATTTCTGCTTTATTCTGATCTCTATAAGCAATAATAGGTTGTTTAATCTTTAGGTCTATGTAGTTTCTCAATTTGATGTCTAGGTGTTCTTCAATAGCAGAAATTAGTTCCATTGCATCATCTGGATCTTCAAATGACACATCTTCGATCTTCAATTTCTTACCATTGACAATCAATTCTAGAGCTTTCTTAACTGCATCCATACTCTTCAATTCTTCTGGAGCTTTTGCAGCTTGAACAGCATTGATTGCTTTGAGAACCGATTCACCATCATAAATCGATTCACCAGCTGGCTTATCCTTCAAAGTCACATCATCTGTGTCTTTAACACCCTTAGTCCAGTCTGGGTCGTCTTCGTGATCGTCTTCCTCTTCTTCATCTTCGTCTTCATCGCCACCCTCAGGCTGAATACCAGCATCACCACCAGGTGCACCACCTGGAGCTCCACCAGGACCACCAAGTGGATCGCCACCACCAAGAGGATCTCCACCACCAATTGGGTCTCCTGCAGGTGCTCCGCCCATTGGGTCACCACCACCCATAGGATCTCCACCCACATCACCACCTGCCATTGGATCGTCAGCTTCAGTCAATGAAACTTTGCCAACTGACAACAGGCTATCAAAGTTCACAGGTTTCAGATTTTCCTGTAAGAATTCCTGAATTGTCTTCATGTATAATTACCTCGTCGAAAAATACGTTTATTCTATCGATTACTGCAACT
>Ga0265300_10004076_pt1 | contig 11750 bp, 8 predicted proteins | sample AusTroGonzalo_MG_FD_193482 | JGI IMG/M metagenome (GOLD analysis project Ga0265300, IMG submission 193482) | Bovine rumen microbial communities from tropical cattle in Woodstock, Queensland, Australia - Gonzalo_03 | ecosystem: Host-associated > Mammals > Digestive system > Stomach > Rumen ... | reverse complement strand
CTCAGCCCGCCAAGCCCATCAAGGAGAACATACAGTTCCCGGAGTTTGAGAAACTGGATATCCGCGTGGGTACAGTTCTTGAGTGCATCAAGGTTCCCAAGTCTGACAAGCTGCTCCAGTTCAAGATAGATGACGGTCTGGGAGGCCGCACCATCCTTTCCGGAATTGCAAACTACTACAACCCTGAGGATCTGGTAGGCAAGCAGGTTTGCTTCATCGCCAACCTTGCACCGCGTAAGATTCTGGGCCGCGAGAGCCAGGGTATGATACTGAGCGCACTGGATGCAGACGGCACACTGGCTGTAACCACCATTCAGCGCCCGGTTAAGCCCGGAAGCGAGGTTTGCTGAATACAGCCGTTGAAACTCCATCCGTTGAAACGGCTGGCTACCCTTATCAGATACCTACGGTATCAATATAGAAAACATGAAGAATGTAGCTGTTATATTAGCTGCAGGCTCCGGTTCAAGAACCGGCCTTGCCACCCCTAAGCAGTTCCTTCCTTTGGGTGGCAAGACTGTTTTGGAGCACTCCGTACAGACTTTCCATGATCATCCCGAAATTGATGAGGTCGTGATTGTCACCGCAACAGAATTCATAGAGAGGGTGCAGGCTATCGTAAAGGCCAACGGATGGACAAAAATATCGGCCGTATTGCCCGGTGGAAAGGAGCGTTATGACTCCAGTCTGGCTGCGGTACGTCACTTCTCAGACAGACCTGATACCGTTATGCTGTTCCATGATGCCGCACGTCCGCTGGTATCGGAAAGAATCATTACCGATGCCCTTAAGGCGATGGAACAGTATGATGCTGTGGATGTGGCCATTCCTGCCGTAGATACAATCGTACAGTGCAATGCTGCGGGAACAGAGATGGAGTCAATACAGAACCGCAATCTGCTGTGGCGTATGCAGACCCCGCAGGGATTCCGCCAGAGAACAATAGAGCAGGCTTACCGTATAGCACTTAAGGATCCCGCTTTTACCGCTACCGATGACTGCGGCACGGTACTGCGCTACCTTCCGGGAGTGAAGGTAGGCATAGTACACGGAAGTGAACGCAATATCAAGCTGACTTACGCTGACGACCTCTCCTTATTAGAGTTCCTGCTGTCAGAGCCAGAACGGTAGCATACATTATCCCCACAAATATTCCGGAAAGGATGTTTCCCTTCCTTACGCTGTCGGGACGGAACTCCATACGTATCTCATGCTGGCCTGCGGGAATGTTCATAGCCCTGAGCAGGTAGTTCACACGGAAGATATCGGCTTTCTGTCCGTCAATGTATGCCTTCCATCCCAGAGGATAATAAATCTCAGAGAATACAGCCACCCCGTCAGTTGATGAGTTGGATGTATAGGTAAGTACGTCAGGGGCGTATGTATTGAGACGTATTGTGGCTGACTCATTATGACCCGGGCGGAAATCCTTGATGAAACCGGCAAATTCCTTATCCAGGACGGCAGTATTACTCAAGTCTATCCTGTCAAGAGCAGCACACTCCTGGACAGGTCCGTCTACTACAGCAACGGAATCAATGAACCATGCATTTCCCAAAGCGCCGGGATTGCGCATAGGCCTGATCTCATTGTTTTCATCGGCAGTGATGAAATACTTGGCATTGAGCATGCTTATCACACCCATATGACCCTTGGAGAGGTACTGCTCAATGATATCCTGATACCTGCGCAGCTTGGCGGCGCTGTATCCTCCCAGAGACTTGAGATAATAGGATGTACGGGCATCATTGAATGTGCTGGTAGCCAGGTTGAACACCCTGAAATGGGGGTCTGTATCGGCCAGGATAGCCTTCTCATACGGTTGCATGGCATACAGGCTCTTGTCATGTTTCTCTGTCACATAGTTCCTGTCATTGAGGAAACGACGGTCTACAGGCCACATATCGGCAATTACGATAACACCCAGTACAGCTATCATGGTGTTTCTCTTTAACTTGTCATTGGAGAACAGCCATACGGTACCGGCCGTAAGCAGCACGAACAGGAGGGAACGGAACGAGTCACTGCGCAGCATGCCTGCACGCTCATCAATCAGGGCTGCAAAAAGCCAATCGGGCCATGCCTCCTGATATCTTGCGTCATATGAGCTTGTAAATGACAGGAATGAACCTCCAAACAAAGCCAAAATAAGACAGATACCGCCCGTAATACCGGCTGCGATATATATGCCGCGGTTTATCTCTTTCTTGTCCAGACCACCATCCATAATCTGTTTCAAGGCCAGGAAACCAAGAAGCGGAATGGTTATCTCGGCCACTATCAGAATTGATGATACGGCACGGAACTTGTCATACAACGGGAACCAGTCAAAGAAGAGTTCCGTAAGACCCATCCAGTTCTTACCCCACGAGAGGGTGAATGAGAATACGGTGGCAATGAGCAATCCCCATTTATACGGTCCCTTGACCAGAAGCAGGCCCAGAAGGAACAGGAAACATACGGCTGCACCGGCATATACGGACCCTACCGTGAACGGCTGCTCTCCCCAATATGTAGGAGCAGACTCGGCTATCTCCTTGGCGGTAGACTTGTTTACGCCGTTCCTGACCATGGTTTTGTAAAGCACTGACTCTGTACCCACGTTATAACCGGTGGCTGTACCCATGTAACCGGGGATAAGGAAAGTAAGTGACTCGTCTATACCATAACTCCATGCAGTCGCGTAATCAAGATTAAGGCCTCTGGTCTTGTTGGCATCATCATCCGATGTAAGTTCAGACTGGCCTCCGCGCATGGTCTCGGCAGCGTACTCCTTATTTGCAAAGATGTTTGCAGTACCGGTTCCGGCACCTACCAGGAACGAGGCTCCGAATATCACAGTGGCTATAATCAGGTCCTTATAACGTTTGGACTTGATGTGAATGTAAAGCTCTACGATGAACAGAAGTCCTATAAGCATGGTCATGTAATAGGCCATCTGCGGATGCGGATAGAGTCCCATCGCAGTGAACACCATTGTCAGGCAGGCTCCAAGACCGTACTTTTTATTGTAGATGAGATAGAATCCGGCCAACACAATTGACATCATTGCTATTGACCATGCCTTTCCGTTATGACCGGCCGCCTCTATTATAAAGAAGTACGATGAAAAACCGGTCGCCAACGCACCCACTATGGATAGCCACGTGTCAATCTTGAATGAACGCATCAGGATAAAGAAGCTTACAAAGAACATGATGAACACCAGCGGCATCTTACGTGATGAAGGGTGAAAGACCTTGAGCAGAGGCTCCATGAGGTCTGTAGAGAGATATCGGCCTCCACCTATCTGGTAACCCGGCATTCCGGAGAACATGGCTCCGTTCCACCATGTATAATTACCGGTCTCTTTATGATACTGTCTGGCCTCCTGGACTGCGGAGTTAGCCTGGATATCATCGCCTGTGTATATCACCTTTCCCTGAAAGACAGGCAGGCAGTAAAGTGAAGCAACCACTGCAAACACCGCGATTGCCGCAAAGTAAGGAATCAACCTTTTGTACTTGTTCTTATCCATAGTTACGGGGTTATTGTCAATTATTTGTGCGAAAGTACTAAATTTGCTTTGATTTATCTTTTTGAGGCACTATGAAAATAGCTATTTTGGGTACGGCCTGGCCATACCGCGGAGGTATAGCCGATTTCAACAACCGTCTGGCGCAGGAATTCATCAAGGAGGGCGATGAGGTGATCATTTACACATTCACGCTCCAGTATCCCTCTTTCCTGTTTCCCGGCAAGACTCAGTATTCGCCCGATCCCCAACCCGCAGGGCTTGACATAACAAGACGCCTCAACTCCGTAAACCCGTTCAACTGGCTCAAGGTGGGACGTGAGATCCGCCGGGAAAAGCCGGACCTGCTCATTGTGCCGTTCTGGATGCCCTTTATGGGCGCATCTACAGGTGCGGTATCACGACTGGCCAAAAGATGCGGAGCCCGTAGGGTTGCAATCCTTCACAACCTCATCCCTCACGAGCACAAGCCCGGAGACAAGATTCTTTCCCGATATTTCATCAAGTCCGTGGATTCATGCGTAGCCCTGTCAGAGTCTGTGCTTAAGGATATAGACCTCTTTGACAAAAGCAAGCCGCGCACATTCTGCCCACACCCGCTCTATGACCATTTTGGAACTATCGCATCACGCGAGGAGTCCATTGCCCATTTTGGACTGGACCCGGATTACAGGTATATCCTGTTCTTTGGACTGATACGTGACTACAAGGGTCTGGACCTGCTGCTGCGTGCATATGCCGACAGCCGTCTGCGTGAGCTTAACGTGCGACTCCTGATAACCGGAGAGTTCTACGGAAGTTCTGACAAGTACTTTGAACTGGAGAAAGAACTTGGACTTGAAGGTCTGGTAATATGGAAAAACAGTTTTATTCCTGCCGATGAGGTCCGCTACTGTTTTGGTGCCGCCGACATCATTGCACAGCCCTACAAGACCGCAACCCAAAGCGGAGTATCACAGATTGCCTATCACTTTGAAAAGCCTATGCTGGTTACAAAGGTGGGAGGTCTGGCAGAGATAGTTCCCGACGGAAAAGCAGGTTATGCAGTTGAGCCCGAACCGACCAAAATTGCCGATGGATTGGTGGATTTCTTTAAAAACAAACGCCTCCAGCAGTTCACTGAAGGCGTTATGGATGAAAAGCGGAAATACTCCTGGTCCAAGATGACTCAGGCCATCAGGTCACTCATCGGCTGATACCAGTTCATAATCCATCTGCTTCTTTTCAAGGTTGCAACGTACCACCTTGATCTTTACATGGTCACCCAGACGGTAACGCTTGCGGGTGCGCTGACCTATCAGGCAGTAGTTCTTGTCATCGAACTCAAAGTAGTCACCGCCAAGTGAACGGATGGGTATCATGCCCTCACACTTGTTTTCTATGATCTCTGCATAGATTCCCCACTCCGTCACACCGCTTATCACGGCATCAAACACCTGACCCATGCGGTCAGACATATACTCTACCTGCTTGTATTTGATGCTGGCGCGCTCTGCCTGCTCAGCCAGTTGCTCACGGCCCGAGCAATGCTCGCAATACTCCTCATACTTGGACTGGTTCACGCTGCGGCCACCGCTCAGGTATCGGGTGAGCAGACGGTGTACCATAAGGTCCGGGTAACGGCGTATGGGTGATGTAAAGTGGGTGTAGTACTTGAATGCAAGACCGTAGTGACCTATGTTCTCCGTTGTGTAGCAGGCTTTCTGCATGGAGCGGATTGAGATGGTCTCAATGAGTTCCTGCTCTTTCTTGCCCTTGACCTCAGATAGCATCTTGTTCATGGACTTGGCCATATCGGTAGGATCACCGGTAGCCTTGAGCTTGTAACCGAACTTGGCTACAAAGTTCTGCAGGTTCTCCATACGCTCAGGATCCGGCTCGTCATGTACACGGTAGACGAATGTCTTGGGGTTGCCGCCCTTAACGGCGCCTATAGATTCTGCCACGGTACGGTTGGCCAGCAGCATGAACTCCTCAACCAGTTTGTTTGCATCCTTTGATTCCTTAAAGAATACGCTTACGGGATGTCCCTTCTCATCTATGTCAAAACGGACCTCGACACGGTCAAAACTGAGTGCTCCGTCAACAAAACGCTTGTCACGCAGTATCTTGGCAAGGCTGTCCAGGGTCATAATCTCATTCTTGAACTCATCGCCCGGCAGCGGCTCCTTACCACCCTGCTGCTCACGCTCAATGATGGCCTGCACCTCTTCATAGGTAAAGCGGCGGTTGCTGCGTATGACTGTTCGGGCTATACGGGAACGTTTTACCACACCGGCATCGGTCATTTCCAGAATCACGGAGTATGTGAGTTTGTCCTCATCCTGTCGCAGTGAGCAGAGGTTGTTGCAGAGTTTCTCGGGCAGCATGGGAATGGTGCGGTCCACCAGGTAGATGGATGTGGCACGCTTGAATGCCTCCTTATCTATGATTCCGCCCTCCTGTACATAGTAGCTTACATCGGCAATATGAACACCTACCTCCCAAAGTCCCTTCTTGATGGGACGGATGGAGAGTGCGTCATCAAAGTCCTTGGCATCACGCGGGTCTATGGTGAACGTAACCACATCACGGAAATCCTCACGTCCGGCAAGGGCCGCATCATTTATCTCTGACGGTATGTCATCGGCAGCCTTCTCAACACTCTCAGGATAGTCATACGGCAGTCCGTACTCAGCAAGGATGGCATGCATCTCTGTGTTGTTCTCACCGGCTGCACCCAGGATGTCAATCACCTTACCTACGGGGTTGCGGTCTGGAGTATCGGGCCATTCAACCACCTTTACCACGGCTTTCTCACCGTCACGGCCTTTCTTGAGGCTGGACAGGGGTATGAATATGTCGCGGTCGGATTTATCGGGAGTAACCAGATAGGCGAATTTGTCCTTTACCTGGAGCGTACCTACAAACGTGTCCTTGGCACGCTTGATGATCTCTGTCACCTCACCCTCAAGACCGGCATGGGGACGCTTGGCAAACAGCACTATACGTACACGGTCACCGTTCACGGCACCGGCCGAGTTGCGCTCTGCCACGAATATGGGTTCGCTTCCGTCATCGGGCACAAGGAAGTTCTTTCCGCCCACACGGCGCTGCAGCACACCCTCTATGAATGTGCTTTTCTGCATCAGGCTGAACTGGCCGTCCTTCTCCTTAAGGAAACCATCCTCAACAAGGTCCAGCACTATATCCAGACACATGCTGCGCATGGGATGAGTCTTGAGTTTGAGCTCATCATACAGACGTTTTACACTGATACTGCTCTCCTGGTTGTCACGGAACCAGTCCGTAACCAGGTCTGTCATGGTCCTGCGGTTAAGGCGGACACCTCCTTTGTATGATCTACTCATATTGAGAATAATTTGTTCTGTTTACGAAGATACAAATTAAAAATCGGAAGCAGTGCGATGCCTCCGATTTTTAATTTTAAAGTCCCAGGTCCGAAGCCTTGAGTTGAAGTAGTTCCATCTTCCGTTTAAATACGGGTACCTCATTTTCAATGAAATCGACCCGCATCTTTTCAAGTGCGATGGCTTTAGCGCCTTTGGCCACAAAGTAACCTATGCCACGCTGGTTGTATATGATGCCATCCATAGTAAGTTTCTCGTAACTACGCATAGCGGTATTGGGATTTACTCCCAATTCACCGCCTAATTCGCGCACTGACAGAATTCTGTCACCCTCCTTGAGATCGCCGCTCAGAATCTTCTCGGAGATTCCGTCGGCAATCTGGAGATATATCGGTTTGTTCTGATTGAATTCCATAAGCCTTACCTTTTTATCAGTGTTTGATTCTCTTAACCCTCAACCATATGAGCAGGAACAGGGCCACATTCACAGTGGTATCTGATATGGTGTCCACCAGGGTTGCGTGTTTTACCATCCATGAAAGGACGGGGAACTCTTCTATAATCTCCTGGGGTGTCATTCCAAGCTCAGCTGCCATCTTGAACTTCTCAACCGCTCCGTTGGTGACGACGGGTATGGTGATCATGCTCAGCACGATGCTTATGAGTATCATGCATCCTATGGTTTTAGCCGGCTTTGAAGACTTGAACAGCAATGCGCCCAGAAGGAATGTAAGAGAAGCCTGAGCCATATCATCCATATAGAGCCATGGACCTGCCACAGCAGTAAGATCAGGCATGAGTTCAAAGTCTATATCCATGTTCATATCGGTAAAGACCTTAAGAAGTCCGTCTCTACCCTCATTCAACACATACAATATGGACTGGCCGCAATCACTGTCAAGAAGGCATATTATCTGGTCAAATGAGAAGTAGACTGCAAAGAAGACGAACGGTACCACAATGCAGCATACTATCACCATCGATATGGTCTTTTCAAGTGAAGAGACCGGAACGGTAAGGTATGAAGAACCCTCTTTCTTGTCTGTGATGAATCCGTATATCCTGGCAGGTGATGAAATGAGTACCACCGCCATTGATATTCCAAACAGGACGCTTCTTCCCATTATACTCAGGCTGTGCCATCCGGAACCTATTACAGTACTGAAGAGTCCTGCTATCAGATAGCCGGTGACGCTCAATGTAGTCATGACAAGAAGAGTGATGCCATACTTGGATATGGCGTTCTTGATGTCTGTAACAAGATAACGACCAAAACGGTTCAGATTTAATACATCATTATTCATAGTCGTGACTCTTTACTTGTTGAACATATCCTTGATTGTTTTCTTATGGAGCAGTACTGCATTGAAAAGGGCTTCAATGTTAACCTTGCTCTCCTCACCCGTGGTGTTGGGTACCACCTGAATGTTTCCGCCCGGAACCATCTCTGAATAGAGGGCTGTGGGGTTCAGTTCCGATGAATAGTCAAAATAGAGTTTCTGAGCTATCTCATCAAGAGTTGCGTTCATAAGCACATCCCTGCGGTCCAGAATGATGATAGGATCGATGATAGCCTCCAGGTCACGTGCCTGATGAGTTGAGATGAGCAGCGTGGACTCATCGGAAGTGTACTTGGAAACCGCCTTACGGAACTGAGCCTTTGACGGGATATCAAGTCCGTTGGTAGGCTCATCCATAAAGAGGTATCTGGTGTTGCAGGCAAGCGCGAAACTGATGAAGGTCTTCTTGAGCTGGCCGTATGACATCTGGTCCATACGCTGCTCCTGGTCTGTATCAAAGACTCTCATCACCTCTGAGAACTTGGAAGCGCTGAAATTAGTCCAGTACTGTCCGTGATCACGTGCAAAATCAATGGCCTTGCGTCGGGGAGCAGGCACCTCATCGGGCAGATAATAGATGTTTGAGAGGAAAGAGGGCTTACGGTCAAACGGATTCTGTCCGTCAATGTCAAGAGAACCGTACATGGTCTTCTTGAGACCGGCAAGCAAGGTTAGAAGCGTGGTTTTGCCCACTCCGTTCTCTCCCAGAAGACCGTATATGCGGCCCTCCTGAAGTTCCATCGAAATGTCCTTCAGCACAACGTTGGCGCCGTAACTGAATCCAAGATTACTGATCTTAATCATAATCGTATCTGTTAGTTGTTTGAATCAATATCGGTGTATTACTTCACTAAGACACTGCAAATATACGCCGTGTTTTTTACTCCGCAATACCATTAACACTATTTAACTTATCTAGTGCATAGCATGCGCGCGTTCCTAATGTTCTTATTTCTACATTTGCTCATGAACAAAAACCTATTGTACTATGAAAAAAGATAACTTGTTTGAGTTGGCCGAGAATTACATCTCACAAACGGGAATATCCGTATTTCTTACCGGCAGGGCCGGAACCGGTAAAACCACATTTCTTAAATACATTGTTGAGAATACACCAAAACGTTGCGTCGTTCTGGCACCTACAGGCGTTGCTGCAATCAATGCCGGCGGTGTCACGATCCACTCCTTTTTCCAATTGCCGCTATGTATGTATCTGCCCGATGTAAAAGAACTGGTAACTGAGTATCAGATGCCTGAGGCCCGTAGGCAGCTGCGTAAGGAGAAGGTTAAGATAATCAAGACTTTGGACCTGCTCATAATAGATGAGATTTCAATGGTCAGGGCCGATCTGCTGGATGCGGTCGATGCCGTAATGCGCAGATATCGCCGTAATGACCGTCCGTTTGGCGGAGTACAGGTTCTGATGATAGGCGATGCGCACCAGCTGCCACCAGTGGTGACGGAGCAGGAAGAACCATGGCTCAAAAAGGTCTATCCATCACCATTTTTCTTTCATTCCAAGGTGTTCAGACGTCTGCAATATGTGACAATAGAACTGCAGACCGTCTACAGGCAGTCTGATGCCGGATTCCTGAATATCCTGAACAGTATCCGGGGCGGAATAATGGACAATGCCACATACAGGGAACTGAACAGCAGGTTCGACCCCATGTTTGATCCCGATGATACCGTAACACCCGCTGGAAGCAAATGGATAAGACTGACTACACATAACCGACAGGCCGATAACGTAAACCAGCAGAAAATGAGTGCGCTGAAATCAAGGCTGCACAACTTTTACGCCGATATAGAAGGGACATTCCCCGAGAACTCCCTTCCTGCAGAGAAGACACTGCAACTTAAGGAGGGAGCTCAGGTGATGTTCCTGAGGAATGATTCACGAGAGGGCCGATACTACAACGGAAAGATAGCTACTATCACCGAAATTGACGATGAAAACGGCATAATCGTAACCGATGAGAACGGTGACGAAATACAGGTGCCGCGTGAAAAATGGGAGAATATCCAGTATGAGATAGATAAGAACACAAATGAGATTGTACCCAAGGTTGAAGGAACATTCATTCAATATCCTTTGCGCGCCGCATGGGCAGTGACAATCCACAAGAGCCAGGGCCTCACGTTTGACCATGTGATCATTGATGCGGCATCGGCTTTCAGTTTCGGTCAGGTATATGTGGCGCTTTCACGATGCAGGACACTTGAGGGTATAGTATTGAGCAGCCCCATTTCACAGTCCTGTCTCTACAACAATGCCGACGTATCACAGTTCCATGATGATTTCATGCCTGTAAGTGAGATGCAGAGGCAATTGGACTCGGCACGCGATGAGTATTACATGACCATACTCAAGGAGTGTTTCAGTTTTGGTGAGCTGGTAAGACTGACCGGCTGGGCCGGAGGTATATTTCAGAAAGACCTTAAGAATACCTACCCGGACCAGACCACCAGAATGGAAGAGTGCCGATGCAAGGTACGCGACATGGAGGAGATAGCCGTAAAGTTCAGGGCTGAGCTGGACAGGATAGGGACCAAGAATCCTGAGCACCTGAATGAGAGGATATCCAAGGCATCGGGTTATTTCCTGCCTATCCTGGCTGATGTGGCATCGGTCACGGTTCCGGCCATGGCAGTATCGGCAGATAACAAGGATGTACAGAAAAATCTGGCCGATGCATCGGCAGAACTGCTGCCACTGCTTACCCTGTTCGTTGAATGCATGAAAAAGATTGCTGACAGCGGATTCAGTATAGAGATGTATCTCAATACCAGGAACGATATCATTCTCAGTGACGGAAAGACCCGTAAGAAACGTAAGGAGAAGGAAAAAGAGAAAGAGAAAAAGGTTAAGGAAAAGCCTGATATTTCACAGATATATGCCGGTAACCGTCATCCCGAACTCATTGAGCCGCTCATAGAGTGGCGAACTGAGAAATATATGTCACAGAACATACGTGCATACTGGGTACTCACTCAGCGCGCCCTGCTGGAGATAGCCGATACCTGCCCAACCACAAAGGAGGAACTGCTGGCTGTAAACGGATTCGGCCCCGCCAAATGGAAAGAGTACGGCGAGGAGATTCTGGAACTGATTGCCAGATACAGGAAGGATTAAACCTCTGTACCCAGAAGTGTGGCAGAAGTGGCGTCAGTGATGCGGACTGTAAGGAAATCTCCCGGACGGTGGCTGCCTTTGTCAAATACCACGGTACGGTTCTGCCCGGTGCGGCCGTAGAGCTGTTGGCGGGAGCGTTTTGAATAACCCTCGGCCAGGACCTCATACTCCTTGCCTATGCACTCGCGGTTACGCTCAAGCGAGAGTTCATTCTGCAATGCGATCATCTCATTCAGGCGGCGGATCTTGACATCCTCAGGTACATCATCGGGCAGATGCTTGCTGGCATATGTACCCGGACGCTCCGAGTAACGGAACATGAATGAGGCGTCATAACGGCACAGGCGCATGAGTGACAGGCTCTCCTGGTGATCCTCCTCTGTCTCTGAGTGATAACCGGTGAACATATC
>Ga0265300_10004072_pt1 | contig 11755 bp, 8 predicted proteins | sample AusTroGonzalo_MG_FD_193482 | JGI IMG/M metagenome (GOLD analysis project Ga0265300, IMG submission 193482) | Bovine rumen microbial communities from tropical cattle in Woodstock, Queensland, Australia - Gonzalo_03 | ecosystem: Host-associated > Mammals > Digestive system > Stomach > Rumen ... | reverse complement strand
AGCCATCATGTCGTAAGCCTCCTGCTGATTCGAGGGCTCGAAGGTGGGCACCATCGCGAACTTACCATAGAAGCGCGAGTCCTGCTCGTCCTGAGAAGAGTGCATCGAGGGGTCGTCGGCCACCAAGACCACTACACCGCCGTTGACACCCGTCATACCACTGTTGACAAACGGGTCGGCGCAGACATTCATGCCCACATGCTTCATGCAGACCAATGCACGCTTACCCATGAACGACATGCCGAGGGCGGCCTCCATAGCCGTCTTTTCGTTGGTAGACCAACGGCTGTGCACGCCGCGCTCCTTTGCCAGGGCATTACCCTGAATAAACTCCGTGATTTCTGTCGAAGGCGTACCCGGATAGGCATACACACCAGAGAGTCCGGCATGCAGAGCACCCAAGGCAATAGCCTCGTCGCCAAGTAGAAGTTGTTTTTTCATCTTTCCTTATAGTTTTATTGTTTAAAGTTCTATTGAAAAGGAGTCGGCATCGCCCAAGACGGGAAACTTACTCCGAAACCTGTTCTGCCGGTCTAGGTCGAGCGAGGCCGTGGCAATGCCCTCCTCGCCGTCTGCACAAGTGGCAAGCATCTGGCCATAGGCATCGATGATGACGGAGCCTCCGCAATAGTCGCACGCCGGGTCTTTCCCCACGCGATTGACACCGACGACAGCACATTGGTTCTCCAAGGCCCTCGCCTTGAGCAGCGTTTGCCACACATCCATGCGCTGCGTGGGCCAGTTGGCCACATAGACGATGGCATCATAATCGCCCCTGTTGCGACTGAACACGGGGAAACGCAAGTCGTAGCACACCTGCAAGAGGAACCTGACGCCCCGCCACTCCGTCACCACACGCCGTTCGCCAGCCTCATAGGCATCCGTCTCGCCGGCATAGCTAAAGAGGTGGCGCTTGTCGTAGTAGTCGTAGGTGCCGTCGGGACGCACGAAGTACAGGCGGTTGCGCATCTTCCCTTCAGCATCCTCCACAGCCATACTGGCAGCAAAGGCGGCATCCTTCTCCTGGGCCTGTACCTGAAGCCAAGCCAGGAGGTCGGGCTCCTGAGGAATCGCCTCGTCGGGCATGAACCCCGTAGCGAAGGTCTCGCTCAGCACGTAGAGGTCGGCTCCCGACTGTCGGTCGAGCATCTGGGTGAGGCGACGCACATTCTCCGCAGGCTGTCCCCAGACGATGTCGTGCTGAACAATACTGACTCTCATTCCTTCATATATTCCTTGGCATACTCCACATAGTGGGCTGCATTGTCCGTCTGACCAGGACGGGTGGGCTTGATATATTTCGCCGGCACCCCACCCCATATCTCGCGAGGTGGAATCTTTGTGTTCTGCAGCACCAAGGCACCTGCAGCCACGATGGCTCCCTCGCCCACCTCGCAGCCATCCAGCAGCGTGGACCCCATACCGATGAGGGCGCCGTCGCGAATGGTGCAGGCATGTACGGTGACATTATGACCGATGGTCACGTCGCTACCTATGTGTGTGGGCCCCGTATCGTGCGTCACATGGATGCACGAGCCATCCTGCACGTTGGTGCGGTCGCCTATGGTGATGGGAGCCACATCGCCCCTGACCACCGCATTAAACCACACCGAGCACTGGTCGCCCAGCGTCACATCGCCCACGATGGTAGCGTTCTCGCTGAAATAGCAGTCTTTGCCCCATTTGGGTGTGAGACCTTTGTATGATTTGATTAATGCACACATATTGGATGCAAAAATACAAAAAAGGGAAGAAAAAAGCGAATGAATGGTGCTTTTTTATCTCATTGTCGCAGCAATTGCTCAAAAAATGCATAAATAGTCAGCATAGAAAAGGGTGCAACTAGGTGTCCTTTTATTATTTTCACGTCGTGAAAAAATATAATCACGACGTGATTATTTAAAATCACAACGTGAAAAAAGAAAATCACGCCGTGAAAATAGTTTTTATACGCCAAGTTAGTCATTTTTATAAGCCGAAGAGAATTGTCTTCTTCAAAATTTGATTTTCTTAGAAATATTGATTACCTTTGCAAAACAAACCTTTTTTAGACTTATGAAAAAAATTCTAACTACTCTACTAGCGCTGGTAGCCATCGCTACCGCGAAAGCCGAAGAAGTGCCCTTGCTGGGCAATGTGTATGCACGACAGACCACTCTGCTGAACGGCGAGTGGAACTACATCGTCGACGTGCAGGAGGAAGGCTACTATGACTACCGAATGAATGTCAGCCGTTGGGGATTCTTCCAGAATGCCAAGCCTCAGCGACCAGAAGACCTCATTGAGTATGACTTTGACAAAGCCGCCAAGATGCGCATCCCCGGCGACTGGAACACCCAGGACGAGCGCCTGTTCTTCTATGAGGGAACGGTGTGGTTCAAGAAGTCGTTCACCTATCACAAACAGGAGGGCCGCCGCACGCTGCTCTACTTCGGTGCTGTGAACTACGACACACACGTGTATGTGAACACCAAGCACGTGGCACATCACATCGGCGGCTTCACACCTTTTAATATGGATGTGACCAACGAGCTGAAGGAAGGCGAGAACGTGGTCATCGTCAAGGTGGACAACAAGCGCCATCGCGACAACGTGCCCACGCAGATCTTCGACTGGTGGAACTATGGCGGTATCACCCGCGACGTGATGCTGGTCGACGTGGCTCCCACCTATATCGAGAACTACAAATGGGAACTCTGCAAGACGACATCCAAGGACAAGAAGCGCACCATCACACTGGAAGGCAACCTGAACAAAGCCGAGGCCGGACAGCAGGTCGTGGTGAACATCCCTGAGTTGAAGTTGAAGCAGACTGTGACCACCGATGCTGAGGGTCGCTTCAACGCCACCTTCGCCATTCAGAAGTCGAAGCTCGCTCTCTGGTGCCCTGAGAATCCCAAACTCTACAACACAGAGTTGACCTTGGCCGGCGAGACCCTGAAAGATCAGGTGGGTTTCCGCACCATCGAGACAAAGGGTAAGCAGATTCTGCTGAACGGCAAACCCATCTTCCTGCATGGCATCAGCATTCACGAGGAGAAACCCAACGGCGGCGGACGATGCAACGCCCTCGATGATGCCAAGACGCTGCTGTCGTGGGCACAGGATCTGGGTTGCAACTACGTGCGCCTGGCCCACTATCCCCACAATGAGTTCATGGTACGCGAGGCTGAGCGCCGCGGCATCTTGGTGTGGAGTGAGATACCCGTTTACTGGACCATCTCATGGAAGAACGAGGGCACCTTCAACAACGCCAAGCGCCAGTTGACCGATATGATTCGTCGCGATCAGAACCGCGCCAACGTCATCATCTGGTCTATCGCCAACGAGACTCCCCACTCAGCCGAGCGCGACTCATTCCTGAGCCGACTGTCTCAGTATGCCCGCACCTTGGATGACACCCGCCTCATCTCAATGGCTATGGAGGTGACAGGTGCCTCGAACTATGTGAACCGTCTGCAGGACAACATGAACAAGTATGTCGACGTGGTGAGTTTCAACCAGTATATCGGTTGGTATCGCGACGTGAACGATGCGCCCAAGATGAAGTGGGAAATTCCTTACGACAAACCCGTCATCATCAGCGAGTTTGGCGGTGGTGCCAAGGCTGGCTATCACGGCGCCAAGAACCAGCGCTGGACGGAGGAGTTCCAGGAGAACCTCTACATCGAGAACATCGCTATGCTCGACAAGATCGAGGGATTGGCAGGCACCACGCCTTGGATTCTGAAGGACTTCCGTTCGCCCCGCCGCGTGCTCGACGGCATCCAGGACTACTACAACCGCAAGGGTGTCTATTCAGACAAGGGTGAGAAGAAAAAAGCATTCTTCGTACTGAAAGACTGGTACGCCAAGAAGGCTGCATGGAATAAACAACAGAAATAAGAACAAAAGAAAAGGCCGCGAAATGATTCGCGGCCTTTTTTATTGATTTGTGCTCTATCGGATTAGAGGTTGGCGTTGTCCTTGCCCCACTCCTCAACAGCAGGAATAATGCCGAGAGAGATGATCTCGTCGCGCATCTTCTGCAGGTGCTCGTAAGAAGCCTGAAGAGCAGCCATCTCCTCCTCAGTACCCTCGGGCTGAGTGAAGTGAACACCGTCCTTGTCGATAACGGTAGGCATAGCCATCATCACGTTCTTGAAACCATAGGCGTTGACATAGCAACCAGCAGGCCACTTGAAGGGCTCGCCACCCATAGCACCCTCGATCATCTTAACAGCCTGATAAGCGGGGCTCTGGAATGAAGAACGACCACGCAGCTTGATGATGTTGCTACCACCCTGAGTAGTCATGTGCTTGATCTCTGCCCAACGCTCGGCTGAGAGGGGAAGCTCTGAGAGGGGCTTGCCATCGATGAGGGCCTTGCTAGCGAATACAGCCATCTGCTCGCCGTGACCACCATAGGTGTAAGCGTTAGTAACCTTGTCCTGACGAACACCAAACTCCTGAGCGAGCTGCTGCTGCAGACGGGTAGAGTCGAGAGCTGCCAGAGAAGTCAGCTGATTGGGCTTCAAACCTGAGTGAATCAAGGCTGTCAGAGCAGTTACGTCAGCGGGGTTGAAGATAACAACCACGTGCTTCACATCGGGGCAGTACTTCTTGATGTTCTCACCGAAGTCGGCTGCAATCTGGCAGTTGCCCTTCAGCAGATCCTCACGAGTCATACCCTCCTTACGGGGAGCGCCACCTGAAGAGATGATGTACTTAGCACCAGTGAAAGCCTCCTTGGGGTCAACGGTATAAGAAATGTTTGCACCAGGGAAAGCGCAGTGGCACATCTCATCATATACGCCATGAACACCGGGCTCATAGATATCATACAAACAGATGTTGGGAGTCAAGCCCAGCATCAACACACTCTGAACCATGTTAGAACCGATCATACCACCGGCACCAACAATCACCAATTTCTCGTCTGTTAAAAAAGCCATAATACTAATTATTTTTAGATTTAAATATTGCCCGCAAAGTTACAAAAAAATACGGAAGAATGCGTCACTCTTCCGTATTTAATAATGTTAATTTACAGAAAAAAGATGCTTTGGATTGCAAATTAGATTATTTTTGCTACCTTTGTCATCTCGAAAATACAAAATAACGACCTTATATGAACGATATAACACAACGTCTGTCTGAGCTTCGCGAACTGATGAAGCGCGAACATCTATCTGCTTTCATCTTTCCCAGCACCGACCCGCACCAGGGAGAGTATGTGCCCGACCACTGGAAAGGGCGTGAGTTTATCAGCGGTTTCAACGGTTCGGCAGGCACCGCCGTGGTCACCATGAATGCCGCTGCCCTGTGGACAGACTCGCGCTATTTTCTGGCTGCCGAGGAGCAACTGGCCGGAACGGAGTATCAGTTGATGAAGCTGAAGATGGAAGACACGCCCACTATTGCCGAGTGGTTAGGGCAGCAGTTGAAGGACACGGAGCGCCCAGAGGTGGGCATCGACGGCATGGTGAGTGCTGCGAGTGATGTCAAGGCTCTGATGAGTGACCTTCGTCAGCAGGGTGGCATCACGCTTCGCACCAACCTGGATCCTCTGGCGCAGATATGGCAGAAGCGTCCGCCTATACCTTTAAACCCCGTGGAGCTCTATCCCATGACATATGCTGGTGAGAGCACTCACGACAAACTGGGGCGCCTCCGCAAGGCTCTGCGCGAGCGACATGCCGACGGTATGCTGATGGCAGCCCTCGACGACATTGCCTGGACGCTCAACCTGCGCGGCAGCGATGTGCATTGCAATCCTGTGTTCGTCAGCTACCTGCTCATCTCATCGCAAGACGTCACACTCTATATCAATCAGGACAAGTTGACACCAGAGGTGATGGCCTATCTGAAGGCAGAAGGCATCAAGACCGATGACTACACCAACGTCGGCAAAGGGCTGAAAGAATATTTCGAGTACAACATCCTGCTGGATCCCGACGAGGTGAACTATACGCTCTACAAGATGGTGAGTCGCGAGGTGATTGAGGCGGAGTCGCCCGTCAAGCGGATGAAGACCATCAAGAATGACACAGAGATAGAGGGATTCCACAGCGCCATGCTGAAAGACGGTATTGCCCTGGTGAAATTCTTGGCGTGGCTGAAGCCGGCGGTAGAGGCTGGTGGACAGACGGAGATGAGCATCGACCGCAAGTTGACTGAGCTCCGAGCCGAGCAGCCTTTATTCCGCGGCATCTCGTTCGACACCATCGCCGGCTATCAGGCGCATGGTGCTATTGTGCACTATGAGGCGACGCCCGAGACAGACGTGCCTCTCAAACCCGAGGGTTTCCTCCTGCTGGATAGTGGAGCGCAGTATCTGGATGGCACCACGGATGTGACGCGAACCATCGCCTTGGGTCCCATCACTGACGAGCAGAAGAAAAACTATACGCTGGTACTGAAAGGTCACATACAGATTGAGTTGTGCAAATTTCCTGCTGGAGCCTGTGGCTCGCAACTGGACATTCTGGCGCGAGAAGCCTTATGGCGCGAGGGACTCAACTATCTGCATGGCACAGGTCATGGCGTGGGCACCTATCTGAATGTGCACGAAGGCCCCCATCAGATACGCATGGAATGGAAGGCGGCCCCACTAGTGGCGGGCATGACGGTCACCGACGAGCCTGGCATCTATCTGGCGGGGAAGTTTGGCGTGAGAATAGAGAACACCCTACTCATCACGCCATATATGAAGACCGACTTCGGACAGTTCCTGCAGTTTGAGTCACTCACACTCTGTCCCATCGACACAGCACCGATTCTCGTCGACCTGCTCTCCACGGAAGAGCGCCAGTGGTTGAACGATTATCACAAAATGGTTTGTGAACAATTGCTTCCGCATCTCACACCAGCAGAACAGCGCTGGCTGCGTGATGCCACGAAGCCTATCTAAGATTCTTATTGCGGGTCTACATCATAATAGACCTGGAGCGACGCATAGCGCTTGTCTTGCATCATCTGTTGCTGGGCAAGCGCTAAATATTGGCGCACACGGGGCATGTCGATACCCACTTCCAACTTCAAGACGATCTTCCTGATGCTGAGGGTTTTTACTCGGGAGACACTTGGTTTATCCGGCCCCAGCACACGATTGCCAAACCATTGGCGCAGGCGACTGCCCATCTCAAGACCTGCAGTATTGACAACATCGTCCTTCGAGTGCTTCAGGTAAACATATATCAAACGGTAGTATGGCGGATAATGGAAGGCCATTCGCTCTTCCGTCATATTCTGATAGAAGGCGTCATAGTCGTTTCTCACCACTTGCTGAATCACAGGCACCTCGGGACTCTTCGTCTGCAGGATAACCAATCCACGGCGCCCTTTTCTGCCAGCTCGCCCACTCACTTGTGCCATCATCATAAAGGCATGTTCATAGGCGCGGAAATCGGGCTGGTTCAACATGCCATCAGCATTGAGGATGCCCACCACACTGACCTTGTCGAAATCCAGACCCTTACTGATCATCTGCGTGCCAATGAGCAGGTTCGTGCGACCTGCCGAGAAATCCGTTATCAGTCGTTCATAGGCATTGCGGGTGCGTGTCGTGTCGAGGTCCATGCGAGCCACACGGGCATCAGGGAAGATGTCGCGAATCTGGTCCTCAATCTTCTCGGTGCCATAGCCACGTCCCTGCAGTTCCTTACTACCACAGGCTGGACACTGTGCGGGTACTTGATAGGTCATGCCGCAATAATGGCACGTCAGTTGGTTCATCGAGCGGTGCAACGTCAAACTGACATCGCAGTGCTCACAGCGGGGCACCCATCCACATTGCTTGCATTCTATCATTGGTGCCCAGCCGCGACGGTTCTGAAACAGGATGACCTGCTCGCCGCGTTCCAGGGCTTCGCGCACATTCTTCAGCAGGACTGGCGAGAACGGACCCGTCATCATCTTGCGGTGCTGCAGGTCGCGCGTATCCACTACCTGAATCTCGGGCAGTTCTATACCCTGATAGCGTTCTTTCAATTCCACCAAGCCGTACTTCCCCGTCTTGGCGTTGTAATAAGACTCCAATGCCGGTGTTGCTGTACCCAGGAGTGTCTTGGCGCCTAGCATGATGGCAGCACTACGGGCATGATAGCGCGGCATGGGGTCTTGCTGCTTATAGGAGGTCTCGTGTTCTTCGTCGACAATGACGAGTCCCAAGCGCTGGAAAGGCAGGAACACCGCACTTCGCGCACCAAGGATGACATCATAGGGATTCTTCGAGAGCTGCTTTTGCCATATCTCCACGCGCTCAGCATCACTATACTTCGAGTGATAGATGCCCAGTCGCTTGCCAAAGACGCGCTGCAGGCGTTGCATCATCTGCACCGTCAATGCTATCTCGGGCATCAGGAACAGCACCTGTCGATGCTCATCGAGTTCGCGCTGAATCATATGGATGTATATCTCCGTCTTGCCGCTGGACGTCACGCCATGCAGCAAAGTGACTTGCTTCTTGAGAAAAGAGAAGATAATCTTGTTATAGGCTTCTTGCTGGGCCGCATTGAGGGATTTGATATGTTCGGGATGCGGTTCGCCACCATGATTCAGGCGTCCCACCTCCACCTCATAAGTCTCCAGGAAGCCTCGCTTCACCAACTGGTTGATGATAGCGACATTGGTCTCCGCCACATTCATCAACTCCTCGCGGGTGATCTCCAGGACTGGCTCACGACACTCAGTACCTTCGACAGTATCCCAGCGCGACAAAGACAGGTAGGCGATGAAAGCCTCCTGCTGCTTCGGTGCACGCGCCAGCATATTCAGCGCCACATGCAGCGTCGGCTCGTTGCGATAGTTCTCCGTCAGGCGGATGAACGTCTCGGTGCGCGGCTTATAACCCTCCTCGGCTTTCAGACCAGCGGGGAGTGCTGCCTTATATACCTCGCCAATGGGCGACATATAATAATCAGAAATCCACTGCCAGAACTTCAATTGTCCTGGCAGCAGAATAGGTTGTTCGTCGAGAATCTGGGAGATTTCCTTAATCTGATACCCTTGCGGCTTCTGCTGATGCAGCTTTGCAACGACACCCACATAGTGCTTGTTGCGACCAAAAGGTACCAGCACGCGCATACCTTCCACTACCCTGCCCTGCATCGCATCCGTGACAGCATAGGTAAAAAAGCCGTCGAGCGGCACTGGCAGTATTATGTCGGCATACACCACGTGTTTGGAAACTTAGAAATAGATTGCAGCAGATACCTGAAAGGTATTGCTTTTGACGTCAATATTATCAGATACATTCTGGGCTGCCTTCACGATGTTTGTATCCATATCGGCAGTATTGCCAAGGGGAATATTGTAGACAGCACCCACCTCAAGATGCTTGAACAGATAAATACCTGCACCGAGGTTGATACTAAAAGCAGATTTCTTCAACTGGAATGTATTATTCACATAGTCCGTCGCATTACTATTCTGCCCCAGGGCTTCCCCTACAAGGTCAGACGTCCAGTTCAAATCGGTATCTCCGATATTAAAGCCTATCTGTGGACCGGCAGCCACATAGACGCCAGCGAGACCTGCCAACCCAACGTTATAACGCAGATTGAGAGGTACGTAAACATACTTCTGCTTCACATTCTTACCGGCGATCTCATGCTCACGCTGGTCATAGAAAGCAGCGATATCGAAACCAATACCAGTCAATGTAGAGATCTTCAACGAGGGACCAATGTACCAGCCATTCTTATTCTCTTTGCCCATCTTATAAAGACTCTGAGCTGTAGAATTCTGGTCAATGGTCAATTCTGTCATGTTAAGTCCACCCTTGATACCGAAACTAACACCCTGTGCCTGTCCAGAATGAGGAACAAGCATAGTTATCGTAGCTAAAAATGCGCCAAACAGTTTTTTCATCATCAATTACATTTTTGCGTTATGGTTATTCATTAATGTCGTTCTCTACGTACCGACGCACGGGGTGCAGAGGAACCTCTGGACGAAGAAGAACTGCTACTCTTGGCTTTCACGGTCTTGGTACGTGCCTGTCTCTTCTGTTTCTCTGCTGCCTTCACCTGCTTCGGGTCGTTATTGGCAATGCTATCCAGTGAGTCGCGCTTAGCCTTGTCACCAAAGATGTTATTGCGAAAAGCCTCCAATTCGGCCTCAATACGCTTCTGTTCTGCCGACAGAGCTACAGAGTCCTCTCCCACAATCTGTGCCAAGGACTTACCCAGCATGTTGTTAGTCTTATAGATCTTTCCCTTATAACGGTTCATCGTGAAGAAGTCATCCAAGTTCATCGTGGCAGCATTATTCTTGTCTGAGGTCATCACAGACTGACGACTGAGATAAGGCTCTAAGTCAGAATACTTCACCCAGAACAGCGGTTCCGAGCCAAAATCCCTATCATCAACAACTGGACAGAGAGCTTGCACCTTGATATGGAACGTGGCATTTCCCTGGTCATAGTAAGCACTTTCTTTCAGGTAATACTTAAGAACCTCTTGCGAGGGGATATGATTGTTCTCCACCTGCAACTTACCAGTCTTCTCATCATAGGTAAAAGGAATATGATGGTCCGTGAGCACGGTCTTCAAGTCAACCTTCGAAGCATCAGAGAAGTCTTCACTACCATCACTATTCACCGAGTATTCATAGACGGGGATATAGCCATTCTGCGCCAACTTAAAGATATAGGTAAACAGGTTCATCTGCTTACCCTGAGGCACGACGGGATAATACAAGCCCGAGTTAGCCGCCTCGTTGAGGTCAATCTCGCGATAGATATCACGACGCCACACCACATCTTCTGGCATCTCGAGAGCCGTGGGATACATGATGCGCATACGCTCTGTCACGCCCTTTGCCTGCTGCTTCTGCTGCGTGGTGTTCGTATTCTGTTGGATGTGACTCTTCTTTGGCTGGGCAGTCACAGAACCGGCAGCCAAGGTTATCATCAGAAAGAACAATAGTCTCTTCATAATTATCTGTTTTCTATTATTTCACTTTTATTTCCATTGAGGTATTCAGCTTGCGCTGAATGCCATCAGGTCCGATGGCGACAACATCCGAGATATAGAAACGGCGGTTGCGACGCAACTTGCGGAAGGTATCCTTTTGACGGGCCGAGAAGCGATCGCCATCGCTGGCCATCGGCATGGCGTTACCCATATTGTCGAAGAACACCACCTCGAAAGATATCACCTTGAAGCCGATGTCAAGGATGCCGTCATCAACAGCAGCGCCAACACTCTCGATGTTTGCCAATTGCTGCAAAGACATAAAGCCTCCTTTGAAGCGATCGGTATTGCCATGATCGTCTTTGAAAGGAATGTATGGAGCTGGGTCGGGCAGCTTGCGTACACGGAACGTGAACTGTCCCATCTGCTGCGGGCGTCCAGTATTTGTCGACGTAACGGTGATTACGGCATTTTCACCCACCTTTGTCGGACGGGCAATATACTTACCAGGACCTGTAGGTGTCAGTGATCCGCCACTCATCGTTGCCGAAATCTTGTTCAAAGGTACACCAGGAACAGAGATGCTGATGGGGTTCGAATAGCCTGCATACAGCATGTTCATCAGGTCGGCCGACACCGTTGCGCTGGGATCCACCACTGTGTACTTCTGAGAGAAGTCACGACGAATGGCATCACCATTACCGTTTGTTGTCTGGATATAGCCCGAAAGGGTGAAGTCGCCCGTGCGTCCACAGACAGTCTCATAGAGTCCGTCCTTCAGGTCCACCTTCTGGTTACCGATAAAAATCTCTGGAACCTGAGTGGTATCCACGGCAGCCATTACGATATGAGCCGAG
>Ga0265300_10004069_pt1 | contig 11763 bp, 11 predicted proteins | sample AusTroGonzalo_MG_FD_193482 | JGI IMG/M metagenome (GOLD analysis project Ga0265300, IMG submission 193482) | Bovine rumen microbial communities from tropical cattle in Woodstock, Queensland, Australia - Gonzalo_03 | ecosystem: Host-associated > Mammals > Digestive system > Stomach > Rumen ... | reverse complement strand
GCGAGGCGGCGCTCGATGGACTCGCGGGAGTCCGTGCCGCGGCCCTCGAGCCTGGCGCGGAGCTCCTCCATCGACGGCGGCAGGATGAACACGTCGACATAGCCGGCCTTGAGCGGATCCGCGTCCGGGAGCGCCCTCACGCGCTCGCGCACCTTGGCCGCCCCCTGGACGTCAATGTCCAGGATCATCGAGTTGCCTTCGCGCAGGACCTCCTCTATCGGGGCCCTAAGCGTCCCGTAGTAGTTGTCGTGCACCTTGGCGTGCTCGATGAACGCGTCCTCCGCCAGGAGCTCCTCGAAGCGCTCCTTCGACAGGAAGTGGTAGTCTATGCCGTCCTCCTCGTCGCCGCGCGGGTCGCGCGTCGTGCAGCTGACGGAATACACGATGTCGTGGTATTCCTGCAGGAGCATGTCTATCAGGGTGGACTTGCCGCACCCGCTTGGCGCGGACATGACGATGAAAAGTGGCCTGGTCTTCTTCATGCGCGGAGTATCCCCAGCTCGTAGGCGCGGCCGACGGCGGACGTCGCGTTGGGGCAGTCGAGCTTGTTCATGATTCCCTTGAGGTGCGTCTTTACGGACTCCGGCCCAATGCCGAGGGCGGCGGCGATCTGGTCGCGCTGCCTGCCCTGCGCGACGAGCCGCAGCACGTCCATCTCGCGGGCCGTGAGGAGCGAAGGCGCGGACTGGAACTCCTCGCGCACGAAGCGGCCGGCGTCCGCCGCCACCTCGCGTATCGCCGCGGAAAGCCTGTCCTGGTCGACGTCCTTCGGCAGGTACCCTCTCGCGCCGCCCTCCTCGGCGCGGCGCTCCTCCTCCTTGAGCGGCATGCCGGCGAGGAACACGACGCGGGACTCCGGCACCAGGCGGCGCAGGTGCTCGAGCATCGCGAAGCCGTCCATCTTCGGCATGCGGACGTCGCTGAGGATGACGTCGGGGCGGTGCTTGGCGGCCGCCTTCAGGGCGTCCTCGCCGTTCGCGGAGAGCGCGACGACGTCGAAGCCCTCTTCGCTCAGGAGCATGGCCTCCAGGCCCTCGCGGACCATCGGGTGGTCGTCGACGATGAGGATCGAGATCACTGCATCTCCCTGTAGGTCTTGCCGTCGAAAGCGACGTCCTTGCCCTCGCAGAGCCACTTCGTCAGCTCCTTGATCTGGCTGGTGCTCATGCCCCTCTTGGGCAGCGAGATCTTGTCCGTGTGCCCGTCCGCGAAGACGACGTGCGCCACCTTTTCGCGTCCCGACTTGTGGTTGAAGCCTATCATCTCGCCGCCGGCGCTGTCCTTGTACTGCAGCGTGCAGTCGTTCTCGAAGCCCGCCGACGGGGAGAAGTCCGGCGTGACGCCAGCGTAGTTCTCCCACTGGAGCTCCGCGAAGAGAAGCCGCCTGTCCGCGCGGGACAGTGTGTTGTACTCGATGCCGGTGTAGCGTATGGACCTGGCGCTCCCGCCCTGGCTTTCGTCGTAGCGGAAGTACCCGTTCATCACGTAGCTCCAGCCCACGGTCTTGTGGAGGTTCTCCATCTTGATCACGTGGTCGGGGCACGTGTAGCACGTCGCGCTGCCGCTCATGTACTTCCAGAGCGCGCCGTTTGTCAGGCAGTATTCGCGCGCCCTCAGGTCCTCGTCGTATGCGGACGTGAACCACCCCGCCCCGGCGATGTGGGACTGGGGATGGCTCTTGTACTGCCCGGCGGAGTTCCAGCTGATCCAGCCCGGAAGCTCGGAGTACCTTTCCTTGACGTTGCGCACGCCCTGGCTTTCGTCGAACCCAAGCCGCTCGATGGAGCCCGCCACCGGGTAGAACCCCATGGACGAGCCGTACTGCTGCACGGCGCGCGCGAGATTGCCCATGTTCGTCAGGCACTTCGCGGCGCGGGCCGACCCGAACCCTCCGACGGTGTATGCCACAAGGACCGACATCAGGACGCCGAGAATCCCGATAACCACCAGCAACTCAATCAACGAGAACGCCTTTTTCATGTTTTCCTCCGGTTGCGCGACATTACTCGAACTGCCTGTAGAAGAGAATCCTGGTCTGGTGCGGGTACTTGTCGTCCCTCACCCTGCACGGGTCTCGCCACACGAGCGCCATGGCGCGGGCGCTCAGCTGCGGCGGCGCGAGCGCCCCCGAGTCGCCGCCCATCATCATCGGCTCGGCCCTTACGAACACCATGTACAGCTGCTGCTTCGCCGCAAAGCAGTCGCGCCAGTATCCGTAGAAGAACTTGCGGTCGGCCAGCCAGATGCTGTCGGTGTCTTCGTCAAGAGGAACGTCGCAGAAGGAGCTGTCGTTCCCGAACCAGTCCATCTCCTGCCATGCGTCGGTCCAGCCCAAGTTCTGGTCTTTCTGTCCGTTCGCCTTTATTATGGCCATGTAGTTGTCCGCTATCTTCTCCAGGACCGTCCACGACATCTTGCTGCTCTCGCTCTTGGTGTAGGCGTTCCAAGCGTACTTCTCGTTGAACTTGGCCGCAGAAAGGGATGAGAAGTACTCAACTCCAGGTATATGGACGACGTTGGTCGACGCCCGCTTCCAGTCCATCGGCGTGTTCGCGAACGCCGCCATGAGGACGTTCCTGTTGTCCGAATACGGATTGACCTTGAAGCCCGTCCCCTCGCTCGTCCACGGCAGTTCGTCGAACGCATCCTCGTCTATGTCGAACGGATCGTACGTGCGCCACATGAAATCATGGTTCACCGCTTTGTCAAAGCTAGATGGGATGGTTTTCTCGTTGTAGGCTGCCATAGATTGGAGATTGCCAACTTCCTTTGTAGTCCCATAAGTTTTCAGCGATGTGAATTGCGGCAACATGGCCAGCTCGTATTTGCTCTGCATATATCCGGCATCGCTCGTCGCCATGAAGATGTCGCTGTCGCGGCCATCCTTGCCCGTTTGGTTGTTCTTTAACCATAGATCCGGTTCAAAGTTTCCGCCGACCGAGAACCAGCTCTCGGGCGCGTAGTTGAACCTTGGGTCGGCGACAATCGCCGCCTCAGGAGTCAACTTCACAACCTTCGACTCGTCGGCCAGCGCATTAAGACCCTTAATGGAGAACTCGAACTTGACGCCGGTATCGAATCGAAAAATGGGGTAGGTTTCTCCAAGTGATTGTCTGAACTTGTTATTCTGGAGAATCATATTAGCGCCAGGGACATTGTTTAGGTTCTTATCGTCAAAAAGACAGGCAGGCACCATGTCCACGACGTCGTCCCCGTTCTTGACGAGCAGCCAGACAGCCGCGTTCAGCCAAACGACCACCGGCTTCTTGCCTGTGACAATGTCTTTCAGCTTATTTGGATCTTCAAAGTCGGTATCCTTGGTTCCGTCGGCCTTAAGTGCTTTGAAAAATGTCGTCTCTGCCGTGACTTCAGCATTATGTTTTTCTGGATTCTCCTGAACCTCCGCGAACTCCGGCACCCAAGTTAGATAGGCAGGATCAACCCCCCCGCCTCCATTCGATTTTTGATCCCACTGATACGTGACCTTCAGGAGTTCGTTATTTCCGAGGTCGGCGGCCAACCTTGTCCCTTTGCGCAAATTCAAAAGGTTACGGAGCTGCTGCACTGCGGATTCAGGTGTGGTTATGTCTTGGAACCGCGGGAGCTGCTGTTCGCCTCCGGCGAGTCGGACGTTCATTACCCCGGTGTCAGGATCAATTACTTCCTCTCTTTCTTCCATGTTGGCAGACTTAAGATGCAAAACATCGTTGTCCCCCGTCCTGAGCGACATCTCCTCCGTAGAAAAGAAGAAGGAGAACCGTCCATCTATTGTGAACTCTTTAAGATCTGTTTCATCCTCGTGCGAAAACGGAAACACCACGAGCGCATCTATTGCCCCTCCATTGAAGCCCTTCGCGAATTCAGTGCCTTTAATCTTGTATGACACCGTCTTTTTAACAGTCCGCCATGTCTTTCCATCTCCCGGCTTTACTATGTCGACATCGTCGCCCTTAGGCTGTTCTTCCTTCGTCACGCCGAACTCCGAGCCGACGAACTTCGGGCTTATGCCGCAGATCATGGGGACTCGCTCCGTCACGGGCATGGCGAGCGACAGAGGCAAGTGGTCGGTGTCGAGGTAGTCGAAGAGTGCCGCGCAGCCGATGCATGCAATGTATTCGCGCCACTCCTGGGCACCCATCAGCGACTCGTCAAAGCTTGGCCTCCGGCCGCGCTCCTTGGTCGCAAGTGCGGGCATGGGGAACGGCTGATTGCCGTCGTTGAGGTCGAGCAGGTCGTCCTCGTCGTCGGCGGCGGAAGAGCCGCCGTCGGAACTGGACCAGTCGGACCGCCCCTTCGGGAACCATCCGTCCGTGACGAAGGTCATGCGCCTTATCCGGTCTTCCGACTCCTCGTCTTTCGTCGCGTAGAAGCCGGCGCCGGCGCCGCCGGTCTTTATGTAGTCGTAGAACGGGCTGTTGAACCGGCCGACGGTTCCCCGCCGCCCGAGCGCAAGGTTGAAGTCCGCAAGGGATACGAGCGGGTACTTGCCGTTGAAGTCAACCCGCAGTGTGTCCTGGTCAAGCGTGCGGAACTGCTCCATGAACTGGTCCCACTGCGTCGCCCCGTCGCCCGGGCCGGTGTGCTCCTCGCCGCGCTCGAACAGATACGCGAGCGATATGCGGCTAGCCGGGGAGGACGAGCGCGGCAGGTCGGCAGAGAGTCGGTTTATGTCAAAGTAGTCTGAGACGTCCACGGCGAGGAAGCTGAAGCGCCCCACGTCGAAGCCGAATGGCTTCCACTGCGATGTAGGCGTAAGCTTGCCGTAGTACCGCACGTCGTTGACGAGCGGAGGGGGCAGGTATGCAAGCGCCTCGAGGCACAGGGGCATCGCCGAGTCGATAGAGTCCGGGTCGGACGCGCACAGGTTCGCCACGTCGTTGGTCCCGAAGAGCACTCGCGAAAACCAGTAGTTGCGTGTGCGGTTCTGGTCCTCGCCGTTGGTCTGCCTGTCGCCCGAGACCCACTTGAAGCCGATGTTGGGGTGCAGGTTGTTGTTGACGGCGATGTCAACGGAGTCGATTGCCTGAGCGACGGCGGCCTTGGCGAGCATGCGCGACGCGCTCGTCCGCCGGAGGTAGCTGGACGGGAGGCGGGAGTAGCGCATGTACGCCGCGAAGCCGATCGCCGAGACGACCATGAACGAGAGCATGCCGAGGACTATCAGGAGCGCGCTGCCGCGCCTGGAGGTGGCTTTTCTCATCTGCGTTCCTCCTCGCGGAGCCTGTAGAAGTTGGGGAAGTAGAATCCCGTCTGCATGGCGCCGGACGCGCTGGACATCTTGACGTTGGCCCCGCCTTCCCTTATCGAGATCTTGTACGGGGTGTTCCACGGGTCAAGCATCTTGCCGCCTGCGGTAAGCTGCGCCATTAGGACTGCCGGTATCTTGCCGCCGGACTCCGCCGCGCCGCCCTGTCCGATGAGGAAGCCTATGGCGCCCTGGTCGGCGTCGCGGTTCGTCATCGTCGGCAGGGTGCGCTTCCTGTCGTAGTTCTCGTACGCGAGGATGGCCTGGGATATCACCTTCACCTCGCTCTCGGCCTTTGCGGCCTTGGCCCGGCGCTGCGCGCCTATGACCGAGGACGAGAGGGCGGCCATGAGCATTCCGATCATCCCGAGGACGACCAGCAGCTCGACGAGCGTAAAGCCTTTCTCAGTTGATTTCATCGGGGAAGCTCCAAATGTCGTCGTATGTGTCGAACTCGCGGTCCGGGCCAGCGCTCTTGACGTTCACGGTGTAGGTCCTTATCGACCTGCCGGAGTCGCCGCTGCCGACCTGGACGGTCTTGAAGTCTGTGAGCGCCGCGTTGTCGTTGGCGACGCCGCTCGCCTTGTTCCTGACGAAGCCGGCCTCTGTCTGCGGGCCCTGCTCGCCGTCTACGTCCCACGCGCGTGTGCGCAGGGCCCCGTCGCGCTCGTCGTCCCACAGCCCGACGAGGCGGTGCAATTCGTTGTTCCAGACGTAGGCGTTGTCGGCCTCGTCCCGGAGCTCCGCCATGTTCTGGCGGACAAGGTCCAGGTCCGCCACGCCCGCGACGCCGGTGCGCCACGATATGGACGACTGGTTGAACATCATCGTCAGTATCGAGACCAGCATCCCGAGGAGGAGGCTCGCCACAAGCAGCTCGAGTATGGTAAAGCCCTTCTTCATTCGTTAGGCACCCCCTGGAACCTCACTTCTGTGTAGTACAGCGGCATGGCAAGCAGCTCGGCCGGGTGCTTGGTCGCCCGGAACGCGATGCGCACGACGGAACTGTCCTCGTCGTGCATGATGACCAGCCCGGCGCGAAGGCCGGCTGCGGCGGCAGACGGAGGCCATCTGTTGAGCCCGGAGGCGGCCGGCCCGAGCTGCCCCATCACGCTGGAGAAGGCCGCCTTGGCCTTGCCCTCCGGGTCGCTGCTGACGACGCCTGTGCTTTGGTTTAGGTAGTCCGCCCATCCTTTGTTCGAAGGCTGGCTCGGAATCCTCCGGAAGGCGCTCCACTTGACGTTCGTCGCGGAGAGGGCCATCACAAGCGGGCTCATAACGGCGTCGGCGTATGCGGCGGACGCGACGTCCTCGCGGCTCTGGCGGTTCTCGCGGTAGCCGAGCGAGTAGAGCCCGAGTATGGAAAGTATCCCGGTCGCCATGATGAGTATGGCGAGGTTGATCTCCATCAGAGTGAATGCCTTTTTCATTTTTCGTCAATCAAGGTTCTTTGTCGGGCTTTCGGACGTCGCCACGCTCTGCGCGGAGATGTTGCCGCTCTTGTCGGGCCGCAGGTTGGAGATCGTTATCGTGTCCCGGCCGTCGGTCCCCTGCGCCGCACCGGATCCGGAGTTGGTGCCGACGCGGAACCGGATGGCGTCCTCGCCGGCGACGGGCGAACTGGTGGAGCGGGAGTAGGTGCTGCCGAAGATGTAGCCGTGGGGCAGGGTCAGCTCGGCGAACTCGAAGCCGTAGGCGTCGCCGGCCTTCCAGTTCACCCCGCCGGCGTCGACCAGGTAGAAGGCGTAGCAGGGCATGCTGAACTGCACGCCCGAGATCAGGCACGGCTCGTTCAGCGTCTCCTTGGAGGTGCTGGTCGCGATGACGGAGCGCTTCGGGGACGAGCCCTCGTCGCCCTGCAGCCGGTACAGGTACAGGCCCTCGCCCTCGACATCCTCGCCGGAGATGCAGATGCCCTCCTGGTCCGTGTCCTCGTCCAGCACGAGGCGGTTGAAGCTCAGGTCGCCGAACTCGTCGAACAGGTAGGAGCCGTTCACCTTGGTTATGCGCCCGGACCGGCGCACGGCTACGGCCCGCCCGACGATGATTGGCACCTCGTCGGCGTTCTTCGCGTCGCTGAGGGTTTCGTTCCAGAAGTACACCGACACCGGCAGCCTGTCTATCTGCGCGCGCTGGTAGGCCGAGCGGATGAACTGGTTCACGTTCTGCATTACGCCGCGATCCTCCATGCCGCGCCGCATGGCGCGGTACCCGCCGACGGTGATCGTGCCCATCAGGCCCATGATGGCGATCACGACCAGCAGCTCTATAAGCGTAAACGCCTTCCTCGTCATGGCGCGCTCACCTCCATCGAGTCCGTCGGGACGGAGTACACGATCCGGAACCTGCGGAACCACCCGTGGCTCGTCTCGGGATAGCCGAAGTACATCTCGCCGACGGACATCTTCTTGCGGCTCTTCTTGGTGCCGCGCACGGCGGACATGAAGTCCAGGCCGTATCCGCGCCCGTTGGACTCGCCCTGGTCGCGGGAGACGTACAGCCCCGAGATGTCCATCATCGGGTTGTTGTTGCGCACGGTCTCGAGGACGACCTCCTTTATCATGTCGCGGACCTCGCCCCCGTCGAGGACGTACTTGTCGGTGTCCGTGTTGTTGTTAACGCCCTCCTGGTTCGTGCGCGAGAGGACCGTGCCCGCGGCGATCTTGTCGCCTATGCCCCCCGGCCACTTGTCCTTCTGGGCGTGGTAGGTCTCTATGCCCTGCTTGACGCAGACGCACAGGGCCTTGGCCTTCTGGCTCCGGGCGAGCTTCATGGAGTTGGCCGCAGCCGTCGTGACGATCCCGAGGAGGATGCCGATGATGGCGACGACCGCCACGAGCTCTATGAGTGTAAAGGCCCTTTTCATCACTGAACGCCCCGTGTCTGCCCGTCGGTCCAGCTGTAGACGTCGTCCTTGCGCTGGCCGCGGCTGTACGCCTCGATCTTGCCGTCCGCGCCGCAGCACCACACCGCGGCCGTCGCGCGTATGTTCACGGTCTCGCCGCCGACCTTGACGCTCTCTATGACGCCGTCGCCGTCGAGGTCGAGGGCGTAGCGCAGGCGGTGGTCCCTTATCGTGCCGCCGCTCGGGACCTTGTCGGACTCCGATGCGGAAGGCCCCCTGTTCTTGATCACAAGCTGCGCCCACGGCGAGACGACCCCGAACTTGTCGAGGCCGGAGAGCTTCCGAGACGAGTCGTCCCTCGTCAGCGACATCCCGGACTTCGCGAGCGGATATGCGGCCTCGGCGTCCAGTCCCTGCTCGGAGTTGTGGTTCTTTACGAGCGCCTGCGGCCAGATTCCGTTTTCGTCGAAAAGGGCCGTGAGCGCCGTGGCCGTGTTGAAGACGAGCTCCTGGCACTTGGCCTTCTCGGCCTGCTTCGGGGCCTTCGAGAAGCCGCCGACGAGGATGGCCATCAGGATCCCGAGGATCCCGACTACGACCAGTATCTCTATGAGAGTGAAACCCTTCTTCATGTCCTCCTCCGCTAATGGCTCATGTTCACGATGTCGTCCACGATCCACATGCCTATGCCTCTGTTGGCGTTTGCGTCAAGCAGCTTGCGGGAGATCCACGGCGGGAACGTCCGCCTGTTGGGCCCAGCGCTCCACAGCTGGTACCGCTGGTACGGCGCCGGAGAGTAGTAGTAGAGGTCGCTCCCCCAGCCGTCGCGCACGGAGACGCCGTCCAGGACGTACTGGTTCGCGGTCGAATCGTCAGAGTCGGTGTTCGGGGTGAATATCTCTATGTCGGGGTTCTCGGAGTCGAGCTCGGTCATGTCGACTTCCGTGTTGCCGCTGATGTCGATGCCGAAGAGCGTGAAGTCGTGGTTGACGGCGCACACCCCCGCGAGGTTGGGCATCCACCTGGCGCATACGGACTGGGACGGGATGTTGGCGACCCTTGCGGAGTTGCTCCGCTGCGTCGACGTGGCGTCGCGCTTCACCTGGGCCCAGCCGCCCCTCTTGTTGTAGCTGTCGCCGGTGAACGGGTCGCTGGGGATCACGTTGTTGCCGGTCCACTGCGCGTATTCGCGGAAGAACACCTCGTCTCCGTTCATCATGACCAGATAGCGCGGGAGGAGGAAGCTCATCAGGCCGAACTTGAAGAGCTGGACGTTGCGCCAGTCTTTCTTGTCCCTGTTCTTGGAATGGCGGCCCACGTTCTGCGTCACCCCGTCGTCAAAGCCCGCAACAAGGCGCCTTCTCTTGGCCTCGTCCTTGAAGAAGGCCTCGTACGCCTCCTCGCCGGACTCCGCGCGCTGCTTCAGCTCCTGGGAGACCATCTCGACCAACTTGGAATAGCCCTCCGGGTATGGGAATCGGCAGGCGACGGGCTGGGCGATGCAGGCGGCCCGCACCTGGTTCCAGGCCAGCAGCTCGTAGGGGTCGCCGAGCTTGTTCCAGCCCCACAGCGACTTGTTCTGCTCGCCTGTCTGGAGGCCGTGGACGTCCACCCTGAGGTATATGTCGCGCGACCCGTGGAGCTTGACCGGCGGGTAGCTGCCGAACGCGGCGTGGTACCCTGAAAGGCAGTTCTCAACCTTCTGGATGCGCGTCACGGTGAGTGTGCGCCGCCAGGAGTCCTTGCCCAGCGAGCTGAGCCGGAACACCAGCCCCATCAGGATCGACACGACGGCGATCACTATCAGGAGCTCTATGAGCGTGAATGCCTTCTTCATCGTCTTGCTGCGCCTCAAGCGGCTCCGCCGGAGACGGAGGATATGATCTTTATCATCGGCAGGAACATGGCGACGACGATCGTGCCGACGATGACGGCGAGCACGATGATGAGCGCAGGCTCGATCGCGGCCGTCATGCCGGCGACGGCGTTGTCCACCTCGTCGTCGTACGTGTTCGCGATTCGCGTCAGCATGTCCGCGAGCGCGCCGGTCTCCTCGCCTACCTCGACCATAGAGATAACCATCGGCGGGAACACCCAGCACTGGGAGAGCGGCTGGGTCATGCCCTCGCCCTCCTTCACCGCGTCGTGGACGCTCTGGATCGCGTTGGAGACGACCCGGTTGCCCGTCGTGTCGCGGACGATGACGAGCGACTGCAGGATCGGGACGCCCGACGCGAGCAGCGTGCCGAGGGTGCGCGTGAGGCGCGAGATGGCCGTGCGCTGCACCAGGGTCCCGGTGACCGGGGTCTTGAGAGATATGACGTCGTACAGGTACGCGCCCTTCTCGGTTTTGCCTATTATCTTCTTCAGGACTATGAAGGCAGCGACCGCGGCCACGATGGTCAGGCCGTTGTGCTGCACGTACTCGGACGCGTCGATGACGAACTGGGTGACGCCGGGCAGCTCGGCGCCGCCCATCATGTCCGCGAACACCTGCTTGAACTTCGGGATGACCGTGACGAGCAGGAAGCCCGTGATGCCTACGGCCGCGAGCAGGACGACAATCGGGTATATCATCGCGCCCTTGACCTTGTTCTTTATCTTCTCGGACTTCTCCGCGAACTCCGCGAGCCTCGCCAGGACGACTTCGAGCACGCCGCCGGCCTCGCCGGCCTTCACCATGTTGACGTAGAGGTTGTCGAAGATCTTGGGGTACGCGGTAAGCGCCTCGGAGAACGTGCCGCCGGCCGCGATGCTCTCGCCTATGCCGGCGAGGGCCTCGTTCATCTGCGGGTCCTTCATCTGGCGCTTCAGGACGTCGATGCCGCGCATCAACGGCAGGCCCGCGTTGACGAGCGTCGCGAGCTGGCGCGTGAACTGCGTCAGGACGGGCGTCTTCACCTTGCCCCGCAGGAACTTCGGCATGGAGAGCTTGATCTCCATGTTGAGGCCCTTGCCCTTCTTCTTGCCGCCGTCGGCGGCAGGCGCGGGCGCCTTCTTGCCGCCTCGCTTGGCGGGCTTCGCCGGTGCGGCGGCGGGCGCCGCGGAGCGCACCTCGCCCATGGCCGTCGGGAACAGCCCCTGGGCGCGCACGGCCGCGATGGCCTCGTTGCGCGTCCCCGCCTCTATCTGGCCGCGGGTCTCGTTGCCCTCGGCGTCCTTAGCTATGAACTGGAATGTCGCCATATACAGCACGCCTCTTGTCAAGTGTTGCCTAGATTATAGCACACAATAGCAGTTTAGGGCAATAGCCTGGTGAAGTTATTTTCCGACGCAGAACCGCGAAAAGAGCCTGTCGAGGAGGTCTGCGGAGTACGTCGCGCCGGCAAGCGAGCCCAGCTTCTCGCAGGCGCGGCGCAGGACGTTGCCCGCCAGGACCAGGTCCGCCGGGAGATCCGCGACAATGGCGCGGACCTCGAGGAGCGCCGCCAGCCGCGCCTCACCGTCGTCCGCGGGCTCGTCGCCGCGGGCGGCAAGGGCCTCGAGCCGCGCGGCTACCGCGGCGCGGAGCTCGTCCAGCCCCTCGCCCGTCACGGACGACACGTTCAGGCCATCCCCGCGCGAGAGGTCGCACTTCGAGTGGACGGCCAGCGCCTGGGCGGGAGGGGGCGCGCCCGCGCCGCCGTCCAGCCAGACGACCACGTCAGCGCGGGAGGCGAGCGCCTCGCTGCGG
>Ga0265300_10004065_pt1 | contig 11769 bp, 9 predicted proteins | sample AusTroGonzalo_MG_FD_193482 | JGI IMG/M metagenome (GOLD analysis project Ga0265300, IMG submission 193482) | Bovine rumen microbial communities from tropical cattle in Woodstock, Queensland, Australia - Gonzalo_03 | ecosystem: Host-associated > Mammals > Digestive system > Stomach > Rumen ... | reverse complement strand
CGGCGAGTACTGACCCTTCGTCAGACCGTAGATGCGGTTGTTCAGGAGGATCATGTTCAAGTCGATGTTACGACGGTTGGCATGGATGAAGTGGTTACCACCGATAGCCAGACCGTCGCCGTCGCCACTGATCTGCCAGACGGTGAGGTCAGGGTTGGCGACCTTCGCACCGGTGGCGATGGCGGCGGCACGACCGTGGATGGTGTTCATACCATACGTGGCCATGTAGTGCGGCAGACGGCTGGAACAGCCGATACCGCTGATGACTGCTACGTTCTCAGGGGCTACGCCAATCTCTGCCATAGCCTTATGGAGTGAAGCCAGGAAGAAGTGGTCACCGCAACCGGGACACCACCGTGGCTGTCCTTTCTTGAAATCACTTGCACTGTAATTACTCATAACTCTTATTTTTTTCCACGGATTATTATCTAACAACGAATTAAGACGAATTTCACGAATTGGACGAATTGTGTTTTTATTTCACGAATTCAACTTACGGGGAAACGTTCGTATTCGAGAGATGAATCCCCAAAGTTTATTAAGATGGATAGTTTATAGCCAGCTACTTTTGCATAGTTGATAGCTTGTGAGCGGTGAACATCATCAAGTTCCCTGACAGCTTTTAGTTCAACAATAATCTTATTGTAACAGATAAAGTCTGGAACGAATGTACCTTCTAACTCAACACCTTTGTAAGAAGCATGTATTGCCACCTCACGTTGAAATGGAATGTCACATTCCTTAAATTCCAAAGCCAGAGCCTCCTGATACACTTTTTCAGTGAATCCTGGTCCCATGATGCTATGCACTTTCATGGCTGCACCAATAATATCATAACTCTCCTTTGGATAAATCATCTTTTATATTCGTTTTTATAATGTCTTTTTTATAATAAATTCGAAAAATTCGTGTAATTCGTTTTAATTCGTTGTTTCAATAATCACAGTGGTTGTTAATACTTATTTGTTGATAATCTCTGTGAATGCGGTGACGAGTTCCTCGACCACGAAGGGTTGGCCCTTGACCTGGTTGAACTGGTAGGGGACGAAGCCGTCGACCTTCATGCGGAGGTAGGCGGCGAGCTGACCCATGTTCTGTTCGGCCACAACCACCTTCTTGTACTTCTTGAGTACGTCGGCGGTATTGGCAGGCAGGGGGTTGAGGAACTTGAAGTGCGCCTGTGCCACTTTTTTACCTGCTGCGCGTAATTCGTCCATGGCTGAGTGGAGATGGCCGTAGGTGGAGCCGAAGCCGACGATGAGCAGGTCGGCATCGTCGACGTCGCCACTGACCTCGAGGTCGGGCACCTGGATGTTCGCAATCTTCTGCTGGCGCAGACGTGTCATCAGGTCGTGGTTCTCGGGGTTCGTGGAGATGGCACCGGTCTGGTTGTCCTTCTCCAGTCCGCCGAGGATGTGTGCAAAGCCCTCACGACCGGGGACAGCCCAGTAGCGGGTGCCGTTCTCAGCACGCATATACGGTGTCCACTTTCCCTTCAGGTCCTCGGGGACATACGGGGGATTGATGGCGTCGAGTTTCATGATGTCGGGCAGCTTGAAGGCGCCAGAGCCGTTGGCAACGAAGGCATCGGTGAGCAGTACGACGGGGGTCATGTGCTCGAGGGCAATCTTACAAGCCTGGTAGGCGGCGTCGAAGCAGTCGGTGGGGCTGGTAGCAGCGAGCACAGGCATGGGGCTCTCACCGTTACGGCCGAAGAGGGCCTGCAGCAGGTCTGTCTGCTCGGACTTCGTAGGCAGACCGGTGGCGGGACCGCCGCGCTGCACGTCGAGGACGACGAGGGGCAGCTCCATGATGACGGCGAGGTTCATGGCCTCGGACTTCAGGCAGATGCCGGGGCCAGAGGTTGAGGTGACGCCGAGGGCACCGGCGAACGAAGCGCCGAGGGCCGACGAGCAACCTGCAATCTCGTCCTCACACTGGACGGTGATGACACCGCACGACTTGTGCTTCGACAGCTCATGGAGCACGTCGGTGGCAGGGGTGATGGGGTATGAGCCGAGGTACAGCTTCAGACCGGCCTTCTCAGCAGCGGCGATGAAACCGTAGGCGGTGGCTTTGTTACCCGTGATGTCCATGTAACGGCCGGGCTCCTTCACCTTCGACTCCACACGGTAGACGCTGGTCGTCGACGAGTGGGTGTTGTGACCGTAGTCCCAACCGGCCTGGATAACCTTGATATTGGCCTCGGCGATGGCGGGCTTCTTGGCGAACTTCTCCTTCAGGAAGTTAGCCACGAGGTTCAGGTCGCGGTCGAAGAGCCAGCAGACCAGTCCGAGGGCGAACATGTTACGACACTTCATCATTGCCTTCATGTCCATGCCGGTGTCGGCCAGACAGTCCTTGACCATCGTGGTCAGCGGGCACTGGATGACACGGTCGGGGTCGATGTTCATCTCGCCGAGGTAGTCCTCGGTCTTGAACTGTGCCTTCTCCAGATCCTTCGGTCCGAACGAGTCGGTGTCGATGATGATCGTGGCACCGGGCTTGGCGTAGCGGTACTGTGTCTTCAGCGCTGCGGCATTCATAGCCACGAGGACGTCACACTTGTCGCCAGGGGTGTAGACCTTGCCGGCACCGATGTGTACCTGGAATCCCGAGACACCCGTCAGCGAGCCTTGCGGGGCGCGGATGTCGGCGGGATAGTCGGGGAATGTAGAGATGCCATTGCCGACGGTGGCACTGACGGTTGAAAAAATGTTTCCGGCCAACTGCATACCGTCGCCGGAGTCACCTGAGAAGCGGACCACAACCTGGTCAAGCTCCTTCACTTCCAATTGTTCTGCCATAATCTATAGTTGTTTGCGTAAACATTTTCAAAAAACGCCTGCAAAAGTACCACTTTTTTGTGATACAACAAAGCATTTTCGAATAAAAATGCAATTTTACCCCCGCTTTTCTTGATATTTATGAATAAAGATGCGAAAAACGGGGCTAAATAGGCAGTGTCATGACAAAACGTGCTCCCGGCGAATAGGATGTGTCGAGGACGACATCGCCACCCAGACGACGGGCGATGCTACGTGCCACCGTCAGTCCGATGCCAGTACCGTCGTAGTACTCATTTAGCTGGACGAACTCGTCGAAGACGTGCTCGGCCTCGGCGGCAGGGATGCCGATACCGGTATCCTCGATGACGAACTGGAGGGCAGCGGTGCCCTGCTTCAGACGCAGGACGGCGTGCTGGCGCTCCACATCCTCGTTACGATGATGAGCCTCGGCGGGACGGGTGAACTTACGGGCATTGTCGAGCAGCAGCGTCAGGGCGCGGGTGGCCTGAGCGAGGTTCGTGGTCAGCATAGCCTCCTCGGCACCCTTGCCCACCTCCATGGTGAAGTCGAGATGGGGGGCATTAGCGATGCCGCTGGCGTCAACGGCTTGTGCAGCAATCTGAACAGCGGGAACATTGTCGTTGCGCTTGATGACGCTACGGCTGTTGGCATCCGAGAGTTCCAGCATCTTGTTCACCAGGCTGGTGATGCGGTTGGTGTTCTCGGTAATCTGGCGGTTGATGTCGGCACGCTCCTCGTCATCGAGATCCATGCCCGGCGTGGTGACAATCTGGGTGAAGCCACTGAGGATGTTCAACGGCGTACGTATCTCGTGAGAGATCTGCTGGATGAAATTCGTCTTCATCTTCGACGACTCCTCGGCCTGGGCGTTGGCAATCTTCAACTGCTCGTAGCTCTGCTGCAGCTCGTTGTTGCTCTGCTCCAGCAGGTGGTGAGCCTCACGCAGACGATGGGCGGCACGCTGGCGGATGAAGATGAACAGCACGAGGGCGGCGACGACGATGACGGCGATGAGGAGGATGAGCCGCAGCTGCTCGCGCTCGTGCTCCAGCTGCGAACGTTCCTGCTGTGCCTTCAGCTCGTCCACCTGGAAACGCTTGTTCAGCTCGTTCAGCTGCTGGCGGCTGTCAGCCTTGATGATAGAGTCTTTCTGCTGATCGTAGCTGCGGTAGGCCTTGAGGGCCTCCTCGTAATGACCCAGGGTGAGGAGCACCTCCGTGCGGTGTTTCAGGGCGTTGAGGAAGGTGTTGAAGTCCTCCTTGCGGCACAGCTCCACCTCGACGTCGCTCCATGCCATAGCCTCGTTATAGTCCTTACGGGCCACGGCCAGCTGTGTGCGGAAGCCGGCGACCTGTGCCTCGTAGAGGTCGCGGTCGTTCTCCTTCTCGAGGAACCGCTGCATAACGTCCAGCTCACCGGCGGCCAGACGGTAGCGTCCCCGGGCATAGTGGTATTTGTAATTCTCGCGGTGGAAACGGAAATAGCGGTGGGCATCCTCCGCATTGTTTGCCTTACCGCCCGTCAGGTTGTCGAGGAACACTTTCCACTCCGTCATCACACGCTCCGTCTCATGAAAGTCCTTCGAGTCGACAAGCACCTGACAGTAGTAGCTGTAAATGTTCAGCTTCACCCCCTGGTCGGCATCGGCGGGGAAGTACTTCAGAGCCTGACGGTAACACTCTGCCGACTCCTTGTTGTTGTTCTGGAAATGGTAGGCGATGCCCAGGGCGGTATAGGCTTCCGACAGTCCGAAGGCATTGTTGCGTGCAATGGCGTCGCGGTGCATCTTGTGCGCCTCCTCGAAGCCCTGGTCCATCTGACCGTTCCACACCATGTCGTTGACCAGCAGACACCACGTCGTGTAGTACTGCTGCCACTGCTGGTGACGGCTGAAATAGTCCATGGCACGCGGCGTCAGCTCAGCCAGCGAGTCGTGCTCAACATTCTTGTAGTAGTGGTCTACGAGCTCCATGAGCATGGCCGTCGAGTCGACCGTCGCCGTGTCGGCCTTCGTGACACTGTCATGCCCCGTCTGACGGCCGCATCCTACAGCCGTCGCGAGCACCGCCAGTGCCATGATGAGTCGCAGAAACCTGTTCACCGATTATTTATGATGTTATGCCATCAGTGTGGCGTAGAGTTCCTTCATTCCCTCGGAGGCTCCTTTCTGTATCTGCTGCACACGCGAGCCGGCACTGACAGGATTGGGGTCGATGAGATAGATGGGTGTCGAAGGGCGGGCGTAGTGCAATAGGCCGGCAGCAGGATAGACGACGAGCGACGTGCCGATAACAATCAGGATATCAGCCTCCTGCACCTCCTCGGCAGCCACGGTGATGTTTGGCACTGCCTCACCGAAGAACACGATGAACGGACGCAGCAGCGAGCCGTCGCCGGCCTTCGTGCCCGGTGCTATCTCGCAGTTGTCGGGCGTCAGCGTCTGCTGGTAGCGCGGGTCGTCGACATCAAGGCTGGAGCAGACTTTCATCAGCTCGCCATGGAGATGGATGACCTTCGAGGAACCAGCTTGCTCGTGCAGGTTGTCGACGTTCTGCGTCACCACCGTCACGTCGTACTTCTCCTCCAGGGCAGCCACCAGACGGTGGCCCTCGTTGGGCTTCACGCCCCAGCACTTCTTACGGAGCATGTTGTAGAAGTTCGTCACCAGCGTAGGGTCGGCCAGCCAACCCTCATGTGTTGCCACCTGACTGACGGGATACTCCTCCCACAGTCCGTCGGCATCGCGGAAAGTCTTCAGACCACTCTCCACCGACATGCCGGCACCCGTTAAAACCACGATCTTTTTCATCATAATAACAGATTTATGTATGCAAAGATAAGGAAAAGATTGGAATTTAGTGCTGAGAATTAAGAATTTTTATTTGGCGGCAGTAAATTTTTCACTTTTCACTCTTCACTTTTCACTTTTTTGTTGTACCTTTGCCGCGATTTTCGAAAATTTACACATTATTATTAAGAGAAAAGCATGGATAAAGTAAGTTATGCCTTGGGATTAGGCATCGGTCAGCAGTTGGCACAAATGGGTGCCGCCGAGCTGAATATCGATGATTTCGCCCAGGCCATCAAAGACGTCATCAACGGCAGTGAGCTGAAGGTTCAGCACCGTGAGGCGCAGCAGATTGTGCAAGACTATTTCGCTAAACAGGAACAAAAGATCAACGCCCAGCGTGCCGAGCAGGGTAAGGCCCAGAAGGAAGCTGGCGAGAAATATCTGGCCGAGAACGCCAAGAAGGAAGGTGTCATCACCACGAAGAGTGGCCTGCAGTACAAGGTGTTGCAGGAGGGCAAGGGCAAGCAGCCCACGGCCAAGGACTCGGTGATGTGCCACTACGAGGGCTTCCTCATCGACGGTACCGTCTTCGACAGCAGCGTTCAGCGCGGCGAGCCCGCCACGTTCGGTCTGCAGCAGGTGATTGCCGGTTGGACCGAAGGTCTGCAGCTGATGAAGGAGGGTGCCAAGTACCGTTTCTTCATCCCTTATCGTCTGGGTTACGGCGAGGGCGGTGCCGGTTCAACCATTCCTCCCTTTGCCACCCTCATCTTCGACGTGGAGCTGATTCAGGTAATTTAACGACGTCGTATCGAATTTCGACATATTGAAATCATTAAACTTCAAAAAAATAAAAACAACAATGAAAAAGTTATCTATCGTAGCCCTCGTGGCTATCATCGCTACCGGCTTCTTTGCCTGTGGCAACCAGGCTCCCAAAGCCAGCCTTAAAACTGATGTCGACTCGATGAGCTATGCCATCGGTATGTCTCAGACTCAGGGTCTGAAGGAGTATCTCATCAACCAGCTGGGTATTGACACCGCTTATATGGGCGACTTCATCAAAGGCCTGAACGAAGGTGCCAACGCCGGTGACAACAAGAAGAAGGCTGCTTACTATGCCGGTATCCAGATTGGCCAGCAGATTGGCAACCAGATGATGAAGGGCATCAACCGCGAAGTCTTCGGCAACGACTCTTCGAAGACCATCTCACTTAAGAACTTCATGGCTGGTTTCATCAGCGGTACCACCGGCAAGGGTGGTGTCATGACCATGGACTCTGCCCAGGTTATCGGTCAGCGTCTCATGCAGAGCGTGAAGGCCAAGGAGCTTGTGAAGACCTACGGTCCTAACAAGGAAGAGGGTGAGAAGTTCCTCGCTGCCAATGCTAAGAAGGAGGGTGTGAAGACCCTGCCCAGCGGCGTACAGTACAAGGTCATCAAGGAGGGCACCGGTGCCATTCCTTCTGACACCTCACTGGTGAAGTGCCACTATGAGGGCCGTCTGCTCAACGACACCATCTTCGACAGCTCTTACAAGCGCGGTGAGCCCATCGTTCTGCGTGCCAACCAGGTCATCAAGGGTTGGACCGACGCTCTCACTCATATGCCCGAGGGCTCTATCTGGGAGGTTTACATTCCCCAGGAGCAGGCTTACGCTGAGCGCGAGCAGGGCGACATCAAGCCGTTCTCTATGCTTATCTTCAAGATTGAACTTATCGAGGCTAACACCAAGCGCTAAATCATGAAGAAGATTATCGTCATCACAGCACTCGCTCTCGTAGCGGGTGCTGCTTTTAATAGCATCGAAGCCAAGAAGAAGAAGGTTGTCGCTACCACTCCCGTGGTAACACCCGTCGTGCTCACCACTGGCTCTGACTCACTGAGCTACGCCGCCGGTGTAGCTATTACCAACGGCCTCATCCCCTACCTCACTGAGCAGCAGGGTGTCGACACCGCCTACATCGCCGACTTCCTCCGTGGCTTCAAGGAGGCTATCGACAGCACCGTCTCCCCCAGCCAGAAGGCTTACGCTGCCGGTCTTGACATTGCCAACCAGGTACTGACCCGTATGATGCCCGGCATGACCCAGGAGTTCACCGACACGCCTGACACCATCATCAAGGCAACATTGTTCCGTGGTTTCACCGACGCCCTGACAGGCGACACCACACACTTCAAACCGGCTGCCGCCGAGACTTTCTTCAAGGGAAAGCAGCAGTCGAACAAGGAAGCCAAGGAGGAGCGCCTCTACGGTCCTAACCGCGACGCCGGCATCAAGTTCCTCGAAGAGAACGCCAAGAAGGACGGCGTCATCGTTACCCCCAGCGGTCTGCAGTACAAAGTGCTCGTCCAGGGTGAGGGCCAGGTTCCCCAGCCCTCTGACAAGGTGATGGTCAACTACGAGGGCCGCCTCATCGACGGTACCGTCTTCGATGCCTCTGCCAAGCACGGCGACAAGCCCGCAGAGTTCACACCTACACAGGTCATCAGAGGCTGGACTGAGGCTCTGACCATGATGCCCGTCGGTTCGAAGTGGCAGCTCTACATCCCCCAGGAGCTGGCCTACGGCGAGCGTAACGCCGGACAGATCAAGCCCTACTCCGCCCTTATCTTCGACGTCGAGCTCGTAGGCATCGTCGGCCAGCCGACGGAGGCTCCTGCTGCCGAGAAGAAGACCACCGGTGCGAAGGCTAAAAAAGCAAAGAAGTAACACTTTTATATCGCTTTTTGTAAAGTGTGCCACGAAAATGGCACACTTTTTTTGTTTTTTCTCCACTTTTTGTTGCATAATTCGGTAGAAATGCTTACTTTTGCTGACAAATTGTAATGAAAATCACAGACGAATGGAAAAAATCGACAATCTGGACAAGAAGATTCTGAGCATCTTGTCAAAGAACGCCCGCATACCGTTCAAGGACGTAGCGGCAGAGTGTAACGTGTCACGTGCAGCCATCCACCAGCGTGTGCAGCACCTCATCGAGGCCGGTGTCATCACTGGTAGCGGTTTCGATGTCAACCCGAAGAGTCTCGGCTACTCCACCTGTACCTATGTCGGCATCTCGCTCGAGAAAGGCTCGATGTACAAGGACGTCGTAGAGGAGCTGCAGCACATCCCCGAGGTCGTGGAGTGCCACTTCACAACCGGTCCCTACACCATGCTCGTCAAACTCTACGCCCGCGACAACGAACAGCTTATGCAGCTACTCAACGGTCGACTGCAGGGCATCCATGGCGTGATGTCCACCGAGACACTCATCTCGCTGGAACAGAGCATCAAGCGTGAGATTCCTGTGCATGTGGAGTGAGGAGTGATATGAAACAATTCAACTTGCAGGCACACGTCGACGACGTGTATAGCCAGTTTCCCGCAGCGGAACATCGTCCCGTCATAGGCATCAGCGGCAACTACGCTGACCTCTGCTGTACCCTTGGCCGTGGTTACTACCAGTCGGTCATCGCTGCCGGCGGCGTACCTGTCGTCATACCACCCTCGGCCGACCGACATGTACTGATGAGCACTCTCGACCGCATCGACGCCCTCATCCTGAGTGGCGGCGGCGATTTCAACCCGTTGTGGTGCGGCGAAGAGCCCATACCGGCACTGGGCGGCATCAATGCCGAGCGCGATCTCCCCGAGCTGCTCTTGACGCGACTGGCTTGCAACCGCCAGCTCCCCATCCTCGGCATCTGCCGCGGCATACAGACCCTCGCCATTGCCATGGGAGGGAAGGTAGCGCAGGATATCAAAGAGTGCGGAGTAAGGAATGTGGAATGTGAAGTGAAGCATTCGCAAGATGCCGACCGCTCTGAGCCCACCCATAGTATCACTATTGCCGAAGGCTCCACCTTATATAATATATATGATGGTGAGAAGATTTACGTCAACTCCTTCCACCATCAGGCTGTCAGCGACGCCGGCGAGCGACTGCGCGTTGTCGCCACTGCTCCCGACGGGGTCATAGAGGCTGTGGAGAGCACAGAATACAAGAGCATACTGGGTGTGCAGTGGCACCCCGAGTGCATGGGTGACAGCGGACAGCCGCTGTTCCGCTGGCTCGTCGGCGAAGCACGTGCCTATCGCGAAGCCAGCGCTATGCACGACCGTGTACTGACTCTTGACACCCACTGCGACACACCGATGCTGTTCCCACAGGGTGTCCGCTTCGAACAGCGTGACCCACGCATCCTCGTCGACCTCCACAAGATGACGGAGGGTTGCCAGGACGCTACTATCATGGTATCCTACCTGCCACAGCCAAAGGCCGGTGAAACCTTCGCCGAGAAGGTTGCTTTCGACGTTGACGGCCCCACGGCCTATGCTGACCTTATCTTCGACAAGATAGAACAGATTGTCAGCGACAATGCTTCCTACCTCGCCCTGGCCCGTACCCCCGCAGACCTTTTGGAGAACAAGCGGCAGCGGCGGAAGTCCATCATGCTGGGCATAGAAAACGGCTTGGCTCTCGACGGAAGATTAGAGAACGTCCGCCACTTTGCCGACCGCGGTGTCGTCTACATCACCCTCTGCCACAACGGCGACAACGACATCTGCGACTCAGCCCGTGGCGAGCATACATATGGCGGCGTTAGTGCCTTCGGACGTGAGGTCATCGGCGAGATGAACCGTCTCGGACTGATGGTAGACCTCAGTCATGCCGCCGAGGAGTCGTTCTACGACGCCCTCGACATCAGCAGTACCCCGATTGTCTGCAGCCACTCCTCCTGTCGTGCCCTCTGCGACCATCCCCGCAACCTCACTGACGATCAGATGCGCCGGCTTGCGGAGAAGGGCGGCGTCATGCAGGTGACCCTCTATAACGGTTTCTTAGTGAAGGAAGGCGAAGCCACCATCCTCGATGCCATGAAACATCTGGAGCACGCCATCCAGGTGATGGGTATCAACCACGTCGGACTGGGAACCGACTTCGACGGCGACGGCGGCATCCGCGGTCTCCGCGACTCCTCCGAGCTCCTGCTCTTCACCCGCCAGCTACTCGCCCGTCGCTACTCCGAGGACGACATCCGCAAGATCTGGGGCGGCAACTTCCTTCGCGTCATGAGTCAGGTACAAAACGACAAGGGATAAAACAGATATTTTGACTTAAATCAAATATTTGCCTTCTTTTTCAAAAAGGGCCGTGAATTGTTTGTGTGCGGCCACAGAAACAGCTACCTTTGCACTCGTAATCGCGATGATTACGTGATTTTCATTAGGTTTCTGGCTGCGCCATGCGGCAAAGCCATGCAAGTAGTCTGAAAAATTTAAGGTAAAGATTATGTTATTTGATTTTCAAACAACGGTAATGTTAGCCTGTGTGGCTCTGGCCACAATCTTGAGTGTTTACACTCTGACAAAGACTGACATTCGTTAAAGGGAGTACGGAGTGAGCGATTCATACCGTACTCTCTTGTTTTTTTGCATTTTATCATATAATTTAATTTAATAAAGGTAAGAAAAGGATGGTGTTTGAGGAAATTTGCTTACCTTTGCAGCCAAAAATTGTCATGAAGAAAGTGGAAAGTGGAATGAAAAAGGCTCTGCTGGCCTGTTGTGTCGTGCTGTCGACGACCATACTCATGCCGTCGTGTCTGGGTGACGATGACGACGTGACGCTCTACGACGACGTGGCCATTACAGCGGTGACACTGGGTACGCTGAATTCCTACCTGACCACCACGGCCAGCGATGGCAGCGACTCCGTATACAAGCACTCCTACGGCGGCAGCACCTTCAAGATAGCCATCGACCAGCTGGGGCATCGCATCTGGAATGTAGACCCCCTACCCTTGGGAACAGACCTGAAGCACGTGGTATGCACCGTAACGGCGAAGAACAACGGCGTGGTGGCTCTCCTGTCGCTCGACAGCGATTCGCTGAAAGTTGTCACGACAACAGACTCCATTGACTTCAGTATACCGCGTACACTGCGTGTCGTCTCTTCGGATGCCAAGCACTGGCGCGACTACGTGATGACACTTACGGCTCGTCAGCAGGCAGCAGGCGAGCTGACATGGACAGCAGCCGACGCAGCACTCATACCCGCCGAGCCTGTTGTCGACAGCATTGACGTAACACGCATCGACGCCGATGCCTCACTGGTACCCCAGCTTGCACTGACAGGTGTGACATGGCAGGGCCGCGGCAACGTGGAATACACGTTGTGG
>Ga0265300_10004059_pt1 | contig 11775 bp, 9 predicted proteins | sample AusTroGonzalo_MG_FD_193482 | JGI IMG/M metagenome (GOLD analysis project Ga0265300, IMG submission 193482) | Bovine rumen microbial communities from tropical cattle in Woodstock, Queensland, Australia - Gonzalo_03 | ecosystem: Host-associated > Mammals > Digestive system > Stomach > Rumen ... | reverse complement strand
GCCTTCGACAGCTGGATATATTTCACCTGGTCATCGTAATTGATGGAGTTGTCTTGCCAAACAATCCAGCTCCAAGTGCCTTTTCCAAATTCATAATGATGTGGGGTGTCATAACGTGGTTCCACATAATCCCAAGGAACCGTCGTTTCCACGATAGGCTTCAGTGAAGTGCCCACAGTAATGGTGCGCCAAGGGGTTACACCTGGCAATGCGAATGCTGGTTCCACCGTTCCGTTGCCACTGTTTTCCTCTGGCATCGGAAACTCCAACGTGTAGAGTCCTTCACCCTTCATATCAGACAGACGAGAGGCACAATAACGAGAGTCCACTCCTGTCTCTGAGATCAGCACCCATCCCTCCTTGTCATTCTTATCTACAGCATTCACATGAAACAAGCATGGGAATGTATATCCGTGTCCATATCCACTCCTTTTGTTCATAGGCTCATCGTAGCCATAACCCTCCTCATAGCTGGGTTTTGTGCCCTTCCAGCCAATCATCGCATCTGATTGAGGCGTGAGGAAGGTCGTGGTCTGACTTGGGAAGTCAAAGCCCGTTGCCTCCTTCATGATACGGATGGAGAATTTCTTCTCATTGCGACGACTTGGATGGTTCGGAATGGCATAACGGAACGCCACATCGTTGTTGCTCACACGGAAATCCACATCATAGGCATTGCCCTGCGCATTCTTCAAGGTCACCACCAACTGGTTAGCATCCACATGCACCTTGCTGAACTTCGAACGTGACAGTTCATAGTCAAACGTCAAAGACGTCTCCTTATTTTCCACAAAACTGATGCCTTGTGTGAAATCGCCGTTGTCAGCCACAAAGCCCAGAGGACTCTCATCCAGCATCTGCTTGCCATCATAAATCACTTCATAGACGGGCTTGCCAGCCTTCACATCTACATTTACCTTGAGGCGTCCATCAGGACTTGCCACACTTGCCACTTGTGCCGACATACTCAACGATGCCAGTACAGCGGACAAAAACAAAATTCTCTTCTTCATATTTTTATTGGTTTTAGGTTTTATTCTGCTTTCTCTGTGTTGTCAACTGCCACCTGAGGCTTGTCTTCGAGTCTTTCCCTCCAAGCCTCCAATGCTTTCAGGGTGATGTCTATTGCCTCTTCCATCGAGCACTCCAAGGTGCCACCAGCCGCATTCTTATGTCCACCACCATTGAAGAACTGTTCACAAAATTCGTTGCAGGGCAGGTCATCCACAGAACGTGTCGACACTCTGATGAGTGGGCGCTCCGTGTCTTCCCTCAGAGCGATGCTCAATTTGTGTCCCTTGATTTGCAAAGGCATGTTCACCACACCCTCCATATCTCCCTTCATGTAGTGGAACTGCTCCAGTTCCTCTTTCTTGATGGCAAACAAGGAAGCATGCAAGTCGGGAAAGACCTGCAACTTCTCATACAGCACATAGCCAATGAATTTCAGTCGGTCAGCTGAATAGTTGTTCTGGATGTTGCGATTGATTTTATCCTTGTCAATGCCCTTCCTCAGCAGTTCACTGACGATGACAAAAAGGTCTGGGTCATTGCTGTTGAAGGAGAAGAAACCTGTGTCCGTCGCGATGCCAGCATAGAGGTCTTCAGCACCAGCGAAGGTCAGGTTATTCAGTTCACCCATCGCATCCAAGAGTCGGAACAGCAATTCGCTCGTACTGCTCAGTTCGGGGTGAGAGATGGCACGTCCAAATTGTTGAAGGTTGGGATCGAGATGGTGGTCAATCAACAATCGGTTGCAACGCATCCTCAGCACAGCTCCACCCAATTCATCAATCCGCTTCATGTCGTTGAAGTCGAGGCAACAAATCAAGTCAGCCATCTTCAACGCTGTATAGGCCTGCGTCTTCTGACGGTCAAACCGTACAATCTTGTCCGCATCCTTCATCCAATGCAGGAAGTCAGGAAAGTAATTGGGTACGATGACAGTCACTTGCTTTCCCTTCCGTTTCAAATATTCATATAGCCCCAATGACGAGCCAATCGCATCACCATCGGGCGACGTGTGGCACACCACCACCACGTTCCTGCACTCTCCCAAGTCCTTCTTCGCAATCGCCAACTCTTGTGGCGTTATCACTCTTTTCAACATGTACGCTTTTCTGTTATTTTTTGCAAAGGTAGTGAATTTAATTGATAAATGATAAACGATAAATGATAATTATTCCTTACCTTTGCAAAGAATAAGGAAAATGCATCAAAAAAAGACATGGAAGAACAGACAAATATACAAGAAGAAATACAGGAACAGAAGAAGAGCCACACCCTCCTGATTGTGCTTGGCATTGTGGTGGGACTCATTGCCATCGCTGCGGCTGTGCTGACCTACCACCAATTCTACACCAAGCCTCTCATGGAAGAGAATGAAGAGCTGAAGGAACTCGCCGAACTCGAGAAGCAGGAGATGGAAAGCCAATACAAGGACTTCGATGTGCAGTATGAGATGTTGCAAAACCAACTGAGCAACGACAGCCTCATCGCACAGATTGAGAACGAACGTCGCCACACCCAGCAACTCCTTGAGGAACTGGAACGTACCAAGGCGACTGATGCCACTGAAATCAAACGTCTGAAAGCTGAAATAGCTTCCCTCCGCGAAGTGCTCCGCAGCTACATCATGCAAGTGGATTCCCTCAATCGCATCAACCAGTCGTTGAACGAGGAGAACACCCAAATCAAAGAGCAAATCAGTGTGGCTAACACCCAAATCACCACCCTCTCCACAGAGCGTAACGAACTCAAGGACAAGGTGAACATCGCTGCTCAGCTCGATGCCACTTCCTTCTGGGTGACACCGAAAGACAAGAAGAGCAAAGACGCCAAGAAAGTGAAGGACGTGAAGCGCCTCGCCTTCGGATTCACCATTGTCAAGAACGTGACTGCCCAGAACGGACAGCGCACCCTCTATGCCCGCATCCTCAAACCCGACAACTCTGTCATGGGCAAGAAGGGCACCTTCCCCTACGAGAACACCAACCTCGAATACACAGAAAAGAAATACATAGAATATACGGGCGAAGAAGAGAAAGTGACGATGTACAGCGATGTGACCGAGTTCCTCGAAGCAGGCACCTACAAACTCTTCCTCTTCTGCGACAAACAAATGATTGGACAAACCACATTTACGCTCAAATAACTATCAACTGTCAACTATCAACTGTCAACTATCAACTGTCAACTAATATGACCACCATTTCCCCATCCCTCCTTGCGGCTGATTTCGCCAATCTGACCAAGGACATTGATATGATTAACCGTAGTGAAGCCGACTGGCTCCACCTTGACGTCATGGACGGCGTTTTCGTACCTAACATCAGTTTCGGATTCCCTGTTCTTCAAGCCGTCGCCAAGATTTGCCAGAAGCCGCTTGACGTCCACCTGATGATTGTTGACCCAGGCAAGTTCACGGAGCAGGTCAAAGCCCTCGGAGCTTACATGATGAACGTACATTACGAAGCTTGTCCCCACCTTCATCGCACCATCCAGCAGATACACAATGCAGGGATGAAGGCTGGCGTAACGCTCAATCCCCATACTCCTGTCAATGTTCTCGAAGACATCATCCAAGACGTTGATATGGTGCTCCTCATGACAGTCAATCCAGGCTTTGGAGGACAGAAGTTCATCGAGCATTCCATTCAGAAAGTGCAGCGTCTCAAGGAACTCATCTTGAAGACAGGCAGTCACGCCCTCATCGAGGTGGATGGTGGTGTCAACCACGAAACTGCTCCTCGTCTCGTTCAGGCAGGCGTTGATGTGCTGGTCGCTGGCAGCTACGTCTTCGGTGCTGAGAATCCTGAACAGCGCATCAAAGAGCTAAAAGAGCTTTAAGCATGATGTCTTTGCCACCTCTAATTCGCCTCATCATTCCTTTCACCTTGGGTATGATTGGGGCGAATTTGTTCATCAATCACATGAACATGGTGGTTTTGTTCATCCTTTGTTGTGTCGTCCTTGCCTTCTCCTTCTTTTTACTCAAAACCCCTACCACCTACCATGATGGCAAGTTTGGCATCGTGGCCATGATGCTATTCTTCCTCATCGGTATGTCGCTCTATACAGGCAAACATCAACGCATCACAAACAGCATCCCCACCGACACGACCTTCTGCCGAGGCATCCTGACTGAACTGCCTAAAGAAAAAGCCCGTTCATGGGCACTCCATCTGGAACAAGAGAATGGCACACATCTTTTATTATATATAGGAAAGAACTGGAAAGCGCCAGCACAAGACAGCACCACCTTCTCTTCCCTGCAAATGGGCGACACCATTCTCGCCAACATCCGTCATCTCAATGCTACTAACGCCTGTGAGAACGACACCTTCAAAACGTACAACACATACCTTTTCCATCAAGGAATTTGCGCCACTGCCTATGCACCACACAACCAATGGCAAGTGCAACCCAGTCACACCTCTCGCACTTTCCTATCCTCCACCAAAGCCTTACAGGAAAAATTGCATGACATCTACGATGATCACGGCATCCAAGGTGAAGCCGGCAGCATCATCGAAGCCATGACCATTGGTCGGAAGACCAATTTATCTTCCGATACACGCAACGCCTATGCCCATGCAGGCATCAGCCACATTCTTGCTCTTTCCGGTTTTCATGTAGGCATCATTGTCTTGATGATACAATTCTTCTTCTTCAAGAACATCATGCCACTCCGTTGGCAATGGGTCAGCAACCTTTTCATCATTGCCACCCTATGGTGTTATGCACTCCTGACAGGCCTGTCACCCTCATTAGTGCGTGCCTCCACTATGTTTACCATTCTCTTGCTCTGCCAATCTTTACACAGAGAAGCCATCTCCCTGAGTTCCTGTGCATTCGCCTTCCTGATCATGTTGTGCATCAATCCGTTTTATTTGCACGACATTGGTTTCCAATTGTCTTTCATTGCCGTTGGTGCCATTGGTCTTTATGCTCAACGTATCACCACTTTGTGCCCCACTCACCACAAACTCATTCGATTCTTTTGGAGCCTCATCCTCATCACCACTATTTGCACCGTGTTCACCACACCACTCATTGCACACCACTTCGAACGCATTCCACTGCTCACCATCGTCAGCAACCTCATCCTATTCCCCTTCGTCTATCTCCTCATCTGGACAAGCATCCTCTGGTGGCTCTTCCTTTGGTGTGACCCCATCAACAGCTTCCTCACCGACCTGCTCAATTGGACGGCCAACACGATGAACAGCATTGTCAAATACCTTTCTTCACTTCCTTTCGCCACCATCGAATGGCATCCGAACACACTCACCACCCTTCTCTGCTATGCGTTGTTGCTGGTGCTCTCCTGCTGTTTCTTGGCACGTTTCCGTTTCACCTTCCGCCACAACCAGAAGCTGACACCCAACAATATGGCTGCCAAGACGCCAAAGCTGACTAAAGCCCAGACAGTTTCCCACCAATAATGTTCACAATGGATGGTGATGGCGGTGACCTCCGTACCCCACTCGCCATTCGCATTCGTCGCTTTCACCTCAATGATGTTCTCCCCTGCTGACAGCTGAGTGATACGGGCATCATTCTGCCCCATTTCCAAATACTGCCATTCTTCTTCGCCACCACGTCGGAAAGCATAGCGGATATGGCGAGTGTTAAGATGGTCGAACGTAGTGAAGAAAAGATGCACCACACGCTCATCCGAAGCCACGTTCAACTCGTGGTTGCCCAAGCCGAGGCTATAGGTACCATGAATGGTCTGATATGCGGATAGCGTGACTTTCTCCGACACGGTTGGACGATTCGAATCATCCTTCATCACCAACTCATAGCATTTCCTTTCACATTCCAAATAGACTCGACTAACACCATCCGTGTATAGCCTTCGGAAGAAAACAGGCTGCGGATAGAGATCGAACGGGAAGATATAATGCAGCACCTTCCTTTCAGGCGAGTAAATGATGAGACGCTGGTTGAAGAGCAACCACACGCAGCCCTTCAGCACAACGATGCCAGCGGACACATCGCCCAACAGATTCAACTCTGCCGACATGTCCTCCTGTTTTTTCTTCTCCACATCATATCGCAACACCCTTCCGTCGGCAGTACAAATCCATAGTTTGTTATCATCCCAGAACAGGTCTGTGGCATTACGGATGGCAGTATCGAGCTTCGTAATCAATCCGTCCTTGTAGCTGATGAGTCCTTGCCACTCCGTATTCATATAGACAGTGCCATCATCCCCTGGCGATAGCGTATTCACTACACCAAAATTCGGTCCCACTTGCTCTGGTTCACGATCAGGACGCACCATCCACAATCCTTCACTCGTACCCACCCATTTCGTGTCATCAATGGCATCCCACACAGCATGCACACGATGTTCTGGAGGCAATACACCAGAGCGATTCGTCGGCAACACACAACGTAAAGGCAACGTTTCCAAGTCCACTTCTTCCAGCTTCATAAGCGGCTCTGCCTGAACCGAAGGGATGCCGTCGTCATCAATTTGCCACACGTTACCCCGTTGGTCAGTGATCTCCTTACGGCTCTGCGTCACCAACGGATTCTCATCGTATGGTTCTTGTCTAACACATTTTCCATCTCGGTCATACACCAACAAATGCTTATTCGCATACGCCCACACCGAATCGCCAGTGCTTGCCTTCAACGCATCAATCGTCCACGTCTGCAAGGTTTTGTCACCCGTCGGACGAATACTGTAATCATGTTTGTCAAGAATGTAGAGTCCTCGTTTCGTACCAATCCAAAGACGCTGAAACTTGTCCTCGCACAATGCCATGATGTTATTGTTCATCTGAATCTCTGGATGCAAGAAATCAGCACGGAACGAAGTGAGCGTATAACCATCATCTCGATAGAGACCATCCATCTTCATGCCATACCACATATAGCCCTCACTATCCTGAAACAGTACTCTAACATGTGCCGACTGCAACTGCTGACGGTTAGGCATTGGAACCACACGTTCCTGTCCCTCTGCCATGTATGGCAAAAAGGTGAACAACAGCACCACAAGCGTGGTGGATATAGTGAATTTTTTCATAACAAGATTCGTTAACTTTTGCAAAGATACAACTTATTTTTAAAAAAACTACATTATTTGAGAAAAAAATAAAGTTCAAAATAAAAAACAATAAAATAACAAAAGCCCAATCCTAATTCTTTGTGTTTTTCGAGGTGAGAGTTAGCTTTCATCCATCAACTCCCTGAATGTCTTTTTGCCTTTGACATAATACTGCCAAAGGAGGGAGAAAGTCGTTCGCTCGGGTACACGCTCAGTCTTGCGTTTTTTCTGAATGCGGCGACGGTCTTTGTCGAAATCAGGACGGAGTTTGTGGAATGCTCGACGCGCTTTGATAACAGCGGAGAAGTTCTTGGTGTCACCCTTGAAGAGGAACTGGATGGCTGCGAGGTAGTCGAGGAAGCAACGCACACGCATAACGCTGTTGAGCTCGTGGTCAGGCAGGTTCTTGTAGAGCATCAGGAGGTTGTTGCGGAAGTTAAGAAAGGTCTTTCGGGGATTACCCTGATGGAGGGTGGCACCACCAAGATGAAAGGCCTGACTCTGAGCGATGCAGACGATGGACTTACCCATAGTGCGGAGTCGCCAGCAGAGGTCAATCTCTTCCATGTGAGCAAAGAAACGGTTGTCAAGTCCTCCACTGGCACGCCAGTCAATAGCTCGCACGAGCAACGCTGCACCCGTTCCCCAAAGCAGCGGAACCGTCTCGTCATATTGTCCTTCATCTTTCTCAATCGTGTCCATCACACGACCCCGACAGAAAGGATAGCCGTATTTGTCGAGGAAACCACCAGCAGCACCTGCATACTCGAAATTCTCAGGCTCGAGCAAGGAGAGAAGTTTGGGTTGGCAGGCAGCACAATCAGGGTGGGTGTCCATATAGTCAATCAGGGGTACATCCCAATATTTCTGCCGTATCTCCACATCGGAATTGAGGAGAAGGTAGTATTCGTAGTCGGGTAGTTGGGCAAGAGCACGATTGTAACCCTCGGCAAATCCGTAGTTCTTTTCGAGGATGATGACAGGGACTTGAGGAAAGGCCTTGAGGAGCATCTGCACACTCCCATCGGTGGAGGCATTATCCGCCACGATGACATCACCCACGCTGTTCTCGATGACGGAGGGCAGATACTGGCGCATCATCTCAGCGCCGTTCCAATTCAATATGACTATCGCAAGACGTTTCATTTACAATGTACAATTTAACTGTCAACTATCAGCTCTCCTCTCAAAGCATCACCTTCTTTGTTGAATACTCCGAGTTTCACCTGCATGACCTGATTGTCCTTGTCGGGCATATTGGGCAGTTCCACACGGATGTAGTTGTCGGTGAAGCCATTCATGAAGGATTTGCGAGGTGAGGCGTGTTCGAGGAGGACGGGACGTGTGGTGCCGATGAAGCGAGCGTAGAAGTCGTGAGTCTTCTGTGCTGAAAGAGCAAGAACCCGTTGACTGCGTTCATGTTTCTCCTGCGGGGTGACCACATGGGGAATCTCCAATGCTTTCGTGCCGGGACGTTCGGAATAGGAGAATACATGATATTGGGAGACATCAATGCTTTCCATGAAGTCGTAGGCCTTCTCAAAATAGTCGGTAGTCTCACCCCGAGTGCCCACAATTACATCCACGCCGATGAAGGCATCGGGCATCACTTCACGAATCTTCTCCATCTTATGACGGAACAAGGCAGTGTCGTAGCGTCGATGCATGAGTTTCAGCACCTCGTCGCATCCACTTTGGAGAGGTATGTGGAAATGAGGCATGAAGCGTTTGGAACTGGCACAGAACTCGATGATTTCGTCCGTAAGCAGGTTGGGTTCGATGCTGGAAATACGATAACGTTCAATGCCCTCCACGTGGTCAAGCGCCTTCACCAAGTCGAAGAAGGTCTCACCTGTGGAACGTCCGAAATCGCCGATGTTCACGCCTGTGATGACAATCTCCTTACCACCCTCCTGTGCCACTTGCTGTGCCTGTTCGATCAGCGAAGCGATGCTGCCGTTGCGACTCCGACCACGAGCGATGGGAATGGTGCAATAGGTGCAGTAGTAGTTGCAGCCATCTTGGACTTTCAGGAAATAGCGAGTACGATCACCTCGGGAACAGCTCTCCGCAAACGTCTTGATGTCTGCTGTTTTCACGGTATATGTTCCCGTCATTCTTTCGAGAATCATGGGGATAATGTTGGCTTTCTGTTCGCTACCCAAGACGAGGTCAACACCTGGTGTCTCAATGATTTCCTGGGGTTTCAGTTGGGCATAGCAGCCTGTGACGACCACGAAGGCTCCAGGATGCTGCTTCACGAGTCGATGGATTGCCTGTCGGCATTTGTGGTCAGCCACTTCGGTCACACTGCATGTATTGACCACCACCAAATCGGCCACCTCACCCTTCGCCGCTTTCTTCACTCCATAGCGCATCAGTTCCTGCGCCACCGTGCTCGTCTCAGCGAAGTTGAGTTTGCATCCCAGCGTGAAAAACGTCGCCTTCTTTCCCTGCAATATGCTCGAATCTATCATTTCTATCCTGCTTTGTGTGCAAAGGTAAGGAAAAATATCGTATCTTTGCATCACGAAACTATAATTTAATCATTTATCAATCAACAAAAACATGAAACACCTGTTATCAGCAATTCTTTTGTGCGCCATTTCGCTCACAGCCAACGCACAGTTCGGACCTGCTCGTCAGCAGCAAGACCTGCCAGGAAAACCTTCATTATGGAACATTCGAGGCAAGCAATATCCACGTGTCTTACCCGACAACCGTGTCGTATTCCGCATTCAAGCTCCCAATGCCCAGCAAGTGCAGATAGATCTCGGCAAACGTTACGATATGCAGAAGGGCAACGATGGCGTTTGGACTTGCACCACTGACCCACAGAGTGAAGGTTTCCACTATTATTTCCTTTATATCGATGGTGTGCAGGTGGCTGACCCCAACAGTGAATCATTCTATGGTTGCAGCATGATGTCAAGCGGTTTGGAGATTCCATACGATGCCACCAAGGCAGACCGCTTTGCTTTCAAGGATGTGCCTCATGGCGACGTGCATCGCAAGCGCTACTACTCTCATGTGGATAATGCGTGGAAGACGATGTATGTCTATACTCCACCTACATACGATCAGGAAAAGCGTGACTATCCTGTGCTCTATCTCCAGCACGGTGGTGGCGAAGATGAACGTGGTTGGAACCAGCAGGGACTCACTGACATCATCCTTGACAACCTGATTGCTGAGGGTAAGGCTGTTCCTATGATTATCGCTATGCTTGATGGCAACACTCGTGACTTCACAGCCGAGCTTACGCAGGAGGGCATCCCATTTGTGGAAAAGAATTTCCGTGCCAAGAAAGGAATGGAGAATCGCGGTTTGGCAGGTTTGTCGATGGGCGGTATCCATACGCTCAACACCATCGTCGCACAACCCGACCTTGTGAGCTACGTGGGTGTGTTCAGTTCTGGATGGTTCAAGAACAATGGTGGCCCTGCAATGGGTGGCAGCAACGACCAGAACTACGTAGTGTTGAAGGAAAAGAAGGACATCTACAACAAGAACATCAAGAAGTTCTGGTTCTCAATGGGCGGTCAGGAGGACATCGCTTATGAGAACTGCAAGGAGATGCGTCGCCGTCTCGACGAAATCGGCATCAAGTACGAATACTACGAGTATCCAGGTGGTCACACTTGGCCCGTATGGCGTGAAAGCATCTATCAGTTTGCTCAGATGATTTTCAAATAAACATCAATCCTGAAAAACTATGGCATTACAAGAAAATAAACTAAGCAAAGAAATCATTGAGGCGATTGTGGCCGAAGTGATTAATAAAGATGGCTCGCCCTACAAGCAAATGATTGGGAAGGTAGGCAGCATCGGTGTGGACTATTTCGAGAACATCGAAATGGGAAATGAGCTGGCTGAGGATCTGAATCTAAATTTGAAAGAAAAGATAGTTGAGCAATTCAAAAAAATGTATGATGAGTTGCTAATGGAAACAGACATTGTCAACAAGGTGATGATGGATGTGAGGGCGAAAGCAGCAAAGGCTATCTCTGAAACAGAAAAAAATACGACTGACAAGGAGGTGATGAGGGTTGCTAACAACCTAAAGGTGTATGCTAACAACCGATTGCTGTTCATTCCTGAAGCGCCATGTCAGGAAAGCGATTTGAAGGATAAATATGAGCAAGCAAAGAGAATCACCGTGATAGAGCAAATCATGCAGAACAACGACAAGGACGTGGTGGACTTCTATCGTGCATTGATCAGTCGGACAGAATGGGAATGCCGAGACCTGATTGAACGTCAGACGTCGCAAATTCTGAAAACGATTGCTGAGAGGATTGAACAGATATAACTATTCTAACGATAGGAGGTAAAAAGATTTATTCATTTTAATTATATCAATATGAGTTTCATTATTGCATTGGTGGTGGCACTATTGCCCGCCATATTATTGTGGATATACATTTTTAAGAAAGATACGAAGGCCGAGCCTGCAGGACAGATTTGGAAGGCGATCCTGTGGGGTGTTGTTATCGTCATTCCGGTTGTCTTTATGGAGACATTCATCAGCGATATCCTCTTCGGAGATGGAGGTGAAGCGTCTTCGTTTTTCGGTCATTGCGCGGATGCGTTCTTTGTGGCATCCATCCCTGAGGAGAGTTTCAAACTGCTGGCGCTGTGGTTGGTGCTGAGAAAGAATCCTCATTTTGACGAACACTTTGACGGCATCGTGTATTCGGTGTGCGTGG
>Ga0265300_10004058_pt1 | contig 11777 bp, 9 predicted proteins | sample AusTroGonzalo_MG_FD_193482 | JGI IMG/M metagenome (GOLD analysis project Ga0265300, IMG submission 193482) | Bovine rumen microbial communities from tropical cattle in Woodstock, Queensland, Australia - Gonzalo_03 | ecosystem: Host-associated > Mammals > Digestive system > Stomach > Rumen ... | reverse complement strand
GGATAATGCGGAGCTCTTCGAGAAATTCCGGATCGTGGATGTACTTGTTGAATGCCGCTTCGAGGTCGTCGAGCGGTCGGCGGATGATTTCGGCAACGTACTTGCCGCCGAACTTGTCAAAGAAACCGTTATTAGAAGTAATCATAGTAGGTTCTGGGTTTAGGTTTAAAATTCAAGGCAAAAAAATAAAGGCCTTCGGTGAGTCCGAAAGCCTTTTACAAACACTTGATGAAATCAGCAAAACGGACTCTATTTCGTAGAGCCCCACCACCAACGGTTGAAACGAATTGCAGAAATCATCCTCATGGTAAATAATATAGGAAGGTCGATTGTTTTTGGCAAGGGAAAATTAAAATGAACATGCAAAAAAATAGGCTTCTGGTACGTTCCGGAAGCCATTTTACTAAACACTTGATGAAACCAGCAAACCGTTCCGTTTTACGGGAACCCTTCCCGCAAGCGGTTTGAGTTGGGTTACCGATTTCACCTTTATGAATATCAATATACTATGTAAGTCGTTGATAGTCAATAGGTTACGTAAATTTTTATGTAATAAGATTTTAACATTTTTGATTCGTTTTGCAAAAAAAAGCCCCGCCTCAACGAGCGGAGCCTTTTGTAATTCGGTATGTTTGCGTTAGCGCAGTTTTGCGAACAATGAGCGCATCTTTTCGGCGTTCTTGATGCCGGGGGCGTCTTCGATACCACTCGAAACGTCAATGAGTTCGGGGCTGAACTTGCTGACGAGTTCAGAGACGTTTTCGGGATTGATGCCGCCTGCAAGCCACAGCGGAATGTCGCCAGCTTTTTCGCGGAGCAAGCTTTCGGGAATTTGCTTGCCTGTGCCACCGGGGATTCCTTCGACTTTGGCGTCTAGCAAAATGCGGGGTTCGCCGTTCTTGCGGAGAGCTTCGACTTTGTCGAAGTCGGCTGCTTCACCGACACGGGCTGCGCAGTAATGGGCGTATTCGTTGTTATGCACGGCTGCGATTCCGTGGAACTGTACTGCGTCGAGCACGCCTTCGTGGGCGAGCTTGATGGCGGCTTGGCCTTCGGCGGAGTCGATTTCGGTAATGACACCGACGAGGAGGGGGGCGTTTTCGGAGGTGCGTGATGCGTGAATTTTCGTGGCGAAACTGCGGACGAATTCTTCGGTCGTGAGGCGCTTTGTCTTGCTGAACACGAATCCGAGCAGATCGGCGCCGAGTTCGGCAGCGAGGAGGCCGTCTTCATCACGGGTGATGCCGCAAATCTTGACCATAGGACGGTGCGGTTCGGTGGAGCGCTTGGCATCACGGTGTTCAGCGTATTCCTTCCAGAACTTGCCTTGGGCGTTTTCGCGACCACCTTCGAACGAACTCACGACATCTTTCGCAAGTGGCGGATTCTTGGCGACGGCTTCGCCGACGAGGATGCCGGTAAATCCGAGGCTGCGGGCGTAAGCGGCGTCGGCGCCACTGTGGATGCCCGATTCAAAAACAGCTTTGGCCGGGAGCTTGTTGCGGATGGAGGCCGGAACGAGCGGATCCGTGTGGAATGAGGCGAGGTCGCGCGAATTCACGCCAGCGACGATCGTCTTGGCAGCTGCATCGCCGAGCGCTTCCGTGACGAGCTTGAGCTTGCGCAAGTCGTCTGTTTCGCGGACTTCCACGAATGCCTGCATGTCAAAACTTTGGGCGCGCTTGGCCATTTTCACGAGCTGTGCGTCATCCAGAATGCGGGCGATGAGCAAAACTGCGTCGGCACCGCAACGGTAGGCGATGTCGATTTCGTCTTCGAACAAGAGGAAGTCTTTGCGGAGTACGGCGCAAGCGTGCAAACCTTTCTGGGCACGTTCTTCCATCGCGTCGGCAACAGCGATCAAGTCACGGAGCGAACCTTTAAAGAAATTCCCTTCGGTAAGCACCGAAATAGCCTGAGCGTGGGCTTCGGCGTAAGTCGTGGCAAGTCCCACCGGATTCAAATCGGGGGCAATATCGCCCTTGGATGGCGAAGCTCTCTTGACTTCAAGGATGGCGCCCGGAGTTCCCAAGAATTCCACGTGTCCACGACGACGCTTTTCGGGAATTTCCACGCCAAAGTTCAAGCCCAACCGCTGAATGTCTTCGCGGCGCATACGCACGATTTTTTGCAAAATGTCTTCGCTCATATTTTCCTCTGTGTGCCAATTTTAGAAAAATGAGTCGCGATTCGGAATGGCCGTTGTGTCAAATTTTGATACTAAACGTATTTCGAAAGCGTTTTGACGTCTTTCCCGCTCCAGGTGTAAAGCGCGAGCATCAGCTCGTTCTCTGTTTGCATGGAATGGATGTGGTTTGAGGGGTGCAAAATGAATTCGCCGGGGCCTCGTATTTGGGTGTGCCCGTCAAGAGTCCAAATGGCGTGACCGGAAAGAACAACGTAAAGCTCTGTGGCGGGGTGCGAATGCGACGGGTAAAATGTGTTTTTCCCCAGGAGCGTGAATCCAAAGCAAAATTGCTCGTCGCGATACGGTGCTTCTGGGCCAAGAATTTCGCCCCATCCTAGTTGACTTTCGATGCCGGCCAAGTCGGGGCGCGGCTCGTAATTGTATTTCCACGGCAAGTAGGGAAGGGCTGGCTCGATGGATTTTAAAAAGTCGTTTGTTTCTGAGTTGCCGTGCTTGACCGCATCTTTGATCCAGTGGATTAAGGGGGATTTGCTTTTTTCGAATTTTTCCACAGGTTTGGGTATATCGTGTACAGCAAACTTGGCGGCTTCTAGTCCGATTTTGTCGTCTATCTTGGCTCGCTTGAAAAGAAAGCTTTGCGATTCTTCAATTAAATTATTTATAACGACTTGTTCCATAAATGATTTATCTTGTACTAGATTTTAATACGGCAACGGTATGGCCTATGGTCTCGCCTTGCTTGAACGCTTTGTATGCTTCGGTAGCCGTAAGTTTTGATGATTCGAGGCTCTTTTCGATTTCGAAAGCGCGGCTGCCAGATTCCTTGACGGTAACGGAGGCGAATGCTTTTTGCAAGTCGCTTGTACGGTAAAAGCGGAATGGTCCGAGTCCAGCTTTTTCTTGTGCGGCGTATCCCGAAATCACGTCTTCGGGTTCTGCCTGGACTTTCCAAGAGTACGTGAAAATTTCGGACTTAAGCCCTGCTAATTCGCCAAGCTTTATGAAGGCGCTTAACGGAACGCGGCCTCCGAGCGTAGAATAAACGGCTCCATCTTCTGCCAAAAATTCTTTGGCTTGCTTGAGGGCTAGGTAATGCAAGTCGAGCATTTGTTCGTGAACGAAAACTGGAATGGCTTCAGCTCGCTTCTCGAGGTAATGGCCGCTATTGCGGTTGTCCTCGATTTTTGTATGGCTTGCGAGAGGAACGTTGGGGAGGTTCTCGTAAATGACGTTGAATTTCCGCTTGCCGTTTTGGAGTGGCTGCAAAAGGTCACCTTCACCAAATTCAAAATCAATGGAATTGATTTCTTGAACGTTGTTCCGGATGTTCTGTGCGGCTGTCGCAACAACGCTTTTTTGCAAGTCCGTAAAACCGACTCGCCTTGCGCCTAAAAGTTCGATGGCGGTTAAAACGTCAATGCCGGACCCGGTGCCAATCGAGGCGAACGCTTCGATGTCCTTGCCTGTGTTTTCGCGGATGAGCTTGAAGGCGGGTGCTGCAATGTAAGCCACCCAGTCGCTTTTGATGTCTTCTGTTTTAGGCAAGTAAGCGTGATCGGCAACAATGATGGAAAGGTAATCCTTGATGTGTTTGGGTTTCCCTTCCAAGGAAAGGTATTTAGCGACGTCGACGATAATACTCAATTACTTACCGCCTTTAACGCTTGCGTTAATTGCTTGTTCGAAGTCTGCGATGATATCGCGCGGGTCTTCGATGCCGACGGAAACGCGGATCATATCATCTGGAATTCCTGCGGCAAGCCTGTCTTTAGGAGAAAGCTGTGAATGCGTGCTCGTTGCCGGATGCAGAACGCTTGTGCGGGCATCCCCCACATGCACTACGAGGGCTGCGACTTTCAACGCCTTGACGAAAGAGCGGATGGCAGCCTTGCCGCCCTTGAGGCCGAACGTCAGAACGCCACTTCCGCCTTGGTAATCGAAGTATTTGCGGATGCGCTTGAAATTCGGATTGGATTTGAGTCCCGGGTAGCTGACCCAGCTGACTGCTGGATTCTTGGAAAGAAATTCTGCCAAGGCTAAGGCGTTGTTGCTGTGTTGCGGCATTCGCAAATGGAGCGTTTCGAGCCCGAGATTCAAAAGGAAGGCGTTGAATGGGCTTATGCAGGCTCCGAAGTCGCGCAAATATTGGGCTCTTGCTTTTGTGATGTAGGCGGCGCGGCCAAATTTCTTCGTGTAAGAGGTGTTGGCGTATTGTGCGTCGGGTTCTACAAGGTCCGGGAATTTTCCGTTTTCCCAGTTGTAGTTGCCTCCGTCAATTACGACACCGCCAAGAGCAATCGCATGACCGTCGATGTATTTCGTTGCGGAATGGATAACGACGTTTGCGCCGTGCTGCAAAGGCTTTACGAGAAACGGCGTAGCGAGCGTGTTATCGACAAGGAAGGGAACGTCAAATTCTTTGGCGAGCTTCGAGAACTTTTCGAAATCGAGAATACCCAAGGCGGGGTTGCCGATAGTTTCGCCGAAAAGAACTTTGGTGTTCGGGCGGAATGCTTTGCGGAGTTCTGTAATTGGGGCTTCAGGATCGATGAATGTGGTTTCGATGTTGAGCTTTGCAAGTCGTACGCTGAGCAATGTGTAGCTGCCACCGTAAATGTGCTTGCTTGCGACAATGTGGTCGCCTGCTTTGACGAGATTCGAAATGGCTAAAAGGACTGCGGATTGCCCTGATGCTGTAGCGACTGCGCCTACGCCACCTTCGAGTTCTGTAATCTTGCTTTCGAATGCAGCGACGGTCGGGTTTCCGGTGCGGGTATATTTGTTGCCCGATTGCTTGAGCGCAAAAAGTCTTTCGACTTCGTCAACGTCTTCATACTTGTAAGTGGTCGATTGAAAAATCGGGAGAACGCGCGGCTCGCCAATCTTGGGCTTCCAGCCGGCTTGTAAACACTTTGTCCCAAAATTCCACTGGCTCGGATCAGAAACATTTACAGATCCAATATCATTTTTTGCTTTTGGCTTGGACATTTAAAAGCCTCCATACGGCTATATTTTTTACCGAAAATATAGAACGCACTTATAGCTTTGTCCAATACTAAATAAATATCGTGTATTATAGATTTAATTTATTAGTAATGTTTTAATATTTTGTTTTGAATTTGCCTCATTTAAGGCTTACTTCGAATGCAGCGAGGAATGCTCGGCCTAACTCCCATTCGCGCAAGTCGGAAGCGGAATTGATATGCCCGAGTTTGCCGGCGTTGAATAACTTTACGCCCCAGGCGGAGGCGAAAAATTCAGCTCGTTCCATAGAGACAAACGGATCGTTTTCGCTAGCGACAACGCAAGCGGGGATCGGCAATTTCTCTAATGGCATTGGCGCAAAGGACTTGATGACATCGATATTGTCTACGTCGCTCGGAGAAACAAGGAAGGCTCCTTTGAGGTGTGCGGGAATTTTTCCTTGATTTTGCGTGAGGTACATGACCGTTGTAGCGACGCCAAGACTGTGCGCTACGATGATCGTGTCCTGATTCAGCTTTTGGACTGTTTCGCCAAGCGTTGCAATCCAGTCGTCTTTTTGCGGATTGTCCCAGTTGTGTTGCTGCACGCGAAGCGTATTGGGCAAGCTCTTTTCCCAAAAAGTCTGCCAATGTTTTTCATCCGAATTATTCAAACCAGGTACAATCAGATAGTTCATAAAATCTCCGCGTGTTTTTTTTCCTAGTCGAAAGATAGGATAATTGTGCTGGTTTGTCCAAAAAAGAGTTGTCTATAGAGGACACTTTTTATAAAAGGACTCGATTTTTGGGCGCTTTGGAGCGCTTTGCGACTTAAATTTACGGAAAAAGGGATGTTTTATGAAAAATTTATTATCTAGGACGATTCGTGCTGTATCTGCTTTTGCAACAGTGGCTATGATTCCTGCGTTTGCGGTAACTTCGCCGGACCTTCCGATGACGGGTTTTGCAATGCAGAACGGTGGCACTACGGGTGGTAAGGGCAAGTCCGAAGTTACGGTCGACAATGTGAGTGACCTTAAGAGCTACGCCAAGGCGGGCAATAAGATTATTTATGTCAAGCCCGGCACTTATATGGGTCCGATTGAAGTGGGTAGCAATGTGACCATTTACGGCTACCAGGGCGCGATTATTGCCCAACCGACGACGGGTAGCGCCATGAAATTGAGCGGTTCGAAGAATGTCATTATCCGCAATTTGGTGTTCAAGGGTATTGGCGCTCATGACGACGATGATGAAGATTGCCTCCAGGTGAATCATGAATCCCAAAATGTGTGGATTGACCATGTGGATATTTATGATGGTCACGACGGCAACTTGGATATTACCAACGCTTCGGACTATGTGACGATTTCGTGGACGAAGTTCAGCTATACATCGGCTTCGACGGGTCATCAGTTCAGCAACTTGATCGGCAACAGCAAAACCAAGACTTCTGACCGTGGGCATCTCAATGTGACGATTCATCATACGTGGTGGGCGGATGGCGTGAAGGAACGTATGCCGCGTGTACGTTTTGGCAAGGTGCATGTGGCGAATAACTTGTTTGATAGCAAGGATGCGAGCCACTGTGTTCGTGCCGCTGTCGAGGCGAATATCCGCATTGAGAAAAATGTGTTTATCGGTGTGCAGAAGGCTCTTGACTTGTACACGAGCGATGGCGCTATTACGGCAGCCCAGATGATTAGCAACTACGAAGAAAATGTGAAAAAGCAACAGGCGGGTACGGGAACCGCATTTACGCCACCTTATTCTATGAGCTTGACTGATGTGAGTACGCAGGCAAAGGCTTATGCCCTTCGTGATTCTATTAAGTTGTATGCAGGTGCAACGCTCCCTGATCCGGGTGCTTCTCAGACGGTAACGCCAGCATCATCTTCTAGCGAGGCAAAGTCCAGCTCCAGCGTTGCGAAATCTAGTTCTTCTCAGGTCACGGAGCCTGTCGAAGTGTCCAGCAGTTCTGTAAAGTCTAGCTCTAGCAGTTCTGCAAAATCTAGCTCGAGTGTCGTTGTTTCGGGTGAAGCGTCCCTTACGAAGCATGGCTCGGGCAGCACTAAACAAGAAGTAATGCAGGGTGAAACAATCGCAGATTTTTACTTCACTGTTGCGGGTGCTACGGGAGCAACGGTTACAGGACTCCCTGAAGGTGTTGCAGGAACGATGAAGGGGAGTGATTTTTACATCTCGGGCACTGTTGCTACGACGACTGCTCCGGGCGCATATAATTTCACGGTAACTACAACGGGTGCTGCGACAAATGCGACCAAGAGCGGAACCATTACGGTCGTTGCTGCAAACGGATCTGTTGCGGCATCAAGTTCTAGCGTAACTGCGCCGGAGTCTAGCGGTAGTAAGAATTCTGAGCCTGCAGAGGAATCTAGTTCTTCTGAAGCTGGCACGATGGCGTTGAATGTCGCTGCTTTTGCTCCGCGTTTAAATGTTTCTGTCGAAGGTCGCGTTCTTACCGTGCAAGGTACCGCGCAAGCGGCATATCTCTTGGATGCGCAGGGCAGGCTAATCGCAAAAGTTCAGCCTTCGGGTAGCGATTGCGCGATAAATGTTCCTCGTGCGGGTACCTACCTCTTGCGAGTCGGCCATGAAACGCAACGCGTAACTGTTCGATGATTAAATCCAGAAATTAAATTGAAAACCCGTACTCGTTCGAGTGCGGGTTTTGTGCTTTTTGATAAACCTCAAAGTGCCGAAGGCACGACCTCACGTCTCATAGCCCATAGCTCCTCTTTCGTCTCTCGTTTGAAATCACTGGATCCTTCGACTTCGTTGCACTTCGCTCAGGATGACACCGTTTGTTGTTTATCGCTCAAAGTGCCGAAGGCACGGCCTCACAGCTCATTGCCCACAGCCCTAGATAATGTAGTACCAGTCGTCGCTTTGCGTGATTTCAGTGGTCTTGTGCTTTTTGCTGTCGGTTGTGGTGTAGTCGAGTTCTAAATTCTTGATGCTTACACGGGTGTTGGCGTCAATGGAACGCGTGATGAATGCGTTGCCGCCGATAACAGCGTTTTCGCCTACGACGGTATCGCCGCCGAGAATCGAAGCTCCAGCGTAAATGGTAACATTGTCCTGAATCGTCGGGTGGCGTTTTTTGCCGGAAAGTCTTTGGCCGCCTCTTGTCGAAAGTGCGCCCAGCGTCACGCCTTGATAAATCTTCACGTTCTTGCCGATGACCGCGGTTTCGCCAATGACGATGCCAGTGCCATGATCGATAAAGAAGTACTTGCCGATAGTTGCACCTGGATGGATGTCGATGCCCGTTTTGGAATGGGCGTATTCGGTCATGAGTCGCGGGAGAACCGGAACATGCAAAAGGTAGAGTTCATGGGCGATGCGATAGATAGTTGTTGCCATGAGGCCGGGGTAGGCGAGGATGATTTCGTCTAAGCAGCCGGCAGCAGGGTCGCCGTCATAAGCGGCGTGCAAATCCGTTTCCAAGAATTCTCGGACTTGCGGAATCTTGGAGAAAAATTCCTTACAAATTCTATAACTTTCGATCTTGCGTTCGTCGGAAGTCATGGTGCCACGAAGTTTACAGTAATCCAATGCAATCGCCACCTGCTTGTGAAGGTGGTAGAAGGTATCTTCGATAAGAACCGCAAAGGTATTTTTGGGGTTATAAATCTTGTGCGAACGATCCCTGAAGTGGCCCGGATAAACGACTCGAATCAAATTCTGCAAAATCGTTTGAATCTCGGCCTGGTCGGGTCGATTGTAGATGTCGATGTTATCGATATGCTTGTCGCCGTTGTAATCGTTAAAGATAATTTGAACGGCTTTTTCGACTTCGGATTCTTGGATTAATTCGTGCATGAGGGGAGGGGAATGTAAGGGGAAAAGGTGATGAGGTATGAGGTCGGATGCCTTGCGGCATCCTCTGAGCCGTGAGTTCTTTTGCTCAAAACTCAAAGCACGTTAGTGCGACCTCATTGCTCATTGCGTCCGTAGGACGCGTGCTCTTACGCGAACGTCTTCAGCGCTCTTACGAGTGCGTCGATGTCATCGGGAGAGTTGTAAAGTGCGAGAGTGGGTCGCACGGTACTTTCGTATCCGAAATGGCGTAAGACAGGTTGTGCGCAGTGATGCCCGGTGCGAACGGCGATGCCGTAAGCGTCGAGTCTCTTGCCCACTTCTTCGTCGGAGTATCCGTCGAGCTTGAAGGCAAGCGCAGATGCCTTGTTGAGTGCGGTTCCTACAAGGTGGATTCCCTTGACGGTCTTCAGTTCCTTGAGGCCATACTGCAACAATTCATGTTCCCATCTGAATACGCAGGGCATTCCGATGTTGGAGAGGTACTTGAGGGCTTCGCCAAGGCCAACAGCGTCGGCGATACTTCCGGTACCGGCTTCGAACTTGTTCGGAATTCCGTTGTAGATGGTGCGTTCGAAGGTCACGTCGGCAATCATGTTGCCACCGCCGTGGTACGGGCGGGCGGCTTCGAGCAATTCCTTCTTGCCGTAAACGACACCGATACCAGTCGGGGCAAACACCTTGTGTCCAGAGAACACGAAGAAGTCTGCATCGAGGGCGGAGACGTTTACCGGAATGTGCGCGATAGACTGTGCACCATCAATGAGGATTCTCACGCCGTGTCTATGAGCGATGGCGATCAATTCTTCAATCGGGGTGACTGTACCGAGAACGTTCGAAACGTGGGTTACGGAGACAAACTTGGTCCTCTTCGTAAAGAGAGCTTCGTAGTCGTGGAGCTTGAGCTGACCCGTGGAATCGCACGGAATCACCTTGATCACGGCTCCCGTTTCTTCGGCAATGAGCTGCCAAGGAACGATGTTGGCGTGGTGTTCCAAGATGGAGACGATGATTTCGTCACCCGGCTGGAGCGTGGGCTTCACGTAGGCGTTTGCAACCAAGTTAATGGCTTCGGTCGTACCGCGGACGAAAACGATTTCTTGTGCGGACGGAGCGCCGATAAAGTCACGGACAATGCCGCGGGCGTTCTCGTAAGCATCCGTCGAAGCGGCGGCAAGCGTGTGCGCACCACGGTGGACGTTCGAGTTTTCGTTTTCGTAGTAGTACTTGAGGCGGTCAATGACCTGCTGCGGTCTCTGCGTCGTAGCACCGTTATCGAGCCAAACCAGCGGATGACCGTTGATCTGCTTCGAGAGAATCGGGAAGTCGGCACGGATCTGGGCAAGCGTCTTGGAACCGATGCGGATCGATTCGTTTCTGGAATTTGCACCAGAATTTGCAGAGTTGCCCTTAGCGGAATCGCCACCGAGCGAAGTCGGAGCGTCCACCTTGCGGTCTTGCTGAGCGGCCTGAGTCTTGGAAACGACTTTCGGAGAGTATCCGTTAGCCGGGGCTTGCGTTACAGAAACATCGCCCTGCTGCGGCAAAAACTGCGCTTCAGGTGCTGCAGGGGCTTCAACAGTGTTGAGCCATGTGTCTGTAGCGTTTCCGCCGTATGCAAACGGTGCCGGGGTCACCGGCTGATCGCCGTAGGTCGCAAACGGATGTTCCCAGTCAAAGGCTGGAGATTGGTTGATGGCAGCGGCACCCTGGGCGGCGCTTACGCCCTGTGCTGCAGAAGCATTCTGTGCTTCGGGAGCTGTGGGGGCTGCATAAGCGCTATCCGTCAAGTCAGGGAAATACGCGTTTGCCAATTGCTCCAGTTCAGCCGCATTGGGAACTCCGGCGAGTTCTTCCAGCGATCTGGTTTCTGGATTATTCGTAGTCATAGTATTCGCCAACCTCTACGTCTTCAAGGACTGCGATTGCGTCGTCGGAAAGGATTGCTGCAGAGCAGTAGAGAGAAAGGAGGTAAGAAGCGACACCCTTGTTGTCGATACCGCGGAAACGCACGGAGAGACCGCGAGAGTGTTCGTTCTTGAGACCTGCCTGGAAGAGGCCGATAACGCCACGCTTGGCTTCGCCAGTACGGACGAGCAAGATGTTGGTCTTGCCACCCTTGGACTTCGGTTCCTTCACGCCGTCAACAAGGAGCTTGTTGGTCGGGATGAGAGGAATGCCGCGCCAGGTGAGGAACTTGCCACCGGCGATGTCTACGACGACAGGCGGCACGCCACGGCGGGTGCATTCGCGTTCGAATGCTGCAATTGCACGCGGGTGGGCGAGGAAGAAGGACGGTTCCTTCCAAACCTTCGTGATGAGTTCGTCGAGATCGTCCGGAGTCGGGCGGCCATCGGCACGGATCGGCTGGATGCGCTGGGAGTCAGCGACATTCTTCAAGAGACCGTAGTCGTCGTTGTTGATGAGCTGGCTTTCCTGACGTTCGCGGAGAGATTCGATAGCGAGACCGAGCTGTTCCTGAACCTGATCATACGGGGAGCTGTAAACATCTTCGATAGCGGTGTTGACGTTGATAATCGTGGAGATGGAGTTGAGCTTGTATTCGCGCGGTTCGGTTTCGTATTCGACGTAGCCTTCCGGGATGATGTCAGACTTCTTCGTTGCGCTGCAGAGAACGTCGAGCGGTGTCTGGCCTTCGACGACCTTGTTTACACGGAAAAGACCGGTTTCCAGGCCCTTGAATTCAAGGAACTTGGTGAGCCACTTCGGAGTGAGAGACGCAAATTGCGGCTTGGTCTTGGTGACGTTAGCAAGGTTATAGGCAGCCTTTGCGCCAAGGGCGTTGATGCCGACATTCTTTT
>Ga0265300_10004057_pt1 | contig 11784 bp, 20 predicted proteins | sample AusTroGonzalo_MG_FD_193482 | JGI IMG/M metagenome (GOLD analysis project Ga0265300, IMG submission 193482) | Bovine rumen microbial communities from tropical cattle in Woodstock, Queensland, Australia - Gonzalo_03 | ecosystem: Host-associated > Mammals > Digestive system > Stomach > Rumen ... | reverse complement strand
GACTGCCAATATGGCACGCATTATGCGACCGCCATCGCGTAAGTTTGACTCCTAAGATGAACAACCCCTGCGGGAGCAATCCCGCAGGTCGGTTTTATTAAATTTTTTATTCCCGTGTCCACCGTGTCCCCGGTGTCCCCGCTAATATGGGACATGGGGGAACATCGTGGAAATGTTCAACAGTCAAGGAGATACAACATGAACACAGACCTTTTGAAAATGAAAACTGAAATCCTCAACGCTGCTGCCGATGAACTCATCGCGTTTGAAACTGAAGTCGCCCGCATCATTGAGCAGTATAAGGGCATCAACCTCAATTCCATCGTGGCGATGTTCCACCGCTTCAACAACACGCAAATTGAAGTGAACGGGGACACGTTCTTGGAGGGAAGGAACTGCTATGCCGATACCGTCACGTTCGCATGGAACGGCGATCCGGCAACGCTTGAATACATGCGCATTGGCGATTATGGCAAGCACCTCGCCTACATCTACATCTATCCTAAAGACGATGCCCATAAGGGATATATCCGCAGGTTTGACATCGGATACGAAGGCGATGAAGAATATGCCGAAGATGTCAGTCCGGAAGAACTTACCGAAGAACTGAAAAAGCGTGAAATCGTGGTACCGGAAAACGTCAAGGACACCGCCACCGGAATGTTCAACGAGTTGCAGGAATACCTCAAGAAAAATAATTTTTCTTTGTGCTATGACGAAGACGATGCTAGCGTGTTCATCGGCCCCAAGAACCTCAAGTGGAATGTGGGCGAAGGGGGTCATATACCGTTTAACCGCAAGTTCATGACCCATGACCTCATGGAACGCTTTGCGGAGCAGGGCCACATAGCGACTGAATGTATTACCCACGTCCACACCTCGGACAGTGACGATACGTTCCACAACTGCAACCTTACCTACGAGGTCTAGGACTAGTGCTCGCAAGAGCACTTTTTATTTTTTAATTTCGCCCGTCAGTCCCACCGTGTCCCAAGGGTCTCCCGTTTCCGGTAGACCTGGGGGGAACATCGTGGAGGTGTTCAAAAATCAGAAAGGAGACCGAACATGATGAAAACTGCCGAATTTAATGGTGATGTTATCCTCTCGGAATACACAATCAGCAAGCTCTGCCCGGAAGAAATGGCCAAGTTCTCCGGTTTGGCCGATGCAAACCCGATTAAGTCAATGGACGAATACCGCGCATTGATGGAAAACATCGGTGCTGGCGATGCCACAGATGCACTCTATGGCGAACTAGCCAAGTCGGCAAACGCGGTCATTGATGCACTGAAAGCAAAGGGCCTTGACGTGCGCCTAAGCTACATTGAGCTTGAAAATATGCTCGTATTCCAATTCAGCAAGCCGGTCATTGACTACTCGCTGAAACCGGATACCGAAGCGCTATTCAGCAAGCTCGGCCTAGACGTGAACTCGGTCTATCTTGACTATACAGATGCCTAAGTACACTCCCCGTGCTCCCTGCGGGGAGGCCCACGGGTGACGTTTGGCAATTTCGCCACAACAACTTCACACAATGCCGTCACCCGTGGGCAACCTTTCCCATAAATAAATTTTTAATTTTCAAACAAAAGGAGACAAACCAAATGAAAAATCTGCCAATCATCACCCTTACCCTCATCGTCCTCTCCATGCTCTTCGCTTGTGGCGACAATAGCAAGGAAGCCGCCAAGGAAGCCGCCAAGTCCACGGGGAAGCTCGTGGGCGCGGTAGTGTCCGATGTGGCCAAGACCACTATGGACGTGGCATCGGAAGCGACAGAGGGTGTCAAGGAGACGGGCGGGGAACTGCTAGACTCCGCCAAGAAGAAGGCCACAGAGGTCGCCACAGATGCCAAGGAAGCCGTAGCCAAGAAGGCCACAGAGACCGCAGATAGCGTGAAGAAGGCCGTAAATTCAAGGGTGGGCGACATACGCAAGGCCAATGACGCGAAGATGACCAAGAAGTGACCTACCGTGTCCCCGGTGCTCCCGTAAACGGGAGACCTGGGGGAACATCGTGGAAACGTCAATCAAAAGGAGACAACATGAGAATAATTCCCGAAGACCAGCTCAAGGCAATACAAGAAAAGGCTAAGGAGCTTGAAGAACTCGTGGACAAGGCGGGTTGCCGTCTTATCTGCCACCTCGGAAGCGATGACTGGGGTGTGGGCATCAAGGTAGTCCCGGAAGAAGTCGAGATGGGCGAATACGGCAAGACCGATGAACAGACCGGCGAGGAAGCCGAACCTATCGACACGTGGGACTTGCAGTCTACCGGCCTCTATGCCACCGTGCTGAACACCGAAATCAACTCGCTCTATGAAGAGGGCCAGTGCGAAGACCCGTATCATTTCTAACCAAAAGGAGACAATATGCCATTAGCAACAGAACCGAAACATCAGTTTGACTTCGTTATCCACCGCAACGGCTTTAAGCAGAACGTGGCCATCTTTGCCGAATCAAAATGGCTCGCTGCAGCTCAGTTGCGCACCGCATATCCCGGTGCATCGTTCACTCCCGTTGTAGGAGGTAAGAAGTAAAAATATTTCCACAAGCAACCCACGGGGACATGTTCCCCGTGGAATTTATTTTTTATTTTTTGACTTTAGCCCACCGTGTTCCAGTAGCCACCCGATCTTCAAGGGCCTGGGGGAACATCGTGGGAACGTTCAATTCAGCAAGGAGAACTCAAATGATTTTGAAGCAAAACATGTTCAGCAAGGAACTCGTCTTTATCCCGTTTGCAGACCTCGGCAAGCAATATGCCAAGATTGACATGGACAAGCCGTTCAAGCGCACCCTGCGTTGCGGTCGCGAGTTTGAGATACGCCGTAGCGACTACCGCGATGCTCCCGCACCGATGGCAACCGACATCATCAGCGACAAGATGATGGGCAAGATAGCCACCGCCTTGAAGCGCGAGCTGAACACCTACATTGACGCGCAGACGGACGATGAATCCTTTGATGATGCTCTGTGCAGGGAGGAAGAAAACCTACTCTATGCTCTCGGAGTCCCCTACTTTGAGGACGACAAGCCGGAGAACTACAAGAAGGGCGACCGCGTGTTCTACATGGACGGGAAGCAGGGTTGCTACGCGACTATTGAAGCCAAGCGCTCCAAGAGCTACGAAATGCACATCGTGACCGATGCCGGAGAAAAATTTATTGTCCATGATTACGAAATCATAAAGGAGTTCTAATGAAGTTCAAGTGTCCTGCGATTACACGTGCGGAAAAATTTTCAATAGGGCAGGAACGGGCGCGTTTTGCGCAGGTCGCCCGTTCTATGGGGCTTGAAGTGGTTTCCGTATATTTCCACACCCTAGACAATTTCTTTAACCGCACGTTTACACCCCTGCAATGGCGGCTCTGCACTCATGGCGAGCCGGTAACGCACAACAACCCGTAAGGAGCATATATCCTACCGTGTTCCACGTGTCCCCGTTCCTTGGGGACTTGGGGGAACATCGTGGGAACGTCAAGCAAAAGGAGACATGATTATGAAGATTTGCACGTTCTACACTACCGACCGAAGCGATGATGACTTTATCCCTGCGGTCATTGAAGCAACGGGGGAAACCGTTGATGACCTCGTTCCCGCGATTACGGACGAGATTGCCCAGGAAATCGCCATCGCCCAGGAGGTCGGCAAGACGTTATGGATTGAAGACCAAGACGGGAACATGATTGACAAGTCAGTGTTTGCCGTGTCCGAGGCCCTTGCGAACGGGGCGACCTGCATCGTCCTAAAGAACACCCTGCCGACAGGCGAGAAGTACGAAAACGTGTTCACGATTCACACCATATAAGGAGACAACAGCATGACGAAGTATTACATCGTAACCCAGTCCGACACGGACGCCAATGGCGACTTTGAATATCCGGTGGGCATCTTTGCCGAAGAAAACGGCAACACCCAGCTTTGCACCAGCCCGGAGGAAGCCCGCCAGCTCATTGCGGAAGACCTTGCCGAAATGTGCGAGACAAATGTTCCGTTTTCGCTCAATGGTGGCGAAGAGGTCGTATTTCACGACAAACACAAGATTATTGAATACGTGTTGCAGAACATGAAGCCGGAAGACGGACAGTATGCAACACTCCGGTATTCGGACGGAGAACAAAGGCTCTACACGCTCAACTCCATCACAGTCTAACCTCAACCCCCCTGCGGGGGGATTTTATTTTTTAATTTTTGACCTTTGCCCCACCGTGTCCCATAGGCGCCCCGATCCTCAGGGGCCTGGGGGAACATCGTGGAGGTGTTCAACCGAAACGAAGTAGTTTTCAAACAAGGAGTTACAACAGATGACACTGAAAGGCAAGCTCAACAACATTCAAGCCAGTTCTGCCACATTGACCGACAAGGAAAGCATGGTCGGGAAGGAATACGACAATGCTTGGGTTAATTGGTGCAAGGGCAAGAGAATTGCCACTAGCATCGCCCGCTTTGAAAACTGCGATGCCTATTGGCTGACTGACCGCCACAATATCCTCGTTGAATACAAGTATGACATTGACATGGAAAAACCGATTGAACGTGCCAAGGTCATTGCACAGGTGGTCGCCTATTACAAGAAGATTGCTGAAAAGGGCAAGGTCAAGTGCGCTACCGTGGTGTTCATCGCTGATGTGAACGAGTGTTTCGCTTTGCACGTGAACTACCTCAACCGCTTCGTGAACATGCCGGGGATTAATTGGAAAGTTGCCCCAAGTAGCATGGGCAATGATGAAGTGCTCGTAAACGCGATTGTTGCCGATACCGAAATCAGCAACAAGTCGGTGGTGTTCAACACGGCTGACCCTGACTTTGCAGAAGAAAAAATTTTTAATACTATCCGTGACATCTGCAACGGGGTGACCCGTATTGTCCCTATTACGGCAGGCACTTTGAAGATGGCCTACGAATATTTCTCTACGCAGATTGTGGACATCAAGAAGCACAAGGCGAACGATGTTGTGGGCATGTTCTACGAGTTCATCAAGAAAGGCTCTGAATGTTTCGTCAAGACCGGGAAAATTTATTTTCAAAATTACGCTCCCGTTGCCGTTGATGAACGCAAGGCGTTGCAGTTCCTCGGTCGCTTTGGCGAATTTGACGCGAACGACAAGGCCGAGCTCGACCGCATGTACGACACGCTGGTTTCGGATACTGAACGCCGTATCAACGGGCAGTTCTTTACCCCGAAGGTCTGGGTGGACGAAGCACATCGCAGAATGGCTCGCGTATTGGGCGAAGACTGGGAAAGCAAGTATCCGTCATGGTCTTGTTGCTGTGGCACGAAGTCGTGCAGTCGCGACTACGAATACGGCTCCCTGTGGCTTTCCACGTTGGAACAGAGCGAACTCAACGCCAGTTCCTCGCTGAATGCCGAAGCCGTGGATACGTTCGTGTTTGACTTCCTCAACGATAGCGAGAGCAAGCTTCCGGTAACGCTGAAAGAAGCCTTGAAAAAGGCAGGGAAGAACGGCACCCCGTTTACCATGCTTATCAATCCTCCGTATGGACAAGCCGGTAATACTAAATCCGCAAATCCGTCTTCAAAGAATGGCATTAGCGATACCGAAATCGGTCGCGAAATGAAGGCAACGGGGCTCGGCAAGGCCGCAAATGAACTCACTGTGCAGTTCCTCTACCGCATTATGGCTATAGTCAAGGAATACGGCATCAAGGACTTCACTTTGGGCTTGTTCAGCAATCCGGCATGGATGACGGGCGATGCCTGTGAAAAGTTCCGCGAGGAATGGCTCAAAGTCGCCACGTATCAAAACGGCTTCGCGTTCCACTCCGAAGAATTTGAAGGAGTGAAGGAAGGATGGGCAATCAACTTCTCCGTGTGGAAGCTTTCCGCATAGGGGATCGATCCTTCCGACCGTGCTCCCTGGTGTCCCGGCAACGGTAGACCTGGGGGGACATCGTAATGGCGTAAACAAAAAGGAGACAACCAAATGCCAGTTAAGAATATCAAGAACGTTAAAAAGATTATTGTTACCGAATTTCCCTGCGACCTCATGGAACGCACCGATGATGGGATGGGCGTAGTTGTTGTAGGACATCACGACTATTACAACCTTGATGGCAAGGAAAAGATGTCTGAATGGATGCGTGGAATATTGCCTAAAACATATAAAACCGTTGGAACAACAGATGGCATCAAAATTGTAAAAGATGCCGGATTGAGAGGAACCATTTGCAATGGCTCATTGGGTTATGTACTTGTCCTATTAAATAGTGTAGGAATGAACGCACAACAAGTAGCGTTATTCACTGCACCATATCGAACCGCCAACGGTTTCAACCTCCTCCCGGAAAACTTCGACCGTGCAGTGTCCGGCTTTGCCGCCCGCAGGCTCGTAGAAGACAATGTTTGGAACCACCAGGATTGCTACATGAAGCCTGATGTAGACCACCCTAAATATTCCGAATGGCAGAAGGACTGCTACATTTTTTCGATGTTTGAATCCAAGTCCAACCAGACTTCCATCAAGGGCGAAGTGGGCGGGGAAGCTTACGAATTTGTAAACCAGTTCTACCCGTTTACCAAGGAAGAAACTTTTGATTTTTTGGGTTGGGATAAGAAAGTAAACTTCAAGAACGAAGTCCGCTATATCCGTTCTTCCGGCAAGCTTGACAACTTGACCACTGAAGGACAGGCGGTGCTTGATGCGTTCAAAAAGTGCATGGTGGCTTCCGCATCTGCCCGTATGCAGTATGACAAAGACCATCAGGAACTTCAGGTTTTACGATGGGACTGCGGGTGGCGACAGCTCAAAAAATTATTTGAAGAAGCATGTCCGGCTGAATTTGCCGATTTGAAAGCAAAATTCAAGGTTCTCAAGGAAAAGATGCTTCCGATGGTCTACGAGCTTGGCTTCCTCAGAAAGTAACAATCAACCCCGGCAACCTGCCGGGCTTTCTTTTTGCCCCAGGCGCCTCCAGCCCACCGTGTTCCATAGGCGCCCCGATCCTCAGGGGCCTGGGGGAACATCGTGGAGGTGTCAAAAAGGAGACAAGAAAATGAAAAAGCAAATCACTTATAGCGCACCGATGCTCGTTGCAGGTGCAGATGGCAAGCTTCATGTGAAGCACGTGGTCGCTCCCGCCAAGAGCAAGTAATCAGAAATTCAACCAATAAGGAGACAACATGGAAAACAAATTTTTTTCTTTGACTGGAACGGAAAGCTACCATAGCTCCGACAGATGCACGATTAACCCCGTCCTCTTCCACCGCCTTGAAAACGCCAAGAAGTCGGCCATCAGCCGCCTCATTACGTGGCTCCGCGACATGGACACCATCTATGAGGTAGATGGCACGGAATACCTGTTCCTTGACGAACTTGAACCTGAAGGCACGTTTGACGAAGAAACCGTGGCCAAGATGGGCAAGGACGAACACAACCGCGTTTCCGTGGAAGACCTTGGAAAGTTCCTCAACGGCATGGAGTTCTGCTCGCTCTATGCAGGCGGGTCTCACTCCTGCGAGGACTACATCGACATTCAAATCAACGAAGCAGAATTTGAGGACTAATAACATGGTGCAATATATTGTAGTACGCTCGGGAGAAGACGCCACCGCTTACGGACGAATGTTCGCGACTCCCGAAAAGGCAAAGAAATTTGCAAAGCAGGTCGCTGAACGAGTGCAGGAAGACTGGGAGGATAGCACTCTGAAAATTTTTGAAAATGAGGTAGTCATTGACCGATACGCGCTTGACCTCCCAAGCATCGTCTGGCGCATTGAGCACATCGTTTCCGATGACGAGCCGTCCCGCGTATGCCCGCACTGCGGAAAGCGTGTCACTCCGTCCGAAATTGGCGACTACCGCTGGCAATGCGAGGACTGCGATGAGGACTTCTATGACTCCGAGTGCGTAGCCGACAACTAGCGCTTGTGCCATGACCGCAAGGTTGAACGAAAGCCGTTCCCCGTGCGGTGCGGTCATGCTCCTTAAACGCACGGGGAACGCACCTTTGGCCCCATCGTCTAGCGGTCTAGGACGAGGGATTTCGTAAATACCGTTGCCAAATGCGCAAACACTTGCTATATTTGTGTCAGCATTTAACTGATTAATTCATTTGTCACCGTCGAATAAAAGGTTTAGTTCACTAGCCTCTCAAGCTAGAGATTCGGGTTCAAATTCCGAAGCTGATATTATATATACTTGCAAATATTGTGGCAAGCCATACAATAAACGCCAGCCTTGCGTTTCACATGAACGGCTCTGTAAACTAAACCCAAACTTTGAAAAAGTTCGTGCGTACTGTTCACTGGGTGGAAAAAGTGTAAACCATCGTAAAAAATATATAAAGGAACGCAAAACTTATAATGTAATATGCTTAAATTGTGGCAAACCGTTTACCGTCACAATGCTTGAAAGCGAATATAAAAAGAAAAATGATAAGTTTTATTGTTCGCGGCATTGCGCAAATAGACGAATGCATTCCGCAGAAACTCGCGAAAAAATCACAAAAGGACAAATAAAATACCTTAAAGACAGTGGACATATATATCCAGAAGAAAAATATTGTAGGATATGCCATACTAAAATGTGCCGATATGCAAAAAGTGATATATGTCATCATTGCATAGCAACAACAGATGACGGTAGGGCATACCTATCAAGTCGAATAAAAGGGAGCGGAGCCGGCGGTTATAGAGAAAATGCGCCCGGCGGTATTAAAGGAAAATATAAAGGTATACATTGTGATAGCACATGGGAGCTTGCATATCTTATATATCAATTAGATCATGGTGTAAATATAGTTAGAAACACAGATGGGTTTAAATACATATATAATAATGAAGTTCATACATATTACCCAGATTTTAAAGAAGGAAATACATATATAGAAATAAAAGGTAGGAAATATCCAAAATGGAAGTATAAATTGGAGCAATTTCCAAAGAATATCCCCCTTCAAGTTATATATCGAGCCGATATACAGCCATACATACAATATGTTAAAGCCAAATATGGAACAGATTTGCCCAGTTTATATGATAAATAATTAGAATGATATTCTAACCGTTTTGTTCCCCTTCCCACCGTGTCCCCATGTGTCCCGGTTTCCGGGGGCCTGGGGGAACATCGTGGAGCTGTTCAATCAAACAAAAGGAGACACGATATGAACAATAACGATTTCTACTTCCTCGGCACTAACAAAGAAGGCAAGAAGGTATGGCTTGAAAAACCGCGTTGGGACTGCGGGTGGTACTGGGGCTTCGGCTACCTTGAGACCATGCGTGGCAACCGCGAGCCGTCCAAGGCCATCGACATCGACATGCACACCCATTGGGACAGTTGCGTACGCGACAGCCATCGCAACGCCTATGACTGGTTCGAGCTCGAGTTCGGCAAGACCCTCACCGACAGCTTCAACAGCAAGGTCAAGAAGGAAAAGGGCGTCAAGTACTGCCGCTTTACCAACAGCCAGCTCTGGACTCTCTGCGAGCTGATTGAGACCGTCTACACCCTCAAGGAGACTGCTGAAGTGCTCGGTCGTGGTGGCTCCCACTACACGACTAACCCGTGTGCGGACATCATTCAGAACAAGGCCGAACGCGACCGCATCAACTCCGAAGTCCTCCCCGCAATCTTCGCTGAAATCGGCAAGCTCTTTGACGAAGTGGACAAGGCGGAAACACCGAGCAAGCCCATTCGTGGTAGCGGGTGGCAACAGCCGAACGATTAACCCCCGTGGCCGAAAGGCCACTTTTATTTTTTAATTTTTGACTTCAGGCCCACCGTGTCCCATAGGCGCCCGGCATTTAGGCGCCTGGGGGGACATCGTGGAGGTGTCAAAAGGAGATGACAACATGAAAGACTATTGCAAGGACTTGAAATCTTCCCTCTCGCCCACGCGCGACAAGATGGTGCGCGACATGGTGAACTATCTGTGCAGGGTGCGGGAAAAAGTTTTAAAAATTAACCCCGCGGGAAAGGCGTGCGTGCAACTAATCACTGACAGTCACCATGACAGCGGAAAGGAAATTTGGATTACGGGCGACAGGAGCGTTTCAAAGATTTTTGAAGACGTAAACGAAAAGTTGCCAAGAAAATTTAATAATCGTCTTTTCATCTTGCGATGCTGGGCATTAAAGATGAAATGGGGCGAATTTTACCAGGAGGCCTAATCAACTTGTGGTGCGACTTCGGCAACCCGCCACCGATTATTGACCGTTCCTATGGCGACCCCGGCTACGCTTCAAAGAAGCTGGACAGGGACACCGCGGGGACAAAGACGAAATGCAAGTACTGCGGACGGCCTACCTACCGATTTGTAGGCGCAGTCCCCGTGTGCTCGTTCTGCACTAGCAAGGAACCGGCCAAGTGGCCATAGTCCCTACCGTGTTCCATAGGCGCCCGTTCATTGGGCGCCTGGGGGAGCATCGTGGAAACGTCAACCAAAAGGAGACAACAATGATTAGAAATTTTAAAACCGGGAAGCTCGGCCTTTCCGACCCGGAAATCGAAAAGGAAAGACACGATATTTTCGTCGCCATGTGCAGCAGGCACGGGCTAGACCCGAATGACTCCGGCTCCAAGGTCGGAACGGGACACCTGTACACCCCGACCGAAATCCACAGGGAACAGGTGCTGTGGGCGATGTCTATGGCGAACGCAGTCCTCTGCTACGGTGGCAAGCGCGAAGCATGGCTCAAGCACGCCTGGAAGTTCCAGTCCCAGTCCGTGTGGGAACATGACGGACTCGGCAACCTCCGCAAGTACGGATACAACAAGGTGCAGAACCAGGCATACTCCCTCACTGCAATGGAAACCGATGCCATCTGGGAAGCACAGAAGGAACGAATTTCCAAGGCGACCATCATTCCCAATGTGGTCAGCGACACCGAAGGAACACTCAACGGCATAAGGTGGTAAAATCAATTGCCCACGGGTTAAAAAGGCTCGTGAGTTTGAAACAGCGAGCAATGTGAACTGCTGAGAACTCATAGTTGATTAGACTCAGTGAAGCGGATAAATCCGCTGAACTACGTTAGGAAGGTCAAGGCACCCTGGGATGTACGGTCAAGTCCCCCGCCCTGCCGAGCGTCATTAAACAGTCCTGATGGGTAGGGACAGTGTGGCGTTCATGACAAGCCCTCCTAACATTGTCGATGACCACCCACAGGGAGTAATCCCTGCATTACCTATTAAGTTAAGGTTCCTCAAAAGGGCCAATGTCGGGGCTCCTCTCACCCACTAAACATGGGTGAGTTCCCGCCCCGGCAAAGGATTTATATGAAATTTACAATTCAGTTCAAGACTATGGGCATGACCCTCTACGCGGGACAGGTGGAAGCCGTGCGCGTAGACAGCGCAAAGACCGGAGCCACAGACCTGCTCCTCCGCAGGAACGTAAAGCAACTTGACTATGCGGCTATCCTCGCGCCCGATGGTACCGAGGCCGCACTGCTCAACGTGTCCCGATACAACACTGGGCATACGGTGGAATGGCTCACAGTCCATAAATAATTTTTAATTTTTAATTTTCGCGGTCACCGGGTTGAATGTTCGAACAGCGCCCCGGAGTTCGGTGACCGCGTGTGCCTCCTATTAACTCCGGGGCGCACCTTTTCCCACCGTGTTCCATAGGCGCCCGATATATAGGCGCCCGGGGGAACATCGTGGAACCGTAAATCAAACAAATCAACCAAAAAAGGAGCTTAATCATGAGCAGTTATGAAGAACAGGCAATAGCAGTTTTCAAGAAGCACGGCATCACCATGAAAGTGGGCTCGCCCAAGTACGGCCCGGTGGACTGGGACAAGGGCTATGACCAC
>Ga0265300_10004051_pt1 | contig 11788 bp, 10 predicted proteins | sample AusTroGonzalo_MG_FD_193482 | JGI IMG/M metagenome (GOLD analysis project Ga0265300, IMG submission 193482) | Bovine rumen microbial communities from tropical cattle in Woodstock, Queensland, Australia - Gonzalo_03 | ecosystem: Host-associated > Mammals > Digestive system > Stomach > Rumen ... | reverse complement strand
AAAAATCTGTAAATATCTACAAATGTTAATCGGCCTGCGAAGGGCCGTTTTTTTTTATGCAAAAAATTCTGCTGAAGTACTTGACAATGTTTGAAATAATTATATATTTGTAATCGTTACAAACATTAACGCGGTTCCAGAATAAAGACGGAACCAGAAACACCTTCCGCATACGGAAAAGGAGATATCATGAAAGTCTGGGTTTGCAAAGTTTGTGGTTATGTTCATATGGGTCCTGAAGCGCCGGAAGAATGTCCGCAGTGCCATGCTCCGAAGAGCAAGTTCTTTGAAAAGGTCGATGCACCTGCTGCTGGCAAGATTGTCTGGGCCGACGAACACAAGGTGGGAGTAGCCCAGGGGCTCGATGCTGAAGTCGTGCAGGGCCTCCGCGAGAACTTTGCGGGTGAATGTACCGAAGTGGGTATGTACCTTGCGATGAGCCGTCAGGCTGACCGCGAAGGATTCCCGGAAGTGGCCGAAGCTTACAAGCGTATCGCTTTCGAAGAAGCCGAACACGCAGCCAAGTTTGCCGAACTTTTGGGTGAAGTGGTTTATGCCGATACCAAGAAGAACTTGGAACTCCGCGTGGCCGCCGAAGCTGGCGCAACCGAAGGCAAGCTCGCTCTTGCGAAGCGCGCCAAGGAACTGGGCTACGACGCCATCCATGACACTGTTCACGAGATGTGCAAGGACGAGGCTCGTCACGGATCTGCATTCCAAGGATTGCTTGGACGTTATTTCAAGTAATTGGTTGGGTGGTGGATGGGCGGCTCTCGATTTTGAGGGTCGCCTTTTTTTAAATTTTTAACGAGGATGCGATTATGCAAGAAACTGCGAACTTACTCAAGGAACACGGCATTAGGCCTTCTTTGCAGAGGGTCTGCGTTTACCGCTATCTGCGTAGTGTCAAGACGCATCCGACTGTCGATGAAATCTATACGGCGCTTTTGCCGGAATACCCGTCCCTCTCGAGGACGACCATTTACAATACCCTTGAACTTTTGCTGTCGAACCATCTCGCGATTTCGCTGGACTTTGGTGACGGGTTCCTGAGGTATGACGCGGATTGCTCTCCGCATTGCCACTTCAAGTGCAAGGATTGCGGCAAGGTGTTCGACGTGTTTGTCGCACCGCCGGACTGTACAAAAATAGTCCCCGCCGGCTTTACCTTGATGGGGACTTCTCTTTATATGTTCGGCCGTTGTGCTGAATGCACGGCCAAGAAGAACGCTGGATGCGTAGAAAAGAGCGCAGACTAGTTAAGCCTTCAGTTTATCGAGCGCTTCGTTCGGTCCGATGATGAACAGCACGTCGTCTTCTTGCAGGACGACGTCTGCGATGTTACCGATCTTGGGCGCCGTTTCTTGCGGGTCACGGATGGCGATGACCTGCACTCCGTATTTATGCGTAAGCGAAAGAGCCTTCAACGTCTTGCCGACAAAGTTTTGCGGGCAGACGATCTCGACGATGGAGTAGCCTTCCATGAACGGGAGGTAGTCGACCAGGTTCGGGCGGTTGAGGCGTTCGGCGAGGCTTATGGCGGCATCGCGTTCCGGGTGGAAAATGTCCGTGACGCCGAGCTTTTCGAGGATGCTCGTGTGTTCGGCGCTGCTCGACTTCGCGATGATGTGCTTGACTCCGAGTTCCTTGAGGTTCAGGATGGTGAGGAGGGATGCTTCCAGGTTGCTGCCGATGCAGACGATGACGCTATCCGCCTTGGTTAAAGACGGGATGGAGGCAAGTTGTTTTTTGCGGGTCGCGTCGGCAACGACGGCTTGCGACACCATGCTGGCGATGTCCTGGACTTTTTCGGGATGCGAGTCGATGACCATGATGTCGTGGCCAAGCGACGTCAAGTGACGGGCAAGATAGTTTGCCGAATTTCCAAGACCGATGATAACAAATTGTCTAGAAGCCATAGTTTAAATATAGTATTTAGCCGACCATGATGTCTTCTTCGGCGTAATAGGCGGTATCCTGGAGCTTTCCTGCGACGGCAGAAATCAGGAACAAGGGACCCATCCTGCCGATGAACATGACCATGCAGATGACGATCTTTCCGACCGTGGAAAGTTCTTCGGTGAGTCCCATCGAGAGTCCGCACGTGGCGTAGGCGCTCACGACTTCAAAAAGGATCTTGAGGAACGGGGTGCCGCTTTCGGGGTAGCTCGTGCCTGGCGGGATTTCGGTGCAGAGAAGTATCAGCGTTGCGGTTGCGATGATGACGATGGCCGCAACGAAAATTCGAATCGCCTTGTCGATGGTGTTGTTCGGGATGGTGCGTCCGAGAATCTGGGTCTTTTCCCTGCCGAGGAGCCTGTTGAAGGCGAGGAGGCCGATGACCGCGGCAGTCGTGATCTTGATGCCGCCTCCACAGCTACCGGGGTTTGCACCGATGAACATGATGATGATGAAGAAGAATAGCGAGGCTTGCGTGAGGTCGGGGATGTTGATGGAGTTGAGGCCTGCCGTGCGGCTCGTGAACGTCATGAACAGGACGGACTGCGCGTTTTCGCCGAAGGTGTGGCCGCTGAGGAGGTTGCTGTGTTCAGTGAACGCAAAGACTAAGGTGCTGATGGCGATGACGATGAAGGTGCCGATGGTCGCTATGCGGGTATGCAGGGAGATGCGACGGATGGCCTTGTACTTGAAGTCGAAGATGTAGCGCAGTTCTGCGATGGCCAAAAAGCCGAATCCGCCTGCGAGTACGAGGATGCAGGTCGTGATGTTGATGACGGGGTTATACTGGAAACTTACAAGGGAGTCGGGGAATAGCGTGAAGCCCACGCCGCAGAACGAACTGACGGCCTGGAACAGTGAACAGAAGATGCGGTCGTAGAGTTCCATCGAGCTGAACTGCGTAAAGTAGGCGATGCCGCCGATCAGTTCAAGCACGAACGTAAAGGGGATGACGGCCTTGAGGATGCGCCCCGCGTCGATGTTCCCTTCTTGTGTGAATTCGGATAAAAAGACGGATTGATGGCTGAAGCCCGGATGCATCCCGGCAAGGAGGATGAGCGTCGTGGACGCGGTCATGATGCCGAGCCCGCCCAGCTGCATGAGGATGACTAAAAACCAGAGTCCGGTGTGCGTGAACGTGGAGGGGATGTCGACAATCGAGAGGCCGGTAACGCAGACGGCGGACATCGCCGTGAAGAATGCTTCGATGAAGCTTACTGGACGGACGCTTGCCTGGGGCAGGCTGAGTAGCGCAGTACCGATAGCGATAAGCAGAAGATACGCAAGCACCACCAGCATGATGGGGTTGGACTGCGTCTTTGTTTTGAACACGTTCTCGGAGAGCGAGTCCGCGAACATCTGGTACTTGGAACGTAACATAAGAATGAATTTAGTAAAGTTGGTGTGGCGCCTTATCCGTAAAAGAATAAAAGGCCCTGCTTGCGCAGGACCTTTCATGTTTTGTTTAGGAGGAACTCTTTGCGTTATTCCTGAACGCAGCGGATGCTGAAGCGCTTTGCCTTTTGGTCGACCTGGAAGAACAATCTGTCTTCGCCTTCCTTGTCCTTGACGTATTCGGGAGATTTCTCCACGATGATGAGGGCGCCGCTTGTACCGCCGTTTTCGTCGAACTTCTTGTCGCCGGATTCCGGAGTGCCGGATGTCCAGTGGAAGCCCATGTCACCCATGAAGTTGCAGTCGCCGTCCTTGCAGCGTCCGCTATAGCTCCAGGGCATGGATTCGTTACTGAGAGCCTCTTGGGCTTCGTCACGGTTCGGAAGTCTCCAGCCGCTCGGGCAGGCCTTCTGGGCGGAGTTGAATGTATAAAGTCTGCCGTTCGTGGCGCAGTTCGATTCCTGTTCGTTGTAGCATTCGCTGGTGGCGCCTGCGTAATTGAGGTCCTGGGCCATCCAGAGCTTGGAACCGATTTGGATGAGCTGATAGGCGTTGTTGTCGCGGGTGTCGGTCAAGGTCATACCGTTAACGACAGGCGGCTTGTTTTCCGGAGCGTCGATGGTGATTCCGCCGCCGTTCGAGGAAGAGGTTGCGGTAGCCTTGGACGAAGAAGAAGGCGGCTGGATCGTCTTTTCGCAGTCATCAGTCCAGCAGAAGACCTCTTTGTCCGCCTTGTAGGGGTAATCGATTTGCGAGTCGGAGGGAACCGTGATGATCTTGATGACCGTGTCCCTTTTGACAGACGAGGAGCTCAAGCCCGGAGGAACCGGCTGTTCGGAACTGGACGAAAGTACGACTGGAGCAATGGAAGATGACGATGCTTCGGCTATTGGAGGTGCAGCCGGACTCGGAGCATCATCGCCGGAGCAACCGACGAAAAGGGTAATTAAACCCGTAAAACCGAGAGAAAGGAATTTTTTCTTCATGATTACCAAATATAGTTTACAAAAATGCATTGCTCTAGCAAAAACTTTTTTACTATCTTTGGAATCACTATGAGCAATGTTGAAATTTTCGACACCACCTTCGCCATGACGATCCTCGTGATCATGGCCCTCTGCATTCCCACAATCCTTTTGATCGCCAACTGGGTGCTCCACCCGGGCAAGATCAAGCAGACCATCATCAAGGGTTCTGCCTACGAATGTGGCCTGGCTCACGTTTCCGGTACGGCAAATGAACGCTACCCGGTCAAGTATTATATGGTGGCTATGCTCTTCTTGGTGTTCGACCTCGAAGTCGCCTTTATCTATCCCTGGACGATCCAGTTCCTCGCCGGCGGCTGGGAACTCCTGTTCATCCTCCTCGGCTTCCTTCTCATTCTTGAATCGGGTTATATCTACCTCTTGAAGAAGGGCGTCCTGGACTGGAATAGCGTTAAGGACTAATCCTTAAACTGTTGATTATTCTATCTCAAAAAGGCGGATGCAGACTTTCGGGTTTGCGTCCGCTTTTTTTTAGACGAAAGAGGACTGATGGGTCAGTTGTGATTTCACTAACCACTGTCTACTTCCTACTGTCTACTGATTTAAAATGCGTCGCGGACGTACATGGTCATGCCGACGTGCTTGAAGTCGACCCATGAAAGTTCGGCGCGGGCGTACAGGTTTTCCTTTTTGTTGAGGGCGAACCTCGCACCAAAGCCCAGGCTCCTGTGCCACTTGTTGCGCATGAGGTCGCTGAAGTAATCACCGGTCTTTCCGCCTTCGAAGAAGATGTCCCCGCCGAAGCGCCAGAACAGCTTTCTGCGGAATTCCATCTGCAGGAATATGGCCTGGTTTCCGTAGAAATAGTTCTTCTCGACGCCGCGGAACCGCTTGAGGCCGTCCGACCCCGCTAGTTTGTCAAAAGGTGCGTTCCCGTCTACGCGCTGCCAGAGAAAACCGACGGCCATGGATGTGTTCCAGATAAATTCGGAATAACCACGGAGGTCCAGTTCCTGGTGGGTGTAGCTGAAGTCGCTAAGGGGCGTGTTGAAGAAGTAATGTCCCCACTGGACCAGGTAGCCATGTCGGGCCCAGTTGGTGTTGTCACGTGTGTCGAGCGACAGGTGGTAACCGAACCCGTTTCGCCAACCGTCAGTATTTGTCGGCTTTTCGATATCCCCGTTGTATGGCTGGAAATCGATTTTCGTGTGGTTCAGTTCGAGATAAATTCCGTATTTAAAGCCGGGGAGCCACTGCAGTGAACCGAAATTTGTCAGGACAAGTGCCGTAAAGTAGAACGACTTGCGGTCGAACTTGCGGAAGTCATCGTAGTCGGGATCGTTGCCGGCCCCGAAGTAGTTGCCGACCCAGTCTTCGTAATGGAGGTCGACCTTGCTCGAAATCCGGTCGTTCAGAAAGTAGAACTTCGGGGAGATGGATCCCGTGAACTGGTTTCGGGAGGTGCCGTAAAAGGAGAGGTCCAGCTCATGGACGTTTCCGCCCGGGATGTCCGGCCTGAAGAACAGGATGGCCATGGCGCCGAACTGGTATTGGGTTTCTTCGGTGTAACCGACGATTGGGACTGCCGAAATGCGCTGGAAATCGTCTTTTGTCGAGTCCGCAGGTGCTTCGGCCCCTGCGATGACGGGCGTAAAAAGGGCAGCTAAGGTCAGTAACTTTTTTGTCAAGAAACGCATTGCGACCAAATTTAAATAATTTCTATTTTTTCTCAAGGAAAAAAGCAGGTTCTCTTATGCCCATATTGTCTGTACAAAATATTCTGCTCCGGTTTGGCGGCCCCCCTCTTTTGGACGGAGTCTCGTTCGATGTCGAGGCCGGCGACCGCATTTGCCTTGTCGGTAGAAACGGCGAAGGCAAGAGTACGCTTTTGAAGGTCTTGACAGGCGAAATGGAAGCCAATTCTGGCGAAATTATCAAGAAAACGGGACTCAAGGTCGCCCGTATGATCCAGGAGATTCCGGCTAGCATCGACGGGACTGTCCGTGACATTGTCATGGGGCATGTCCCCGTGGTGAGCGGTGGCGCCGTGATTTCGAAGAAGATACAAGACGATGGCGCCCACAATGCGACCGCCGAGGCCATTCTCGGAAAGACGGGAATCGATGCCGATGCCCGTTATGACAGCTTGAGCGGTGGCCAGAAGCGTCGTGTGCTTTTTGCGCGTGCTGTTGCCGAGGATCCGGACCTGCTTTTGCTGGACGAACCGACGAACCATCTGGATATTCCTGCAATCCAGTGGCTGGAAGGGATTGTTTCGCGCCTGAATTGCGCCGTGATGTTCGTGAGCCATGACCGTGCATTTGTCCGCCGCACGGCGACCCGCATTTTTGAACTGGACCGTGGCCGAGTCCGCTGCTGGGACTTCCCGTACGACAAGTTTGTGCAGTTCAGGGACCAGGCGCTTGCCGAAGAAGAAAAGGCGAACGCTCTTTTTGACAAGAAGCTTGCCGAAGAAGAGGTCTGGATCCGCAAGGGCATCCAGGCCCGCCGTACCCGTAACGAGGGCCGCGTCCGCGCTTTGATCAAGATGCGTGAAGAACGTGCCGCCCGCCGCACCCGCACGGGCAATGTGAATATGCAGATCACGGAAGCCGACCGCTCCGGGCGTCTTGTGGCACGCCTTACGGACGTTAGCTATTCTTATGACGGAAGCCCGCTGATCAGCCACCTCACGACTGAAGTTTCCCGTGGCGACCGCATTGGCATTGTGGGCCCGAACGGCTCCGGCAAAACGACGCTGCTCCGCCTGATTCTTGGCGAACTCCAGCCGGAATCGGGTGATGTGCGCCTCGGAAGCAATCTCCATATTGCCTATTTTGACCAGATGCGCACCCGCCTTCGCGAAGACAAGTCGCTTGTCGAGAACATCGGTGATGGTCAGGCGTATATTACCCTGAACGGCGTCAAGCGTCACGTGTTAAGTTATTTGCAAGACTTCCTCTTCTCTGCCGATCGTGCCCGCGGCCCCATCAGTGCGCTTAGCGGCGGTGAACGCAACCGACTTTTGCTCGCGTGCCTCTTTAGCCACCCGAGCAACGTGTTGGTGCTTGACGAACCGACGAACGACCTGGACATGGAAACGCTCGACCTCTTGGCCGAACTTTTGGCCGACTACAACGGCACCGTCCTGACTGTCAGTCATGACCGTGCCTTCCTCGATTCCGTGGCGACCGGCATCCTTGCCATCGAAGAGAACGGGAACGTGTTCGAGGCCGTCGGCGGTTACTCTGATTACGAGGCGAACAAGAAGTTCCGTGACAAGGAAGCCGCCAATGCCGCCCGCATTGCCGCCGAGAAGGAAGCCGAAAAGCAGGCTCGCACAAATCCGGTGGCCGCGACCCCCGCGCCCGTGAAAAAGAAAAAGCGCAGCTACAATGAGGAACGCGAATACGCCGCCCTGCCCGAAAAGATCGAGAAGCTCGAAACGGAAATTGCCGACTGGCAGCTGGAACTTTCGAAGCCCGAGGTCTATACCAACGCGCCTCTGATTGTCGAATTGCAAAAAAAGATATCCGATGGCGAAGCCGAACTCGAAAAACTCTACGAACGCTTTGAAATATTGGACAATTTAGGCTGATTTTTTTTTAACTCCGTGTGACATAAGTCCAATTCTATTATAGATTTACTATGATGGATTTTAGGTGTTTGGATCTTAGGTGTCAAAAGAGGAGTTTTTATGAGATCGCTATCATTGTCAATTGCGATGATTTTAGCCGGCGCAGTATCGGGTATCGCCGGCACAAGTGTTTGGAGTTATGACAAGCCCAAGGGCAACGATATGCAGCCTGCAAGATGGGGCGATGTCTATTACCAGCCGAAAGAAGATGGTGCTACCGGTGAACTCACTACCACAACTGAAGGGTATCAGCAGTTTACCACGAAATTGGTCATTGAAGGCAGTTCGTACAGTGCCGCGGGTTTCTCGTTGGTGTGGAAACAGAATGGCACCGTAGATCTTTCGAGCTATCCGGGTCTTTGCCTCACGTACAAGGCTGACCGTCCCTTCCGTGTGGACTTCAAGCAGACCAGCGTGACGGACTATAACTATTACGGTATCATTCTTGATGCCCAGACCGATTTCGTGTCGAAGTTCATCGACTTCCAGAGCCTTGCCCAGGAAGGTGGCTGGGGTACGGAAGTCCCGCTGGACTTGACCCAGCAGGAAGCGATCCAGATCAACTACAAGGAAGGCATTGCCGCAAACCTCGATGCAAGCGATGCTGACAGAACCAAGAACGTCATTACGGTTTCTGCTGTTTCTCTCGGCGAATGCGAATCCTCCGTTGTCGTGGATGATGGCCTCAAGGTCCTTGAACCCTATGACAAGGCCCAGAAAGTGACCATCAAGGAATCCGACACCTTGAAGATCGACCTCAAGAAAGTGTTTTCTGCCAAGGAAACGGATGATGTCATCTTGACGACGACGATGACCAAGTCTGTTTTGAAGCAGGTCTCTCCTACGGGTGACGTGACCTTGAATGATGTCGTGGCCTATGTCCCGACGGGTATTGACAAGGATACGACCCTCACGCTCATCTTTATTGCCTTGAAGGGAACGGAATCGGCAATTGTTCAGCTCGAAGTTTCCATTACGGATGAAGCTGACGGTCCGGTCGGCCCGACCTGCCCGGGAGATCCCGAATGCTCGGACGATCCTCCTGCAGAAAACCATCCGACGGTTGCACTTCCGCCTTATGATACCGAAGTTCCTTTGATCGAAATGCTTGAAACGGATACGATGAAAATCGCTCTTGGCGATTTGTTCGCGGACGAAGACAATGACAGGCTCCTCTTTGTTGTCGATATGTCTGTTCCGTTGATGAAGACCTTGACGTCTTTGGACAAGGCCACCCTCAAGGATACGGTCGCTATCGTTCCGACGGGAATCAAGAAGGATACGTCTTTGATTATCGCAGTCTATGCGACGGATGGAAAGTCCGATGTCGTGACGGTTCAGTATATCATCAAGATTACGAATGTCGACCTGAATAGGCCGCCAGTCGCGGTTGACACTGCATACACCGTAAACGAAGACCAGGAACTTGTTGTTTCCATTACTAATGGTCTCAGGGCTCTGGGCTCCGATCCGGATGGCGACGACTTTATTGCCGTTCCTATCGATTCCACGAAGCACGGTGCGCTGTCGCAGTTCTCGCAGTTCGGTTCGTTTGTGTATAAGCCCGAAGCGAACTTCCATGGCGATGACACCCTCACTTACGTGCTTGTGGAAACGGCTAACCACACTATGATGAGTAGCAAGGGTACGGTTGTGATCCATGTGCTTCCGGTCAACGACGCTCCGACATTTGCCATTGCCGATAGCACGTTCCTGAAGGATACCCTGATGCTCGACGTGGACTTTGACGAAGATACGGTCAAGCAGATCAAGATTCCGACAAAGTCTATTGTCTTTAGCGACCTCGAAGTCACGGAAGGAACGCAGAAGTTTACTTATGGTGCCAAGGGAACCAAGATCGTTGCTGCAGTCGATAGCGTCAACGCCTCTTATTACTACATCTCCCTCAAGCCTGTCGCCAAGGCAAGCGGCGTGGCGACCATCTTCTTCTATGCGACGGATGGTGTGGATTCTGCCGGTGTGACGATTGGCGTGAAGCTTGTTTCCCCGAAGGACTTGGCCCAGGCCGAGGCTGACGAATATACGACGTTTAACGATAGCATCCTCACGGTGAGCGCGAAGGAAGGCGTTCTTGCGAACGACAAGTATCCTGAAGGTGTCACCAAGGGTATGGAAGCAGAACTTGCCCAGAAGCCGGCTCACGGAACGCTTGTGCTGAACAAGGACGGTAGCTTCAAGTACACGCCGGTGGAAGGCTACGAAGGTATTGATTACTTTGGTTACTATGCAGTCGTGAATGGAACGAAGTCCAAGGCTGCACGAGTGACTATCGTGATTGACAAGCGCAATTTGCTCCCGACTGTTGTCGTGAAGTCTTCGACGCTCGATACGACCGTTACCGAAGATTTCGCTACTTCGAGAGCCTTGAAGTACCCGAAGTCCGTGGTGGCTTCCTGGTTCAAGGATCCTGAAGGCGACACGCTTTCTTACTCTGCAAAGAGCAAGGATGGCAAGCTCAAGGTCGAAATCACTGACAAGGGAACGCTCGAAATCAACTCTGTTGAAGATTCTACGGGCAAGGCTTACGTGGTCGTGACGGCTACGGATAAGAAGTCCGGCTCCAAGAGCTTTGAATTCTGCGTGACGATCACGCCGGTGAACGACAAGCCCAAGCTGTTGCGTTCTTCTGACACGATGTATGTTGCCAACTCTGGCTGGAAGGTCCAGTGGAAGCTTGATACGCTTGTGACGGATGTCGATGGTGACGAAATCACGTTCACGCCGAACGAAACCAGTGCCCTTACAAAGTATATGACCATCTCGCTGAAGGGTTCTGTCCTTACCGTGACGGCCATTGACGGCCTCAAGTACAAGGACGGCCAGAAGTTCGCTCTTGGTGTCAAGGCTTCGGATCCGGGCAAGTTGAATGTGACCGTTCCTTTGTACATCATCGTCGGCGAAAAGCCGCAGGGCCTGATGCCGCAGAAGACGCAGCCGAAGGCTTCTTGGCAGAATGCCGTGATGGCAAAGCGCGGAAGCGTTTCGATCATGGACCTGCAAGGCCGCAAGATCTGGAGCGCAAAGCTTCCGGTGAACCCGGCTGAAGTGCAGAACGCCTCTGCCCAGGTTCAGGGCCGCAAGCTCCTCCGTGTGAATAACCAGACCTGGACGATCAAATAGTAGGCTGTAGACGGTAATAAAGAAAGGCTCCGCAATCGCGGAGCCTTCTTTATTACAAGTGTTGTTCAGCAGATAGGCCCGAAGGGCCCCTGTCTACTTCTTACTTCCTACTTGACAAGAGCTTCAGTGTCGAGGGCGATGAGCAGTTCTTCGTTTGTTGCAACGACGATAGCCTTCGGCGTGCCATCCTTCGTGATGAGGTGGTTGGATTCCTTGCCGCTCTTGAGGTTGCGTTCTTCGTCGACCTGGTAGCCGAGGAGCTTCAGGTTGTCGAGAGCCTGCTTGCGGACGTAGAAACTGTTTTCGCCGATGCCGCCCGTGAAGACGATGGCGTCGATGCGCGGGAGAGCCATGGCGAGACCGCCGATTTCGCGGGTGAGGCGGTAGCAGAAGACATCGAGGGCGATTTGTGCCTGCTTGTTGCCTTCGCTTGCAGCCTGCGTGAGCGTACGCATGTCGTTCGAAAGACCAGAGAGGCCCAGCAAGCCAGATTCCTTGTTCACGAGGTGATCTAGCTGGTCGATAGTGCCATATTCCTTGCCGTACTTCTTGGCGATGTAGAAGAGGATGGCCGGGTCGAGGCTGCCGGAGCGGGTACCCATGATGAGGCCTTCGAGCGGGGTGAAGCCCATCGTGGTGTCGACGCATTCACCGTTCAAGATGGCAGAGC
>Ga0265300_10004050_pt1 | contig 11792 bp, 5 predicted proteins | sample AusTroGonzalo_MG_FD_193482 | JGI IMG/M metagenome (GOLD analysis project Ga0265300, IMG submission 193482) | Bovine rumen microbial communities from tropical cattle in Woodstock, Queensland, Australia - Gonzalo_03 | ecosystem: Host-associated > Mammals > Digestive system > Stomach > Rumen ... | reverse complement strand
TATTCCCCCACTTTCGTCCGCGGCCTCAAAACATCCGAAATAGACACCCTGGTGGCCGATTTCGGCCATGCGGTGGACCTGGCCCGGAAAGCCGGCTTCGACTGCGTGGAAATCCACGCCGGGCACGGGTATCTCATCAGCCAGTTCCTCTCCCCCTATACCAATCACCGGCACGACGAATACGGCGGTTCCCTGCAGAACCGGATGCGCCTGATGCAGCGGGTAATCGGCTGCGTACTGGAACATGCCGGAAACGATATGGGCGTAATTGTGAAGATGAATATGCACGACGGCTTCCGTGGCGGCATGCAGCGGGAAGAATGCCTGGAAGTGGCCCGGGAGCTGGAGCGCCTGGGGGTACACGCCCTGGTGCTGTCGGCCGGCTTCGTGAGCAAGGCCCCCATGGAAGTGATGCGCGGCGCCATGCCCCTGAAGACCATGGCCCACTATATAAACCCCTGGAAGTTCTGGTGGCTCAAGGCGCTTGTGCTGGGCTTCGGCCGATGGCTTATCCCCACGGTCCCCTACAAGGAAGGGTACTTCCTGGAAGATGCCCTGCAGTTCCGTCAGGCCGTGAAAATGCCCCTCATCTATGTGGGCGGGCTCACCTCGCTGACCAAGATGGAGGAAGTGCTGGACAAGGGTTTCCAGGGCCTGCAGGTAGCCCGTGCCCTGGTGCACGACACCAACTTTGTGAACAGGCTCCGCAGCGGCGAAGAAAGCTGCAGCGGTTGCGGCCATTCCAATTATTGCATCGGCCGCATGTACACCCTGGAAATGAAATGCCACCACTGCGTCCAAAAGCTCCCCGTCCAGCTGGAACGCGAAGTGGAAAAGGCCGAAAGCCGATGGAAATAACGCCAAAAACGGCCCGGCCTCTTGCAACTTTGCGGGAAATCCCGTAATTTTGCAATCCTTTTTGGGGTATTAGCTCAGTTGGCTAGAGCGATAGGTTCGCAATCTATAGGTCAGGGGTTCGACTCCCCTATACTCCACGAAAAGAGATTGTTAATCAATTGATTAGCAATCTCTTTTCTTATTTCATACACACAATCGTCTCCAGAAAAAGACGTTTAACCGGTAATCTTTTTCGGGTAAGGCATTAGATCAGAGGCGGAAGGCCTAATTCTTTCAGGAACTCGTTATGCCTGTCTCGCGCCTGCTGAATCTCCTTTTCCAAAGCAACTAGTTTCTTGTTGACTTCAAGGAGATCAATCGGTTCTTCTTCTTTTGACAGGTTGACGTAGCGGGTAATGTTCAGATTGAAATCATTTTCCTTAATCTCAGAAAGTGATACCGGCCTGGAATATCTGGTTATCTCGCGACGATTCTGATATGTCTCAACAATCAGGTCGACGTCTTCTTTCCGGAGTTTGTTTTGGCGCTTGCCCTTTTCATAGTGCTCATCAGAGCTGGCGTTAATAAAGAGAATCTGCTCGTGTTTACGGCATTTCTTCAAAACCAGGACGCAAACGGGAATCCCCGTGGAATAGAACAGATTGGCCGGCAAACCGATAACGGCATCGATATAATCATCTTCCAGCAGCTTCTTTCTGATTTCGTATTCTTTTCCGCCCCGGAACAGGACGCCATGGGGCAGGATGATGGCCATTGTCCCGTTCTCACTCAAGTAATGCAAACCGTGAAGCAGGAAAGCGAAGTCGGCAGCTGACTTTGGCGCTACACCATATCGGCTGAAACGAAAGTCTTTTGCAGTCTCCTCTGTCGGGTCCCATCTCAAACTGAAAGGAGGATTAGCCACAACGGCATCGAACTCCATTTTCTTGGCCGGATTCTGTTCATTAAGGATGCTCCAATCGTTTACGAGGGTATCGCCATGATGGATTTCGAACTCCGTATCCTTGACCCCGTGAAGCAGCATGTTCATCCTAGCCAGATTATATGTTGTGATATTCTTCTCCTGTCCATAGATTTTGCCGATGGAATAGCCCTGCATCTCATGACGGACATTCAACAGCAAAGAGCCTGATCCGCAGGCAAAGTCCAGCACTTTGTCAATCTTTTTCTTTTTCCCAGTCTTGGGCTCCTGGCAGTCCAGCGTAACGATACGGGACAGGACGGTCGATATCATCTGCGGTGTATAGAACTCTCCCGCCTTTTGTCCAGATCCGGCAGCAAACTGGCCGATAAGGAATTCATAAGCGTCTCCCAATGAATCCGTATCAGAAGAGAACTCTTCCAGTCCTTTCGCAATGGTAGTTATTACTTTGGTGATTAAAGCGTTCCGATCTGTATAAGTCTTTCCGAGTTTCTCAGAATGCAGATTAATCTCTGAAAACAATCCTTTAAAGGATGTTTCAAAAGATTTATCCTCGATATACCGAAATCCTTCATAAAGCGTATTAAGCAATTCGCCGCTTTGCATTCGCGCAAGTTCGACAATACTGCCCCATAGATATTGTGGCTCAATGACATAATGAATCTTCCGACGCATCTGTTTCTCAAACAGGAGCTTGTCGTCAGGATTCTCTTTATACCAGATATCCAGCGGCTTCCATTCGGGCCCCAATTCCCGTTGAGAGGCATTTATATAGTTATCCGACAAATACTTCCAAAACAGGAAGGACAACATATAATCGCGGAAATCATCCGCCATCATTGCTCCGCGGAGATTATTAGCGATATCCCAAAGGGTTTTGCCTAAGGTATTCTGGTTATTCTGTGTCATCTTCTATTCTTTTATAGTCGAAATTATACTTGCTGATGATGCGATTAAAAACATCAACCAGCAATTGCTTATTGTCTGGTACCATAATGTCAGATTGTGGATAGTATACATTCCTATGCGTTAATGCATTATCTTCTAGAGCGATGTGATTCGCTTCTTCCTCACTATAGCCAATTTCTCTCAGGACAAAACTAATCTGACCAACACCCAAGAAAGAGGCAATATTCTCAAGCACTTGTCGCAAAATAGCCATATGGTAAACCTCGATGCCACCATCGACACCACCATCATTATCATCACTAATTGCCTTATCGATGACTTGGAGCATCCGAAGATGATAGAGCCAAACGGCTTTCTTGGCAAAACTAATAAGCGAATACTCCCCTTTATTGAAAGATAACCCTTTGAGAGCATATTTATTGTTTCCTTTCTTACCGACAAATGGATTGTTGGAATCCGACAACCAATTACCTAAAATCGTAGCAAAACCTATATGATGAGTTGTGATGATAATTTTACGGCGCTCATAATACTTCTTTATCAGCTCAAATAAAGTAAATGCTGTGATAAAGATATTATGATCATCCAAACTTGAAACAGGATCGTCGATTAAGATGTATTGATTCTGTTCATCAACCCATCCTTCTGTATCAAAAAGCGCCAGAAAGAAACACCATACAAAAATCCTTTCTTCCCCACGAGATAATTTGATACTCTTTTCATCCTCGGCAGAGAGGTGAAATGAAACATACTCAATACCTTTTTCCGGATTATCTTCGTATGGATGGAAAACGAATACATATTTCGGGTTATACGGACGCAGTTTCTCCCTTACTGCTTCCTCTGTTATCAAAGAGTGATAGTTATTTAAACTGCTAGGTAAGATCCGCAGTTGGATATTCTCCTCAGAATGCTCAATATCATTATTCCAGACGAATAAATCTTCACTATAAGCATTGTAATAGACACCGGTTTGTTTACCTTTTGCGGCTCCCTCCATTTGAGTACGAGCCATTTCCTTATATGCTAAAGAGAGTCTGGTTTTACCAGTCCCATTAAAGGCATAGATGAGGAATACACTTTCCTTTGCATCCTTGATTTGTTTCGCAATCTCGAGTAGGTCCATAGTATTCAATTATGATGAAGGAAACAATTGTTGCATTAAACCTTTCTTATAATCTTCAAGTGTTTTCACTTGAAAAGAGCGGCCAATTATCATTTCATCAACTGTTACGAGCAAAGAAGCTATTCTTTGTTGTTCATTAATACTCGGAAACGGGATAGGTAGAGCCCAAAAATCTTGATTCGAAATATTAATCCTATCGTACCTCGCCCCATAATTTGCCTTCTCTTTCAGGTACTTATGCCAATTATTAGATTGAAAGTATTGTTCGAAAAAATCAATACACCCTTTTGAAAAGCCAAAGACTGAATACAGCGGAGACACAATTCCTAGACCTATTCTATTTCTTGAAATAGGACCAACAGGAGCCACTGAAGAGATTCTTGGATTATATACAAAATCGTTCTGTTCAACAATGAAATAGTTGCTTAAATTATCGTTTGAAACAATCTCTCTATCAAAATACTCAAACTGATTGACAACACCCTCTGTAGCAGAGTTCGTCAAAACAGGCAATTTAAGTAGTTCTGTATTTCTTTGAGTTCTTTTATTTGCCACTTCTTCAAGTCGTAGTACTCTCCACTCTCCAACACTTTTAAATTCAGGGAGCCGAAATTCCGGGACAGTTTTGCCTGGTGCGGGAAAGAGTCTTTGCATCAGGCCTTTCTTATGAACTATTAATTGTTCGCGTTTGGCCTTTGCGCCTGCTAATAAGTCATCAAGCGAGATCAAAAAATCTGCGATTTTTCTTTGCTCTGCTAACGAAGGAAGAGGAATAAGAAGATTAGATATTATTGCGGCGGATAAATTGCCTTGCCCACCCTGTATGAAACGATTGATAATTGAACTCTTCGCGTATCTCAAGTACTGAAATAAAAACAGTTTTTCTATCCCCTCTTTTGGTACGATAGCTAAAACTGCTTGATTTATGGCTCCACGAACTCTTGCCAAACCGACTTCTCCACTGGTTGCTCCGTATAATGCGTAAAGAATAGTTCCTTTATCTACCATTTTGGCCGCAGAACAATCTAAACCGGCTTGAGTTAAGAACAATGACGTTTTTGGACTATTAACCTCCCCGGATCTAATGAACGGGATATCACCGCCATAATAATCTGCTTTAGATGCAGTCGGTGTCCCTCCGGAAAAACTATCTGCGATATCACCCAGACGTCGAAACTCCCATCCCCCGTCATTCTTGAATTCCGGGAAACGGAGTATCGGTATCAGTTTATCCTGTTTGTCAGTCATTGGGCACATTCATTAATCATCATACGCCGACAGGCCGGAAATTTCCTGACCGGGCAATAGGCGCTTCAAGAGCGGGGCAAGGTCCGTCATCAGGTCATTCTCTTTGCGAGTGCGGTCACGCCAACCCAGATTCAGCGGCTCCAAAAGTTCATTCAACTTTTCACCGTCGAAAATCTTTCGCTCGACAATATCATTAATAAAGGCTTTTAGGGATGCGACACCAAGCTGGTGCCTATCGGCAATGGACATCATCTCCTTAGCATACTTCTGAGTCTTGAAAACCTCATAGCCGTCTTTTATTTCCTGCTCCGTCTTTCCATTGACACTATCAAGGCTCTTGATGTACTCGATAATGTCCTCCCTGTCATCCAAAAGATTGGCGCTGGAACGGATGAGATTGATCAAATCCTCTCTGGTCATCTTCCATGTAAGCGGATTTCCTACATGCCGAGCAACCAAATCCATGATGTAGTCATAATCAATCAACGCCGATGCAAATAGGACAAACTCAAAGTCCACGTCCTCCGCCTCCTCTGAGACAGCGCCGGCACGTTTCTCGCGGCGAGATTTCATCTCTTGTGCCAAGTCAAGGTAGGCCCCACGGAAAGCCTTGAGGTCGTCATCTGTGAACGAACCATAAGAAACATCCGGTTCACACAATACCCCGGCCAGCGAATCATCTTCAACGGGAACTATGTCGGTATATTGATCCAGCTGTGTTTTTAGTCTCTGGATATCCTTGAAGCAATGGATGAATCCGGCTCTTGCTTCATCGCCCTGCAGGTTGGGAACCTCTTCGGCTTTGAAAGGAAGATGATGACTGGACATAAAGTCCCGCAATGCCCCGACCGCCTCCTTGAACTTCTTTTGAATAACGGATGCCGGTTCAACCAACCATATCTGTCGTGCCCGTTCGCCTTCTTTCTCACCGGAGAAAAGCGCGATAGCTGCATCAACGGCATCCTGCTGGCCCCGAAAATCCAGTATGGTTCCATAGGGCTTGGTGTCATTCAAAATGCGGTTGGTACGGGAAAAGGCCTGCACAAGTCCGTGATATTTCAGATTCTTATCAACGTACAGCGTGTTCAAATATTTGGAATCGAATCCTGTCAGGAGCATGTCCACAACAATCGTAATATCGATTTTGTTCTTGTGGGCATAATCCTTATTGCTGTACTGCTGATTCTTTATCCTTTGCTGAATATCCTGATAGTAGGCATCAAAATCGTTAATGGAATGGTTTGTCCCGAATTGCCTGTTGTAATCTTTGATGATTTCCATCAGAGCCGCTTTCTTCTCTTCCGGTGCTTGCATGTTGTCAAGCCTTTCCTGCTGGAGATCCTCTTGATACTGGGCAATATCGCGATTCCCCTCTGCGGGAGGAGTGAACACGCAAGCGATATTCAGAGGCTCCACATCCCTGCCGGACAATTGGAACTGGGCTTTCTTGAAAAGTTTGTAGTATTCGATGGCATCGTTGATGGATGCAGTCGCAAACAAGGCATTGAAACGACCATCGTTGGTGGCCGCGCGGTGTTTTCCCAGAATAGTCCTTACGATAGCAGACTTTTTTACGATATCTCCAACCATATCGGCTGCTTCCGGTTTGAAGTAATCCACATGGAACCGGAGGACATTACCATCGTCAATGGCATGCGTTATCGTATAAGAATGCAGTTCCTTCTGGAATACATCTTCCGTTGTTTTATACTGAGCCTCTTCTCCAGTAATCTGGGTATATGTAGCGTTGGCCTCAAAGATAGGGGTACCCGTAAAACCGAATAGCTGTGCTTGGGGGAAGAACTCTTTGATTGCCTTGTGATTCTCGCCAAATTGGGAGCGATGACACTCGTCAAAGATAAACACCACACGCTTGTCTTTGAGCGGAAGAAGGCGCTCCTGATAATTGCGTTGGTTTTGGGAATCCAACGCAATGCCCAGTTTCTGGATGGTGGTTACAATTACTTTATCTGAATAATCCTCCGAAAGCATCCTTCGGACCAAAGCATCCGTATTGGTATTCTCCTCGACACATCCATCTTGGAACTTATTGAACTCCTCCCGCGTTTGCTTGTCCAGATCTTTCCTGTCAACCACAAAGATACACTTGTGGATATCGGGATTATCTTTCAATAAGGTTGAGGCCTTGAATGAGGTTAAGGTCTTGCCGCTACCTGTAGTGTGCCAGATATAACCATTGCCACGATTCTCTTCAATACATTTTACGATGGCCTTAACCGCATAAATCTGGTACGGGCGCATCATCAGCACTTTCCTCTCGCTGGCAACCAAGACCATATATCGGCTTATCATCTCTCCCAACTTGCACTTCTGAAGGAAAGCTTCCGAGAATTCATCGAGGCCGGCAATCTTCTTATTCTGCTCGTCGGCCCACCGGTAAACGGGAAGATACTTCTCGTCGGCGTTGAAATTGAAATGCTCGTTGTTGTTATTGGCAAAGTAATAGGTGTTCTTTTGATTGCTGACAATAAAAACCTGCATGAAGCACAGCAGCGAGTTGGTATAGCCGTTCCCTACATCGTTTTTATAATCAACAATTTGCTGCATGGCACGGCGCGGGCTGACATCGTAGTTCTTCAGTTCGATTTGAACAACGGGCAAACCATTAATGAGCAAAATGACATCGTAGCGCTGGAAACTGTTCCGGGTATTTGAGCGGAACTGGTGAATAACCTCATAATCATTCTTGCACCAGTCCTTGATGTTGACCAGCATATATTGAAGCGGCGTCCCGTCCTCACGGAAGAAAGTGTTCCGCTCGCGAAGACGTTTCGATGAGACAAAGACATCCGAATCGGTAATTTCCTCGAGCAAACGCTCAAATTCATTATCGGTCAGATGCACCCGGTTCAATGCCTGAAACTTTTCCCTGAAGTTGGCTTCAAGTGTTTCCCTATCGTGAATATCTTCACGATACACATACTTTAACTCCGAGGAAAGTTTCTCGATGAAACTCTTTTCAATTTGGCTTTCCAGCACGGCTCAAAATGTATTTTTTGTAAAATTACAAAGAAATCTTAACAATCTAAAATGCTATTTCACTATCCATCGTCCGCCTTTATCCGGGCCCTCTCTTTCGAGAAGGCCTTCGGATTTCATCTTGGCGATATGCCATTCAATGCCCTTTCGTGATATTCCAATCTGCTCGGCAAGCTCGAATACTGTAATAGATGGGTTCTCCCCAATTTTCTCCCTAATTATCTCCCTAGTTTTCTTCCTAGTTTTCAGTTTACTCTCAGTCTCCTTTCCGGGTGAACTAGTGGACTGACCTATCCACAACGTCAACTCAACTCGGTCATCATTCTGGCCGAAATGCTCTTTAATCTCAGGCACCGGCCATTTGTTATCGGCCCACCCTTTCTTGATGGTATCGGCACCGCTACCGGCACGTTCGCCGCCGCCAATCATCTCGAACATCTTGTGGAGGGCCGAGTTGCGGCAGATGCTATGGCCGCCTTCGAAGAAGTCTTCCACACTCACCAGCATCGTTCCTGGATTCGAGAAATACAGCCGGTCAGGATAACGTTCAATAACAGGACCTTCGTAGAGACGTGTCGATGCGTGGACAATGCAGTTCACCAATGCCTCTCGGACGGCTTTATGGGCAGTGGTTTCATCCTGGCGATACACGCCTTCCATCTGGAACGGAGTCGGCAGAGCAAGGAAAAGCTTGGGCAGCACACGACGATAGAACTGATACAGATTTGGCTCCCACATGCCGTCCGGATAGACACGGTCCGTCCAACGGATGTTCGGATCGCTGCTGAGCTTCTCCCGAAAATCAACGAAGTAACGCGGCATTACGCCCATAATGGCCAGCTCTGTACCGAACATCAGCACGCCAGCCAGCGTAAAGCCCTTCTCTCCCGCCTCTTGATCCACACGATAGCCTCCAAGCCTCTGAAGGAATTCCAAATCACCCAAATCATTCCATGCATGACCTTCATGGCGAATCTGGAACAACTGCCGGTACTGCCGGATGGTAGTTTGGTCAAAATCACGTTCCAACGTAAAGTTCTTCAGAATACGACTGTCCTGCGGATTAGTAAGAACCATCGCATCCGCGAACATCCGGCTTATCTCATCCTTCGTGCATAGATAATCACCCTCGTGATTGCGCTTGAACGCCTGGTTCGGATTACCATTGATATAGACCGGCTTCACATCGAAAGGAGCGCGAGGAATAACAAACACAAGTATCTTCTTCCCATCAAGTTCTCCCTCGATAACATTTTTATCCATCAAAAGGCAATGACTCACCTTGCCCTTATTGTTGGCACAATCCCAGAACGTCTTTTTATACTTGTCTACCTGCTCATCCGTGAACCCATCAGGAGTGAAGCGATGATTTTTCTCATTTACGCCGAGAACAATCACACCGCCCTTTGTATTCGCGAAAGCCGAATAAGTCTCCCAGAAACTGCCCGGAAAACCACCAAGCGCAGACTTGAATTCGACCTCAGTTCCTTCTTTCTTCCGGCATAACTCCAGAATATATGACACAAATCCTTTCATACAGATGCAAAGTTAACAAAAAGTCTCCGCATCTGGAAATAAACCTCATCCGCCTTGCTTTTCTCGCTGATTTTTCGTAACTTACAATCAGAAACCTAAACGAAAAACCAGCTATGAAAATCCTCATCGACAACGGCCACGGCATCGACACGCCGAGCAAGCGCTCTCCCGACTGAGTGCTCTGGGAATACGCCTGCTTTATTCGCATAAGGCGAGAGGAAAACTTCACTGGTATAAGCTTGTGTTTTATGTTTCGTACACAGATTTATACACAGTTTTCGAGAAATCCATATTAATGTTGATAAACCTTGATTTAATTAATCCGCTTATCTGCAATGTGTTAAAACTACTATTTATAATTCTCGTTGACCATCAAAATAGTCCCCTATGCTCCACTAAAAACAGCAGGCTGCGGCCTGCTGTTTTTGTGGACTACGCTTCACTCACGTTACCCCCTCCCGAAACCCCTCCCCTCGGGGGAGGGACTTGGCAGGCTGCGGCCTGCTGTTTTTGTGGTATAATTGACATTTTCGGTTGGTAAACCCCTATAATGACTAGTTTATTGAAAGTCGTTTCAATAAAACTAGTGATATGCCGAAAATAAGGAGACGTTAGTTTTGCCGTGTTGACAGATAGAATGAGGTACAAGACTGATTTCTTGTCAACACGGCAACCAAAACGCCCGTTTTGCCTGAAAACGTAACCGTGTTGACATGCAGAACGTTGTGTAATGGCCATTTCGTGTCGACACGGCTCACTTGGTGCAAATGCCAGCCTTGGTGTAGGGGGCGGGGAACGACGTTCGTCGCCCCCTACACCAGGCTGGCGACACAAGAAAGGTCGTTGTTATCTCTCAACTGTCGCAGGTAATTGTCCAAAGCGTAGCAGGTCTGCAAAAAACGGCCGACCTGGGGCACAAATCGGCCACTGACGTGTTCTACCGCCGCAGGTCAGCAGAAAAATGCAGACCTGCGGCACTTCGCCCATTAACCTGCAGCGTTCCGACAATTGACCTGACTCATTATTTCAAGGGTTTTGTGTGATGCATCAGGCTCCGCGAAAAGGCCCGCTCCGCGGCAAAATGTCAAGGTTACCAACCAATAATGTCATTTTTACCGTTTTTGTGGAGAACGGTTTTTTTTGTATCTTTATTGCATTAATAACACTCATGAGAAAGAACGGTGCCCTGTATTCCTTTCTTTCTTTGCTGGCGTAATGACCAATTGGAATGCATAAAACACTCTGTTTGATCATTTGTTTGCTGCTGTGCGCTCTTCCCTTGAACGCACAGTGGTCTGGCAGTCTGGAGTTGTCCGGTGGTTTAGGCGGAATGAAAGGGAATGAAGTCAATGACGAAAAGCCTATGTATCACGGGCATACCCAAGGGTTTTTTCAACTGAATTACAAAACTGAAAAGTTCAGCTGGAGCACCCTTCTGGAGGGAAAATGGACGCCCAATACCACAGACAATGCCCGGCTTTCCTATAAAAACGGAAAACTGGGAGTCGTGCTCAAGGCGGCCAGCACCCAGCCCCTTTCCACCCGCATCAAGTCGGACTTTGTATGGACACCGTCCAGTGACAGAAACTACTCTACCTGGATACAGTACCAGCTAAAGAACGACCGGGCCAGCAATCACTCCCTGAATTTAGACGGAGACCTGGAAGAAATGCAGAAGTTTTCGTATTACTACGAAACCCCCTACCTTGACAATCACAACATTCAAACCGGATTCCGCTCACGGCGGAGCTTCCATTCCGGCCGCAGAATACTGCAGAGTTCTATAAGCGCCGAATTTGATGCAAGCCAGAAGATCAATTTATGGAAGGTGTTCAAGGCCGGAGACATAGACGGGAGCGGAGGTATTGCCGTCAACGAAGAAGATGTTGAGGGGTATTTCTGGGAATACCGGATTACTCCTAGCAGTTTCGACCTCAATCTTGACGGGGACATCCATCTGCAGAATACCGTTCTGGACGGGGAAACGAAGCTGAAGCTCACCCCGGGCATCCGCGCGGCCTCCAGGCACGCCTTGGATATAAACAGTGGAGCAACCTGGAGTGAATATATGCACCAATGGCGCGATTCCACTTCCATTATGGAGGTATTTAACTACCTGAGTGTGCGGGCGGAACCCTACCTGGCCGCCGATTTTGTATGGAAAAGCATTGAAGCCCACGCCGATTACGCCTG
>Ga0265300_10004049_pt1 | contig 11792 bp, 16 predicted proteins | sample AusTroGonzalo_MG_FD_193482 | JGI IMG/M metagenome (GOLD analysis project Ga0265300, IMG submission 193482) | Bovine rumen microbial communities from tropical cattle in Woodstock, Queensland, Australia - Gonzalo_03 | ecosystem: Host-associated > Mammals > Digestive system > Stomach > Rumen ... | reverse complement strand
ACGCACCGAGCGGGTGTCGACACCAAAGCGGGTGAAGTAGTAGTCGCTCAGCAGTTCTCCGGTCACCTTGGTGACGCCATAGATGGTGTTGGGGCGCTGGATGGTGTCCTGCGGGGTGTTGTCGTGCGGAGTCGAAGGACCGAAGGCACCAATCGACGAAGGCGTGAAGACGGCGCAGCCGAAGAGGCGGGCCACCTCGAGGCAGTTCACCAGCGAGCCGATGCCGACGTTCCAACCCAGCATGGGGTTGAGCTCGGCGGTGGCGCTGAGGATAGCAGCCAAGTTGTAGATAGTGTCAATGTTGTACTGCTTCACGGCAGCGGCAATCTGCATAATCTGCGTCGAGTCGATACGTTCCACGGGGCCACGCTCGTAGGGGTCGCCCTTCAAAGGACGGAGGTCACTGCACACAACGTTGTTGTCGCCATAGATGTCTCTCAAATTACGTGTCAGCTCACTGCCAATCTGGCCGCCGGCACCGACGATAAGTATCTTTTTCATCGTTATTTATATTTTAATAATTCTTTATATTATACAATATATCATACAATTGCACGGACTCATCCCTTGCAACTTCAAGCAACAAAGATACGAAATAAAATCAAACACCCATGAGTTTTTTACATTTATTTTGTGGAGTTTTTGTACAATATAACTGTGGCACTTACGTTATAAATAAAAAACTCTATTAAGAACAACAGAATCTATTATGAAAGCATACGTATTTCCCGGACAGGGAGCCCAATTCGTGGGCATGGGAAAAAATCTCTACGACGGCAACGAAGAGTGCCGCGCCATGTTTGAAAAAGCAAATGAAATCATTGGTTTCCGTATCACGGATTTAATGTTCGCCGGCACACCGGAGGACCTCAAGCAAACCAAGGTGACGCAGCCCGCCATCTTCCTCCACAGTGTCATCCTCGCCAAGTATATGGGCGCTGACTTCAAACCCGACATGGTGGGTGGCCACTCGCTGGGTGAGTTCTCGGCCCTCGTGGCCGCTGGCGCCATGAGCTTCGAGGATGGCCTCCGTCTGGTCATCGCCCGTGCCAACGCCATGCAGAAATGCTGCGAGAAGACCCCGTCGACCATGGCCGCCGTGCTGAAGCTCGACGACAAGACCGTCGAAGACATCTGCGCCAGCGTGAGCGGCGAAGTGGTGGTCCCCGCCAACTACAACTGCCCGGGTCAACTGGTCATCAGCGGCACCAACGAAGGTGTGGCACAGGCCTGCGAGAAAGTGAAAGAGGTGAAAGGTAAAGCCCTTCCGCTGGCCGTAGGCGGTGCTTTCCACAGCCCTCTGATGGAGCCCGCCCGTGTGGAGCTGGCCGAAGCCATCGAGCGCACCGAGTTCCGCCGTCCCGTCTGCCCTGTCTACCAGAATGTCGACGCACTGCCGCATAGCGACCCCGCCGAAATCAAGAAGAACCTCCTCATGCAGCTCACCTCGCCCGTCCGTTGGACCGCCACCGTGCAGAATATGCTCCGCGACGGTGCCGATGAGTTCATCGAGGTCGGTCCCGGCACCGCCCTGCAGGGCATGGTGAAGCGCGTCAACCCCGACGCCAACGCCCATTCCGCCGAATAAAAACAAATGACCTAATAAAAGATAAAGGCCAAGATTAACTCTTGGCCTTTATCTTTTCCATAAATTTCGCGGTGTCGATGATGAACCGCTCGTGCGTCCCTTCGCCGATGGGGCCACACTCGTCGAAGGCCTTCACCTTGAACACCAGCCGGCGGCGGTCCACCTCCACCAGCTCGCTCTCGCACCACACCCGCATGCCGATAGGAGTGGCTGAGGTATGTGCCACATTCACCAGCGTCCCCACGGTCCCCTGACCCTCGTCGAGGTAGGGCAGCACGCTCTCGTTGCAGGTCTGCTCAATAAGTGATATCATCATCGGGGTGGCGAAGACCTCCACCAGTCCGCTGCCCACTCGGGCAGCGCTCATCTCAGGTGTCACCGTCTGCTCCCGACGGCCTTTGATTCCTTTTTCTATCATATTGCTTAAATCATTTTGAGTTGCAAAAATACGAATAAAAGTTTAATATGCAATAAAATTATGTTGCACTTGTAATTCGTTACATGTTTCATTATATGTCAAATATCATGTTTGGCTCTATTGCCGATATCATTTCCTTTGGCACATCTGCCTCACGGGCAATTTCTGTCCAACGAGAGGCTGTTTCCTGCACTTCTTCAATTATTTCCGACGGATTCTTGATATTGTTGGCAGTCGCCAAAGCCAGAAGATCATCCCGAGTGATTTTGTCATACTTGCCGTTCACCGACATCTGGTGCATCGCCGTCCATCCGCCCTGCGGATTATATGCGTATCCCATGTCGTACGCCGGCGATAGCCGCCAGCGTCCATCTTCGCCCATCAGGAACGAAATGTTTTTCGTGTGGTCGTCTTGGTTCCGCACAATCACGTTGAACACTATCCGACGGAACATCTCCTGGGCATCCGAATAGGGCAGTCTTAAGGCCCTCATTACCCCAAATGCCTGCTCGTATGAATAGGCTCGTAACAAACGGAAGTCGTAGTGCGCCATGCCGCAGAGTGTCTGCATGTGTACTTTACGTCCCCCTTCACGGTCGAAACGTCGCGTCATGAAATGTGCCCGTCCGTTCTCTTCCAGCAACGAGCATTCCGTCATATCGATACCACATGCTGTTGCCAACTTATAGAACGAATATTCCAACCGTCCGTAATTCTCTGTCTCGCGAAAGTCGGCTTGTGCCGACACCCCGTCCAGCTTAATCAGATAATAGTCAAAACCAGCGGGAGCCTCCACCTGCCCGCTCCGCACCTCACCTGTTGCTTTATTGTAAGCAATGATAGCCTTCGCCCGTTGTCCTCCTGCCGAGGTACCCAACCGTAGTATTTCTGCTATGGCGGCTTTCTTGTCATCATTCAGGTTTACTCCAAATGTTGCTTTATTCGATAGCGCCTCACGAGCCACATCCACCAGTGAGTCAATCTCGAAGCGTTGGTCGGGATTATAACCTGCCTCTATGGCTGGTTCGAACTCCATCGCTCCCATACAGCGCCTGCCTAAGAAGCAGAGCGTCTCCACAGGATTGCCGCTTGTACGTCCCGTCAGCGCCAACCAACGGTCGAACAGAGCCCGGCCGTAGGTGTCCGGCAGCGAATCCGCCAACATGCCTGGCAGCCCCATATATGTCTCTCGATTCAGACCTGTAAACGAATAGATTCTACCCTCGCGCACCGGCATCATCAAAGGTGACGGTTCCCATCCGTGCCCAACAAAATCTCGGTCGTACTCAAACTGCACCGTTTGGTAACGGTCATCCCATCTGAACGTACCCATCCGTTGACCGAACAGATTCACTCTTGCCACATCTACCATGTCGTATTCTCCTTTCCTCCTTCATTTTTCCTGTTGGTGTCCTTCGACGTTGCGCGTTTGCGCTGGTGGGATGTGGACTTGTGCACCATTTCGTAATACTCGCTCGGGCTCATTTGCTCCTCATCCAGCAGCGGTTGCAGCACATCCAACTTGCCGAGTGTCCGCAACAGCCTCAAGAAAGAGTCGAACGAGCGAATCTCCCCGTTTTCTATCTTTTTTACTGTCGAAAGCGAGACCCTCGACTCCTCGGCAAGACGTTGTTGAGTGATGTTCTGCTTCAACCTTACCTCCTTTAGATGACTCCCTATTTTGTGTAGAATCATTTCATCCGCAAGTATATAAGCACTTTCCATAATAGTTTTATTTTAAACTTTTACGATGCAAATATACGAATAAAAGTTTAATTTACAACTATTATTTTTACATCACCACCACTTTCTTCGTTACTCTGTTGTCGATGTGGAGCAGATAAACTCCCAGCCCGACTATTTGTTCTCTGCGGGCTTCGGAGCCTTCTTGTTGTGAAGTATAAATTGAATCCAAGCCCGCAACGCGGGCGCCAGATCTTAGCCGGGGGCGCCAGCCCCCGGTACACAAACGCCCCCACTCCCCCCTTGAGCCCCACCCCCGTAAGGGGTGATGAGCACCGCTGAAATAAATCTTATCCAGCGAATAGCGGGGCGACACCCACCCACCAGTGGTTATCCCACAAAGACAATCTTGTGGCAGGAACTTATCCCTATTGTACCTATTCCTTGAATCTTATTGACTTAACAATGTCTCCCATAATCTCTACGTCGTCCTGGGATTTCTTTGAGTTTACCCGTTGGACGATCATCATATCGCATTTCTGCGGGATGATTAGGCCTATCCTGCTTTGGATAATGGTGTCCTCCCCTTCGGTGAAGACGGATGTGATGGAATGTGTTGGGTGGCCGTCTATCTTGTACGTGGAGTCCTCCAGCATTACGTCGTAGAAGGTGTTGGATTGTTCATAGTCATTGATTTCCTGGTAAACAAAGACCGTAACGAAATCCTTAACCGTGCCGGGAAACGTATTGGGTGACTCCCACTGGATGGTGGTCATATTATCATCGAGGCTGTCCTTCCCGATCATCAGCGTATGGAAGTCATCTTCCGCCGCAGGTTCCTCTTCCAGATAATACCCTTCGGGATAAGAAAGCGAGAAGTGCTCGCATTCGTAAGTTTTGCTTTGCAGTTGCTGTTGCTTTTCAGCGCTGTTTGGGCCGCAACCCATCAGCAGGATGGTGCAAGCAATTAGAAATACAATTCGTTTCATATATCTGTTTCATTTCGTTTTCCCTATTAATCCTGGCAATCCCAATCACCAGCCTAAGTCCCAGCATACTGATAACAGGATAAAGAAGAATGCACAGGGCTGCCATCACTATTCCTCCATTGTGAAGAGCCCTCAAATCGGAAGCCAAACAGACAACATACACCAATGCAAACACCGCTATTACAACATACCCGATGATGCAGCATCTCCAATACTTACGGCTGCCATAATCGTATCGAAGGAACAACCACCATCCAATAAGCGCAACAGCACAAACCAACGGATCATAGACAACCTCAACAACCTCATGCTTAAACATATCAATCCCCAACGACCTTGAAAGACTATCTATCGGCATAATAATAACGTAGATATACAAAATGTACATTAGCACCTGTAGCGGAATCCATCCTGCGATACCCACCCTCTTCTCCATAGTAATCTCGCCCCTCGAAACGGCAACAATAAGCTTCAGCACCAGATACGACATCATAGGATAAATACAAGTCACCACCAAACAGGCCACCACCGGAGGCTCTCCCATCACGTCCCATCTGGAGCCTTCGATGCAGAAGACCACCGCCGTCAGCACCAGATAAACGGCATACCATATTCCGAAATGTTTCAAAGTTTTTCGGCTCCCATATTGATGACGGTAGATGATTACCATTCCAATAATGGTGACTCCCAACGCCGCCATTGTCAAGGTGGCGAGTGCCCCCGTCGAATAAATCAGCGAACTTCTGAATCCCCAATAGTCCATATCCGGAGTCCTCAGCACCTTCACCAGTGCCGAATTAAGCAAGCTGGCTATTATAAACACCACAAACTGCAGCGGTATCCACGCCGCCAGCGCCACCTTTTGTTTCCGTTCAGCATCCATTACATCTCCCATATCGCTTTGTAGATAAGTGGTTCATAGACGGTATTTCGGGCAATCTCCTTGCCTTTCTTTGTCGCAAGCCTATTTGGGTCAGGGGCGATTCCCACTCGCCACAGATCCAGCCTGTCGGCATCGAAGCAGGCGTCGATGGTAGGATTGCCGGTCTTGAGTTCAACAGTATGAAGCCTGCAGGCCTCCTGCAGCAGCAAAAACTCCTCGTCGGTCAGAGTCTTCAGATTCACCTCTGGTGTGAGCAGTTTCTGTCCGTTCTCATACACCTTTTCACTGATCTCTTTCGTACTCATCCAGATTCATATAGTAATTGTCAATAATATCCAACCGAATTGCAGTATATTCTATCTCCGTCTGTGGATTTACAAAGAGTTTTAAGAGCATCAAATAGACCATTCGGTTTGTGTTGTCATTTCCCCATTTATAACAATAGATAACATCCTCATTATATTTTTTTGTTTCATCTGAAGGCTTACCGAAATCCTTGATAAGTTTTGCTTTTCGTTGATTAAAATTACGGATTTGGTTAGTGTATGACACCATTCTATCCCCTCGTTTCAAAAAATAGGTCATTAAAAAAACGTCCCGATAGATATAATCTCCGAGAATCTCCATATATTCATCGCTTACATGAGCCATCTGTTTGATATAATCCGATGCGGTATCAACCGTACTAAAATATTGTGTATAATACACTCCTACATTGTAGACTTTATGTGTTTTTGCTGTGCTATATACAAATATGTAAACGGTATCATTAAGATAAACTCCCCGAAAGCACTTTTCCTCGCTGTTATACGAACATCCTTTTTGAATCAATTTCTCCACAAATTCGTCTTGATGAATACCGAGTGGGATACCCCAGAAGTAAACCTTATTTTGCGATGTTGCAATAGAACATATGGACAGCATCAATAGAAACACAAACACTCTTGCCTTTTTCATAATCATATCTTTCTTGGGTATAACCCGTTAGAATAAAAACATTGAATTGACTAATGTGATGAGATTATGTAATGTCGGAGTAAATATTTTATGCGGGATATCTCCAATGGTTTTATTAGCATAATCAAGTTTTTGAGCCTGAATACCGCTACACACTAGAAACATTGTCAATATGCATATGATTATCTTTTTCATATAAATGAGTATTACTTTATTTCAAGTGAATCTATTTCGTTAATAGCTATCCTTTTATCATCAACGAGAATGTCAACCCACAAATGTTCTGCGACCCCTTCGTCCAAGTTTACGTTCGCAGCATATCGTATTTCTCGGATTATTCCATTGATAACACCCCCATCCACGCAGGTAACTTTGGCATATTTGCCTTTCCATGCTTTTACCTCGTCAGAATGAATACTCCAAAGTTTATTCTTACTATAAAAAACGCCTTCCATAAGATTCATATTATCAAAATGTTTTCCTTCTCTTGGGTACATAAGTTTTATTGCCTCTCTGATTATTATAGTATTGTCCACCTTGAGGGCCATTTTTTATTGTTTTTCCTCGTCCATAGTTATATGCCCCCAGAGAGTAATCCTTTGCCCTAGAACCACTCTTTTGTGTACGGGGATTACTATTCCCACGTGTGGAATAATTGTCATGATTTGTTTGGTTCCGCTGCGTACGGGTATGTCCTTGAACATATGTGCCATTTTTCTTCACATATCCCCTAACTTGCGTTGTCCGTGGATTGGTGTAGCCCTGTGAGAACGCGAAAGAGGCTATGCTCACCATTATTAATAGCACAATACTCTTTTTCATGTCTTTGAGAATTACTATTTACACGCTCTACGTTTAGATTCCTTTAATGATCTGCGGTATATGTTACATAAAGAATAAACTGTCTTCCTTTGCATTCTACCATCATATCAACTTTACATTCCCTATATTTGAACCTACATCTATTTGCCGTAATGACGGGATTAAGTCCAGCTGCCTGAACTAGATCCGATGCTGTATCAAATGCATCTTTTATCCAGCCCCCTTCTACATCATCATACATAACAAACCTTTCGACACATACACCTTTTACAAATATATAAGTATCAACAAATTGATATCCGTCCCCTGACTCTGATCCACCATATACCGCAGTATCACCATCTATCTTAAAACAAGCTATCGATAACTCGTTTTCTTGTCTTACTTGCCGTACATTTTTACCAATAGCCGCATCTCCGCCTGTAATCAAAGCCTTAGCCATATCAAATGTGACAGTCATATAATCCTGTCCATATGACCGACAAGGGAATAGGATAAATGCACATGCAATTATAGTATATATAATATTCTTTTTCATATGCTTTTACTACAATTTATCTGTTTTTTACACGATAATAATCTTTTAATGCCATTTCCGCAATACCAGTTCCCTCATCGTTACCATTATTGTAAGCTTTCCAATAAAAAGTTCGTGCATTTTCATAGTCTTCTTGAAATTCATAGCACCGACCTTTTAATTGATATAAAAGATACAGGTATCCATGCTCGATGTATTTAGATTCTTGAATTTGCTTAATACACAAATCCGCAAAAACAATTGCTCCATAATAATTGCCATCTTGATAATACGTCATAGCATGCTGGAGACGATTATCAAATCTCTGTTGTTCCCGTGCACTACGTTGTGATTGTTCTTCCATAATCATTCTTGGAACAGTAAGATATTCTTCTAAACTAATAGGAGTAAATGTTTGAGCCATTAATGGCATAAATGCCATTAATAGAAATACAATTGAGATGATTGACTTTTTCATTTTGATAATATATTTTCTTTATACAAATTAAAAATTCCGTCAACATAAGCTGCTTTTTCGTACTCGCAGAAATTACCAGATGTCTTTACATTTCTACATTCATGAAAAGCTCTTGCTCTGCAGGCACCTCCACAAACATATTTCAAGAAGCAAGTTTTACACCCTTCGATATTATCCACTGTCAAAGACCTACAAAAATCAACTATTGGCGATTCATTATATAGCTCGACAATAGATTTCTCAAAAATATTCCCCATAAGAAAATCTGGATAATGTAAAAGATGACAAGGATAAACGTCTCCTGTTGCAGACACACTCAATTCAGAATCACCTATTGAACATTTACAATTTCTGCATTGTTTTGCATGATCAAGCGATGACTCGCAATATGACAAAGGATTTACCCCGGCCGACCTTTTAAGCGCTCTGAAATACTCTTTACCTGTAATTGAAATATCTTCACCCTGTATTGCGTTGCCAGCCGGGAATAGTGGAGCAAAGTTCAAATAGCCCCCATACTTTTTTGCCATTTGTTCCACGTCATGAATATTGTGCTTATTTACGGTCATCGAGAGGCTATAATTAACCCCATTTCGAGATAAGAGGTCAATGGCATTTATCATGGGGTTGTAGGAATTCCGACCACGGAAAAACTCATGTAAATCCTGGGTGCTTCCATCTACACTTATTCTTACTTCATTGAAGAACTCTTTTATTTGATTGATATTTGACTCGCTGATTAGGGTTCCATTGGTTAGCATATCAACATAAAAACCATTCTTCCTTGCATATTTCGCAATCTCAAAACAGTTTTTATTCAATAAGGGCTCTCCCCCTGTAAGAGTTATCCTGACATCTGTACTAACTGAACGAATATCGTCAAGTAATGTCTTATAGTCAGATATCGCCATTCTCTTTTGCCCATGTTCAATCCTATCAGTAGCATAACAATACCTACAATTTAGATTGCATTGCGATGATATTGATAATTGAACTGCACTTAAACGATAGTTGGTGGACTTGATGGGTATTTCTGATTCCTTGGGTCGATCAAAAATGCCAGAGAGCTTTGACTTTTCAATAAATTCCACTAATTTATCCCTAAACATCTCTCCATGCAATTCACACAATACGTTTATCACCTCTTCTTCGGTTACTTTACCATTGAATAGTGATAAAATCTGCTCTCCGATGTCATTAGTAACAAGCCACGAAGGAATGTCCGGATTGAAAAGTAAAACCTTTCCATCCTGTCTTTCAATATGAATGTTATTTGGTAGTGACAAATACCTCATAAAACACTAGCTCCCTGAGCATGTATAGCTTGTACTACATTGGCCACCTCCACCGGAACAAGTGTAACTCGTTCCGCATTGCCCTTTACCGCCACTTCCTTGTCCTGAGCAATCATAACTTGTTCCGCATTTTCCACCTCCTCCTGAACAAGTGTAACTTGTTCCGCATTGTCCATTACCACCACTTCCTTGTCCTGAACAATCATAACTCGTCCCGCATTTTCCGCCTCCACCCGTACACGTATAGCTTGTTCCGCATTGTCCATTACCGCCACTTCCTTGTCCTGAGCAATCATAACTTGTTCCGCATTTTCCGCCTCCACCAGTGCACGTGTAGCTTGTTCCGCATTGTCCATTACCGCCACTTCCTTGTCCTGAACAGCCATAACTCGTTCCGCATTTTCCACCTCCACCTGAGCATGTGTAACTTGTTCCGCATTGTCCATTACCGCCACTTCCTTGTCCTGAACAATCATAACTTGTTCCGCATTTTCCGCCTCCACCTGAACAACCATAACTCGTACCACAATTTCCTGTACTACCAGAACACCCTAATAAAGTGCTACAAGTTGTACTTGCCTGTGCTTGATTTATCAAAAAACCAACTTTATCTCCAAAGAAAAGTCCAACACCTCCAATGAGAGCAATAGAGGCTGCTTTTTTCAGAAAATCACGACGTGATTCTTCTTTTTCAAGATCTTCTACTTTCATATCTGTATTTGTTGAAATTCTAAGTTTTCTTTATGTAATAGTGCAAAAGAATAGCGTGGAACGTTTCTCTGTTCGGTATCCAGGGTTTCCACGCCCTCTAATGCAAACTAAGTCATCCCACGCCGATGAACGGCGTTTCGTTGACCTATTCTTGCATTAGCGTGTCCCCGATACCGAGGACGTTGTGGAAATTTAGATACCAAGAATAGCACGAATCGCTATTAAGTTATGTCTTTACTCTATCGTCTTCTACATACTTTCAATCCTTTATAATTACAATCGCAAAATTATGCAATAAATCCGAGAATTGCAAATTTTTAACATTACAATTTTTCAAAAGTTTAAAAATCAAAAAGATGGAAATCGGATGATAATGTATAATGAATAATATATTGTGTAAAACGGGTGGCACGTTTCACCGTTTTGGCAAAAAAGAAATCACCTCCGCCAGCAGGCCGGGCGGAGGTGAGGGGATATTTCCAGTTGCAAAAATACGGGGGAAATGGATTGTCTACATATTCTCCAGCAACTCTTTCGTCTTCTTTTCCATCTTGGAGAAGGCAAACCACTTCTTGCCGAGGTCTTTCAAGGAGGCACCGATATGATAGACGGTATTGTCGATGCAGAGGAAACGGTCGTGGACCTTGTCGAACCGTTTCACCTCGATGGGTTGGTACTGGGCGTTATGCTTCTCAAGGTCGAGCGAGAGCTGCTGCTTGACCTTCTGGGTGTAGATGGTGGCCGAGACTTTCTCCCCTCGCTTGTCGAGCATCGCCAGCACGGTGTCGTCCACATAATTGTCAAACAGCACGATACTCTTCTTGGCCGAGCGGATGAGGTCAGAAACGAAGGTGTAGGCGTCGAAGATTTGCCCGTCGAAGAAAATGCCCTGCTGCGGCTGCTGACCTGCATCAAGGCGACGAAAGACCTCATTGATGCGCTGGTCGGCAACGATCTGGTGTTGTTCGATGTTTTCAAGACGTTGGAAGATGGCCGCATTGGAAACGAGGAAATGACGCATGGCGACAAATGCATCCATGATTTGGATGCTGACATCAACGGCAGTATCGCTGTGAAGAACAGAAGAAAGCATAGATACCCTCTGCTCGGTGAAGGCGTATGGGAGCGTCGGTGAGTACTTGATACTCAGTAGGTGGTCGCAAATTGCGACCACCTCGTCGAACTCACCGTTTCTGATAGCTGTTCACAGCAGCGGAAATCGTCTTCTTTATCTCATCCCAACCAGTGGAAATGAACATCTTGGGCATCGCCTCTTTTTCGGCATCGTCAAAGTAGTTGAGGCTGAGGAGAGCTCGGAACGAAAAAATCAAGGTCGACCGACTGACGGTGGCCATATTGCAAAGCCAACGATGTGCCTCCCACAAGGCGCATCCCTTGCATTTCGGGCTGTGCGGCGAGACGCTTCAGGAGTTCCAAAGTGTCGGGAAGGA
>Ga0265300_10004047_pt1 | contig 11794 bp, 8 predicted proteins | sample AusTroGonzalo_MG_FD_193482 | JGI IMG/M metagenome (GOLD analysis project Ga0265300, IMG submission 193482) | Bovine rumen microbial communities from tropical cattle in Woodstock, Queensland, Australia - Gonzalo_03 | ecosystem: Host-associated > Mammals > Digestive system > Stomach > Rumen ... | reverse complement strand
GGGGGGCGGCAAGGGTTCTCCCTCATGGGGATTTTGAGTATTGGGCGCGGAAGGACTTTCGGTATTATTCAGAGTTTCCGCAGCTGTCCGCTTTTCCTGTTTACTGGCGGTGTCTCCCGTTTCGTCCTGTTGCGTGGTCTGCTGTTGTTCCCCGTCCTGTGCGGGGTCGGCTGTCTCCGTGTCGGGGGTAGTGGTGGCGGCGGTCTGTGCCTTTGCCGTGAGTTTTCCCGCGATCCAGTCTTGTAACTCTGATTTCTTGAAGCGGACTTTGAACCCCTTGACGGCGTGTAACAGCCCCTTTGCCCTTGCCTTGTCTAAGGAACTACGGGAACAGGAACAAAAAGCCTGTGCCTCTTGAACAGTCAGATACTCTTTCCCTTCGTACATTTGCTATCCTTTCGGGTTCGTGTTGCGGGTGGTCGCGTGTTCTATAAAAAGGAAAGGTGTGTACTGTGGCTGTCGCATTTCTTACTTTTTCTTGCGATATACGCATATTTTTTTATACTCCTTTCTGCGGTTTTTTGTGTTGACTATAAGCGGGTTCGGACTATTTTCTACTTTTTTTCGTCCCTGCTGTCTCGATGCGCGGCAAGGGAGACGGCGGGAAAGCCCCGTCCCCTGCGTTTTGGGACGTGTCGGCGGCGTGGGGGTACAGTTTGCCCCTGTCGCGTTTAAGTCGCGTCCTGTGGGGTGTCCTGTGCGGTTTGGCGCGGTTCGGCAGGGCAGGGGTTCAGATGTGCCAGTAAAAGAAAAAGCCGCTGTCCCCCGTGGCGGGGTGTCCGCTCTGCGGACATGGGCGGCAGGGTTTCTATTCCCTACTGGCGATATATTCCCCGTGGGGGTTGGGGGTAACGTTCCGTTATACCCCCTTGCCGCATACTGTGTATATTGTGCCGTTTATGCACCTTGTGTAGAAAACAGGGTATTTCCGTCCGTGAAAAAAAATACCCCCCATATAGTATATTACCCGTTTTCGTGAAAAAACGTCCGCTTTTTCGTGGGTTTTGGCGATTTTTCTTGAAAAAAAGTTCTGAAACGGGGGTTTTGCCGTGTTTTCTGCCCTTTTTGCATTGCATTTCCCAGACGGCAGGGGGAAGAAAAAAACCGCCTGTGCATCTCTGCACCTGCGGTTCGGTTCGGTGTCGGGTGTGCCGTCTGCCGTTACAGGGTCTTGCCTTTCTTAAATTTCCTCGGCGGCTCCTGTTCCTGTTCCAGTTTCCTTATCGGGTCTAAATCCTTATCGCTGTATGCGTGTCCTGTCAGCCGTCCCCTGTGCGCGTGGTATTCCCGTTGGTCTTTGTAATTCTTCTCTAAGAATTCGTCTACCTCTTGGCTCTGTACATACCTGTTGTGGCGCGGGTCATAGTCAAATTGTACTGCCCCCGATGATCTGCCCCCGCGTTGCTTTAAGATCGTGATCTCTACTGCCCGTATGGGTTTCTGCTTTTCCTCTGCCAGTATCCCTAACAGCACGGAGTTTGCCCCGCTCCCCGTGTTTTTCTGAAACGCTTCATCATGTACACAAGAGAACTGCAAGCCCAACAGGTAATCTGATCCATATTCAATGTTGCCCGATTCCTTGAAAGCCGCAAAGTTCAAGGGGGCAGTATAATTGTCTCGGTTCAGACTTGAGACAACGATAATCGGCAGGGAAAATTCCGTGGATATACCCTTTAGGGCGCGGATTGCATCGTCTACGCTGTTCCGTATTTCCTGTTTGTCCTTTTCGGGGGTGAGGATTTGAAGGTAATCTACAAGGATTACGGGACGTTCGCCAGTAAGGTAACAGTATCTCGCGATCCTGTTCCGTATGCGGCTCGGCTTCATGTTCTCGCCGTTGTTCTCATAGATCGTGATCCTGTCCGCATACTTGGCGTAGGCGGCATAAGCCCTGTCAAGGTTATTCAGCCGCTTTTCTGACAGGTCGGCAAAGGAATATCCCGCCTGTACTTCCCTCTGCGTGAAATAGCCGTAGCCGTCTGGGGATTGCTCTACTGTTTCCCTGCTTATGCTACGGGCTACGAGGTCAGCGCGGGACATTTCGGCGGCAAAGACAAGGCAACTTCCCCCCGCCCTTGCCACTTGGTCTATGATCTGCATACAGAAAGCCGTCTTTCCCGATGAGGATACACCCCCGATAAAGTATAGCCCTGCAAGCAAGCCCCCGTCTAAAAGATCGTCAAGGTATGAAAATCCAGTCGGGACGGGTTCGCGGGTTTCGGCAAACTTGCGCTTTAGGGTTTCGAGGTATGCCCCGTTCGTCTCCCTGTCCAGTTCTGCCCGTTCTGCCTTGCGTACTCTTTCATAAAAGCCCTGTCTGTCCTTTGTCAAGGCTTCGTTTGCGTCTTTGTACTCCCCTGCGGGGTTCGCCATGCTGTAAGGGATTCTAAGGGCTTGCAAGCCGTCTGCCAGTTTGTCGGCGGCACGTCTCCCCGCCTCGTCATTGTCAAGGGCTATAATAAGGGGTTCGTGTGTTCTGCGTTGTCCCGCCTTGCTTAGCATATCTAACAGCCTGTCGATGTTGCTTGTACTGCCTAACCCTACAGCCTGTGCGCCTACTTCGTAAAAGCTGATCGCGTCTATTTCCCCTTCTACGATGAACAGGGGGCGGGTTGCTTTCTGTATCGCTCCCGCATTGAAGATTTGAACACTCCCGACTTTCTGTTTCTTGTATTTCTCCCCGTCTGCGGGTATCTGATCGGCAGGGCGGATGTCCCTTGCAAGGTATGATGTTTTGCCAGTAGGGATAATAAGGCGGGGTGTCGGCGGCGGGGTCTTGCCCTCGATGATCGTTTTCGGGTGTCTCCATTCGGGGATAAAGCCGATGCCGAACCAGTCGGCAAGCCGCAGGGAAATCCCCCGTTCTTTCAGATAGGCGATACATTCGGGGGTGGCGGCGTTTCTCTGTGCCGTCTGTATGTCCTGCGCGGCTCTTGCATCTATGCGCCGTTGCTTTTCTTCGTCCGTCAAGGTCGCGGGGTCTGCTTTCTTGGCTTCGTCAAGGTGTAGCCCGTACAGGGCGGCAACTTCGGCAAGGGCGGTATTGAAATCCTGTACCCCCTTGATCTGCTGATACAGCTGTATCCCGTCCCCCTTGCTGTCGCATTTGAAACAGTGAAAATAGCCGTCTGCGTTCAGTCTGATGCCGTCCCCCGTTGCGCCGCTCCCGTTTTGGCAGTAGGGGCAGACGTAGCTTTTGCCGTCTTTCGCCTGTGCCATTAAAGAATAGATCGGGTTCGGGTCTGCGTGGATTCGGTCTTTGATTTCGTCTCTTGTCATGGTCTTTTGCCCCCTCTGATTTTGGTTGATCGGGTTCTTCTTTTTACTGGCGGTTGCCTGTCGGTTTTTAATATACAGCAGGTGGCGGCGTTGTCAAACAGCCGCCGCCCTGCGCTGAATATCTTGAATATCTTGATATTCTTACAGCGTTTTTTTTGCGGAAGATAACAAGTAAATAATATTTCGCGTTTCTCGTTCGTTTATAATGTGTTATAGGACTTTAGCGGCATTAGAAAACATAGAGAATTTGGGGTTTAGTGTCTATACAGATATTGGGGGGTATCTATACAGACGTTGGGGGGGGTCTATACAGATATTGGGGGGGTTCTATACAGACGTTGGGGAGGGGGGGGTGTCCCCCTGCCCCCCTGTGAAAGCCCCCTGTCTGATACCCTCTGTCCCGTCCTTCATCGGTGTTACTTCCCCTTGTCGGGCGGGTCGGGCAGTTCGATGTCTACACCTTCTATTTTACTGGCAAGTTTCACAATGGAATACCCCTTTATGTGTCCTTGCTCTTTGAAATAGTCGAGGATAGTACAGATAGACGAGATTCTTCGCGATCTGATGTTGTAACCGTTTGCCGTCTTTTCCAGTGGTGCGTAGTCCCCGATGGTTTCAAACAGGGAATCAAACAGGATCCTTTTGTTCCCCGTTCCCTTGATACGTTCTATCTGTGTGAGCAGATAGTACTTTGCGGCGGTGATCTCGTCCGTTGATTTTACCACCGTTGACGTATTGAGCAGGGCGGTCGGCACGGTCGCGATCTGCTTTACCTGTTTGGAGTAGGCGTATATCATGGGGGCAGATTCGATTTTCCACCCCGATTTTATAGTCCCGTCTGCGAATTGAAGATAAACATTCTTTGCGCTTATGATATGCCCCTGTATTAACCCCTTGTCAAGTTTGTTTTTGGAGATTGCCCGTAGTTGCTCGGTATAGTCTATCTGCATCCATGTGCTTGCAAGCCGTCTGATGCTGTTGTCTATCTTGCGTTCAGCGGCAGGGTTTACAGCGCGGGTGTCTGAAAGCCCGTTCATTTGCCTGTATACCATTGCGGGGGTGATCTGCGAAAAGCCTTGATCGAAAAGGTTTCCTATGGCATCTTCTACAATGCGATCTCGAAAGGAAATTGGTCTTGCAAGGGTGATTTCTTCGGGCAGATTGCCTTGATCTATGGTAACAGTGATTTCCATTCTTTTCTTGGCTCCGCTTCGTGAAACGAGGATCGGCGTTGTTTCCCTGTTGAGGATTCGCGTTATCACCTGTGCGGCTTTGGACGTTGCAATATACGCCTTGTCTCTATGTATGCCCGTCTCGTTGTAGTCTACGGCGAATGTTGGCGGCGGGTCGGGTTTCAGATCGGGGAATAGTTCGGGCTGTTCTTCCTGTGCGGTCTGCCCCTGTCCCTGTCCCTGTCCCTGTGCTTGCCCTTGCCCCTGCGGTTCTTTCCCCTCTTGGCTTTGTTCGGGCTTCTGCTCGGCGGGTTCGCGTCCGTTTATGGTGTAGGACGTGATGTTGTTTAAGATTCCGTCCTTCGGTGCAATCTCTGAAATAAGGTAGTCAAGGTCATACCCCTCTATTGAAAACGTGTCGCGGATAAGTTTCTTGTCCCGCTGTCTTTCCGTGATCTTGGCAAAGGACGCTATTACCCTTACAAAATCCTTGTCTGCGGCTGAAAGACAATCAAGTTCTTCATTGCGTATCGCGTTCCCCAGTTCCTTTTTCTTGGATTCGGGCAGGGCTTCCATTGCCTTGCTTATGTCCTCGAAATCTTCGGGGGTTATCGTGATCATAATCGGCGGCAGGGGCTTTTCTGTTGGTTCAGTCATGGCTACTTTCCCCCTCTCGCGGTTACTTGCCGCCCTGTCTCTTGTCCCATTCGGCAGAAACTAACAGCTCGAAAAGGTAGGCTACGGAAATGCCCTGTTCCCTTGACATTTTCGCGGCTTTCATGGCGATAGACGGCTTGCAGACAATCTGTATTCTGCGGGTGCGGGGTTCCCCGTCTGGCTTGGCTTTCCATGAGATCGAGAAATCATCTGCGGCGGGGGCTTGCGTCTGTGCGGGTGCTTTCTTTTTACTGGCGGCGGGTTTTGCTGTCGGGGTTGCCTGTGCCGGTTGTGTCGGGGTGTTAAAGAGTTCAGCGGCGGCGGTGTTCTCTGCGTTAAAGGTCTTTTTCGGCATTGTATGTGTCTCCGTGTGTAGGGGGTTAGAGTTCAGATATAAGGGCGGTGTAGTCCTGTGCGGCTGTCGATTTGGGGGCATAGCTGAAAATGTCCGTCTGTGTCGCTATGGCTTCGGCAATGGCGATACATTCGCGGATACGGGTCTTGAAAACCTTTGTACCATGTGCGGCGGCGGTCTTTTCCAGTAGTGCGGCGGTGTCCCTTGAAAGCACCTTGCGGGGGCTGTACTTCGTTAAAAGGATCCCCGATATTTTCAAGGCGGGGTTAATCCCCCTCGCCTGTTCTATGGTTTGGCATATCTGATTTACCCCCTGTAGGCTGAAAAAGTCGGCAAGGGTGGGGATGATCACTTCGTCTGATGCCGTCAAGGTACAGGCTAAAATCTGTCCTAACTGCGGCGGGGTGTCGATGATGATAAAGTCATAGTCCGTCTTGACGGGTTCAATGGCTTTCTTTAGGGCATACTGCCACCCGTCCCCTGCAAGCGTCCGTATTGCCAGTTTATCACTTGCGGGGATTAGATCGCAAGGGGCGGGGTATGCTGCGGGATTCTTTAAGATCGCGTCCTGTGCGCTTGCCGTCCCTTCCAGTATCTCGGCGGCTGTCGCGCCCGTGTGGTTCAGTGCTTTCATGGTAAAGGTTAGATTCCTCTGCCCGTCAAGGTCTACGAATAGTACAGCCTTGCCCGTCCTTGCAAGCCCTACACCTACAGCGTGTGCGGACGTGGTTTTCCCTGTGCCGCCCTTCTGCTGTGCTACGGCGATTACCTTTGTTTTCCGTTTCTTCATCGTTGCCCCTTGTGTGTGTGGTATGTGTGGTATGTGTGATATGTTCAACAGGAATATACTGTGTAAAGTGTGCTGTTTCAGAATATCGCGGCGGCTACTGCGTCCCCGCAAGCCGTCTTTGCCGTCATTTTCTCGATGTTGTGCGCGTAGATCATGGTTGTGCTTATGTCGGCGTGTCGGGCGAAGGTCTGTGTTTCCTGTGCCGTTCTCCCTGCCAGTAAAGAAAGCGTGATAGCGGTATGCCGTAGGCTGTGCGCGGTCAGACGGGCAGACTTTAGCCCTGCCTCGGCAAAATGCCCTTTTACAAGGCGTGATATACTGCGGGTTGTAAGCCGTTCCCCCTTGCCGTGGTTGCTTGCAGACGTGAACAGCGGGGCTTTCTGTTCTACTGGCTCGGTTTCTGCCCTTGCGTTCAGATAGTCGCGGATCGCCCTTTCCACTTCTGCGGGTATCGTGATGCAGTCGGCTTTCTCGTCCCTGCCCTTGCCTTGAATGTATAATGCCATGTGTTCCCCTGCGGGTCTTATGTCCTCTACGTTGGCGCGGGAGACTTCAATATCCCGCAAGCCCCCTGCGGTCATAAGGGCTATTATGGCATAGTCCCGCTTGCCCGTGATCGTGGAGCGGTCTATCTTCTGGAATACTTCCTTTACCTGTGCGGCGGTCAGATAGTCGCGTTTGTGATCGCGTTCGATTCGTGCGCCCTTGACGTGATCGGCAATGTTGGGGTAAATCCCCCTTTGCGCCGTCCACCGGAAGAAAAGGCGGCAAGCCGTCATATACAGCGATACAGTCGAGGGGCTGTACATGGTTTCAAGTTCCCCCTTGAAGCGGATAATGTTGTCCGTGTCGGGGTGGGTGATGCCGTTCCCCTGCATGAAGCGGAACAGGGCTTGCAGGGCTACAGTGTATGCCTTGACGGTCTGCGGCTTTGCATCACAAAAGGCAATAAACTTCCTGTACAGTTCCTCTTGAAGCGTCTGCCCCTGGGCGGGTGCTGTCTGTTCGATTACCTGTAGTGCGGTTTCCATGTTCGCCACCTCATATTGTGCATACTGCGGGGTATGCTGATTTTGTGCGTTGTGTGTAATATAATCCATAAAACGGGAAAAGCAAGTAACAAAGTGCAGAAAAAGGGAAAAAAGTAAAAAGAAAAAAGGCAAGCCGCCCTTGTGAGGGGCGGCAAGCCGTCTGTGATCTCCTGTTATTTCCCCCTGCGCTGTGTCCGTTTCGCCTCGTTGCGTTCCTTGCGTTCCCTCTGCTCTGCCTCGATTCGGGCGTGGATTCTGTCTAACTGCGCCTTGTGTCCGTTGTAGATGCTGTAGCTGAAAGACTTCGGGTATCTGCGGTATTTCACAATGTAGCCGCTAAGCCCTAACAAGGATTCTACTGTGGTGTATTCGGGTTCTTTCACGCAACAGGACATATAAAGCGTGCGCAGAAAGTAAGCAGTGTCGGCGGCATCTTTGCGTTTCCGTTCATCGAACGAAAGAAAAGCGTACAGCTTCTTTCCCTTCTGCGCTCCCCGCATGATCGTAACCTCGATCAATGCCCCGTAGTTGAGGGGTTTGGCTTCATCTTTGGGGTTCTCGATCGTGTACTGTACTGCGGCGGTGATCTTCGTCCAGTATTCACCCGCGGGGATAGCTTCGGGGTTGCTTTCCTTGCTGGCGGTGTACAGGGCTTCGGCGGCTTGGGTGTTCCACTTCATGTGTGTTACCTCTTTCCTTGAACGAAAGAGCCGCTCTGCGGTCGGTGATCGCACACCTTGCAGGTCGGCACCACCCGTTACCTGTTTCACGCATAGCGGCAAATGTTCAAAGGGACAAAAAATGTTTCGTTTTACGCCGTGGGGGTTGGTAGCCCCTCGAAACTGGTGGCGGCTGTGTATGCGATTACACAACATACACAATATACACCCTCGGTTTGTATTTATCAAGCCCCTTTTCAAAAAAAATCGTACTTTTTTTTAGCCCCTGTTCAATTTGAGGGTAAAATATTCCCTTTCTGTCCCCTGCCCCTGTCCGTCCTCGGCATGATCGCGGCGGCGGGATCGCGGTTTCTGTTTCTTACTGGCGGTACAGTTCCCGCCCTGTTCGTTCCCCCTCGATTTGAGGTTGATGCAAACGGTCTGTCTGATTCGTCCTGTTTACCCTCGGTTTGAGGGTAGGGCAGACGGTTTGTCTGTGAGGGTGAAAGGGGTATCACTACTAATGATACCTCCTCGGCATTGGAAAGGGTGTGTCGCGGATTGCTACACCCTCGGCAGGGGGAAAGGGTGCGCTGTTACAGCAAGTCGCGGCTGTAGGACTGCAGGGAAAGGGTACGCGTTATGTGCATACCCTTGCGGCTGTCTGATCGGCGGGGGATATGGCAGAAACGCATACCCCCTGCGGCTATCTGATGCCCTGCCCCTGTCCTGTCTGCTGTCTCGTCTGCTGTCCCCTCTGCCCCCTTGAATGTTTACGGGTGTATAACGTATGGTATCAAGGTAAAAGATTCAATGTCCGATAATGTATATTTTCGGACATTGGCGGCGGGTGGCGGGGTGGCGGTATCGTCTGCCCTGCCCCTTGTCTGATCGTCCCCCCTTTGCCCTGTTCCCCTGCCCTGTCTCCGTCTGCCCCTGTTCCAGATTGCGGGTGATCTCTTGGCGGTGGCGGCTGTCCCCGTCTGTTCCCCTGCCCTGCGGCTTTCCTTTCTTCATGGCGGGATAGATCGCGGGTGATCGCGGCGGCTATCTGATAGCCCCCTGCCAGTGTTGCCCCCTGCCTCTGCCCCTGTCCCCTGTCGGTGTCCTGTGATCGCCTGCGGGTGTCGGCTGTCGGTGATCCTGTCGGCGGCTTGCCCTGCGCCCTGTCGGTGATCCTGTCCCCTGCCCCTGCTGTCCTGTCTGCTGTTGCGGTGATGCCCTGCCCGTCTGCTGTCCGTCTCCCCCTGCGTCCCCTGTCCTGTCGCGTCCCTGCCCTGTCCCCCTGCATCTGCCCTTGAACCCCTGCGCCCTGCCCTGTCCTACAGCATGACGGCAGATAGCAAGCAAGGTAGAAGGTGAGGTAGATGTTTGCGGCGGTGAGGTAGAAGAAAAGAAAGTAGGTAGGCAAAGAAAACGAGGTAGAAAGGTATGTTTATGAGGGTGCGGGGGTAGGGGGTACGGGGGACGGAGACCCAACGGGGGCGGGTCTGCGCCCCTATAAGCCCCACTCCCCCCGATTTAAAATTTTTGAAATCGTAACACACTTTAGCCCCCTAAAATATAACGTCGGCAAGGTCGGCGGGTGAGGGGGTGAGGGTGCGAGGCGAGACGGCGGGGGCGATCTCTGCCAGTAAGAGAAAGGCGGCTTTTCCTCTTTTAGTGGCAGGGTGATGATTCAGCCGGCAGACGGCGGGGAAACACAAAGAATTTCACTTGGGGCATGTGTACACTTATTGGGGGGTGTCTATACACTTATTTGTACTTTTGAGCGGGGCGAAAATCGGATAAAATCGAATAGCGAAACGGCGGTATATATGTTTATGACGTTGCTTTTCTTTCTTTCTTTTACTGGCGGCAAAAAGACCCGCCCCTGTTGTTGAGACAAGGGCGGGAAGAAAGGAAGGGCGGCATTTGTGGGGTGTGGGGCAAAGGCTACGGGTTGCCGCAAGCCCGTAGCCCGATGGTTTACGGGGTATCGCCAGTAGGAAGGAAAATCCCTATCCCTGCCAGTTCGCTTTCAGTGATAAGCCCGTTTTTGACGTAATAGGACAGATTCACTTTTATCTGTTTCTCGGTTTCCTTTTCGTAGTCCCCGATGAAACATTCAAGCAAAGACAGCAATGCCATGTCGCAGGGGAATCCTTCGACTACTTCAACAGGAACATGACAAGGGGCATAATCCTTACAGCCGCGAAAGGTAATGAGTTTCTGTTTCAGCAGTTGCAAGAGATTGATTGTCGGGGTGATCTTGTCGATGATCTTTTTGATCATTTGCTTTTCGGCGTTGCAGAGCAGGGCGGGTGCGGCTTCGGGTGTCGCGGTGGTTGCCGTGTCGGTCGCGTCCTCGATGCGGCTTCTTTTCTTTACTGGCGGTTTGTCCTCGATGCTGTCGGCGGGTGCTGTAGGGTTCGCGGTCGGGGTGGTATCCTTGCCATTATCCCCGTCTGCGGGTGCGCCCTCGTCCTCGTTCTCCTTGATGCTGTCGAGATACTTTGTATAGTAGTCCCGCTTGGTGTTGCGCTTCGGCGCGGTCGCGGGTTTACTGGTGTTTTTTCTTCTTTTTTCTTCGCTTTTCATGGTGTTCCTTCCTTCGATGCGGAGTTATGGTATAGGGGTATCGTCTTGATACCCCCTGTGTGTTCTGTGTGGCGGGGTTACTGGTGAGCCGCATAAAACATTCTTAGTTCGTCTGCAATGCGTTCCCTGTCCTGTTCGCTGTCCCCGTCCTCGGTGTCGGGTTCGTTCCAGGCTTCGGCTTCGTCCGTCCCCTCGTCTGCGTCCGTGGTGTCGGGTGCGGCTCCCGTCTCGATCTCGGCGGGTTGCTGTGCGTCCGTGTCGGCGTGTGCGCTTGCGCTTGCGGTCGCTGTGGGGGTTGTGTCCGTGGTCGGGTTCGTGTTCCCGTTCCCGTCCGTGGTTGCGGTCGCTGTCGCGTTCGCTGTCCCTGCGGGTTTCCTCTTTACTGGCTTGCGGTCGGTGTCCCTGCCACTCATAAAGTCGGCAAGCTCCGTAGCGGTAACGCGAATGACGGAACCGGCGATCCGTACAGTTTTCAGCCGCCCTTCGTCTTTCCAGATGTACACCGTCTTTTTGGCTACGCCGATCATCTTGGCAACTTCCTTGATGGTGTACAGCTTCTCTTTCAGAATGGCGGCGGTATCTTCGGGATCAAACTTTTTGCTGTCCGTCTCGATGCCGTTTCCGTTGGCGGTTTCGTTCTCGTTCATGTCCTATACATTCCTTTCTTTTGAACGTTCGTATAGATTATTGGTTTACAATGCCTTTTCGTGCCGTATGGCTAACAAATGTAGCGTATAGGGTGTATGACATTTCGGGATTTTCGGCGGGGTTTGTCTTGCGCTTCACCTCAACAGTGCGCGATTTGTCAACATCTTGCCGTCTGAAATGCCAATGCGCGGGCGTGCGCGCGCCCTCGTTTAACCTCAAGTCGCACAATGCAAGCGGGGCAGGGTGATTTTGAGGGGGAAGGCAGAGACATACACACCATAAGCATAAAATGTGTATGTAACACACCTTTTTTCTATTGCAGGGGTAGGGGGTGCAACCCTTTCCCCGTATGGTATGGGAACCCGTAAAAGCGGGGGCATTGATACGATTATGATTTTTCATATCGTAGTACACCCTGCCGTTATCCATGCCGTCTGCCCCAACGTCTTTCCCCGTCTGATGTAATCCAACACCCCGCAGGGGTAGGGTCGGGGGTGGGGGGCGGCAAGGGTTCTCCCTCATGGGGATTTTGAGTATTGGGCGCGGAAGGACTTTCGGTATTATTCAGAGTTTCCGCAGCTGTCCGCTTTTCCTGTTTACTGGCGGTGTCTCCCGTTTCGTCC
>Ga0265300_10004045_pt1 | contig 11797 bp, 11 predicted proteins | sample AusTroGonzalo_MG_FD_193482 | JGI IMG/M metagenome (GOLD analysis project Ga0265300, IMG submission 193482) | Bovine rumen microbial communities from tropical cattle in Woodstock, Queensland, Australia - Gonzalo_03 | ecosystem: Host-associated > Mammals > Digestive system > Stomach > Rumen ... | reverse complement strand
GGTGGCTAAAGAGGCACGCGAGCAAAAGTCGGTTGCGTTCACCGCCGCTAAGCGCACTAATCGGGCCGCGGGCGCGATCTGCCGAGAACAAGAAGTCTTGCAAATAACTTAACACATGGCGCTTGACGCCGTTCAGCGTGATATAGGCCTGGCCATCACCGATATTCTCGATGAGCGACTTGTCTTCGCGCAAGCGGGTGCGCATCTGGTCAAAATAGGCAATATGGAGGTTGCTGCCCAAGCGGACTTCACCCGATTCCGGCTGGAGTTCACCAAGAATCAAGCGCAAAAGCGTCGTCTTGCCGGAGCCATTCGGCCCCACAATGCCAATACGGTCGCCACGGCTGATTTCAGTCGAGAGGTCGCTAATAAGCGGGCTCCCGTCATAGGAATAGCTCACGTTCTTGAGGCGCGCAACGAGGCGCCCGGAACGGTCGGCTTCCGTAATCTGCATGTTCACATTGCCTGTACGGGAGCGGCGGGCCGCGCGTTCTTCGCGCATCTTGATGAGAGCGCGGACTCGCCCCTCGTTGCGCGTACGGCGGGCCTGGATGCCCTTGCGGATCCAGACTTCTTCTTCGGCCAACTTTTTATCGAAAAGCGCATTCGCCTTTTCTTCTTCGGCAAGCGCCTGGTCCCTGAACTGCACAAACTTGTCGTACGGAAAATCCCAGCTGCGCACACGACCACGGTCCAGCTCAAAAATGCGGGTTGCCGTACGGCGGACAAATGCACGGTCATGGCTTACAAACATCACCGCGCAATTCAGGCGCGTCACAATCCCCTCCAGCCACTGGATCGCCGGAATGTCCAAATGGTTCGTCGGTTCGTCGAGCAAAAGCAAGTCCGGGTCTTCGGCCACGGCACGCGCGAAAAGCACACGGCGCTTCTGGCCACCGCTCAAGCTGTCGTAAGGCGCATCCGCATCGATGCCTGTCTTGCCGAGAATCGCCTCGGCTGTCGCATTATGCGCCCCATCGTCCAGAATCTTTTTGGAAATCACAGAACCACCGCTCACCACGGACACGCGGCCCATTACAATGTCGCGAACAGTCCCGTCGAGATGCGCCGGGATTTCCTGGATCATGCGGGAGACCTTGAGCCCCGTCTTCTTTACGATTTCGCCGGAATTTGCTTCCATCTCGCCGGTCAGCACCTTCAAAAGCGTGCTCTTGCCCTCGCCATTACGGCCCACAAGGCAAATGCGGTCACCCGCCTCGATATCGAACGAGACATTATCCAAAAGCGGCGGACCGCCAAAACGCAGCAAAATATTCTGAACCGACAAAATGGGCATAAACAAACCCTTCTATAATTACTTTTTCCCATTGAAAAATAGAAAATTCGTTTAATTATCTAAATTTGGGCGAAATGCGTTTTTTTGTTAAAAAGCTACTGGCTCTAGCAGCCTTCGCCTCGCCCGCATTTGCGGGGGCTGAAGCCGATTCGACGGACAACTTCCAGCGTTTTTCCGCCGTCCCGATACTTGGCTACACCGAAGAAACGCAATACCAGTTCGGCGCCATGGCAATCATTTTCTTCCGCCCAGACGCCGAAGGCGAAAAAGCCACCGAGCTAGACCTCTCTTTTTATGGTACCTCGAGAAAGCAGCTTACAAGCTCATTTTCGCCCAAGTTCTTTTTCCTGAACAACCGCATTTCGGGCAACCTGGAAATCCACTACGAGGACTGGGTCGGAAACTATTTTGCACGTAAGAACAACCCCGATATCGACGACTACCGCAAGTTCGACCGCCAGACATTCTATGTCAAGACGCTGACCAAGACAAACTTTGGCACAAAGCAGTGGATCCCCGGCCTCAATTACGGGCTGTTCCTCGAATTAAACCATACAAACGTCGATTTTAGCAACTACCAATACCACGGGACCATCGAAGAGCCCGCAAACACAAACGGCTGGCGCAACGGCATCGGCTACCACCTCTCGATAGACACCCGCGACAACACCAACTGGGCACGTCATGGCTACCTGGTCCAGTGGGGGCACTATTTTTACAACAAGGGAATCGGCAACTACAGCTACACCCATCAGGAACTTGACATCCGCGGCTACAGCGAATTCATCTGGAACACATCCATGGCCGTCGGATTCCTTTGGCAGCGCGTAGATGGAGACGCCCCGTTCGACAAGCTCGCCGGTTCGGACGGCCTCAAGCGGTTCCGCGGCGTCGAAAGGAACTACTTCTACGGGGAGCAGGCCTTGTTCCTGCAAGTGGAATTCCGCAAAAAGCTGTTCTGGCGCCTCGCCGGGGACATCTTCTTCGAAGGCGGAAAGACGGGCGACTACTTCAGCGACCTTATGCGTAACAAGTGGCACAGGAGCCTGGGCTTCGGGGGGCGGTTCGCCCTCAACAAAAAGGAAAACCTGTACGCGCGTTGCGAACTTTCATGGGTGGACTTCAAGAACGTCGGCATGACGATGTACGTCCGCGACGCATTCTAAAAAAAAGCGGACGCAAACCCAAGGTCTGCATCCGCCATTTTGAGATAGAATAATCAACAGTTTTAAGGATTAGTCCTTAACGCTATTCCAATCCAGGACGCCCTTCTTCAAGAGGTAGATGTAACCTGCTTCGAGAATCAGGAGGAAGCCGAGGAGGATGAACAAGAGTTCCCAGCCGCCAGCGAGGAACTGGATTGTCCAGGGATAGATAAAGGCGACTTCGAGGTCGAACACCAAGAAGAGCATTGCCACCATGTAATACTTCACCGGATAGCGTTCGTTTGCCGTACCGGAAACGTGAGCTAGACCGCATTCGTAGGCAGAGCCCTTAATAATAGTATGCTTGATCTTGCCCGGGTGCAAGAACCAGTTGGCAAGAAGAAGAATCGTCGGGATGCAAAGGGCCATGATCACGAGAATCGTCATGGCAAAGGTGGTGTCGAAAATTTCAACATTGCTCATAGTGATTCCAAAGATAGTAAAAAAGTTTTTGCTACATCAATTCTTTTTTGTAAACTATATTTGGTAATCATGAAGAAAAAAATTCTGTCTTTAGGTTTTATAGGGATCTCCACCCTCTTTTGGGCCTGCGCGGACGATACAAGTCCAGTAGCGCCGCCTCCGACGTCGTATACAGTGTCCTCGTCTTCCGTTTTTGTAGGAACCTCCTCCAGTTCTGCACAACAGCAAACAACGCCTACATATTCCTCCTCTGCCACGTCTAAAGACCCGGCAGTCAAGCACGTAGTCGTCACCGAACCTGCTCCAGGCGTCAACTATCCCGACATCTACAACAAGGAAGTATTCTGCTTTACCGAAGGCTGTGAAAAGACTGTCACGCCGCCTTCGTCTTCTTCTAAGGCTCAGGCCACCTCGTCTTCGAACGGCGGAGGCATCACCATCGACGCCCCGGAAAACAAGGCTCCGACTGTAAACGGCCTCACGATGACCGACACCCGCGACAACAAGACCTATACACTTGCACAGGTCGGCGGCAAGCTCTGGATGGCCCAGGACCTCAACTACGAAGGCTCTACCGGCGAATGCTATAACGAAGTCGCCGCAAACTGCGCCTCGAACGGAAGACTCTACACCTTCAATTCCGCACAGAGAGCATGCCCGAGCGGCTGGCGTCTCCCCAACAGAGAAGAAGCCCAGGCTGCCATCAATGACGAATCTTACCCGTGGAGCTACAGCGGCCGCTGCAAGGACGGCGACTGCAACTTCCTCGGCCAGATGGGTTTCCACTGGACATCCGCAACCCCGCAGGATGGCGACAAGAACTTTGATTCCAACGTCGGCGACAACTACACGGTTATCATCGTGGAAAAGGAACCCGAATACGCCGGCGAAAACAAGGAACTCAAGTTCTTCCAGGTCGACGCAAAGAACAAGCGCTTCAGCGTACGCTGCGTCCAGGAATAAAAACGAATTTCCTCCTTACACTAAAGACTCCGCGCAAGCGGAGTCTTTTCCTTTTTGGGCAAAAGCAACCCCTGCAACTTTACTAAATTCATATTTATGCTACGTTCAAAGTACCAGATGCTCGCGGATTCACTCTCCGAGAACATTTTCAAGACAAGGACCCAGGCCAACCCCATCATGCTGGTGGTGCTCGCCTACCTTTTGCTCATCGCTATCGGCACGGCGCTTTTAAGTTTGCCCCAGGCAAGCACCCGTCCGGTAAGCCTTATCGAAGCGTTTTTCACCTCCATGTCTGCCGTCTGCGTCACCGGGCTCTCCGTTGTCGATATTTCCTCTACATACACTGATATTGGTCACTGGTTCATCGTCGTCCTCATGCAGTTTGGCGGGCTCGGTATCATGACCGCGTCTACAACGCTCATCTTGCTTGCCGGTATGCACCCCGGCTTTAGCCACCAGTCCGTATTCTTCTCGGAATTCACGCAAGAAGGCAACATCGATGCAGGCCGCATCCTCCGAGCCGTGATCCCCTTTACGTTTGTCCTTGAACTCATCGGCGGCATCGTCTACTTCACGCAGTTCGAATCGATGGAGCTGTACGACCGCATTTTGTGCTCAGTCTTCCAGGCCGTCAGCTCCTTCTGCGGCGTGGGCTTTACGTTGTTCCCCAACTCGCTCGAAGGCTTCCAGTACAACCCTGTCATGAACATCACCACCTGCATCCTCGTGTTGGCAGGCGGTTTCGGATTTTTGGCCATTGCAGAACTGCGCTACATCTTCGACTTCAAGCACAAGGAAATCCGGCGCGTTTCTTTGCACACCCGCATCGCGACCTACGGGACCATCATCGTCATCGTCGCAAGCATTCTCGTCTTCTCGTTCACCGAATGGAACAACCTCTTTAGCGGACACACCATAGGCGAGAACGCGCAATCCGTATTGTTCATGGCATTCTCAAGCCGTACGGCAGGGCTCAACTCCGTAAACATCCCCGACCTCACGCAGGCATCGCTATTCTTCTTTATCATCATCATGTTCATCGGCGCAAACCCCGGTAGCTGTGGCGGTGGCATCAAGATTACGACCGCAGCGGTCATCGGGCTTTTGGGCATAAACAGGCTCCTCGGCAGGGAAAAGACCCAGGTCATGGGCCGCACCATCCCGAACAACACCGTCGACAAGGCCATTCGAATTTTCGTGGTCGCCATGGTCGTGATTGCATCGGCAACGCTCATCCTCCTCTGCACCGAAATCCCCTCCGGCACCGCCTACTCCGCCAACAGTTCCCCGTTCCTCAAGATCCTATTTGAGGTCGTGAGCGCGTACGCCACGTGCGGACTCTCAATGGGGCTCACCGAAGAGCTCTCCACAGTCGGAAAAATCATCATCTGCGGCGTGATGTTCATTGGACGAATGGGCCCGCTGTTCCTCATTTCGGCAGTCGCAGGCAAGCTCCAGGACACCGCCTGGTACGCCGAAGAAGATATAATGGTCGGTTAACTTAATACTATATTTAAATTATGGCTTCTAGACAATTCGTTATTATCGGTCTTGGAAATTCGGCAAACTACCTTGCCCGTCACTTGACGTCGCTGGGTCATGACATCATGGTCATCGACTCGCATCCCGAAAAAGTCCAGGACTTCGCAAGCATGGTCTCGCAAGCTGTTGTCGCCGACAGTACCCGTAAAAAGCAGCTCGCCTCCATCCCGTCTTTGACCAAGGCGGATAGCGTCATTGTCTGCATCGGCAGCAACCTGGAAGCCTCCCTCCTCACCATCCTGAACCTGAAGGAACTTGGCGTAAAGCACATCATCGCAAAGTCGAGCAGCGCCGAACACACGAGCATTTTGGAAAAGCTCGGCGTCACGGACATTTTCCACCCGGAACGCGATGCCGCCATAAGCCTTGCCGAACGCTTGAACCGCCCGAACATGGTCGACTTCCTCCCGTTCATGGAAGGCTACTCCATCGTAGAAATCGTCTGCCCCAAGAACTTTGTCGGTAAAACGCTTAAGACCTTGTCGCTCACGCACAAGTACGGCGTGCAGGTTATCGCCATCCGCGACCCGCAAGAGCCGACTCCCAAGATCGGTAACATTGCAGACGTCATCCTGCAAGAAGACGACGTGCTGTTCATCATCGGCCCGAACGAAGCCCTCGATAAATTAAAAGACTAATTTATTCCGCCCTCACCGACGGCGCACTTGTCGCACAATCCGAACATATAGAGCGAAGTGCCCTGCAAGGTAAAGCCTGCAGGAATCATTTGTGTGCAATCCGGCGGCGCTACAAAGATATCATAGACCTTGCCGCACTTTTTGCACTTGAAATGGCTATGCGGCGAGCAGTCCGCATCGTAGCGCAAGAAGCCATCGCCAAAATCCAGCGAAATCGCGAGATTGTTTTCTAGCAAAAGCTCCAATGTATTGTAGACCGTCGTGCGCGAAAGCGACGGGTATTTTGGCAAAAGTGCCATATAAATTTCATCGACCGTCGGATGAGTCTTGACTCCCCGCAGGTAATGATAGACACAGACCCTCTGCAGCGAAGGCCTAATGCCGTGATCCTTGAGTATGCTTGCTGTATCCTGCATATCACACCCCCTTTCCTCAAACATTCCATAAAAAAGCGGTCCCGCACGCATTGAAACGCCCGGAACCGCACCACACTCTATTTCTTACTTGAAGTAGCGACCGAGCAAGCCCTGGAAAGCAGAGCCGTGGCGAGCCTCGTCCTTGCACATTTCATGAACGGTATCATGGATGGCATCGTAGCCGAGCTCCTTGGCGCGCTTTGCGAGAGCGAGCTTGCCTTCTGTTGCACCCGCTTCAGCAGCCACGCGGAGTTCGAGGTTCTTCTTGGTGTCGGCATAGACGACTTCGCCCAAGAGTTCTGCGAACTTGGCAGCATGTTCAGCTTCTTCGAAAGCAATGCGCTTGTAAGCTTCGGCCACTTCCGGGAATCCTTCGCGGTCCGCCTGGCGGCTCATCGCAAGGTACATACCCACTTCGGTACACTCACCTGCAAAGTTCTCACGGAGGCCCTGTACCACTTCGGCATCCAAACCCTGAGCGACACCGACCTTGTGTTCGTCAGCCCAGACGATCTTGCCAGCAGCAGGCTGTTCCACCTTTTCGAAGAACTTGCTCTTCGGAGCGTGACACTGCGGGCATTCTTCCGGTGCTTCCGGACCCATATGAACATAACCGCAAACTTTGCAAACCCAGACCTTCATATCTTCTCCTTTTCCGCAATGCGGAATTAAATGAAAAATTCGTTTTAAATTCGTTCTTGTTTTTGTAACTATTACAAATATATAATTATTCCAAATATTGTCAAGTCGAAATAACCACTTTTTATAAATATTTATTAAAATTTCGAAAAACGCACGATAAAGGCATAAAAAAAACGACCCGTTCGGGTCGAATTACTTTTTCAAGTATTTGTGAGAGCGTTAGAACACTGCCGCTTCAGCCGGCTTTTCGCGAGTGCGCTTGGCTTCGGCTTCCGTAGCGAGCTGGCGGTGCGTCACAGAGCCCACGGCATAATAGCGGTTGCCCTTCTGGATCACGGCGGTATAAGCATCGAGAGCCTTCACCGAGAACCATTCCTGGTACAGGTTATGCACGTTTTCCTTGAGGTTCGAGGTTTCGCTGATTGCCGGAGTACCCGATGCCTTGCCATACTTGAGCGTAAACTGGTCAGACATATAGGCCACAGCTTCAAAGGTCTTGCTCAAACGAGCACGTTCGACACGGCCTGTACGGATTTCAAAGGCATAGAACTTGTCGTTCTTGTTGAAAATGAAATCGACCTGAACCGGCAGTTCGCCGAACATATATACAGGGATAACCACGCGTTCGCCAATTCCAGTCTGGCCGTAAGGTTCGTAACCTTTTTTCATCATTTCTTCAATGACGGTTTCGCGGGTGGAGCCAAACGGAATGCCGGCAAAATTATTCTGAGACTGTGCCTGCACATGAAGCGAAAGCACAAGAATCAAAAAAGTTATGACGATTCCAAACTTGGACACGATAGACTCCTCTAGATATTGTAAAAGATAGTAAACTTTTTCTAAGTAAGCAAAAATTTTTCATAAAAAAAAGTTTTTTTGGTCCAGAATTTATATTTGGTCACATGTCAAGCACGTTTGGAAAGATTTTTTCTGTCACAACATGGGGTGAATCCCATGGTCCCGCTGTCGGTGCAGTCCTCGACGGATGCCCCGCCGGCCTCCCCATTAATGAAGAAATGATTCAGGCAGAACTGAATCGCAGGCGCCCGGGCCAGGGGAAACTCACGACCCCGCGTAACGAAAAAGATACGGTAAAGATCCTTTCCGGCGTTTTCGAAGGCAAGACGACTGGCACGCCCATCTCGTTCGTCGTTTTTAACGAAGACCAGCATAGCAAAGACTATGCCGATATCGCCAAGTGGTACAGACCGGGACACGCAGACCTCTGCTACGACCTCAAGTACGGGTTCCGCGATTACCGCGGCGGCGGCAGAAGCTCTGCCCGCGAGACCATCGGTCGCGTAGCCGCAGGCGCCGTCGCGAAAGCATTCTTGAAGACCGTCGCAGGCACGGAATTCCTCTCCTGGGTATCTTCCGTCGGCACTGTCGATGGAGCCATGCCCGACTTGAACACGCTCACGCTTGACCAGATTGAAGCGTCCCCCGTCCGCTGCCCGGATGCAGACGCCAGTGCCAAGATGGAACAGGCCATCCTGGAGGCGAAGTCCAATGGCGATAGCGTCGGCGGAACAGTCGCACTCCTCGTGAAGAACGTCCCGGCCGCCCTCGGCGAACCGGTGTTCGACAGGCTCGACGCACTCCTCGCACAGGCAATGCTTTCCATCCCGGCATGCAAGGGTTTTGAAATTGGAAGCGGCTTTGCCGCAGCTCGTATGCACGGCAGCGAACACAATGATGAAATTTATGTCGACGGCAACACCTACCACACGCGTACAAACAACGCGGGTGGTAGCCTTGGCGGCATCTCTAACGGTGAACCAATCTATTGCCGTATGGCGTTCAAGCCGACCGCCACGATTTCGCAGTTGCAGAAGACCGCCGGCCGCGGTTACGAGAATGGTGAACTTGCCGCCAAGGGAAGGCACGATCCTTGTGTTGCCGTCCGCGCTCCCGTGATTGTCGAAAGCATGGCAGCCCTCGTACTCGCAGACCTCTACCTGCAACAGAAGCGCAATTGCCTTGACTAAGAGCTTATGAAAAGGTGATGCCGTCCCCATTCGCGGATCATGACTACATAAGTGCTAGTTGCATTCAAGGCGAGTGTCGCGACAGGCTGCTTGCAGACAGTCATGATTGAGCCGAAGATGCTGACGCAAAGCGTCAAAGCACTAAGTAGTCAAAGAGATCGGAGTCCGGCATGACAAGTATCAGAGCATTACCAATGACTCTCTTTGCAAAACCTTTCCGCCTTGTCGCAGCCGCATTCTACCGGATTGCGTACAAGTTGCACCACAAGCTCTTTTTGCGGTCGCAACCGCCCATTCAAACTCCTGTCATCATCGTCGGGAGCTATTTGGCAGGCGGCGCCGGCAAGACCCCTTTTACTATTTGGCTCGCCAAACGCTTTCAAGAACAAGGTAAACGCACAGCCATCCTTTGCCATAGCGCCGCATGGGATGAATTTGTCATGATGCAGCGTGAATTTCAATCTGCCGAACTTTCACAAATAAAAGTCTTTACGACCAGGAACCGTTACAGGACCGCCAAGGAAATTCAGGACAAGTTCGACATCATCCTCTGCGATGACGGATTCGAAGATTCACGCTTCACAGGTGTGCGCTACATTTGCCTTGATTGGCAAGAGCCGCCAACATCCTGGAAAAGCATCATGCCCGCCGGTCCATTCCGCAGCTTAAAGCAAGACCACGACGAGAATAAAATCGTTCACCTCCGTTGTTTCTATTCGGAGTCCCAAGTGCCCGACGTTCGCTTCTGCATTAAATCCATAACAAATTACGTTCCCGGAACGCCATTATCCGCCACAATCATTTGCGGCCTCGGGTCTCCCAAACGCTTCATCGACGATGTCCACGCATTCACAAAATCGACCGAAAAAGCAGCCTGCATCCACATCGAAAAAACGATTATCCGCCCCGACCACGACAAAAATTTCGCACAAGTTGTCCAAAACGAGCTTTCTCGCGGCAACGACATTATCATCTCTCAAAAAGATGCCTGCAGGTTGCCACAGACAATCCTTGCCCACCCCCAAGTCCACATTGCGATTCAAGAAATCGAAGTTTCTGACAAAATTTTAAAGGAATTGCCTTTATAATCAATTAGAGACCTGATAACTTTTCCCTTTTTTATTGTATTTTTAAAGCAAGAACTAGGGAGAAAAATTATGAACTTGCGTCAGCGTTTTGCCGAACTTATCGAAATAATTACCAAGGACATTCCCGAAAGAGAATACTATGTGCAGTTGGGATTTCTCACCGCACTTATCCAGGAACCTTTCTACTTGTACGGCCGTCCCGGCTGCGGAAGCTCCCTTTTCATCCGCAGGATTTCGAGCGCATTCAAGGACGCAAGGATTTTAAAGCTCGGTAAAAAGCAAAGACAGCTTCCCGACAACATCAATGATTTCAACCTGATCATCTTTGACAACTTCACGCCCAACGATGAACAGAGCAAGAACAATCTCCAGATTGTCATCCACGATCACGAAAAAAATTCCATCATCATCTCGGGCGACCAAAAACCGGAATCCGCATTGAACCGTTCCGAAGTGAGCGACCAGGTGACGCTCACCATCATGCTCCCCGACAGCATTTCTTCCGATGCCCTCTGCAAGTTGCTCCAGCTCCACGGCACCGACAGTAACGTCACCGTCCCGCCGGCACTCGCCATCAGCGCCGAAGAACAGACGCAGTGGATTCAGGCCATCAGCAAGGTAACGCTTTCACCGAACACGCTCGCCGTCATCGGCAAGGTCGCAGAGACCTGCGAAAAGAACTGCGTCTATGTGCCTATCCGCAGGTGGCTCGCCCTCTCGAACATGATCAAGGCCATAGCGTTCCTCAACGGCCGCGCCGAAACAAAGCTTATCGACACGTTCTTCCTCGGGACATCCATCTGGGGCCGCAGCGCATCGAACACCGCCATTTCCGAAAGCTACAAGCAAATTCTCAAAGCCCAGCTTTACAAGAACACGCCAAGCCTTCTCGATACGCCTTATGACGCAAGCGACTTGCTCATGCGCGTGAACCGTCTCGTCCACAGTTCGAACAACCTCTACGAGACCAAGCCGTTCAACGGAGAAAAGTGCCTCGCCTACCGCATTACCATTGCAGGCGAGTCCGTACCGCTTTACGCCCCGCTCAAGTACATCGAAACGGAAAAGGATTTCAACCCCTATAACGAGCTCCGTCAAGTCGAAAAGCGCGTTGTCTGCAATTACCACGGAACATCGAACTGCACAATCACCATCGACCCGCAAGTGCGCACAAGCGGGCTCCGCAGCTCCATCAACCAATCCAATTACAATTGCACCAAGTTCGAGGAATTCGGCACACTCCCGACTTACATCTTGAGAGAAAACGCTCCCGAAATCATCGAAGAGAAAAAGGTCCTCCGCGATACGCTAACTGCCGAAATCAAGGAATCCATGGAACGCGAAACGGCAAACCTCGTCGCTCTTCGCAATACGTATAAGCTATTTAACGAATCGAAGGACGACCTGTTCTGTTTCAAGCAGATGTTCAACGCCGTTCAAGACGATATCAAGGCCCAGTTCGACAACACGGCTAATATCATCAAGACCATCAAGAAGGCAAGCGAAGCCATCGCCTCGCTACCGAACAATATGCTCAAGACACCAAATCTCGTTGGCAGGCCGCAATCAAAGTCCTAGGCCGCACAATCTACAAA
>Ga0265300_10004044_pt1 | contig 11798 bp, 14 predicted proteins | sample AusTroGonzalo_MG_FD_193482 | JGI IMG/M metagenome (GOLD analysis project Ga0265300, IMG submission 193482) | Bovine rumen microbial communities from tropical cattle in Woodstock, Queensland, Australia - Gonzalo_03 | ecosystem: Host-associated > Mammals > Digestive system > Stomach > Rumen ... | reverse complement strand
GTACCGCATAATAACTGCTATACTAGGCCATGAGCCTACTGTAGCTGAGTTTTGCGGGCGCTCCGATTATTCAAGGCATGGATACCACAGATTGATTAGAGCACACAAGGAAGGCCGGGCGCTGGATCAGAGCACGGCAGAAGACAAGCTAATGAAAGAACTGTATGAAGTTCTGAAAAGTAAGTATGAATGATAACTGAATAGGAGGATTTAATCATGGGACTTTTTAATTTTGACAAAAATGCGATTTTAGGAACTGTCTTCAAGGCTGCTTCAAATGTACTAAGCACGGCAAGCAGGGCGCTAGGATCAGCGGCCAGAACTTCAGCTAGAGCATCTAAGGCGGCTTCTAGTATAGGCAAATCAAGGCCTTCCGTTCCGACTGGATCAATACCTTCCCCGGCTCCAGTGAAGCCAGTAGCACCAATACAGACTACTAATATAGAGCCGCCAGTAGGTAGGCCTATAGCGCCGGATAGTGATAGACCTGTAGCGCCTATTCTCCCGGATACAATAACACCTGATGCCGCTACTATCGGAAAGTTAATGGCAGAGATAGAAAAGCTTAAAAAAGAGCGTGATTTTCTTTTACAAGCTCAACAAGCTAAAGATAATAAACCCTTTGGCGCCGCTGGCGTTTCTTCTGATGCTTCTGCTTTTGAACAGCAGATGGACGTTGCGGCTGCCATTGACGCTAAGCGTGCTGCTAATCCTGAAGGAGATGAGAAGGAACTTAGACAGCAAGCAATTGATGAATATTATTATCCAGAAGATGAAGGCGAAGGCTTTCCAGATGATTATGATGAATTATCAGGCCTAGAACCGGGCCCTATTCCCTTCTGAGGCCCTGAAGCATATGGAAGAGATTAAACTTAAAACCGTTGACGCTATTAAGTTAAAATCTCTTCGTGACGGAAGGGCTAAAAAGTTCGGGAAGTACGAAGTATTGAGGGATTTAATAACGACAGACGGCAATGAAATAGCTGTAAATGATACGCTATGCAGTATTAACGAAGCTGGAAGCGTATTTAAGCACTTAGTAAATCAGCTAAAAAAGAAATCAAGAAAAGAAAAAGAATACAAGCTTTTTGTATGGGTTGTACATGGTTCATTAATGCCTAAGATTCTTCATCTTAGCAAGGTTACAGAGACTAATATAATAGACATATTCAAGGATCGTAAAGGCATAATTCAGTATATCGTTACTGAGCACTTCATTTTTAAGAACTGGAATAACCTACTAGGCGGAAATGATAATATAGATAATATCTATGATACATTCAATATACCTAAAGATCTATCTAAACCGCTAGCTATGCAGCTAGTAATAGAGCATAATAGGCCAAAAGCACCGCATAAGCCTTATAAATATACCCGTGCTAATCTAGTATTTGATAGAGCTTATGAGCTCATGAGCTTCAGCGCTAAGCATGAGCTGATAAATGAAGTATGTGAAGCTAAGCGCTGCCCTACTAAAGGAATAATTAAGGATATGATCAGAGCCAGCGCCGCCGGAGTGCTCTACACTAATGAAAATTACAGATATAAATACTTAAAAAACGTCTATGATTATGACATGGATAGCTGTTATACTTCGCAGCTCTTCGCCGACTGCTTCCCATTGGGTGAACTGAAGCGTATTAAATTCGATATGAATACATTCAGCAAGCTATGGAATTCAGAATACTGGTATATAGTGCAGGGCGTAAGTGATAAAGAATACTATACATTGCAGTATAGACCTGTAAGAGAAAACGGCAAGTATTATTATACGCTTTCCCCATGGGATTTTAAGGGCTTTGTAGAGCTCGGCGTAAATCCTTTTGAGTGGGATGTAGCATGGAATTATATAGCCTTTACTAGTAAAGTTGGTATGCTTAATCATAACTATTTAGACTGGCTCATGAAGTTGCACGAGCTGAAGAGCAGCGCCGGAACGGAAGCAGAACGGAAGCTATACAAAGATACGCTTAATTTTATCATCGGCAAGGGCCATTCAGTGTATCTATCTGAAATGAATAATCATGTGCGTTGGTACCTGGATGCAAAGCATTATATGTGCCCGCAGTTTTCTATTACTGCCTATTCCAGAGCACGCTATAATTCAATTAGGATTATGAATACAGTGGGAATGGAAAACACCATAGCAATTGTTACCGACTGCATCAGGACGCCGGATAGCAGAATTACAGCGGTCATGGAAGCTGAAAACGAAAAGACAAAAGCATATATGCAGCGCATTGGTTACGGCGGAACTAGTCTAGGCTTATGGAAGTACACTAATGATATTGACTTTATCCAGTTCACAAATAACGTATACTTCTACAGTAAAATGAAAAACAATGAATTAGTGTTAAAGCCTGTTTTTTCCGGCTGTAATTCGATGAAGTTTGAACAGCTTCAGACCTTTGAAGACATTTTTAAGAATGTAAACATCATAAACGGCCATACAAAGAAAACTGACGTTTTCGGCGTAACTGCATACAGCGACTTCCCGCTTTGGCCGGATGAAGAAACGATGGATAAACAGCATTATATTTGGAAGGTGGTAAACGATGGCTTTGCGATGGCAGAACCTTTTTAGAAGGTTAGGATCTAAGCCGGATAAGCCTACTAAGGAAACGCCTGACCTGCACTATGATATAGCGCCGATTGATGCAACCGGCGCTATATATAGAATGATAATCGGCCAGCGTTCCAACGGTAAGACTTATTCAGTTTGTAAGCATATAATTGAAGATTACTTTAATGACGGTAAAAGAGGGGCTTATATAAGGCGCTATGAAGAGAGCATAACACCAAAAAATCTTCAATCCTTATTTAATCCGCACCTTCAAATGATATGGGAACTATCAGAGCATAAATGGAATTCTATTTTTTATAGGGCTAAAGAATTCCATTTATGTGCGATAGATTCAGAAGGGAAAATAATAGCTAAAGATGATACTGCTTTTTGTATCACTGCAGCGATTAATACATCTGAGAACACCAAAGGCGAAGACCGCGGCGAAGTGCATACTATTGTTTTTGATGAATTTATGACGCGTTCGGGCTACCTTAATAATGAGTTCGTTCGATTTATGAACCTTCTAAGCACCCTGATCAGAGACCGCGAGAACGCAACAGTATATATGTTAGCTAATACAGTTAATAAGTTTTGTCCTTATTTTGCTGAAATGGGATTAAAGCATATAGACAAGCTTCAACAGGGTGAGATAGCTGTATATACTTACGGCTCTTCAGACTTGACTGTTGCCGTTGAGCTATGCGACGAAGTGCAGGCTACAAAGCAAACAGCTAGTAAATACTTCGCCTTCGATAATCCGCAGCTTCAAATGATCACAAAAGGCGCTTGGGAATTTCAAATATATCCCCGCCCACCTTATAAGATTCTCCCGGAAGATATAGTATTGATATTCTATATTCAGTTTGCTGAGCAATTACTAGCTTGTGAAGTAGTACATAGCACGCTTAAGCAGTATTGCAATGACGTATTTATATTTGTTCATCCGCAAACTAAAGATATAAACGTAGATGATTTTACTATTATGTATGTATCAGACTTTAGCAGTTGCCGGATGCACGTTAGATATTTGAAGGATCAACCTACCGAAGGCCACAAACTTATATATAGCCTTATCCAGCGTAAGGCGGTTTGCTTTTCAGATAACGATACTGGCGAAGTTTTTAGAAACTGGCTTCAGGAAATGCAGGGCGTGAAATTATGGTAGAAAAAATTGATATTTCTGTAGATATTAAAGATACAATCACTATGATTGATTCTATCTTAGATCAGTATCACACAGACCCGGCGGCCATAGGAACGGATCATTATAAAATGAAAATATATAACTGCCTACAGCTGAGCCGGGCGCTACTGGTACAGTACAAGGATGTTAATGACAGCTTCCGAAAGATAAGTGATATGTTATAATGAAGGTGATATAATGAATTATGGCTTGTTAATCTATTCTATCATTCTGAGAAACAGTGACAAAGAGCACCCACTAAAACAGAAGGATATAAGGCAGCGGATCAAAGAAGAATACGGCTATAATGTTGACCGTGAAGTAGTTAGAAGAGCGCTTGAAGATATGCAGATATATGATTTACCTGTGAGCTGTGAGCTTCAGCAGCGTTCTGGCTCTGACTTCTACATGACTAACATTTATTATAATAAGGAGATGGTCAAAAAATGACTGTAACATTCATCAAGAAGGACGGAAAGAAAATTATCTATAATCACGCTTATGAAGTCTATGAACATAAACATTGCATAATAGATAATAAAGGAAACTATGAAGAAGTAGCAGCGTTCATTAATGTGCAGTATCCAGATGAATTAGACTATGGCGTTGAAGCTGAAATGGAATACAACAGAAATGACCTTGACAGCGTTGTTATTACTTTCGAGGGATAATAATTATGATGTATCAGGTGCAAATTTCCGAGAGCTACAACGGAAAATTAGTAAGATATGAGACTATAGCTATATATCACGACTTCAAAAACGCTTATACTCACTTTATCGACTTACTTTTAAATGATGATTCAGAGCTATATAACTATAGGATCCTTGAAGGAAATAAGGTGATTGAAGACGGAGCAGATATAAAGCGGCTCCGGGAAGAAGGGCAGATGAATGTATTATGGTAGATGATGAAGCTGAAAAGCTGGAAGCGTGCGAGAAGTGCGCTTATAATGATGAAGGTAGTTGCTCATGTTTTGAGCGTGAAAGTATCGGCTGCCCGTATGCGGAAGCGGAAGAAGGTGATTAAATGAAGTTTATAGAATTGCATTTAGCTTCAGATAATTCTAAGATTGCAGTTAATCCGCTTAATATACTGAATTTCATAAAGCTAGATGAAGGTACAAGAATTTATTTTACTGATGCATCTTTAAGAGCTTCAGTTAAAGAAAATTATGAAACTGTGTTAATGCTGATAAATGATACTATGGAAAGGTGATTGAATGACTATACAAGCTACATTTCAGTTTGAGAGCGACAAACGATATTATAAGTATTTTACTTATTGCAGCGGCGTTAAAAATGAAAAAGCTAGAGAATTTGAATATCATCAACTTCTAGAAGAAGCTAACAAACACGGCCATGATATAGGCGCTAAATTGATAGACGTAAACATAATTAATGGATAATAAAAAAAGGGAAGTAGTTCTATTAGTTCTACTCCCCTTTTTTTATACCCTTTTATACTGTAAAGCCGTTTATCTTTACACTTTTGAAATAACGTAAATACGTTAGTTAGCTACCGTCAATATGTAAGTGCGTGCATTATTATCTGAAGCTTTCGCAAATTCGCAGCCGGTGAAGGATTCAATTACTACTTCGTTTCTTGCTATCAGACAAACACCACTATCATATATATCGCTTTCTGTTGCGCCTTCGTATCGCTCTATATTTACGTCTCTAGTATCAATTTCTGATGCGAATGACATTAAAGGATCAACAGTACACTGAACACCACGGCGCCCGCCGGGTAAATCTTCAACTTCGATAAAATAATATCGTTCTGTATCGCTACTATAAGCATAGTTATCTGTTAATTCTACTTCCGTATCTTTAACAATTAAGTATGGTGATATTACATCAATAGGGTCTTTAATTATACACGTTACCGCATTACCTAAATCCGTTGATTTATGTATTACTTCATTCGCTGAATTGGTTGTACCAAACTGAAAAGTCATTATGAACCGCCCCCCGCAAACACTCCATTATTTAACGCCGCCTGTATTGCCTGCCGTTCTAAGTCTGTTGCTCTGGTTATGCCGCTAACATCAGCATTAATGCACTGTATAAATCCAGTACATTCACCTACCTTTTTTGTGTGAACGTATGGAACGCCCTGCGAATGTGCATAATTATTAGGCTTCTCAAATCGCGGCCTAATAATTTTTACATAAGGCGTGAAAGGATAAGCCCATTGAGCCGTTGAGCCACCGAAGGAGCCGGCTATAGCTGTATTATTACCATATGACAGCTGTCTTATAGTCCTTCCCCAATTCATGAAATCGCCGAAGACATTACCCACTTGCGAAGCCTTCATATAATCGCCGCCCGCTTCACGTATTCCGGCAGCTGATACGCCGCTACTTCCTGTAGTGGTCTTAGCTCCCGCGCTGGATCCTTTACCGCCAGAAGATGATATAGCTATCATAGATAATGCGCTACTTAGTAAGCTAGTGCCTAATTGCGCATTGGCCTGTTTGAGCGCTGCCCTTGATACGCTTAACTGTTGTGCTGATATTGGCAAATCTATGCCTATTGTAGTAGAGCCATAAGCAACAGGTAAATTCTGCCCGTCTTTAGTTACGTAAGCATAAGCCGCCAGTGTGCCGCTAACAGGATCTAATACAGCATAAGCGGATATAGTACGGCTCATAACTGCCTGTGTATCAAGTGAGAACATACCTATAAGCGGCAAGTATAATTCTATCTGACAATCATAGTCTAAGTATGGTTCGCCGCGTTCCTGCATCCTTCTAACTATATCAACGCTGCCTAAGTAATAACTAATCGGCGTTCCCATTGCTTGCTGAGTAGCTACGCCAGTATCAACGGCGCGCGTTGTTACGCCCGGATCATATACCGCGGAGCTGTTAACAAATACTACATTTTCCGAACTGGATCCGCTTAGCGCTACTGGTACTTGTGATAAGCCAATTATCTGAGCCATAGGATCAAAACCTTCTGGAACGCTAATAGAGTTCATCCAGCTACGAAGATTTGCTAATTCTGTAGCAGTCATATAATAAACTTTAGCGAAAGCACCCGCGCCACCTACGCTAGTACCTGCGAACGTTGCGCCGCTCCATGGATCATCTTCATAATCAGGGCCCGGCGGCGGTGTAGGCGGTGTAGGCGGTGTAACTGGTATATCATGTTTTGTACTACCGTCATAGTTATCAATGTCTGATTCTGCATCCAGCTGGTCTGTGAATCCGTATACAACATTATTATCAATAAGCGGTTTGAATACAGTATGACTATTGATTCTGAAATACATACCTGAATTGGCATACATCATCATCATTTCATCATATGTTTTATAGTAATAGTAACATCTGAACTGGCGAGCACCAAAATCAGCAAAAAGATGTACATAATCAGACTCACAATATCTTTGCGCTGGCGCACCATATGCCCATACAAAATCATCATCTGATATATTATTCCAGTGAGTACCAAAACCATAACCGTTAAAAGCTACTGAAATAGATTTACTAACATCATTATAGGATAATGGATTATATACCGTTCCGGCGTTCCACGGCGGCGATTGGTTGAAGCTGCAGCGGAACTGTGATGTCTGATTGATATTAAAAGCATTTATAAGATACAGATAACCACCATACTGCAACACATAGTATGGTACAAAATCATAGTTTAAATACTCATATGTACCTGCGTTATTATATTTGAAAGCTACGCTTGTAAACTGTGGGTTATAAAGATCAGCTGTTTTATCAGTAAAATCTATTGCGCCTCTGCTATCTACCTGCAGAAGTCCTGCACTAATATCAAGCAGATATTTCTTAGCATTAATCTCTGTAAGTATTACATAATTCTGAGAACTTCCTACAGTTATATAATCATTATAAATATTATTATAAATATTATGCAGTAATACAACACCTAAATAACGACCTTCAGCAGGGCATTCATAAGTGCCGTAACCGCTTTTCATTGTCATAATTGAAGATGTAACAGATCCAGTGTCAAAAGGCATACCATTCTGCCAGGTATCATATGAGCCTGACGTATTTGAGTAAATATCAATGTTTCCTCCCAGCATCCTGCTGTTAGCACCTACGTAGATAAAATCAGCTATTTCACTATCTGAGTAATTATCAATAGTATCAGATATACCAAACTCATCAACTTTTACACCGCTTATCATAACATCAATAATAGTTTCGGTTTGTACTGCCATTCTATTCCCCCCTAATAAAAGGCGGCAGACTAACCCGCCTACCGCCTAAGTAAAATTATTCTGTTGTTTTTGCGGACGTCTTCCGCTTACGCCTTCAGGAAGTTGGATCAGCTGGCTTATCACTAGCTAAGTAGTAATAATTTGTAGTTGCGCTGTACGATCCAGAACCTACTGCAGTCATAACGCCACCAGCATATGTGAAGTATTTAGCGCGTGTGCTTGACCAGTTATCTGGAGCTGTAGAAACTTCAGACGGAGCACCTACACGGCTATCAAGTACATAAGTATATGTAGCTGTAGCAGGGAAGGCAGTAGCGTATGCAGTCGCTTCTGTATCATCCTTAGCTATGATAGTAGGAGCTGTAATTGTGAATACTACGCAGTTCTCCAATATATCATTCATATACATAGCATCCCACTTGTAAAAATAGTTATAGTATTCTCCACGCGGGTTATAAATAGAAGTTACTCTATAGTTCTGGTTACAAACTGCGGCCGCGTCTCTATCAAACATTACTGCCAGCACGCCGCTATTAGCAACTTCAGCCTTTGTTAAGCCTGTTACTTCAGACATATCTATAGTAACGTCAATATTTAATCTGTTATCCGTAGAAGCTGTGCCGGAGCCCTGCCACTGTGCAACTTCCTGATAACCCGGAAGCTTTACAAATTCATCATGATATGTGTCACTATAGAGATATGCATCAAGTGACTTTGCGAACTCAGTATTAGCTATAAATTTAAGTCTATCATCAGGTGTGAAGGTAAGATAAGAACCTTCATTATATAATACGGAAGCTGTAGCAAGATACTTACGATATGTTGCTATTGTCTTTGAAGCAAATCTTAAAAACTCTTTACTTGTAAGAGCTGCCGCCGCTGTAAGAGGAGTTCCGCCAGCGTTCGGCCCTGCATTATAGAGTGAGAGAAGATTAACTATCCTACCTCTAGCCGCCTTCTGGCCAATGAGATTGTTAATCGTAGCCATAATAAGCGCATCATTACATAGTGTAATCTTCATGCGTATACGGTTTTCAATCATAGCTACGAAGGAACTAAGCTGTTCAGCGCTCTGGAAAGCTTCTCTTAATTGTACGTCTACGATTGTTATAGGTACTTCATATGTTGCTTTACTGTTAAAGAATTTAGCAGCTACTGAAGGCTTGCTAAGCTCGAACGGGTCCGGGTAAGCATCTCCCGACTCATAAGGATAATTGAAAAGATCCCATGTAGCATTATCCCTTGCGTCAGGAGCTTCACAACGTACCTTTTCAAGAACGCTACCATAATCCCAGCTGTCCATAAGGATATTGGGAGCCTGTGAAGCATAAGTACGGTCTACCATCATTACACGGCCTACGTGATCAATCAAGGAACGCACAAAGCTATCTTTGTTAGCGTTGGAAGCTCCAGTATAGTCTAAAACCGCTTTACCAACGTCTACAAGGTTACTAAGATCTTCATTTACTACAAGCTCTGCGCCCGTAACCTGATCAATCATACCGACACTTGAAACGGTACCTTCAAGTATAGCCGCTAACTGTGTTATTCTTGGCATTTTAAAACATCCCCCTTAATATTTTCATTACAATTTTTCGATTGATTTTAAAAATCAAAGCGGTACTACTGGACTCGAACCAATAATTCCCGGCGTTCTAACTGGCCCGGGCGGTTTGCCTATTAGCCTAAGTTCCGAGATTATGCACAAGCTTATGCGGGCTTATGAGTAAGCTTGTGCATTTCCAAATGAAACTGAATAAGACCCAATAATTTATCGTTCAGGTTAAATTATTTGGTACTTTAATTTTATCAGATTTTACTTGAAATATCAAGCCCATACCGCCAAAAGGCAAGTATCAGCGGCTTTTCTCAAGAATTCTTCTACTATACTATCCGCTCTTAGCTTCAATTCCTGCTCAAGCATTTGCTGGCTTGTGGTAACGCCAATATTTCCGCTTCTAGTATGCTTTTGCATAGCAACACTATTTCCGGAAGGCGTAGAGCCGAAGGCGTCACCATCCGCCCAACGCATGGATTGACTAGCGTCTTCATATCCTGCCGTGCTCTTCAGCGCGCTGGTTACGGTCTGATGCAAATTCTGATTATCATCTGTAAACGGAGCTACTTTAGTAGTAGCTGTAATATTTCCCGGCGTGCTCTTAGTATCTGATACTTTGCTAGCGCTTCCGCTGAACTCTACCATATTATAATTCTCAATAGGGTTATACTCTTCCGTAAGCGCTGCCATTATCCTTGTGTAATTATCTTTATTCTCTTCCAGAAAAATCACAAGCTGATTATATAAGAACTTGTATACATAATTTATCTGGTCTTCTTCGTTTTCAATCGTTCCTACCGAGTTAGGAAGCAAGTGATTGATATATTTTCGGCCAATAGGCGGCAATTCGCGCCCTACAAACCGCTCTTTATACTTCAACGAAAGCAGCCTGAATAGATCATCACCATCGACATTATACCCGGTTCCAGTGACTTTGAAAACGTCAAAGTTAGCAAACGGATTAACAAAAGTAATGCTTTTATCAATCATCTGTATCAGAAGATTTTCAAGTGTTATATATCTATTCCTTGTTCTGATCATCATTATCAACCCCTTCCGCCGCCGCTGGTTCATCCTGATCAGCTGCTTTATCATCCACTTTAATTTCCTTATCATCCGGCAGGGCAGGAGCCGCGCCGGAATCGTCAGATATTTCCGCCGTGCCATTCATCATATTTTCTAAAGCGTTTTCATCTACTTCAACAGATAGATTTGTACCAAAAAGTTCATTAACTCTATCTAATCCGGATTTTATCGAGTTAATTATACTATCAATATTCAAACTTAGCGCACCTGTATCCATATTTGTTTCTGCATTATTGATATATTGGCGCTTCCTGTTTCCGTTATACGCTATTCCTAATTCACTCCAGAAGTCTGATAAAATCGTTGCATGAGCTTCTATTAAGCTGATAATAGTGTTATTGGATCCGCTGGCCACCACCGGGCTAACGGTCAATTTATTCAAAATATCCTGAGTTAAAACCTTAAAAGGTTTACCGTTATAAAGATCCTTCAAGACCGCTTCAGCACTATTGGCCATATTTTGATTATCGGCGATATAAGCGACTTGTACACGACTGTTAATCTGTGCACAATTCAAGCTAACAAAGTTATCTGCGAGCATACCAGCGTAATTATAAATCAAATCATAGAGCCCTTTACAGCTATCTATAGCCAATTCTGCGTCTAAATGCGTAAGTCCAACTACTATACCGTCTAATCCTTCCGTGCTCTGGCGTCCGTCTAGATGTCGAACCTTAACTGTTTTCGAGCCTAACACGGGATTAGATATAATATATTCTGTAGGCACATTATAACAATCCGGCTCGCCGCCGTAGTTACCAGCAAGCGCATAAAGCGCATTATCGAAGTCTTCAAATCGCGTGAAGCATACACGGCCTTTAAGTATCAAACTTTCCTTAATATACTCTTCATCCATACGCTCTTCAAGGCCTTCAAGCCTGATCAGCTCCGCGACCTTATTCGTCAAGGTCTTAAAATAATATCTAAATACCTTTTCTACATCACACACACCGCAATATGTAGGTATAATCACTATAAAACGCCCCCTTAATTCTATATATACGTATAAAACGCACAAGCCTTTACTACCTACAATTATAGCATAAGCGCCAGGAGAAGACAATAGCAGCGGTCACCCTGTTGAAAATGTTGAATAAATTCAGGATCCGAACCACGCAAAAGCGTAAACTCATCAAAATTTGCGGTCTTTTTGAGTATATCTATTTGTCAAAAATAATCATTCAAAAACATAAACAAAA
>Ga0265300_10004040_pt1 | contig 11807 bp, 7 predicted proteins | sample AusTroGonzalo_MG_FD_193482 | JGI IMG/M metagenome (GOLD analysis project Ga0265300, IMG submission 193482) | Bovine rumen microbial communities from tropical cattle in Woodstock, Queensland, Australia - Gonzalo_03 | ecosystem: Host-associated > Mammals > Digestive system > Stomach > Rumen ... | reverse complement strand
TAAACTTTATTATAACATTGAAACTAAAATACGACTTTCTGATACTGGCTTTGGGTATAGCTGCACTGATGGCAGTGACACTGTACGCTACGTTCCACAGTCATCCTACACTGTTCTACGTAACGGAGTTCTGTGTTATACTGATGGGACTGTACCTATGGCTGTTCTACCACAAGACCATACGTCCCTTTGATACCCTCATAGGTGGTATGGAACTGGTAAAGGAACTGGACCTGAGCACCAGACTGGCACCGTCGGGTCAGCATGAGACGGATGTCATTGTGCGTACCTTTAACGAACTGCTGAACCGTCTGCGCAGCGAGCATATTACACTGGAGGAACAATATACCTTCCTGAGCCTGCTGATAGAGGCATCGCCCATGGGTATTGTACAATGCAACATAGACGGTGAGATTACCTCAATGAATACGGCAGCCAGACAGATCTTATCACCTGTAATAGAGGAAGCTATGCGTTCACTGCCATTAGGAGAAACGACCACCGTTCGTATCCCTGGTGAGGTTCAGTTGTTCCGCATCAGTCATCAGTCCTTCCCCGACCGAGGCTATCAGCATCCTTTCTTCCTGATAGAATCCCTGACATCCGAAGTCCGACTGGCAGAGAAGGCTGCCTACGAGCGTGTTATCCGTATGATAGCGCATGAGGTGAACAACAGCGTGGCGGGAATAGTGGGACAAATTCATAATTCAGAATTCGTAATTCATAATTCCTCGAAAAACGCAGAAGAGCGTTTGATGGCTCTATCTGAATTCGTTACGCGCTTTGCCAATGTGGTGAAGATACCGCAGCCACAGCTACAGCTATGCGACCTGAGCGAGGAAGTGGATGCCTGTCGCCCCTTCCTGGAGAACCTGTGCATTGCCTCCAATGTCAGAGTGGAATTCCAACTTACCGACGAGGCCATCCCCGTTCACATGGATACGGTCCTCTTCCAGCAGGTACTCATCAATATTGTGAAGAATAGTATTGAAAGTATAAAAAGCCCCCTCCCTGCTCCCCCTACGGTGGAGTGTTATGGCTCTATCACCATTAGTGTGAAATCTACTCTATCCTCTCAACAAGAAGAGACACTCCCCCAAAGTGGGAGCGGGGAAGGGTCCACTCTTATTATCACCGACAATGGACGGGGTATCTCGCCCGATGCTGCCCAGCACCTCTTTACGCCTTTCTACTCCACGAAGCCGAAGGGACAGGGTATTGGACTGCTGCTTATCCGCGACATCCTTACAGCTCATGGCTGCACCTTCAGTCTGCTTACCGACCCTACAGACCATCTTACCCGTTTTACCATAAACTTCCCCAGAAAATGAAAACCTATACCCTACTCCTTTCCCTGTTACTCGCCCCTGTGCTCTATGCTCAGGAGGTGCAGTGCTTTAAGCAGCACAATATGAAGAGGTGGGATATTCCTGCTGGGAACTACAGCGGTATCACACATATCGGTGGTGACCGCTATGCCCTAATCAGCGACAAGCAGGAAGCGGACGGATGGACGGAAGTGAGCATACAGTTTCTCCCTTCAGGTGACATCAGGGAGATGCAGTTTGTGGCACATCACTACAACACCCCGATGACGGGAAAAACGCGCGACAGTGAGGGGATTGCCTACGTTGCGGGAAAGGGACTCTATGTCTCTGCCGAGAACGACCAGCAGATTCAGGAACTGACGGAGGAAGGTATGCCGACGGGGCACAGCCTGTCTGTACCCGAATGCTTCGGCGTCGATAACATCTACCCTAACTACGGATTCGAGGCACTGACATACGATAAGGAAAACGGTTTGTTCTGGACAACGACGGAACAGGGTCTGCGCACGGATGTGAAGGATGCTACGAGCCTCAGCAATCCGGCACCTACCCTACTGCGCATGCAGTCCTTCGGCATTGACGGCCAGCCCTTGCAGCAGTATGCCTACAAAACGGAAGCTCCCACGACAAAACGTTCCTCCAGACTCTTTGCCTTTGGCGTGCCGGAACTGTTAGCCGTCAACGACACTACGCTGCTGGTGATGGAACGTGAACTGAACATCCCCAAACGCTACAACGGTGCCAAGTGCCACATTCGCATATACAGTGTGAATACACGTTTGGGGGAACCCATAACAGATCTGACCCAACCGTTACAGGATATGGACGAAAAGAAATTCCTTCCCAAAAAGCTGCTCTATGCATTCAGCACAGGAATACGCTTTTTAGGAAGGAAGAACTTTGCCAATTATGAGGGTATGTGCTTAGGGCCACGCCTGGAAGACGGCAGGCAGACCGTCTTGCTTGTCTCCGATTCACAGAACCGTGCCGGCAACCCTCTTTTTCACCTGAAGGACTACATCAGGGTGATAGTCGGAAAGTAGCAGATTACTTGTCGATGGTCTGGACACGCAAGGTAGCACCGGACTCGATGGCTGCCTTAATGTCCTTGCCGCCGCTAATCACCTTGCAAAGGCTGATGTCTTCACCCTCAACAGCGTCAATCTTGATCTTACCAACCAGGCTGCTGGCTTCGTGTCCGGCAATATTCTTTACTACATAGACACCCATGTGCAGACCTTTATAGGCTCCCTCGCGGCTACCGAAGTCGATGTAAACTTCCTTCTGCTTGTTTTTCTTGACTGTAGAACCTTCTACGAGGTTGGCCTGAAGAGGCATATACTGGTTCAGCCAGGTGGTAATACGGCCAGACAGCTTGTTGATGGCATCCTTGACAGCCTTGTCGGAAGTTGAGTAGGTAGAAGAACCTGACCCTTGTCCGGTGAACGTGGGGTTGGCTATCACCTCGCCTGACTTGATGTCCTTGAACGTAAGGATGACCTCGGTTATTCCCTTGTAGTAGGTAGTGGAATGTGACTTTCCGTTCTTTTCCCTATAGGTTTTGGTCTCTGACTGAGCCTCAATGTTGGTAATAACGGCATCCACAACGATAGCACCTGCGGGAACATTCTTGTCGAATGGTGAAAGCGAATCGTCGAAACGGAAACGATAGGAACTGGAGAGTCCGCGCACAATGGCACTCTTAACGTCTGTTTCGAACTTGGTAGCCTCGACGTTTACCTTACCTGTGAGCACACCTGCCAGGGCCTTACCCATAGCCTCGCCACGTGAAAGTCTTTCTCCATGATGGGCATACTGTACATTACCCAGGGTGATGGGATATGAACAGTTTCTTTCACCCTGCGCCATAACACTTGTAGCACTCAATAATGCTGCCACAAAAAGAATGATAAGTTTCTTCATTTTATTTTGGTTTACTGTTTATTGTTTACTGTTTACCATCTCAAATTAAGAATTATGAGAGAAGGATTAAGAATTGTTTTTTCCGTTTATAATCTATCATCTCAGAATAAGGTTTTCTTTCCATTCACAATGTAAAGTCCATTCTTTAATTGAGAATTAATTCTGCGTCCAGAGAGGTCGTACACTGCGCCAACTAATTCTTCACTCTTCACTCTTAATTCTTCATTTAAAGATGTTGGGTCGCTGATCTCTATTGAAGTATAGGCAAAGGGAACAGGACTGCTCATTGGAGTAGGTGGAATCTCGGAAAGGCAGAGCAGGTATCTACCTTCATACTGTGGTGTGAAGGAGAAGGTAACGTGGTTGGCAATAGTAGCTCCGGACTTCAGATAGGCGCCTGAGGTAAGGTTATCCAACTGTTCGTACCCTTCTGGTAAGTCATCAGAAGATGTAACCTTTTCCCACGCCTCCTTAGGATTATCATTACCAATGAAGTAAGGAGTGATTATAAGGGTTCCCTGATACTCAGAGCCACTGTTACGGATGGTAAGGGTGAGGTCGTTAGGCGTACCTATCTCTCCTGTTCCACGGGTAATCTCGCACTTGCTAATCCTAAACAATGAGACAGAAGGAACAGCTGAAAGCGTAGATACACCGTTCTGGATGACCCAATCTACGTATATCCTTTCGCCGCCAAGGTTCTGCCATGAGCTATTGGGAACGGAATTGCATACATAATAAGGATAGAGCCTGTAAACGCCATCGGGGAGACTTAACCCTGTCTTGGGTATGGTGATATAATAATAATAGTTTAGTTCTGTTTCCACGTTAACAGGCACACACCCGACTTGAAGCGGATGTAAGTACCCGTCTTGGGTACGTAGAACCAGGTCAAACTGGAATTCGGCCTTCGGATAGATGAGGTTTGTATATAAATAATTCCATGTAACCTGATATTCGTCGCCCAAATCTATAACGTTATAATTAGCCAAGTTAGTCAATTGAGGCAGATCATCGGCTGCTACGGTGCCTTCAGTAGGCGGCTGGATGCCGATAACAGCTTCTTGGCTCATACTGAAACCTACACCGGCAACCGTAATGCCGGATACATTCTGAGCGTAGGGATTGAGCACGGAGAGTGAGAAATAGTCCTCGAAATAGCCACCCCATCCCCAGTTGATGTGGAACATTCCGTTTCCGTCATAACCATCACAGACAAAGGCATGGCCGCCAGAGTCGGACTGACCGGCATAGACTACAGGGCGGTTGTTGGCCAGCTCCTGATAGATGACGTTCTCCCAGTCGCTGATGCTGTAGCCTAAACGGTTTATACTACGTACACCCTTGTCGTACCCGAAGTAATTACGCAGGGCCTGAGCCACATAAGAGGTGAAGGACAAAGAGATATTGGGACTGTACGACATCTGTACCGACTGTCCGCAATAGAGCATCAGGCGGGCAACAGCCATTATATTGTTACGGGTCACGCCTGCTGCGGTACTTCCGTCACTGTTGGTCAGCTGATCACACATATTGTCCCAGTCGAAGGACATTGGGGCGAGGGCTGACATCTCAAAATCCTCTACCAGACCATTCTGAGGTTCAAGGTTACTTACTGAGTAACTATAGCCCGGAATCTCTGTTGAGGGTTCCTTGGGCCATTGGTGGTAGTTCATTACCTGAGCCATAGCAGTAGCCACACATCCCGTTATGCAGCTCTTGCCGGCATACTGTACAGACTGACCGTTGTAGCGGGGACATAGCATATTGTAGAGGGGGTCCTGATCCCAATGCGTGGTTACAAGGGGGGCTATTGCCGCCTTGCCCGCACGTGTTCCTCCCTCAGTATCTGTTATCTGAGCATCTCCTAATGCCTCAATGGCCTGACTGTAGCCCTTCAGCCACCAACGCATATTATCCGGCATACGGTCCCAGTCCATGTGGGATGACATGCTGTAGCCCAACACAGGCAAGGCACGCTCATCGCCACTGGCAATAACATATCCGCCACCCTGGATGTCAAAGACATAGAGGTTAGGAATATCCACACTTACAGGATTCATCCTGAGTTGCTGTTTGGCCCTATGGGCACGGTCGGCTACGGGGGTAGACTTCAGATAAGAGGTTGCGCGTTTCAGAGCCTCTTGCTGGCTGATAGGCTGTGCACTGATAAACAGGCAGGAAACCAACAACATCAGCAGTAGATACGTTCTCTTCATTATGATATAATTAACGTTTTTACTCATATCAGCGGACAAAGATACGTTGTTTAATTCAAAATTCAAAGAAAAACGAAGAAAACCAGTTTACTGTTTACCGTTTACTGTTTAACCACAAAATTCTAAGGCCCAAAGTCACACTTTCCCTCCCCCGGGAGGGATGGGGAGGGGGCGGTTCTAATACACAGAGGCCGCAGGAAATTCCACGGCCTCTTTCGTAACATACATATTAATCAGCTAATAGACAAAAGTCATTTTACCATTCTTCGTCCCAGATATTTCTATTATTGATAACGCCTTTGGAAAGAATCTCGTCGGGATTGTTAATCTCTTCTTCTTCCTCCCATATATCCATACTTGTAACCTGCATAACCACTTTCCTGGTGTGCAGTTCTACAACAACTGTTGCTGGACTCATATATTTTTTCATATCAATTTCCTCCTGTAATTTAGAACAACACTTTCTTATCGCCCTGGATGTAAACACCCTTCTTTAATTGAGAATTGAGAACTGAGAACTGAGAACTAATTCTGCGTCCAGAGAGGTCGTATACGGCGCCAGCAGATTTTTCATTCTTCACTCTTAATTCTTCATTCAACGAAGTGGCATCCTCTTCGTTGAAAAGGAATGCCTTAACACCGGCCTTGGAATTGAGGTATGCCTTTCCGGCAGGAATAGTCACGCTATTGCCTACGGGATAGAAGCCAATTCCGTTGCTCTTGTTAGCCAGAGCATAGATGCCGTCACCACCAGTAACGGTTCCGTCGGAACCCAGCAGGTTATTGCCTGCCGCGCTGGCAGAAGCAGTAGTGCTTACCATATTATAATATGTACCGCTGATGATAACTGCAGTAGAAGCAGGGATGTCATCAATATCCGTCAGGTGCAGGTAGCTTCCGTTCAATGTACCGATATAAGCCTGAGCATCACCATTCAATTCCCAGTCATTATCTGCATCGTACAGAGTGGTGTAACCGGCAGCGCCAACGTAGAGAACCTGCTTGGAACCGAAGGGAGAAGGATACTCGGAAGAACCTATAAGCTGCTTAAAGCCCATGGTATATGCAACCTTGCCATTTGCAAGGTCTTCCGGGGTCAAACCGGAATCCATGCCTTGAGTCTTATTATCAGTAGCAGACAGGTCAATGAGATTTGTTACATCAGCAATATTGTGACGACCTATGTTACCTCCATTATGACCATTCACCGTTCCGATATTCAGGAAATTCTCAATCTTTGACGCTTTCGAAACTCCTAAATAACAACAAAGAGCACCAGCATAGGGAGCCGCATTTTTAGCTGTGATATTGCCCGCATTCACACAGTTACGGATAATGATAGTGGGGTCACCGCCTTCATGTCCACCGATGAAACCGCCTGCGTCCTGATGCTCAGCTATAACCGTTGCTTCGTTGACAACATTCTCGATGGTGATGGTACCATCAGGATTCTGATAGCTACCCGTAAGACCTCCAACACGATTGTTAGCATGTATTGTGCAAGAACTATCGATAATGAGATTCTTGACTTGTGTTGTAGCGTTACCTTGCAGGAAACCGAAGAAACCAATGTTATTGTCTGAAGGACGATTGATAATCAAATTCCTGATACGATAACCTTGTCCATCAAAAACGCCTTTAAACTTGCTACCGGCAGAGGGACCGATTGGGCTGTGCAAATTCTCTCGACTGAGGAAGTCAATGTCATTCGTCAGTTTTGCATAGAATGCTCCGCCACCACCATTCTTGACTGCGTTAGAGAACCACTCCACATTGCCGGCATTAGCCAACATATAGTAGTCTCCATCTTTCGCGGGTTCCTGGAACTGGGTATGACATACAGAACACATACCAATTTCGTCAGAGATCTGATGGTCAAGCTGAATGGTTTCACCTCCAACATTATTAAAATCAAGGTCACCAACAGCTGCACCAACACAGTTAATAGTGCCTGAGCGATATACCTGGCTTGATGTAGTGCCATATACGGGCATTACATCCTCGCCCAGGGTCTGAGTATATACAATATTAGACTGGTCTCCATTCAAGAAGAAGCAAAGTTCGCCACTCTCAATTGGATTCGTTGTGTTAACAGTAACCCTACCCTGATTTCCTGCATTTGTAGCACAGAGGTCTACGACGTTACGGAGAACAATGTTCGTGTTGCGACGAATCAAGTTGTAGCCATTGCCATCAACCCCAGTTACCTCACCTATGTTCCAGCATCCTTTCACATCTACCTCGCCGTCAACATTACGCTGACCGGTCCAGGCACAAATGGCAGCGCTCTCACCACCATTGCCTGTGATGTTACCCTTGTTCCATAGGTTGTAGAGTTTCAGACCTACATTAGTTCCCTCGACGCAGCCAAGGATACCTGCAGCATTCTTGCCCGTAGTGGTAACATTAGCCTCGTTGCCACAGTTACGGATGGTAATTGTGACACCTGAATTTGTGGAATTTATATGTGCAACCACACCAGCTGCAAAGTTCTGGGTATGTGCTATAGAGCAACTTTCATCTATAATCAAATTCTCAATAATCGGATTATTTTTTGTAACATTCCAAACCTCATCAGTACCACCACCACGGACTGATCCAAAGAAGCCCATACCATCATAGCCGGGATTATCTTGTACCAGTTTATTGTTCAATACCATACCAATGATGCGATGACCCTGACCATCGAAGTGTCCCCAATACTTATGCGCATTTGTACCAATAGGAAAATGAGCATTAGGCACCCCGCCAAAGTCAATATCATTATCCAACATAACATCCATACCGCCATGATGTCCAAGTCTTACCATTTGAGAGAACCACTCTACCTGAGCAGGGGTACTGAGATGATAGTAGCCATCAGCTTCTGGAACTAACCAATTTTCCAAAGGAACAGAGCAGCGAGTACAAAGACCTGTCGCAGGATCGTAGTTGTGATCATCCTGGCTGCCACCATCAGTATTACTATAAACAACCGACCCTTTGGGAGTGCCGTCACAGTATAGGTCAGCAACCTGATAAACCTTCTTTCCACTTGCATTAGGCATTGGAATAGAATTAGGGTCAGAGAGATCTTGGGTAAACTCCTCACCTAATGAAACTTCTTTACGATTCATCATTTCTATACCATGATTCAAGTAGTAGCAGAGCTCACCACTGTGGAGTGGGTCGGCAGTTTTGAATCCACCAGAAGGAATGTTTGATTGCGACTGCATGTTAGAAGCCGTATAATTCAAGTCGTAAGTGTTAAGGACGCTACGATGCGTACCACGGAAAATATTGTTACCGCCATCTAACTTATTTAGTGTGCCCCTATTGTAGCAACACCATACCTGACTATTTGTTGCTGTTCCATCAGAGTCATATTTGTTCCATCCGTCAAAAGCAACAGTATAATTATTTGTGGCTTCAGTGGTGATATCGCCAGTGTTAACGCAATTATGTATTTTAAAAACTGGATACTTACTTTGTCCGGCACCAATAATTCCAGATGCAACACCTGCTGTTGCATGAACGGTTGCCATATTTACACAGTTGAGAATGGTGAGCTTCTTGTCTGCCAGAGTCTGAACACAACCAATCAAACCAGCAACTCTGTTCTTACCGGTAACAGAGCATGAGCTATCAATGATAATGTTCTTAATCACCGCATTACCACGCACCAGACCAAACAAACCAACATTCTCCTGATCAGGGAGGTTGATAATCATGTTGCTGATAACGTGATGCTGTCCATCGAATGTACCGTCATACTTGTAAGTGGTACTTGCACCAATAGGAGTATGATCGACTCCTTGCAAATCGATGTCAGCTGTTAATACTGCCTTTGCATTAAGCATTGCAGTATTTTCGCTGGAAGCAGAATTCACATACTCTGCAAACCATTCCAATTCGGAAGCAGTCCCGATTTGATAAACACCATCCACTTGTGCAGGTTCATCCCATGCCCAAACGGAATTGCCTATCATCCATGTCCCAACAATGAATGCTAAGCGAAATAATGATCTTTTTCTCATGTTCGGTTAAATTAATTATAGGTTAAAATTTCATCGTTTTACCAATCCAATACCGTTAATTAGTGCAGGTTTAGTATAAAAATCACACTATTTGATGTCGAAATTATACATTTCTATACTTTTATGTATATAAATTATAGTTAATATATGTTAATTCGTGCAATGATTTCATCATGTATCCTATATACATTGTATATATATTGCATTTATTTCAATATATATTATTCAAAATTTACAATAATTGTACAATTTTAACATCAGGCAGAGGAAAAGAAATTACATACATACTGCGGGAAATAAAAAAAATTACTAATCCTTTTGCGGTTCTTATAATAATCTGTATTTTTGTAATCACGAAAATATGAACTTCGACTATAAAAATGAAAAAAATCTATAAGGCACATATCCTATATACGAAGGAGAAGAACCGCTTTGAGGTATTGGAGAACGGCTATGTGGCTGTTGATGCCGACGGACGTGTGACTGGTGTTTCGACAGATCCTGTAACATTAGGTTCCGAGAATGCCGAGGTCATTGACTATGGCGACCGCCTGCTGATACCTGCCATGAACGACATGCATGTACATGCGCCCCAGTATCGTAATCAGGGCATTGCAATGGATCTGGAGTTGTTGCCCTGGCTGCAGAACTATACCTTCCCCGAGGAGATGAAGTATGCCGACATACATTATGCCGAGCGGATGTACCGTCGCTTCGTCCGCGACCTGTGGCGCTTTGGCACTATGCGCGCCAGTGTCTTTGCAACCATCCACACAGAAAGTACCCGTCTGCTGATGCGCCTCTTCAAGGAGGCAGGCATGGGAGCTCTGGTGGGCAAGGTGGCAATGGACCGCAACTGTCCCGACGGCCTCAAGGAATCAGTCGAAGATATGCTTAAAGGCACAGAATCATTGTTAAATGAAGAATTAATCATTACACCTCGTTTTATTCCGTCATGTACGCCGAAGATGCTACGTGTATGTGGTGAACTGGCTGCAAAGTACCAGCTGCCTGTACAGTCGCATCTCTCTGAGAACAAAGACGAGATAGCCTGGGTACGTGAACTGGAGCCGGAAAGCACCTGCTACGGTGATGCCTACGACCGCTACGGTCTCTTCGGACAAACACCGACCATTATGGCTCATTGCGTATGGACAGAAGGCAAAGAGCTGGAACTGATAAAACGTCGTGGCGTGATGGTAGCACACTGTCCTACTTCTAACTTCAATGTAGCATCGGGTATGGCACCCATCCGTCTGTTCCTCGACGAGGGCGTTCGTGTAGGACTGGGCAGCGACATCAGCGGTGGTCATAACCTGAGTATCTTCCAGATGATGGTCTATGCAATCCAGGTGAGCAAAATGCAGTATCAACAGAATCATCAGCGCCCGTTCCTGACCCTCTCCGAAGCATTCTGGATAGCCACCAAGTCGGCAGGCAGTTTCTTTGGGAAGGTTGGCAGCTTCGAGCCGGGCTACGAGTTCGATGCCCTTGTCATAGACGACAGCGACCTGAATCACGACAACTATTCGCTACTTGAGCGCTTGGAACGTTATATCTACTTAGGTGATGACCGCCAAATCCAACACCGCTTCTGTCGAGGAAAGGAAATAGCAGAGCCCGCGCAAATCATTGAAAGTGTAGAGTCAGTTTAGAGGTTGAAAGTTTAAAGAAGATATTCCACTAACCGCAAATATGGAAGATTGGAAAAGTAAACTCAGTGCTCTGACGGGTGTTCCTGTACCGGAAACCACAGAGAAGACATTTTATGATGAGAAGGCAGATAAGATACAGACACTGCCACCGAAACAGCAGAAGCTACGCCTGGCTATGGAAAGAGCCGGTCGTGGCGGCAAAACCGTTACCATTATCCGTGGCTTCGTAGGTTCTGAGGAGGACATGAATGCCCTTTGCAAAATGCTGAAGCAGAAATGCGGTGTAGGCGGAACGGCCAAGGATGGCGAGATAATCATCCAAGGCGACCATCGCCCTCGCCTACTGGAAATCCTGAAGAAAGAAGGATACACACAGAGTAAATAGCAAAAAGGCCATGTCGCATCTTTTAACATCTTTTATAGGTAAACATTTTGGTCGCACTGCGTTAAAGAAACAAAAGGACCAAGAAGTTGACGTAATGGATGAACAGATAACATCTGAGAAGGAATTTGAGCAGATGGTCGAGAGGATGCGACCAAGACTGATGCACATGGGACGCGAGTTCTTCGGCTCGGACACAGAGGCCGAGGAAGTGGTGCAGGAGACATGGTTGCGTGCATGGAGCGTAAGGGAGAAGGTTGCCCTGACTGATGCCTATATCCTGC
>Ga0265300_10004038_pt1 | contig 11808 bp, 10 predicted proteins | sample AusTroGonzalo_MG_FD_193482 | JGI IMG/M metagenome (GOLD analysis project Ga0265300, IMG submission 193482) | Bovine rumen microbial communities from tropical cattle in Woodstock, Queensland, Australia - Gonzalo_03 | ecosystem: Host-associated > Mammals > Digestive system > Stomach > Rumen ... | reverse complement strand
ACGAGCCAACCATACTTCGGGTCGAATACAAGAACGACACGATTTCGACTCAACCTTCCTACATCTCTGATTCGACAACTCCAACCGATACTCAAAAACAATTCAACCTCAACCACAAAAAGCGGTGAGCACTCGGTATAAACTACATTCACTACAATTTGCTGTTGAGTTGCGGAGTGTGATTTGGTATCATACTCCGCATGAAAATTTGTGGATGTTCGGTGCTTTCTCTTTGCCTGTTCGCGTGCCTAGCCGCGTGTGGTGAGGGAATGGATCTTCAGCGGGAGATCGACGCGGTGGTGGAGCGCGGCGGCGGGGTCGTGCGAGTTGCGGCGGGCGAACGCGAGGTGCTCCCGTTTGTCCTTAAGAGCAATGTCACGCTTGAACTTGCGGACGGCGCTGTTCTTCTCGCCAGCACTAATATCGCCGATTACGCGGCGGCTCTTGGGGAACGCTGCTTCGTCGGCGCGGAAGGAGCGACGAACATTGCAATCGTCGGGCGTGGTGTCATCGACGGACGCGGCGCGGTGTTCCGCGAGATAGGCGGGCTCAAGGGCGAGAGCCAGCCACAGGCGCTCCCCGTGCTAATGCGCTTTACGAGGTGCCGCGATCTCCGGCTTGAGGATTTCACGTATCGCCGCGGCGCGGCGTGGGGGTGCCATCTCAAGAACTGCGATGGAGTCGCCATGCGCAGGGTAAAGTGCTTCAACCACGTGAACAACACGAACGACGGCATAGACATCGAGTCTGCGGACGTGACGATCGAGGACTGCGACATCGACGCGGACGATGACGCGATTGCGTTCAAGACCGAGAGCGACAAGTCGTTCGCCGTGACGAATGTGACTGTCCGCAACTGCCGTCTTGCAAGCTGTTGCAACGCGGTCAAGTTCGGCACAGGCAGCTATGCCGACTTCCGCGACGTCACGATAGAGGGCTGCTCGTTCGTCCGTGCGAAGGGCAACCACCGTTTCAGCTGGTGGAAGTCGATTCCTGGCGTCACGAATCGCATTTGCGGCATCGCTGCACTTGCGCTTGAAGTCGTTGACGGCGGGCGGATGGACAACATCGTGGTGCGCAACATCGAGATGGACGGATATCAGACGCCGATATTCGTCCGGCTTGCAAGACGGCGAGATCCCCCTGCGGGCGCGGAGACGTATCTAAGGGACGTGCTGATAGAGAATTTTCGCGGCGTTGCCGACAGTCGCATAGCGTCGTCCATAACCGGCGTTCCCGGCTTGCGCCCGCGCGGGATAACGCTGAGGAATGTCTCGCTTGTCGTTCCTGGTGGCGGAACTGAGGCGGATGCGGCGGCCCAAGTGCCAGAAAAGGAACGCGCCTATCCAGAGTCGTTCATGTTCGACAAGATGCCGCTTCCGGCATACGGGTTCTATGTTAGGCATGCTGACGGCGTTCTGTTCGAGAATGTCGACGTGAAGACGGCCTCGCCCGACGCTCGCAAACCGTTCGTCTTCGATGACGTAAACTGACAGGTTGATTTGGTATAATATGTGGCATGAAAGGTGAAGATAGGGCGAGGGCTGTGCGCCCCGGCGAAATTCCGTTCAAGGTCGAGCGTTCTGCGGCGGGAAGTCTCTCGAAGCAGATGACCGACGGACTCAGGGAGGCAATTGTCTCTGGGCACTACAAGCCGGGCGACGTGCTGCCGACGATCCTTGAGTGGTCAAAGCTTCTCGACGTCTCGATTCGCGTTCCAGAGGCCGCCGTCGCCGCGCTTGCCAAGGAGGGGCTGATCACCGTTCAGAAGCGCATCGGCTGCGTGGTGAACCCGAGGCGGCAGAATGTGTGGAACGGGCGCGTTCTCGTCGTCGTTCCCGACGGCGACCACGTTTACTACCAGAACGTCCTCGTCGGCAGGATTCGTGCCCGCGTGTGCGAGGCCGGGTACATGTTCTCTCAGGTGACGGTCGTGAAGAAGGGGAATGGACGCTACGACTTCAAGCAGCTCGCCCACGAGCTCAAGTCGCGCCCGGACTTCACGCTCCTTGTCGAGAACAGGCCGGAGATCGAGCGGCTTCTTTCGAAGTCCGGCGTCGCGTTCGGCGTGTTCGGCAAGGATCGTTGTGCTCTTTCTGGGTGTGTAGCGAACTTCCGCCGCAACAACGACGCGGCAGTTCCCGATATCGTCGCGCATTGCGAGAGGGCGGGCGTCAGGCGAGTGCTCCAGGTGACGAAGGAAACAGGCGGGCACTTCGACGCGGTGCCGCAGCTTGAGAAGTTCGGTTTCGATGCGGAGGAATGGCAGACGCCGGTCGTGTTCGAGTGCGGACGTGCCGAAGGAACCGAGCGCGGCGCATTCAACGCGTTCCGCGAGCGCTTTGCGAAGGAAGGCCGCAAGTGGCTGCCAGACCTTTTCGTTTTTACAGACGACTTTGTTGCCTCCGGTGCGCTCATCGCAATGCTGATGGAGGGCGTCAAGATTCCCGAAGACGTCAAGGTGATCTCGCTCGCCAACAAGGGAATAGGCCCCGTATATCCAGTAACGCTCACGCGCGTTGAAAACGATCCCGTGCGCCACGGCGAGATGCTGGCAGAGGCAGTTGCGCGTTTTCTCGTTGGGCGCAAGATGCGCGACGGCGAGCTGGCGCCTGAATATATCGTCGGCGAGTCGTTCCCATGAGGCGGCTCGCAGTTCCGCTCGTCGGCGCGTTTGCGTCAGGCATGGCGCCGGGGCTCGTAGCCGCCGCGCTTGCGTTCATGGCTGTTGGCGACGCGGCGAAATCGCTTTTTGTCTCTGCCTCGATGTGCGGGATGCTCGCGGCGTCTATCGCAGGCGGCTTTCTCGCAGATCGGCTGGGGCGCGTTCGCGCCATGCGTCTCGCCGGATGGATTGCGCTTCTTGCGACGCCGTTTCTCTGCGCTTCGCAGCCGCTTTTTGCGCTTGCGCTTGCCGGACGCTTCGCGCAGGGCTTCGGCCTCGGGCTCTTTTCGGTGCTTTTGCCGCTTTACATCGCCGAGACGCAACCAGACAATCGGCGTGGAAGGGCGACGGCGTTCTACCAGTTCTCCAACTCTTTCGGCGGCATAGTTGGCGCACTCTGCGGATTTGCCGTTGCCGGCTGTGAGTTATCGCAGTCGGTGGCGTGGCGATTGGACGTGTTGATGGTCGCGCCGATTCTGGTGGTTTTTCTTGTAGGAAGCCATTGGCTCAAGGAAGAAGAATTGGTAGGGGCGTGTCTCCGACGCGCCCGCTCGCCCCTACCGGTAGGGGCATGCGTCCCGCATGCCCGCAAGCTTGCCCTTGCAATGGTTGTTCTTGCCCTCACTTCGGCCACTGGCATTGGCTCGGTGATGCACTATTCCGTGACGATGATGACTGAGGCGGGGCTGACGGGATCGAGTGCAAACGCGGCAGATGCCGTGATGCGCGTATGCGGTCTTGTCGCCGCGCTTCTCTCGGCGGCGTTCATTGACAGGCGCGGAAGGGCGTTTGTCCTGAAAATCGGAACGGCGGGGGCTGCCGTAGCCCTTTTTGCCGCGGGAGCCCTATTTTTCGGGCTAAAATGGGGTCTGTCCCCAACTTTTTGGGGGTCAGTTCCCGTCACGGGGCTTGGTGTTGCTGCGCTTCTGTGCCTGTTTGTGGCGTTCTTTTCGTTTGGACCGGGGGTTTGCGTCTGGGTCATCGCGGCGGAACTTCTTCCCACGTCCGTCCGTGCGAAGGGGATGTCGTTCGCGCTTCTCGGCAACCAGATAGTGACGGCGGCGATAGCGTCCGTGTTCCTCCCCGTTGCCTCGCGCTTTGGCTACGCGCCGCTATTTTTCGCCTTTGCCATCGCCGCCGCCGCGTATTTCGCGTTGGTGAGCATAATTCCAACGTTTAGATTTTTGTTTGGCCACAAAGAACAGGAGTAGACAACCCCGAACTGGAAAATTTATCAGTGATAGGATGACTATTGACTCCGCAGTGCAGAGTATAGTATAATTCTCGGAGTTGATTTTGCAATAGTCAAAAAAATATGTGACTAACGCGGAGTCTGGCATGAGAATCAAGGAATGGGTAATTAACCGAGAGAGGATTGGAAAGTCTTGCTTTTCAAGGGAGGACGTCGCAGCGGCTTTCCCTTCATTGACGGCTCGTTCAATAAATACTTCCCTTGCGCATTTTGCCAAGGTGGGGCTTATAGAGCGCTTGCATCGTGGATTTTATTGCGTAGTTCCGCCTCAATATGCGCTTTCAGACGGCATTCATCCCTATTATTACATAGACGATTTGATGTCATGGCTTGGAAGGCCTTATTACGTGTCGCTATTGTCGGCTGCATCGCTGTGGGGGGCATCGCACCAGAAGGTGATGACCACACAGGTAATTACGCAATTGCCCCAGTTGAATTTGTCTGTGAACAGAAGGGCGACTATCGACTGGCTCTACCGGAAAACGATTCCTTCGGAATTTGTCCTTGCCCGAAATGGCGAGAACGGGAAGTTGATGTACTCCAATGCGGAATTGACGGCGGTCGATTTGATTCGCTACGTCGATAGAGCCGGAGGCTTTTCGTTCGTCGCGACGGTGCTCGCAGAGCTGAAGGAAGAAACGGATTTCTCGAATGCCGCAAATGGCGTTTTCAGAACTGCTTGTATTGCGGACATTCAGCGGCTTGGCTATGTTTACGACGAGGTTCTTTGCGACCATGTTCAGGCGGCGGCAATATATGATCAGCTTAGGATGATGACAAAGGAATTGGATTCTGTAACACTTTCGCCGTCATCGCGCGAAGAGGTGCTGTCAAGGAGTGCAAGATGGAAGGTCTTGGTAAACACAGACATAGAGATTGACGATCTATGATAGACAGAAAATCAATAATGCAGTGGGGCGAGACGCATCCTTGGAACAACAAGGCGTTTGTTGAACAGGATTTGGTGATATGCCGCGCTCTGGTGGCGATATATAGCGACCCGTTTCTTTCTAATGTGCTTGCCTTTAGGGGCGGCACTGCGTTGCACAAATTGTTTCTCGCGCCGCAGGTGCGGTATTCCGAGGATATCGACTTGGTTCAGATTGTGCCTGGGCCGATCAAACCAATTGTCGAAAGACTGGACAAGGCGCTGGAATGGTTGCCGAAGAAGTCATTTGACAACAGGCGGTTCGGCTTTCGCATGCGATTTCGTTACGATTCGGAGATCCCGCCAATAGAGCCAATGCGTCTTAAGGTGGAAGTTAATACGTGCGAACATTTTACTGAGTTTGGCTATGTGAATGTTCCCTTTGCCGTTGCAAATCCCTGGTTCAGCGGAGAATGCCAGATTAGGACGTATACCATCAATGAGCATCTTGGAACTAAGATGAGAGCCCTCTATCAACGCAAAAAAGGGCGAGACCTTTTTGATATGCAGTATGCGCTTCGCAATGCAAATTTGGATGTGGATGCTGTAATTCGTTGTTGGCGTAGGTATGTGACGTTGGGTGACAAACCTGCGCCGTCTGCTGATGAGTTCATCGCCAATCTGCAGGGGAAGCTTGGCATGCATGATTATTGTCGCGATGTTGATGTTATGCTGCGACCAGGAACTTCATTTGATGTCAATGTGGCGTTCGATGAGGTTAGGGAAAAGATAATCGAAAAGATATAGCGCTGGTGATTCTACGGTTATATGCTGGCGATTGAAATTCTTGCGAGTTCAGGCTTTATAGTCGCATCCCCCGCAACTCTGTCGCCGCTCTTATAAACTATAAAAACTACATTTCCCTGTTGCGCTTGGGGGGAAGGTGTGGTATAATGTCTGCAAATAATTCGCAAAAGGAGGAATGCCTATGGAAACAAGAGGTGTCGCAAATCTCGGTCGCGGCGCGTTGCGCCTGCGCTCCGTCGCAGTTTGCCTAAGTGCGCTATTCGCGTCGGTGACGGCGCTTGCGCTCGACAATACGGTAAGCAACGATTTCTGGTGTACGTGGAATTACGTAAACCCGTCGCCGAACACCGCAGTTTCCGCCGCTGGTTCCATCTTCGACACTTTCATCTCGAACGAAATGGAATCAAACGTAATTCAGCGGTTCTCAAGTGAGAAGCCATCCGGATTTATCCTCGTTATCAGATAACATTTAAAAGGAGTCACAACATGAATAGCAAAACGCTCGTTTTCTCCGTCACGACAATCCTCTCCGCCTCTGCGCTCTTTGCTGAGCCGCGCGTTGACCAGTCCGCTGTCACGCTTGCACAGGATTCGCAGTCTCGTCTCGTCACGGTCGGCTACGAACTAACAGGCGAGCCGGCCGTCGTCACCGTTGACTTCCAGACGAACACCCTTGCGAACGCCGCCGGCGACTGGGTTTCCATTGGCGACGTCAACTTCACAAACGTCATTGGAGACGTGAATCAGGTCGTGCAGATCGGCAGTCACGCAATCTATTGGCAGCCAGACAAGAGCTGGCCTGATCAGCGCATCAACGATGGCCGCGTTCGCGCCGTGGTGAAGGCATGGGCTACCAACGCGCCGCCGGACTACTGCGTCGTCTGCCTCCTTTCCGACGCCGACATCCAAACCCGCCAGAACTCCGACGTGACCTTCAACCCCGTCCGCCGCCGCTACTTCGCGAGCAAGGAGGCCGTTCCCGGCGGCGTGACGAACGACCTCTACAAGACGGAGTTCCTCGTCCTGCGCAAAATCCCCGCCGCCGGCGTCGTCTGGCGCATGGGACCGAACGCGAACTCGTGGAGTGGCAGCCCGGCCACATGCAAAGTAATGCTGACGCAGGACTACTACATGGGCATCTACGAGTTCACAAAGAGTCAGTATGGCCTTGTGAAGGGGACTTCCGATAGCGGGGCAACTCCGAAAAACTCGTTCAACGTCTGGAATGACGTCCGCGGAAGCGGATATCCGTGGCCGTCCGTTGGCGAAGGCTACACGAACTACACGCACGATGTCGCCTCTGCCTCCGCGCTCGGTGGTCTGCGCACCCGCACAGGCATCGATTCCTTCGACCTCCCGACGGAAGCCCAATGGGAATACGCCTGCCGCGCCGGGAGCGGGGCGTTCATGTACGGGAATTATAACGACATCTGCTGGTGCAACCAAAATTCAGGAAACTCAGTCCACATCGTGGGACTGAAACAGCCGAACGCATGGGGGCTTTACGACATGCTGGGGAATGTCTTTGAGCTTACGTTGGATTGGGTTGCCAGCTATCCTTCGCCGGACAGCGCGAGCGGCTATGCCACGGACCCCAAGGGCGCAGTGTCAAATGCGAATTCATGCAAGATATGGAAGAGTACCAGTGCATGGATTTCCAAAGATTACACTTACATGGGTAATCGCCGAACTGACTGGGCAGGCACAAAATCGGATGCGGCCTGCGGCTTTCGCGTCGTCTGCGACGCCGTGGCGAAGTAGCGGCGCGGCGGATTCGACCGCCGACAGCCGACAGCTGGCATGGAGCTGAGAGCTTGTAGCGACCAGCTAGCCAACAAACCAACTCATCACTAGCCCCTGGCGACCATGCGCCTCCATTGCTTCGTCCTTCTTTTGTCCTGCGTGCTTGTCTCGTCGGCTCTTGTGGCCGAAGAGGTGCGCGCCTCGTCGTTCGGCAGGGACGCCGCCGACGCCACGGCGGCACTTCAGGGGGCAATAGACTCCGGCGCGGCGCGTGTCGTAGTGGATCGCCAGGCGGACGACTGGTTCGTCCGCCCTGTCGTGCTGCGTCGGTCCAACCAGGAGATCGTAATTGAGGATGGCGTTGCTGTGCGGGCTAAGAAGGGCGAGTTCAAAGGCATCGGCGACCGGCTCGTGACAATCCCAGCCGGCGTCTCGAACGTCGTCCTGCGCGGCGAGGGCAAGGCGACGCTTGCGATGGAGAAGCGCGAACGGACGGAGAAGACGGAAGTCTGGACACTTGAATTCCCGGCAATAGAGGAGGACGTCGAATTCCGGATTGGCGCACCGGGGTTGCCTATTGTCGCAACGACGCCGGAGGCGACCATGATTTTTGGCGATGGCAATCGGTAACAATCAAGTGCAATTGGCGGCAATCTAATAACTCATGGAGAGCAACTATGAAACCTTCAACCTTTCAACTTTTCAACCTTTCAACCTTGGCGGCGGTGGCGATTGCCATAACAGCGGCAACTGCCAGTGCCGCTGGCCGCCCGCCCTTCGACACTGACATTGTGACGAACTACTACTTGCGACTTTCCGCGCCGGAGGCGAAGGGTGCGCAGGTAAGGGCGAGAATCTGCCACACGCTGCATGACGAACGTCCGCTTGACGGCTGGGCTTCCAGAATTGGTGAGGACGGACTTTCCGGTTGGATTAAGATGCCGCGCTACATCAAGCAAAAGGGCTTCCCCGACCTCTGGTACCAGTCGTGCATCATCATGCTCCATCCGGCCACGAACAGGTTCGATCGCTTCAAGTGGGTCGAGGAGCCGGTGACGGTCGGCCTCGAAATCGCCGACGCACCGGATGGCAATCTCATCGCCTCTCTCCCTGCGGAGCGGGTCGAAGGTGGCGTCGTGACCGCACTTTTCGACGGCACTCGGATGGGCGGGCCCGTGAAGGTTTGCTGGTTCAACGACCACCTCGACTTCCTCATCAAGTCGCTTGACGACGTCGGATGCGGCGAGATCAGGATGCCGCGGGACTCCATGATGATACACGGCGTCTTTGCAACTTGCTCAAGGTTCTGGGAGCGCTCGCTTTTGACGCGGGACAAGCGGCTGTCGGCCAAGGTCGATGAACTTCTCATGCGTCTTGGCGTGACCCACAGCAACGGCGGCGGCACGAATTTCATGTATCATGGATTCAACTTCATAACAGGCGACAAGGAGGGGCTTTATCGTCCGCTCGACGAAGACTGGTTCGCGAAGAGCCGCGCCTTTTGGGAGACCGCAAAAAAGAAATACGATGCCTCCGGGCGACTTCCCGTTGTCATCAAGATCGGCGATGAAATCGGACAGATTGGCCGCATCACCGACTCGCCCGCCTTCCGCGCCACGTTCGAGTCGATCCGCGCGCGGCTCGCGCCGGAAGTTCCAGCCGACGTCGGGATTCGGAACCTTCCGGGGAACGCGTGGACGAACCGCCCGCCCGAACGCGAGGAGCGGCTGGTCCGATACCTCACCGTCCGCGCACGCAACAAGGAGACGGCGAAAGTGCTAAAGGCCTCGACCGACGACGTGCGGGCGATTCTCGGCGAGAACGTTAAGACTCAGGTGAACATGATCCCGTGGTATGACGGAGAGGGCGGCTCGTGGGCTCAGACGCTCGTCCGCACACCCGACCCGTTCTTGCTTGCCCGCGAAGGGTCTATCGACTACCCCGAACTGCAAGGCATGACGCCCTACTCGCAGCCGACGGGGCCGATGGCGAACGCGCTGCTCGCGCCGGCCTTCGTCGCGCAGATACGCGAACTCAATACACGCCCCGGCGGGCGCTCGCGCGAAATGCTCTTCCCCTGCCGCACCGAGGCGGCGGCATACGACCACATCGTCATGAGTGCTCTTCTCAACGCCAATACTGACTTGAGCTATTATGTCCTCGGCTTTCGCGGCACATGGTGGGAGTGGGCGGACGTTCCTGAGAAGATCATCGCTCTCGGCAAGTGCTCAAAGAAGATCTTCGACTTTGAGCCGTATTTGCGTGGGCAAAAGCGCGCAAAGGCGGACATTGCGATGCTTCTTTCGGAATCGTCCGACATCTGGCAGTGCGAGGGCGACTGGAGGCATTACAAGCGCACTTCTGCCAAGAGCGAGATGCGCGGCGACTACTACGCGCTCAGGTTCTCCGGCTACCGCGTCGATTTTGTGCGCGAGCACATGGTCGAGGATGGTTTCCTCGGCGGCTACAAGGTGCTTTGGGCGACGATGCGCAACTTGAACCGCGTCTGCCAGACGAAGGTGCTTGACTGGGTGAAGGCCGGCGGGACGCTCATCCTCGTCCCCGGCGCCATCACGCGCGACGAGGCGGACGACGACACGGCGCTCTTCGACGTCTATCGCGCTGGAGGCGAGGCGGCGGCGCTTGAAGGCGCGGACTGCGCCGAGTTCGACTACAAGAAGCGCGACACCTCGGCGGCGCCGAAAGTGACAGCCCTTGGCAAAGGCAAGGTAATCGCCTTCGGCTGGATGCCGGGCATGGAGTTCTGCTCGGATGCGCTCAGGCGGCGCACACTCTATCGCGACGAGACGCCAAATGCCAACCCCAACCACGAAATACTTTCGGCTACGCAGCGCTATGGCGTCGCCTGGTGGATGGAGGGCGACGAGGCCGTGCGCGAAAAGATCGCCGCAGTTGCCGAAGCGGCGGGAGCGATTCGACAAGTCAAGCTTTCGCACGGCAACATCGACGCCGGCGTTCTTGATGACGGCACTCGCGCCTTTGTCGGCTTCTCGAACTACAACGTCGGTACGGTCAAGGATGTCGTTGCTGAGTTCAAGCTTAAGAAGCGTTACGATTCCGTGAAGACCATCGACGGCGCACCCGTCAAGGTCGAGTGGAATGGTAGAACCGTTCGGTGCGCATTCGATCTTCGCGATTCCCAAGCGATGCTGTTCGAGTAATTCACGCAAAGCAAGGAAACATCCAGAACTGAGCGGCAGCCATGAGGATTGCAACACGAACTCGATCTTCATTCTGCCATGCGTTTCGGAACGCCTGTTGCGCATTGTGCATTGCAACAGCGTCCGTGGTTACACTTTGCGCCAACGCAGAGGAAGTCCGCGCCTCGTCGATACTTGGCCGTAAATTCCGCACCAGCGTACGCGTCCGCGACACGGCCGGTACCGAGGTTGACGCGTTCACGATCAATGGGCCATCCATCGTGACAAACATTCTGCTGACTACCGAGAGAGGCGCAATGCGCTATGAGGTCGATTGCGGCGGTGGGCTTGTGTCTGTCGAGTCGCGGTGGCCGGGACAAGGGGTGCTTGCTGGTCCGTGGGTGCATCCATACTGCGGAAGCGGTAGGCGCTATTTCTTCGCCGTTCCGCCGGGAAGCGATCCGGTCTGGGTCTTGGTAAGACCGCAGGAACCCTGTAGCGCGAGGCTGATCGCCCCAGACGGTAGCGTCATGGCCGAGAAGCCGTACGACACGAACCAGTCTCTGCTTGAAGCAAAATGCGAAGCAACTGACAAAACTGCGGTATGGGCGCTGGAGTTTCCGCGAATCGAGGAAGATGTCGATTTCCGGATCGGTGCGCCTGCGATGCCGGTCGTCTCGACCGACGCATCTTCAGTTCTGATATTTGAGTGAGTTTACTATAAGGAGCACATCATAGATGAGAACGATATGCGGAACAATTCTTGCGGTGGCAACTGTGCTTGTAACGGCGGCGGACGGCGCGGGCAATGACGACGCCTGGCTCGCCTCCATCCGCAGGGACCATCCGCGCATGTTCTTCAATGCGGAGACGTGGCCTCAGGTGAAGGCGCGCGCCGAAGGCCCCGCGCGCGCCGAGCGCGACGCACTCGTCCGCCGCTGCGACGGCTACCCCGAAGACCCGGTATGCTCCGACTTTGGCCCCGTTGTGTTCCGCGATGTCAAGACCGCCTCGGGTACGCACAAGACCACCGCCGCCACGCCGATCCCGAACGTGAAGGAGTGGGGGGCTCAGGCGGCGGAGTGCGCGCTCGCCTGGCGCTTCACGGGCGAGCGGAAGTACCTTGACAAGGCGCACAGGATGCTCGCGTCGAGCGTCGCCGCCTATCAGGCCGCGTACCGCAATGGACGGGCCGTCCACTGGTACTCCACTTCGCGCATCCTCGCGCTGTGCGCGTACGACTGGATCTGGGAGGGGCTTGCGCCCGACGAGCGAAGGGAGATCATCGTCCCGCTTGTGCGTCACGTCGAGG
>Ga0265300_10004034_pt1 | contig 11814 bp, 9 predicted proteins | sample AusTroGonzalo_MG_FD_193482 | JGI IMG/M metagenome (GOLD analysis project Ga0265300, IMG submission 193482) | Bovine rumen microbial communities from tropical cattle in Woodstock, Queensland, Australia - Gonzalo_03 | ecosystem: Host-associated > Mammals > Digestive system > Stomach > Rumen ... | reverse complement strand
TTCAGCGGCTCCAGGTCTACGTGGCTGTAGACATTGGAGCTGAAATTCGCCACCATCGGGCGGCCAAAATGAAAGGCATCGTCGCCGTGTCCGTTGATCATCGCTCGGAAAATACCTTACAAAAATAGCAAAAATCAACCCCGCTTCAAAGCAACATTCAATCAAGGCTTTCATTTTCAGCGGAAAAAACTAAATTTGCGCTTGTATTAATGAAAACGAACCCATATGGAGTACAAAGATATCGACATCAGCGCATGGACCAAGGTGGGCGAGGGCGGGAACGGCTCTGTTTATACCCATCCGGACGAACCGGGGATTCTCTTGAAAGTGAGCAATCATACACTCTCCGATGGCACGCTGGAGGCCATATCGAAAGAATTTTACACATCGAAGGCCATTTTTGATCTGGGGATTCCGACGCCCCAGATGTTTGAAATTGTACGCGTCGGGGAGGATTATGGCATTAAATGCCAGCAGATTGAAGGGAAGAAATCCCTGTCAAGGATGAGCGGCGAGGATCCCGATGCCATTGACAGGTATGCCGCCCGCATGGCCCAACTGGCCAAACAGATGCATAGCACCCAGGCAGTCGGTTCCGAGTGGATTCCGTCCATGAAGACGCTTATGCTGGAAGTACTGGACAAGACCGCGATGATCAGCGGGAAAACGCTCCAGCGCGTGCGTGCCTTTGTGGAAGGGCTGGAGGATACATCCACCTTGTTGCACGGTGACTTCACTTTCAGTAACCTCATTGTGGCGGATGATAAGCCATATTGGATAGATCTGGGCCGTGCGACGCACGGGCTTCCCCTGTTTGACTTGGGCCATTTCTACCTGTTCTGCAATATCTTCGCAAAGAAAAAACGTGTGCAGGACATCGCCCATATGACAGGAGAACAGATGGCCCGGTTCTGGAACAGCTTTGCCCTTGCGTACAACGGACCTGAAGGTCTGGATGCGTTCAAGGAGCAATGCAAGCGCTTCGCCGGTCTGGATGTGCTCCTGCTGGGCCATATCCAGAACCTGACCTTCTCCGAGCGCTTTTTCCTCGGACAACTGGCCAAAGCATTGACGAAATGAACTACACGCAGCAATTCCTTCCGGTCCGGAGCATTGTCAATGTCCGGGATCTGGGCGGCTATGCCGTGCAGGGCGGCGCGGTCGTGAAAGACAGGCTGCTCATCCGGGCGGCCCATCTGGCCGATGCTACGGATGAGGATCTGAAGTTCTTGTCTGATATTCCCGTGACGAAGGTCATTGACTTCCGGCAGGATCAGGAAAAGCAGGGAAAGGTCGACCGGTTGATTTCCGGCGCGGAGTATATCGTCCTTCCCGTTGATGGCAGCGGCAACGCGGCGGCAGAGATGACGGAGGAAGAGAAAAAGAAGTTCACGGATCGGAAAAAGTTTGAAGTAAAGAACCTCGTCATTATTGCGGCTTTCAACAAGATTGCGCAGAAGATTGCCAGGGAGATGTATCCGACGCTTCTTTTTGATCCGAAGTGCCAGCAGCAGTTCGCCCTGTTCTTCCGCCATGTCCTGGACACCCAAGAGGGAGCCGTTCTCTACCACTGCACGCAGGGAAAGGACCGCACCGGCATTGCCTCGTGTCTGTTATTGGCCGCGCTGGGCGCTGACAGGGAGACCATCGTGGCCGATTTCGACGCGACCAACCAAGTCTATGCGAAGGACGTGAAGAAATACTGTCGCCGGGTCCGGCTCCTGGGTGGCAAGGAAGAAGAAATTGCTGTTGTCAAAGCCATACTGGGCTGCAACACAGAGATTTTCGTCAAGACGCTGGATCGGATTGACCGCGAGTACGGTTCGATGGAAGCCTATCTGAAAGGCCCCATGGGCCTCACGGACGAAGACATCCGTATTCTCCGGGAACGTTATCTGGAAAGAATGTCGTAAAGCTGCGGGAGGTCGACGTACTTCCGGACGTGGTCAGCCAACTTGTCGTATTGTTCTTCTTTGAAGGCGTGGTAGTCGAAGGTGGAGGCTTCGGTTAACTTGTCGGCGTGGGGCGCCAGCAGGCGGTCGATGAAGGCGGGGTTGTCGAGGATACCGTGGATGTAGGTGCCCATGCATTTTTCGTCCACGAGGCAGCCATCGTCCTGGCCGTTCTCCAGCCGGTTCAGTGGCGCGAAGGCGCCGCCATCCACCGGCAGCGTCTTGCCCATGTGAATCTCATAGCCTTCCATCGTGTCGCTGCCGTCAGCGGCCGTGAAACGCACCTGGCGGGTCACTTTCTCGCCGAGCATTTCCGTGGTCATGGGAAGCAGGCTCAGGCCGGGCATGGCTTCGATGTCGCCTTCCACATGCTTCGGATCGCGGATCTGGACACCCATCATCTGGTAGCCGCCACAAATTCCTAAGACCGTTGCGCCTTCGCGGCGGGCGCGCAGGATGGCCTGCGCCACGCCGTTGCGGCGCAACTCGTACAGGTCGTCGAGCGTGCTCTTGCTGCCGGGCAGGAGGATGATGTCAGCCTTGGCAATTTCATCGACATTGTTGCTGTAGAACAAATGGACGCGCGGATCGCGCTCCAGGGCGTTGAAGTCCGTGAAGTTGCTGATATGGCGCAGCAGCACGACGGCCACATTGATCTTGCCCCGTTGCGCGGCGGCGCTTTTGGCCGCCAGCGCCACGGAATCTTCTTCCTCGATATGGATGTCGTGGTAGTAAGGGACAACGCCCAGCACGGGAATGCCGCAAAGTTCCGCTAACATCTTGCGGCCTTCTTCGAAAAGTCGCAGGTCGCCTCGGAACTTGTTGATAATGATTCCTTTTACGTATTTCCGTTCTTCGGGCCGTAGCAGCATGATAGAGCCATAGACGCTCGCGAAGACGCCGCCGCGGTCGATGTCGCCGACCAGGATGATGTCGGCGCCGGCGTGCATGGCCATGGGTACGTTGACCAGGTCGCTGTCGCGCAGGTTGATCTCGGCCAGCGAGCCAGCGCCCTCCATGACGATGGGATTGTGGCGGGCAGCCAGGCGGTCGTAGGCGGCGTAGACGGCTTCGCGGAGTTCGGCGCGGCCTTCTTTCCGGAAGTAGTCGTAGGCGTCGCGGTTGCCGATGGGCCTGCCGTTGAGGACGACCTGGGAAGTATGGTCGCTCTGCGGCTTGAGCAGCAGGGGATTCATGTCGGTATGGCAGGGGACGCCGGCGGCTTCGGCCTGGACGGCCTGCGCCCGGCCGATTTCCAGCCCCTCGGGCGTAGCAAAGGAGTTCAGCGCCATGTTCTGGGCCTTGAACGGTGCGGGGTTATAACCGTCCTGCCGGAAGATGCGGCAGAAAGCCGTGGCAAGGATGCTTTTGCCTACGTCGCTGCCGGTTCCGGCAAACATGACGGGATGGAGTCGCTCCTTCATTTTTGGTTCTTGTAGGCGAAGGCTTTCCATTGTTCTTCGGGCCACTCCTGCCGGGCGAGTTCGTGTCGGGCCATGACGAAGAGGAGGTCTGAAAGGCGGTTGATATACTGAAGAATCTCTTCGGGAACGGGGTCCTGACGGTGCAGGGTCCAGAGGTGGCGTTCGGCGCGGCGGCAGGTGGCGCGGGCCAGCTGGAGCTGGGCGGCGAGCGGGGTGCCGCCGGGCAACAGGAAATGGAGGCCGGGGCCGGCCTCTTCGGTCAGTCGGTCCATTGTCGTTTCGCAGTCGGTGACGAGGTTTTCCGGCAGGGGATTGGGGTTATTCTCTCTATCAGCCGAAGGTGTTGCTACCTGGCTCATGACGGTCATCAGGTTCTTTTGTATCGTATGTAAGATAGCATCATACGTCTCGCTCGCTTCACGGCTCTGGTGTTCGTCCCGCTCGCAGAAAAATGCTCGCGGCTCCGAACACCACCCGCCGTTCCGCTCGCTCAGCATCGAGCGGACAACGCCGATCTGGCAGTTCAGTTCGTCGAGATCCCCATTGGCCTCGATGCGGATATCGTCTTTCGGGACGCGGGCGCCGCCGTGGATGCCGGTCGTTCCCTGGTCTCCGGTGCGGGTGTAGATGCGATGTGTTGCCATAAGTATTGTATTATTCCCTGCCTGCGGCATACGCCTCTTTCTTCTTCATGATGTCCACGGGTGCGTGCTGCAGGGAGTGGTGGATGTGTTCGATGTAGATGTCCTGTATTTCAGGGATTTCGCCCAGGCCTTCCAGACAGCAGCTCACCTGCAGGCCTTCGGCTTCGAGGGCTTCCTTCCAGTCGACGGCGATGTCGTTCGACGCATGGTCTCCGGCGACGAAGAGCAGCGGGACCAGCGTGACGCGGCGGGCCTTGGTGGCTTTGAGGCGATCGAGCATCGTCTCGAAGGTCGGGTAGCCTTCGATGGTTCCGACATGGAAGAGGGGATAGCCTTGTGCCGTGAACATGTAGTCAATCTGGCTGTAGGTGGCGGTAGCCGGGGTGTAGGTGCCGTGGCCAACCATTACGACATGAGCTTTCTGCTTGTCAGAGGCAGCGCCGGCATGCCGGGCGGCGAGGATATCGACCACGCGCTGGCAGTCCGCCACGTCGAAGAGCAGGGGAGCGCCGACGCGGATGTCCTCGAAGAAACGCTCCACGCTGGCCGCGTCGCGTCGCAGCGATTCCATCTCAGCGCCTTCCAGCAGCGTGGTACTCTGCACGATGACGCGGGTAAAGCCTTCGGCCCGCAACTGCAGCAACGCCTCCAGCGGCGTCTTTTTATCGATGCCGCGGCCCTTGAGCTTGCGGATGACGATGCGCGAGGTATAGGCTTCCCGCAGCGTCAGTTCCGGAAATGTCTCAGCCGCCTTGGCATTGATGGCATCGATGGTTTTGGCGCGCGTTTCATCGTAGGTCGTACCGAAATGAACCATCAGCAGCGCCGTCTTTTCCTGCGCCTGTCCGCAGACAGAACAAAGCAGAATACAGAAAAGTACAAGGAAGTTTCTCATATTCTACAAATATACGAAATCGATCTCGAAATTGTTAAAAATGGCCCCGCGAATGGCAGGATCGCGGGGCCGCACACACTATAATGAAAAGCATCCTTTACAGCAGCCGGAGGGTTCCGAAACCGTAGAGGAAGAGGTATCCGAGCACCATGCTGATGATGCCGACGATCAGGCCGATCCTGGCCATGTCTTTCTGTTTCACGAGATTCGTGGCGAAAGCCAGGGCGTTCGGCGGCGTGGAGATGGGCAGCACCATGGCGCTGCTGGCAGCGATGGCCACACCGATCAGTACGATGGCCGTGCCGCCGATGGGAGCGAGCTTGTCGCCCATGGCATTGCAGACAACCGCGAGAATCGGCATGAGCAGCGCAGCCGTGGCCGAGTTGCTGATGAAGTTCGACAGGGCGTAGCAGATCAGGCCCGACAGGATCAGGATGAGCACCGGCGAGAACGAATCGAACGGGATGCTCTTGACCACGAGCGAGGCCAGGCCCGACGCGTTCATGGCGTAACCGAGGGCGAAACCGCCGGCCACCATCCAGATGACGGACCAGTTGATTTCCTCCAGGTCGCGCCGGTCGATGACGCCGGTCGTGCAGAAAACAGCCAGTGGCAGGAAGGCCACTGTATAGGTATTGATGCCCGTCACGGAGTCGAGCAGCCAGAGCAGCACGGTAACGATGAAGGTCACGATGACGATCGTGGTCTTGCGGTCGCGCTTCATCTCGCCTTCGATGACCAGGTCGACGGTCTTCTGGGTGAACGGGAACATTTTCTTGATCACGATCCAGCTGATGAACAGCAGCAGGATGACGAGCGGTACCATCATCAGCATCCACTGGCCGAAACCGATGTTCAGGTTCAGGCCTTCGGGATCGTTGAGGTATTTGAGGGCGATGGTGTTCGGAGGCGTGCCGATCGGCGTGCCAATGCCGCCCAGGTTCGCTGCGACGGGAATGCTGAGGGCCATGGCGATGCGGCCTTTTCCGTTGGCCGGCAACTGCTTGAACACCGGCGCCAGGAACGTGAGCATCATAGCCGCCGTGGCCGTGTTGCTGATGAACATGGAGAACAGGCCGGTGATGAGCAGGAAGCCCAGCAGCACCATCTCACTCTTCCGTCCGAACGGTTTGAGCAGGATCTTGGCCAGATGGACGTCCAGGCCGGTCTTGGTGGCTGCGATGGCCAGCACGAAGCCGCCCAGGAAGAGCATGATCACCGGATCGGCGAAGCAGGCCATGATGCCTTTGTAACTGAGCAGGGCTCCGACCTGGTCCGGCTGGCAGATCCATTTGACGCCGGAATCCGAGGTGAAGAAGAGCAGCAGGGTCATGATCGCGATAGATGTAGCCCAAGCCGGGACAGGCTCGAGAATCCACATCAGCGTGGCGAAGGCGAAGACGGCGATGATGCGTTGTTGGACGATGGTCAGCCCTTCGATGCCGAAGGCGCTGGCCGGAATCAGGAACAAGGTGATGGTGACAGCAGCGACCAGCAACAAGGAGAAAGACTTGTGTTTCAGCCAGCGTGTCTGCTGCTTGAATTCCACGCCCATCTTGTGGATGGCATCCACCAGATGAAAACCAGTAAAGCTTTTAAACATGTTGTGACAAAAATAAACCCATTAAAGAGCCCTTGCCCGGGAACTCTGTTAACCGTACATTCCGGCAGGTTTCCTGACTCGATTCCTGGAACCTTCCCATTTCCCGGAGGAAACAGTGGCAAAGACTTTCCTGGCAACCCTTGCGGGTGAATCTTACAGTAGCGGGCACTGCTCCGGCCTTTCACCGGATTCCCTTTTAAAGACGCGGACCGCCGGCCCTTGTCTCACCGAAAAGCGGTGCAAATTTAAGAAAAAAACGATAGATGGATGAAAAATGGCTATATTTGTAACAACAAACAGGTGTTCGAAGCCGTGACCACGGCGGAGAAAGAATAGGGAATCCGGTGAGAATCCGGAGCAGTGCCCGCTGCTGTATGTTCCAAATCTGTTGCTTCAAGCCCTCTTAAAGTCACTGGGAATTTCCCGGGAAGACGCTTGGAGCGGAACGAGTCAGAAGACCTGCCTGCTTGCAGTAAGGTGAAAAAGCGCCGGGGCTCAGTGCTCTTTCACGTATGCGTGGATTTATTTCCAAGACATGTTGTACAAAATACTTGCATTCCTGCACAAGTTGCTGGGCGTTTTGCTGTGCATCCTGTTCTTTCTGTGGTTCGCCACGGGTATCGTGATGATCTATCACGGCTTCCCGCGGGCCTCCGCCGACAAGCAGCTGGCGCTGATGCAACCTCTTGTTACCGTGGATCTTCCCGATGCGGAGGCACTTTCGGAAATCCTTGCCGGCCAGAAGGACCGGACGATATCTGCCCGTACGTTTGAAACTGTTGAAGACACACTGGAGGCCACCATCCGCAGTTGGTGTACAGCTCCCGTGGGGCGCATCGACACGCTGAAAAAGCTGGACCAATGGATTCCATTCGGGCGCAACCGCGAAGAACTTCCCATCTACAAGTATCATTTTGATGATCCGGAGCGACACCAGCTCTACATCGGCTCGAAAACAGGCCGCGTGCTGCAGTTTACCTCGCATGAGGAGCGGGTCTGGGCTTGGCTGGGTGCCATCCCGCACTGGGTCTATTTCACGAAACTGCGCCAGGAACAGCAGCTCTGGTTGAATTCCGTGAAATGGGCTGCCGGCATCGGCTGCATCATGGTAATCCTGGGTTTCGTGCTGGCGATCCGTGTGGCCGTCAAGACAAAGAAGACGAAACCCTATAAAAAGAAGTGGTACAACTGGCACTACATCCTCGGCTTCGTGTTCGGCATCTTCGCCATCACCTTCGACTTCAGTGGCATGATGTCGCTGGCCGACATGCCGGAGTTCCTAAAGAAAGCGCCGAAGACGGAGCAGCGGGGGCCGGGCGGGCCGCCTCCCGGCGGACGCCGGGGCGGACCGGGACAAGGTCCCGGCCTTGCACTGGAACGCTACACGCTGGACTACAGGGATGCGTTGGCGGCCTATCCCGGCACGAAGACATTGACTTGGAGCGACTTCAAGGGGCATCCTTACTATACGCTGACGCTGGCGCCGAAGGAGCGCGTGTTCATCGACGCGGCTGCGCCTGGCATCCAGCCCTTTGTCATCACTGAAGAGATGGTCCGCAGCGACATGGAAAGACAATACCGCGACAGCATCCCTTACACCATCGAGCTGATTGACGAATTCGACAAGGATTATCATACCCGCAAAGTAACGGAGACATCCCTCCCGGTCTACCGCGTCATTGTAGATGATTACATGCATACCCGCTGGTACTACAATCCCGCCACGCTCGAGACCCGTCGCTTCGACGACGATTCCCGCACCCGCAACTGGCTCTACCACAAGCTCCATACGTTGGACTTCAAGTTCCTGACCGACCATCCCGCCCTGTGGAACATCGTGATGTACGCCCTGATGATCGGCGGTACCCTTCTCTCGGTCACAGGCGTCGTACTCAGCGTCAAGTGGATCGTCCGCGGCATCCGTAAGCTCTTCCGAAAAAATAAAATATAATCACGGCGGGATTTTATTTATAGTGTGTGTTGGCCCCGCGATTCTGCCGGTCGCGGGGCTTTATTTTCGAAAGGTTTTCGTATATTTGTGGAATATGGATCATGCGAAGATTTTTGTGGCCGGAATCGGGCCGGGGAGTGCGGCGGATGTGACACCTGCCGTGCTGGAGGCTGTCCGGCAGTCCGATGTCATCATCGGGTACAAGTATTATTTCCAGTTCGTGGAGCCCTATGTCTCGCCGCATGCCGAGTGCGTGGATACGGGGATGAAGAAGGAGCGGGAGCGGGCAGAAGAGGCTTTCGAACGGGCGGAACAAGGCAAGACCGTCTGTGTGGTCAGTTCCGGCGATGCAGGCATTTATGGCATGGCCCCGCTGATCTGGGAGATGAAACGCGAGCGCTGTAGCGACGTGGAGATTGAAGTCCTGTCGGGCATCAGCGCTTTCCAGAAAGCCGCCTCGCTCCTCGGAGCGCCCATTGGCCACGACTTGTGCATCATTTCCCTGTCCGACCTGATGACGCCCTGGGAGAAGATCGAGCGGCGCATCCGCGCCGCCGCCGTGGCCGATTTTGTCACGGCTGTCTACAATCCCAAGAGCCACGGCCGCTACTGGCAGCTCTACCGCCTGCAGGAGATCTTCCTGCAGCACCGGGATCCTGCCACGCCTGTGGGCTTTGTCCGCCAGGCGGGGAGGGAAGAGCAGGAAGTGACGCTCACAACTTTGGGCGAATTTGATCCGGAGCAGGTGGATATGTTCACGGTGGTCATCATCGGCAACTCACAGTCCTACAACTTTGAAGGAAAGTTTATCACCCCGCGCGGCTATTATCGCGAAGACCGTGACGAAGGGGCGAAAGGCGTGGGGCAGGAGATCATGATCGAGAGTTTCCGCACCATTGAGAAGGAACTGCGCCATCCCGATATCCCGCTGGGCCGCAAATGGCCCCTGCTGCACGCCATCCATACGACGGCCGACTTTGATATGGAAAACATCCTGCTGGTGGATGACGGGGCCGTCGAGACGCTTTACGCCGGCTTTGCTGAAGGCCGGATCAAGACCATCGTGACCGACGTGACGATGGCTGCAGCCGGTATCCGCAAGGGCGCCCTGCAGCGGCTGGGCGTTGAGGTAAAATGCTACCTGAACGATCCGCGCGTCATCGAAATGGCGTCCCAACAGGGAATCACGCGCACCCAGGCCGGCATTCGGCTGGCTGTGGAAGAGCATCCCGATGCGCTCTATGTGTTCGGGAATGCACCTACTGCATTGATGGAACTTTGCGCGCTGATCCGGCAGCGGAAAGCCAGGCCTGCCGGCATCGTCGCGGCCCCCGTCGGCTTCGTTCATGTGCGTGAAAGTAAGCACATGGTCAAGCCTTTCCGGGAAATACCTAAACTGATAGTTGAGGGCAGGAAAGGGGGCAGCAACCTGGCCGCCACGCTGGTCAATTCCATCCTCTGCTTCAACGATGCGGAGGCACTCAAACCCGGTCGCGATGTCTAGGCAGCATTTCATCGTCATCGGCATGACCGACGATCGGGAGGTCTGGTTCCCGCCGGAAGTGCGGGAAGCCATTGCTGCGGGCCGCGTCTTTTCAGGCGGCCGTCGCCACCACGAAATCGTGGCGTCGCTCTTGCCGGAAGGCGCTGTGTGGATCGATATCACCGTGCCGCTGGAAGCGGTCTTCGCCCAATACGCCGGCCATCCGGAAGTGGTGGTTTTCGCCTCGGGCGACCCGCTGTTTTTTGGCTTCGCCAATACGCTCCACCGGGAGCTTCCCGATGCGGAAATCATGGTGTTCCCGTCCTTCAATTCCTTGCAGTTGCTGGCGCACCGCATGCAGCTGCCTTACGCGGACATGCGGACCGTTTCGCTCACGGGACGTCCGTGGGATGCCTTCGACCAGGCCCTGATTACGGGAGAACGCCTGATCGGCGCTTTGACCGACCGGCAGAAAACCCCCGCGATGATCGCTCGGCGCATGCTGGATTACGGCTACGACAACTACCGGATGACGGTGGGGGAATGTCTGGGCAACCGCGATACGGAACGGGTTCGGACCCTGTCGCTGGCAGAAGCCACGACCGCTGAATATGCTTTTCCGAACTGCCTGATCCTCGAACGGACGGCGCTGCGAACGCATCCGTTCGGGCTGCCAGAGCATGATTTCGCCCTGCTCGACGGCCGCGTCAACATGATTACCAAGATGCCGATCCGCCTGCTGACGCTCAGTCAGCTGGACCTGGCCCGCCGGATTTCATTCTGGGACGTGGGCTTCTGTACCGGTTCCGTCTCCATCGAGGCGCGGCTGCAGTTTCCGCACTTGAAAGTCACTTCGTTTGAAATTCGCGAAGCCGGCCGTGACCTGATGGAACAAAACGCCCGCAAGTTCGGTGCCCCTGGCATAGACGTTCATATCGGCGATTTCCTCGAAGCCGACCTGTTGCAGATTCCGGCCCCCGACGCCGTCTTTATCGGCGGCCATGGCGGCCGTCTGGTCGAAATAGTCCGAAAGATTGACAGCGTCCTCCTTCCTGGCGGCATCATCGTTTTCAACGCTGTGAGTGAGCAGAGCCAGGCCCTCTTCCGTGAAGCCGTCGCCGCCGTCGGACGTCGCATCAGCGGCCAGATGCGCGTGGCCGTCAACCAGTTCAATCCCATTGAAATCTTGAAAGCCGAATGAGTCAGATAGCCATCATCGTTGTTTCTGAATCTTCGATGCCGCTTGCTCATCGCGTAGCGGAGCGGGCCGTGTGTTGGCCTGGTGGAGATTTTGCGTCTTGCGCGTCGGGACTTGTCACGACCGCAAGACCAAAATCGCCTCAGGAAGGGCCCGCGGAGCGGAGCGATGTGCAGATTTACACGAAGAAAGACATCGGGCCGTATGGACTGTTCTTGAAGGAACATTGGCCCGAATTCGACGCCATCGTCTTCATCGGCGCCCTCGGCATCTGCGTCCGCAGCATTGCGCCCGCCCTCCAAAATAAATACCGCGACCCCGCCGTCGTCTGCATCGACAGCACCGGCAAATACGTCATCCCCGTCGTCTCCGGCCACGTAGGCGGCGCCAACGACCTGGCCCGCCAGATCGCCGGAATCATCGGCGCCCAGGCCATCGTCACCACCCAGAGCGACAACGAAGGCCTCTGGGCCCTCGATACCCTGGGCCGCGAATACGGCTGGCAGACCGAATTAACGCCTGCACAGATGAACAAGGCCATCTTCGCCTTCGTCCAGAAACAGCCCACCGCTCTGCTGCTCGAAGTCCGCGACGCCGGTACTGCTGTGTTGGAACGCACCAGACCCGATCACGTCCAGATCTTTTATCAGCGGGAAGCACTGTG
>Ga0265300_10004026_pt1 | contig 11828 bp, 4 predicted proteins | sample AusTroGonzalo_MG_FD_193482 | JGI IMG/M metagenome (GOLD analysis project Ga0265300, IMG submission 193482) | Bovine rumen microbial communities from tropical cattle in Woodstock, Queensland, Australia - Gonzalo_03 | ecosystem: Host-associated > Mammals > Digestive system > Stomach > Rumen ... | reverse complement strand
AGATATTCAGCATTGTAAGTGTCAACACTATCCTTCCTTGCAATATTCACAGAATCTGCCCATGCGTTGTACTCAACCACGCGGTCATATTCTACAGAGTCCTCATGCGTAGAGTTCTTGCTCAAACGTGGAACTTCTTCCAGTTCGATAGTTTCTGCATAAGCTTTCAGACCCTTCTTAGTGTCATCGTCATCCAGATAGTACTTCTCATTGTATTCTGTGTCACCACTACCCATAGAGTGGATACCAATCTGAACTTTAGAGCCACCTTCCACGATTCTGTTTGGATTCATCTGATCCAAAGGAACGATGGTGTAAGTACCAAACACGTCAGAACTCCAGATGACAGCTGTACCCGTTGTCTTCTTCTTGAGGTCATCATCCGTGAACTTTGGTTCCTGAACAGTGAAGCCCAAAGAGGTGATCAAGCAAAGACGGTCGAACTCATCTTGAGAGATGATGTCACGATTCGTCATCGTGTAGTAGGAAAGACCATACTTGAGGATAGCGAAAGCTGTCTCTGGGAAGCCTGCGCGGTTCAACGCCTCTGCAAAGTGCAGATAAAGGATGTTGTTACGGAAGTATGGAATACCCTCCAGATATGAATTACCACTGGTTTCTCTGCCGTACTTGAAGTTCGAATAGATCATTTTATTGTAGCTGCTATTCTCACGGCTATTGGTAGAGTTGTCCTTCACATTGTCAGGACCATCAATAATCGAATACAAGCGAAGGTCACCCTCCATGGTCTTATACTCAGAATAGAGGTTCGGATCATGCTCGCGATAAAAGACCTCAGGCAGGCCGCCACCTTCTGTGATGAATTGGCAATAGTCCTGTGACTTTGAGATGTCCTTTGCGCGCTGAGAAGCACTTACGGCAGGATAATAGTTGTTAGAGTCGAGCGAACAGAACACATTTCTCAGCTTAGAAACTGTTCCATAATACTCAGATGACTCCGTCGGCAGGAAACCCGCATAACCGCTGCTTCTATAACTGACGCTACCAGGTCTCTGCTCATCACGACTTCTCCATTGTGCACGATTAGTTCCCGTAGCGATTTCCTCCTTCGGGAATGTGAAGTAATCATGATACATACGAATGGCACTCTTGTAGTCAGCCTCACTACCCGTGTAGGATGCACGCCACAAATAGAGCTCTGCCAACAACGCACGAACAGGGATTGACATTTCTTGATAGCTAAAACCGCGGTGAGATCTATTTGCATAAGCCTGACGAAGATCGTCGTTCTCTGCAGCACGGAAATTGATCAGGTCATTGATCATATCTGTCACGATAGTGACCATACCTTCTTTCTTACCTGATGCCACAATAGCCTCAGCATCGTCTGAATTCAGCACAGGAGTACGCACATAGGGAACCTCACCATAAATCTTGAGCAACTCAAGATAGCACCATGCACGGTAGCTCTTCACAGCAAGGATTTCCTTCTCGTAGTAGCCACGAGTACCCTGCGACTTACGCACAGAGTCCACGTACGCCAGATAGACATTACAGTTGTTGATGACCGCATAGTAATCGGCAGGCTGATTGTAGATGTTCTTTGCAGAAATGTTGTTCTCTGCGAGTTCCTGAATATCAGCCGATGCGTGCAACTTATCAACGTCAACAAGGTCGGCTCTCACCTCACCCAGCAGCACTGTGCGGTCTGCCAGTTTCTGCATACGCTTGATGATACCCATCACCTGATAAAGTGTGTCTTGTGGGGCGAGTTCTGTTGACACCAGCGTGTTCTCAGCCGTGAACATATCCTCGCATGACACAGTGGCTGTTCCGAGTCCAAGCAAAAGCAAGCCACATTTTATAATAGATTTCATTTTCATGATTGATACAAATTAGAGGTTAATCTTAACACCAAGATGGAAGCTGCGGCCTGAAGACAGGTAGCCAGCATCGATGCCCTGATACAAAACACTGTTGCCGCAAGAGAGTTCTGGATCTGGACCCAGATACTTTGTCAGCGTAAAGAGGTTGTTAGCTGCAAACCAAACGGTCATACCCTGAATGTACTCATTCTGGATTGGCACCTTGTAAGACAGCGTCACATTCTTCAACTTCAGATAAGAACCATTCTCAATCCAACGGTCTGAAAAACGGCTATTACCCATTGGGTCTGAATAAACTGCCTTAGGCATATCTGTTGCCTGACCTTCTGTAGTCCATCTGCGAGTCACAGCTGTGGTCTGGTTGAGGAAGTTGGAACTACCTTCGAGCACGGCACGCTCATAATTGTAGATGTCGTTACCCACAGAATAGTTGAAGTTAGCAGCCAATGTCCAAGCTTTCGTGTAGTGAAGCTTCAGACTGATGTTACCATAGATGTCTGGATTGGGGTCACCAATGATGAAGCGGTCGTTCTCATTGATTTCGCCGTTGCCGTCCTTATCTACAAATTTCACATCACCTGCGCCGAAATAAACAGGATTGTTGGAGTCGTCGCGGATGAACTTGCCATCAGCATTTGCAGCCTGAGTGTCCTTATAGACACCATCTGTCTTATAGCCGTAGAATACACCTGCGCTCTTGCCCACCTGTGACAGAACAGTACCACCATAGAGACTTGTCTCGAAGGATTGAACACCCTGTGGCAGGCGAGTCAACTCGTTCTTATAATGACCAATACTTGCGCCCAACTCAACCTTGAAGTTCTTACCGTCAATCACCTTTGCGTTGAATGCAGCATCGAAGCCATTATTCTTCAGTTTACCATCGTTCGTGTAGTAGGTAGGAATACCTGCCACATAAGCCAAAGTACCCAAAGTGATCAGGTTGTTGGTTCTTGACCAGAAGTAGTTGGCTCTCAAGTTCAAGCGGTTATTAAAGAAGTTACCTTCCAGACCCACATTGAAGCGGTTAGTGGTTTCCCACTGGAGAGAAGAACTACCGATGTTTGCCAAACCAAGAGAAGAGTTAGCATTACCAAACATCATTTCTGATGACATATAGGTCAAGGTTGCAGAGTTGTCCATGGCATCGTTACCTACAGACTCGAAGCCTGCATTCAGTTTCAGCATGTCAACACCACGTCCTGCTGGGAACCAATCTTCATTAGAAATAACCCAAGCACCCTGAATAGATGGGAACACGCCCCATGCTACACCAAACATCTTCAGTTTGCCAGCGTTCTTGCCGAAACGAGAAGAAGTTTCCATTGACAACTGACCAGAGAGATAATACTTCTCCATGTAGTTGTAATCAGCATTAGCATAGTAAGCCAACGTTCTCCAGTTCGTATCAGTACCATCAATCTTACGGTTCTTACTACCCGTGTTTGGAGTCTTATCACTACCAGTACCATCAGCATACATATAAGAAGCTCTGTAAGTATCGTTCATGAAGCGAATACCACCAAACAACTGTACGCGATGTGCTCCATTAGGAAGAATATTCCAGTCTGCACGTGTATCAGAGAAGACAGCATTATGCCTTGAGAACATGGTAGACTTCGTGTTCTCTGTAGGATCCAGATTACCAGGCAGAGTATAAGTAGGCATACCAATGATTGGAGTGAAGTAAGACTCATCCATACTCTGGATGGTGTAGCTGAATTTCTCTGTCAAAGAGAAGTCATTTGTAGGCTCCCATGTTGGGGCGATGGAGACATTAATCATCGTACAATCGGAGTGGTTCTTGTTCTTTGCCTCACCATTTCCAAGGATTGCAACTGGGTTAGCAAGCTGAGCTCTCGATGTATTGATATTACCCCAAACCTCATTCAGATAATCATCAGCATCTGCAATGAAGTTGGTCACATTTCTGTCTGTAGCAAAGTCGTAAGGGCTCAAGAAAGGAGCCTTGATGTTAGCCAATGCACTGGGTGAAGCCAATGCCTGCAAGTGCTGGTTGTTAGCCCAACCATCGCTACGCAAGTCACGTGTCACGTTCGTGTAGCTGGCATCGAACTTGGTATAGAACCACTTGTTCAGCACGATGTCGGTATTGAAACGTACATTGAAACGCTGCATATCATTTTTCTTCAGAGTTGACTTAGCATCGCCATAGCCTACAGAGAGGTTATACTGTGCGATATCATCACCACCTTGGATAGAAATGCCGTAGTTCTGTGTCCAAGCCGTTCTGTGGACTTCCTTGTTCCAGTCAGTATTATTATGATACACATTATAATAATAATAGTCTGGTTCAGAGTGCAAGAACTTGAACTCCGTCAGCGTAGTGTTAGTGGTCTGCAAGAGGTTTGATGCATAAGAACGATACTGTCCTGCATTCATCAATTCATACGTCTTAGGAGCAACTTCAAAACCTGTATTGATGTTCACATCGATACGAGTTGCCATTGAGTGACAACGCTTGGTCTTGATTTCGATGACGCCATTGGCAGCCTTAGCACCATAGATGGCAGTTCCATTCTTCAAAACATTCACGGACTCAATGTCGTCCACGTTGATGGCCTGCAACAGGTTATTGAAGTAACCATTGTGCAGCATCCTTGTGTCGTACATCATGTCATACACCACACCATCCAGTACGACGAGTGGCATAGCGTTTGAGTTCAACGAGTTCAGACCATTGATGAACATCGCCATACCTTCACCTGGATTAGCGGAACGCTGGATGCTTCTGATATCAGCACCCAAACGAGTCTGAATCTCTTGGTCGATGGTCAGCGCTGGCGTGTTCGTAAAGTCGATCTCAGTCACACTCTTGCGTGCCGATGCATTGGTCGTATAATCATCTTTCAGAATATCCGACTGCAAACGTACGTTTACATCGGTTGTACGACCATTGATAGACACATTGGTCAGGTTGTAGCCTTCGAGTCGAACAGTGAGTGCCGTGACGAATTGGGGAACTTGAATAGTGTATTCACCATTCTCATCCGTCATGGCTGTATAATACTTGTTGTTAAAAGCCTGAAGTCGAACACCGGCAAGTGGTTCACCTGTAACAGCATCCACCACCTTACCCTTCACGTCAATGGTTGGGTATGTCTTCGCTGGCTTAACCTTTTTGATAGGTGCAGCAACCTCTGTTACCTCCTCTGTTACCTCCTCTTGTGCAACGACTGGAAGTGCGGTTCCAAGGAAGAACATGAATGCTGCGATTCCGAATTTATTGAAGTGCTGCATAACTATTTACGTATATTAGAAGTTGTCAACTGAATACTTGGTCTCGTTTTTGCTTCTTCTGCCACTGGTGCATCTTCATCATGTGGCTTCAGAATGATAGAACTGATGAGCATCTCGTTAGAGTAGTCTTTTCTCTGGCTTGAAAGGATAGAAGATGCAATCTGGATGATCACACCATAATCAGCTCTGCCATAATAAGCATTCTTGAAAGTGTACTGTCCCAGATACGTCGTATCATTCACGATGATATGACCTGCCTCATCATAAATCATGCCCTGTGACAAGAAAATAGTCTTCTGCTTCTCGTCAATTGGTTCAGGATTTTCCAACGTCTTACCCTTAGATGGGAATTGACCGATGCTCTTACCCTCATTTTCACGCTCGATAATTGTAGCAGTGAAACGGTATGGGCGAACATCCCATTCAGAAATATCGATGTTGTTATAGTCATCCTTCAACCACATTGGGCAAGTAACGATATAGATATCGTATGCACCTGAGAGTGTGTTAGGCACATTGAAACCTACAGTAATGTTACCACTGGTTGGAACGAAATCCACAAATCGGTAAGTCTGGCGCTTCACATCAGTACCAATTTGTTCACCAGTTTCCTCGTCATAAACAGGAATTGAAGAAAGATAGACACTGGAACGGACACCAAATGACTTTTGAACGCCCTTGGTATAAGTCCAGTTTTCTCCACTACCCAACTTGTTCACAGCACCATCAGATGCGGAAACCTTGATCTTCTTGAAGAACTGTTCTACTGCAGAGAAAGGATATTCGTCAACAGCATAGGCTGTACCATTTGAGCACTCGATGGGGTCTCCGCACTTAGCCAGAATGTCATTGATTTCCCTATCTTCAGGCATGTCCTTAGGTTCCTTGCTGTAATACACGTGCTGTGTCCAGTCGTTCACACCATGCCAAGCGTTGTAATAGTCGGTGGACTTCAAAGAGTCTTCCCAATGCTCATTGGCATTCTTGTTGAAGTACAAGTCGGTCATGGCAAATGTATTGGCATAATGACGTGTCAACGAGTCACAAGTGCCAGCAGCACGACTGTCTTCAGATGGGTTGAACTGCAACAGAGCCTCCGCCTTCTTGTAGCGCTCGCCCCAAGCCTTAGCTGAAGGAATAATCGCGATAAAGAGAGAGTCCTCTTCGTAAAGTCTTGCATCATGGTTCTTGAGCACGGTATTGTTTTTCTCCATATACTGGCTCACCCAAATCTTATTACCATCGGCATCTACGCCACGGCTCACAGATTTTGATTCAATCAAGGTATCCTTATTCACCTTTGCATCATACAGATAAGCATAGAGAGACAATGTGTCCTTACCCTCTGTTGCGTCCTCCTTATATTGCTTCGCAATCATCTCAAACAGGTTGTAAGCATAAGGAGTAGGTGTGTCAATAAGGTGGAGGACACCGTTTTGACAAGAAATATTGTTCTTCTCAGCGTCAATCTTAGAATGACCAAACATGCCGTCTGCCGTCATGCTTCCTCTTTTCTTATTCAACAAGCTGAAAGACTGGTCTTGTGAATTAAGCGACAGAGAATAAAGTGCAACGTGGTTCTTGATGAAGTTATTCACCACTTCTGCAGAGTCTGCCACTCTCTGTCCATCTGCACCTACGTAGTCAGACAGGTTGAAGGAACCATCAGCAGGTGCCCACACCGTGTAGGTGTTATCTGAAGAAAGTTCACGAGAGAACCCATACGCCTTGACTACCTTGGCGAAGTCTGATGCATTCTCTTCCAGAGCTTGCATCGTTGTGCCATTGAATTTAAGCGTTGACAGCCCTGCATTGTAGTGGTCGTCCCATGTGTCAGTACATGAGTACATCGCAACAAGTCCTGCTGCTATCGCTAATCCGGCACGGAATGTATTTTTGATATTATTCATATTCTTTATTATTGTCATTGCCAGCCCGCCCTGCCCGAGATGGGCAAGGGGGACTGAATGTTATTTACCAAGTAGGTTCTGCAAAATATTCATTATTATACACAGAACTTGGACAAAGCTCGATAAAGTCGAAGTTCAACTCGTTGTTCTCAGACTCCATCTTCTGCTGTACTCTCAGATAGTGGTCAGACTTACCATCTGTCGTGAAGGTACCAATAACCTTACGGATAGTGTTTGGAAGATCACGCATGCTCTCGGATCCAGCATCGAAGGAGCTTCGCCAACCTGTATGATAGCATTTCGGACCTTTCATCCAACCAATGTTATGGATAGCCTTATCAAATGCCGTGATAGCATCATCGTCACCTAATTCGGAATCCCTCTTCCAGCCGAACAGAGTTCCTCCACCTGGACGCATGTCAAATGGAATACCTTGAGGCTCACCATCAATGTAATACTGCACAATACCACGAGTGTCGAAACCTACACAAGTCATCATACGAACCTCGTAAGTACCAGCTGGCACTGCAGGCAACTTCAACGTGAAGTCATAACGTCCCTTGAAGATCACCTCATCACCTTCATATGACCAGAACCAAAGTGAACGGCCACGTACATGCATGTGAGTATTAGCGGTCATCGAGAAGTTACGAGCATAACCAGGCTTGAAACCTACACTTCGGTTGTTGTTATCCGATGGATTGTTGGTATTCTTGGCGGCATCATATTTCTTATTACCACCCCAAGTGTGACCACGTGCCACCTCACCGTCTGTCAACTTCGTCATGAAGTCAGGAGAGAGTGTTGTACAGTCAAGACGAATACAATCATTCATCACAATTTCCTGCATGTTACGATCGTATGCCACAATATCATCAATATAATGATACATACCATTCAAGGACGTTGTAATTCGGTTGTACTCCTTTGGTGTGGCAATCTTAGCACCACGATACCAACCTCCACGCTCATCCGCATGGTGACGGACGCTTCGACGGTTGATGTACAGACCTACCTGAGGACCCGATGGGAAGGAGAACTTCATCAATGACTGAGGCATCAAAGTACCATACCAGTCACAGATGTCGTACTTCATACGGTTGAAGTTATTAGGCAGGTCGTTGTTATCCATTGATGTCATGCTGTAATAGTCACCATAGCGATCGATCACATGGTAAGAGATGAATCGGTTAAGCGCATTCTTGCGGCTCGTCAAATCATCGTCGTCTGCATCTTCAGGATACATGGGGTCATAAAGCTGATGGGCCAGATACTCCAACGAAGCAGGATCTGTCTTACCCAAAAGTGTGGTAACACCATATCTTTCCCTCAAAATAGAGTCAGGACACAGGAAAACTGTGTAGTTGAAATAACGCTTGACGGGATATGCCACATTGTCATACTCACCGCCAGAACCGTCCAAAGACTTTGCGGTTGGGATACACAACTTGGTGTTTGTCCAAGTACATGAGTCGATACGATCCTTGTCATTAGCCCATCCGTAAGTGTCATCCACATAGTGATCCTGAAGTGTATCTAGGATACCAGTCACCTGAAATGCCTGACCATAGAGCATGCAAGTTGAGTCACTCAAGATCACGGTACCAATCAGGTCGTTGCTGGAACCGACGATGGTGCTCACGGTATGTACCACACCATTCGACACAGAGTCATCTGCATGAGTCACTTGAGAGGCCTGGTTGATGTACATAGCCAGGACAGAGTCCTTTTTCTGCTCATCCCATTCCTGATAGGACTTCACACTGACGATGTGTTCCAACATGTTAGATTTCGGATACTGACCATCATTGAAGTCTGTCGTGAAATACGCTGCCTCGATGATGGAGTTCAATGCGATGGTGTCGCAGTCTGCTACAGAAAGCTCATCCACCGAACTCAATCCACGTTCTGCCAGATACTTCTCCACAGCGGCATTGGTAGGTGCGAACACCGTGTACGAACCATACGTTCCCAACATATCGACGAGACGAAGGTCGTACTCACCCCTTGCACGCTCAAGAATCTTCAAGTACTCTGAGTACTGTTCACGATTCTTCAAGTAGTCCGCGGCATATTCACGGGATTGAGTATAGTAGTTCTCCACCCCAGGGTCATCAGAACAGCTCACCACCGCAACCTGAATGGCAGATACCACGAAGAGGGCAATTGCCCAGAATTTAATTCCTGATAATCTCATAACTTACTGTTTTTTATTTTCTTCTTCATCCAAGTAACTTTCGTTCTGGACAAGAGCTGGATTAATCTTCATTTCTTTTCTATAGACAGGCATGTACATGAAGCCCATCTGAATCAACTTAATAGCTACAGCTGGACCAGCTTCACTGTACTTGGTGGCCAAAGCTCTACGTAATTCCTGTGTGTTACCAACACGACGTGATGCACGAACCAAATCGAAGAAACGCTTACCCTCAAAGAGGAACTCACGTCTGCGCTCGTTCATCAACAATGCGTGGTAGTCATTGTAACTCGTTGGTTGAGCAGGAGCATACTGCTTCTTGGTCTGCACTACAGGGTTAGAACGGCGATAAACAGCCGAAATCAGATTGTAGGCATCAAGTTTCAGTTCATCAGCTGTGGTGAGTGAAGTACCACGAACCAGCACAGAAGCCTTACGCATCTTTGAACTTGCAGATTCATCAGAACCCTCGGCACCCTCAGCACCTTCTGCCTTTTCGCCACCTTCTGAAGCGCTTTCACCACCTTCGCCTTCTTCAGGTGCACTCTCTGCTTCTGAAGCATCCATATTAAATGCCAATTCGATTTCTGCTTCTGCACGGAACAACATCACCTCTGTCAAACGGTAGAGAATCCAGTTAGGTTCAGTGCTACTACGATATGACTGAGAAGTTTTAGCTGCCACAAAAGAAGAACCAACGCTTCCGTATTCAGAAGAAGAACTCATGCCAGCCCTATTATTCTCAATCACATACTTGTAGATACTGGACACACCACTTTCCTCGTTGTAGTAGAATGATGCGATACTACGATAGTCAGATGGCACCTGGAACAATGTTGTGCTAGCAAGAGAATATTCTGAGGTAGAGGTTGGCTTGCTTTCAAACAAGTCGTCAGCAGCCTTCACATACTGTGTACGAGAACTGGTTCCATAATGGTTATCGACTGCAGAATTTGTGCCATAAGATTCAGATCTAGAAGAAGACTGATAGGTGATTTCGAACAATGTCTCGAAAGAAGCGCCCTTACCAAAGATGGCATTTGTTGCTGCAGGACCATTGTCGTTGTGACCAACAGAAACTTCTTCAGCCAACAATGGATAACCATAGTCTTTATACACCTCCTGGTCAATATCCTCTTTGGCATCACCATCATCATAACGCTGCATCTTATAAGCAAGCACCCAGTCACAGCATTCAATACACTTCTTGTAGAACTCATTCTGCTGATCCTTAGGAAGATTATAGTCGGATGCGCGCCACAGATAAAGCTCTGCCAACAGCGCATACATGGCTACACGAGTTACTTTACCTGTATTCTGCGAGTTATCAATACCAGACCTCAAAGTTTGGTTGTTGTTACGTAGTGGAGCGAAGTCCTTGCAAGACTCAATATCTGCAATCAGCGAATCCAGCACCACCTCGAACTTAGTCTGAGGGAGACGATAGTTCTGCGTATCATCCAACGAAGGTGCGAAAGTGAAAGGAACATCTCTGAAAGTCTTGATAAGCGTCAGATAACAATAGTCACGGATGAATGAGCATTCAGCCCTGTTAACTTTATAGTCAGACTCCGTATAATTCGGGTCTTTCTTCATCACTTGGGGCGCCTCATACATGGCAACATTACAATAATTGATGACCTTATAAAGTGAGCTCCAATCGCAGAATGTGTTGGTAGTCTTGATACTACCCTTCAGCAAGAATCTCAAATCTTCAGACTGATCCTGACCCGCCTGCACATTGTCGGAGCGGTCTTCACCCCAAACAATCATTCGAGTCACAACATCGCTGTTCTGAAATTGTCCATAGCAAGCGGTAACCACACTCTCCACGTCATCCTTGTTGGTCCAGAAGTTTTCATAGACCACCTCGTTGAGAGGGAGCAGGTCAATGTCGCAAGAACTAAGGCCAAATCCCGCAACAACCAGTGCTACAGCCGATAATATTCTATTTTTTATTTTTTTCATGACTTTAAGCCTTTTTATTAGAATGAAACATTAATACCGAATGTGAACGAACGTGAACGTGGGTTCGTGTCACCGTCATACGCTGCGCGATAGCCGCTTGCACCGTGCTCTGGGTCAAGACCTGAGTACTTGGTGAGGCAGAATGCATTGTTGAGCAACAAGTTCAGACGCAACGAGCTCAAGCCCCACTGCTTCAACTGCTGAGGTTTGAAAGAGTAAGACAACTGACAGTAGTTCAGGCGGACGAAAGAAGCATCCTCCACGAATCGGTCTGAACCCAAGTAGTTGTACGTGTCAAACTGTGTCCTCGTTGTGGCAGCACGTGGAAGCGGTGCAATATCACCTTCGTTGTGCCAACGCCAGTTGACAGCAATTGACTGGTTGTTGTTATTTGACATGTTCTCCAAAGCCATGCGGGCTGTATTGATCACCTTGAAGCCTGTACGGAAGTTGAACTGCAAGTTGAGTTCCCATCCCTTATAGTGGAATTTCGTACCGAAACCACCTGTGATCTTTGGAAGTGAAGAACCCAAGTAAACAATATCCAACTCATTGATTTGACCATCGTGATTGACGTCCTCATAGATAGCATCACCACCCACAAATGCATATTGGCTGGCTCCACCATAGTTGAAGTACATCATC
>Ga0265300_10004024_pt1 | contig 11828 bp, 8 predicted proteins | sample AusTroGonzalo_MG_FD_193482 | JGI IMG/M metagenome (GOLD analysis project Ga0265300, IMG submission 193482) | Bovine rumen microbial communities from tropical cattle in Woodstock, Queensland, Australia - Gonzalo_03 | ecosystem: Host-associated > Mammals > Digestive system > Stomach > Rumen ... | reverse complement strand
TTCCATGAAATAGTCGTAGATATCCTGCATATCGTCTTCGTCCATTACATCTTCGATATAATAGTCGATATTCAGTTTTGTACCGCTATAGACTATAGTCTCTATTTCATCCAGCAATTCCTCCAGGGTGAGCCCTTTTGCCTTAGCAATATCTTCGAGGGCCAGCTTTCTATCGATACCTTCTATTATACTAACTTTATTCTTACTCTTATTAGCAAGCGTCCTGACACGAAGGTCCTCCAGGCGTTCTATCTCATTCTCCTCGCAATACTTGGCAATCAACTCACAGAACTCCTTACCATAGCGGGCAGCCTTTCCGTCGCCGACACCCCTTATATTCTTCAGCTCGTCTATCGAGATAGGATAAGTGGTAGCCATATCTTCCAAAGAAGGATCCTGGAAGATGACATACGGTGGTACGCCCTTCTTCTCCGCAATACTCTTACGCAAGGATTTCAACATACTGAAAAGAACCTCATCCAGTACAGCAGATTCTCCGCCACCGGGTTCCTCGTATTCATCAAACTCATTGTCCTTGGATATCCAGAACTCTACGGGCTTACGCATAAAGCGCTTACCCTCCTCTGTCACCTTCAGCAAGCCGTAGTTCTCTACTTCCTTCTCTATATAACCGGAAATCATTCCCTGACGGATAACAGCACTCCAGAAACTGGCTTCATGATCATCACCGCACCCGAAGCATTCCAGATCTTCATGCCTGTGCGACACGACTTCCTCCGTCTCACGGCCAATCAGGATATCTATCACATGATTTACCTTGAAGTTTTCCTTCACAGCTTCTATCACCTTCAAAGCCAGAAGAAGTTCGTCCGAAGCCTCCTGCTTTTCCTTGGGATGCCTGCAGTTATCACAATTTCCGCAATTATCGGGTTCGTATTCCTCTCCGAAATAGTGAAGCAGGAACTTTCTTCGACAGATTGAGGTCTCAGCATAGGCAGATGTCTCCTGCAACAACTGGCGGCCGATATCCTGTTCGGCTACAGGCTTCCCTTCCATGAACTTCTCCAACTTACGCAAGTCTTTTGGAGAATAGAATGTCAGGCAATAGCCTTCGCCACCGTCTCGTCCAGCACGACCCGTCTCCTGATAATATCCCTCCAGGCTTTTGGGTATATCGTAATGAATCACAAAGCGTACATCCGGCTTGTCTATTCCCATTCCAAACGCTATGGTTGCCACAATAACATCCAAGCGTTCCATCAGGAAATCATCCTGTGTTTCGCTTCTGACCTGCGATTCCATACCAGCATGATAGGCACGGGCATTAATCTGGTTGGCACGCAGGATTTCTGCCAGTTCCTCTACCTTCTTGCGGCTCAGGCAGTATATAATTCCGCTCTTGCCCTTATGCTGCATAATAAAACGAATAATGTCCTTGTCTACATCCTTCGTCTTAGGTCTTACCTCATAGTATAGATTGGGGCGGTTGAAAGAACTCTTGAATTCTGTTGCATCCAGCATTCCAAGATTCTTCTTGATATCGCCACGCACCTTATCTGTGGCAGTTGCAGTCAATGCTATTATGGGAGCTTCGCCTATCTGATTCACAATAGGACGGATACGCCTGTACTCAGGACGGAAGTCGTGTCCCCATTCAGATATACAGTGTGCTTCGTCTACGGCATAGAACGAGATTTTCACGCTTGTCAGGAAACTTACGTTATCCTCCTTGGTCAGCGATTCGGGCGCCACATACAACAGCTTGGTACGCCCTGTCTTCACATCGTGCTTTACTATATCTATCTGCGTCTTTGTCAGCGATGAGTTCAGGAAATGAGCTATACCGTCATCTTCACTTACCTGACGGATGGCATCTACCTGGTTCTTCATCAATGCTATGAGGGGAGAAATCACAATAGCCGTCCCATCCATCAGCAAGGCGGGCAACTGATAGCACAGAGACTTTCCTCCTCCTGTAGGCATCAACACAAAAGTATCGTGCCCTGCCAGAACATTACGGATAATTGCTTCCTGGTCGCCCTTGAAGCAGTCAAAGCCGAAATAATGTTTCAGTTGCTCTGTCAGATTCCAGTTCTCCATACTGTCATTTATACATTTTCCTTACAAAGATATAATATTTTTTCAATATAAAACAAGTTTTGTGCTATAATTTTGATATTAATAACAAAAAAAATGGAAGGAACTTTTGCATTCCTTCCATTTCAACCATATTTCTGTGTCTTACGCTATAAGACGCTGTGACTTTTCTATCTGCTTGCGGGCATAATCGGCTGTCACCTCAAATTCCTTGTCTTTCCCTGAGGGAGCATCATATTGTGCATCTATCATTACGGCCTCCATGATACTGCGCAGGCCTCTGGCACCCAGTTTGTACTCCACAGCCTTATCAACCATATATTCAAGAGCCTCTGTTGTAAACGTCAGCTTAATACCATCCATCTCGAAAAGCTTCACCTGCTGCTTCACCAACGAGTTCTTGGGTTCGGTAAGGATGTTGCGCAATGCCGTCCTGTCAAGCGGATTCAGATAGGTAAGAACCGGCAGACGACCGATAATCTCGGGGATAAGTCCGAAGCTCTTCAGGTCTTGCGGAACGATATACTTCATCAGATTCTTGGAATCTATCTTCTGCTGATTCTGAACGCTATTGTATCCTACCACATGGGTATTCAGACGCTGGGCAATCTTCTTTTCTATGCCGTCAAAGGCACCGCCGCAGATAAAGAGGATGTTCTTGGTATCCACCTCTATATAATCCTGATCGGGATGTTTTCTTCCACCCTTTGGCGGAACATTCACCTTCGATCCTTCCAGCAGTTTCAGCAAGCCCTGCTGAACACCTTCACCGCTCACATCGCGGGTGATGCTTGGATTATCCGACTTACGGGCAATCTTATCTATCTCATCTATAAATACGATGCCGCGTTCTGCAGCCTTGACATCGTAATTGGCTACCTGAAGCAGTCGGCTGAGAATACTCTCCACATCCTCGCCCACATATCCGGCCTCTGTGAATACCGTTGCGTCTACAATCGTAAAGGGAACTTTCAGCAAATTGGCAATAGTCCTGGCCAGCAGGGTCTTACCCGTACCGGTCGAGCCGACCATAATAACATTGCTCTTCTCAATCTCCACGCCATCATCTTCCTTCTTCTGTCCCAATCTCTTGTAGTGATTGTATACAGAGACCGAAAGATAACGCTTGGCATCATCCTGCCCTATTACATACTGGTCAAGGAATTCCTTAATCTGCTTGGGCTTGGGAATATCTTTCAGGCCGAAGTCAGCAGTCGTATCAGTTGACTTGGCTCCCAGATTATCCTGCACAATGCGATAGGCCTGCATAGCACAGTCGCTGCAGATAAAGCCGTTGATTCCAGAAAGCAACAAGGGTACTTCCTTTTCAGGACGACCACAAAACGAGCATTTGTCTTGTTTCTGTGCTGCCATCTTTTACTGTTTCTTTGCCAATACCTGATCTATCATTCCATACTCCTTGGCTTCCTGAGCCGTCATCCAGTAATCACGGTCACTGTCTGCCCAGACTTTATCAAAGTCGGTATGCGAATGATTAGCTATGATAGTATACAGTTCTTTCTTCAACTTCTGAATCTCGCGAGCTGTGATTTCTATATCACTGGCCTGACCCTGAGCACCACCCATCGGCTGATGAATCATCACCCTGCTGTGTGTCAGCGCACTACGCTTGCCCTCGGTGCCGGCCACCAGGAGAACAGCCGCCATGCTTGCAGCCATACCCGTGCAGATAGTAGCAACGTCGCTGCTAATGAACTGCATGGTATCATAGATACCCAATCCGGCATAAACACTACCACCGGGGCTGTTAACATAGATGCTGATATCCTTACCAGGATCTACACTGTCAAGGTACAGCAACTGAGCCTGCAGCGTATTGGCTGTATAATCGTCGATTTGGGTACCAAGGAAAATGATACGGTCCATCATCAAACGACTGAACACATCCATCTGAGTGACATTCAGCTGACGCTCCTCCAGGATATACGGATTAAGATATTGGTTCTGTGAGCTAATCACATCGTCCAACACCATGCTATTCATACCCAGGTGACGAGTTGCAAATTTCTTGAAGTCGTTGTTCATTTTACTATCATTATTTATTAGGCACGCGCGTAAGAGAGCTGTTTACTTCTTGCTCTTGGCAGCCTTAGTAGTCTTGGTGCTCTTTGTCTCCTTGTTATCCTTCTCGAAGAGCTTGTTGAACTCATCCAGAGAAACGGCCTTCTCTGTCAACTTGACAGTCTCCTTAGCCTTGGCAACAATCTTATTCTCTACGGTACGAGCTACCAAGCCCTCAGCCTGCTGCTGGTTCTTCAGCATCTCGTTAGCGTAATTTGTCAGCACATCATCAGGCAGGTTTGTCATACCATACTGAGCGAACTGCATACGGGTAGCAAGTTTGGCTGTCTCCAGAACGTCAGCCTGCTCTACCTTAATCTCGAACTGATCAGAGAGCTGCTCCTTGATAAGATGCCATGTCAGTTCATTAAGACTGGGCTTGAAGTTCTCCTCGATATATGCATCGTCCTTCTCGGCATTGTTCAGCTTCATGATACGCTTGAGCTGAGCCTCGGGATATTCCAGTTCACCGATTCTGTTAACCAGGTAAGCACGCAGATCCTGCACGAACTTATAGTCGCTGTCAGCAACGAAGCTCTTCTTCATATCCTCAGCGATTCTGGCACGGAACTCTTTCTCGTTCTTTACGACGCCTTCGCCCAATACCTGGTCGAAGAGAGCCTTATCGATAGCTGCGGGCTCGAAACGTGTAATCTCTGTTACCTGGAAGCTGAAATCAGACTTAACCTTAGCAGCCTCTTCCTTGCTGATCTTCAGCAGGCTTGCCAGCTCCACATCGCTGCCGTTGTATGCCTTGGCTGGATTCAGGACAATTACATCGTTCACCTTAGCGCCTTCGAACTTAGCCTTCTCGTCGTCGTTCTTCATATAGTTGGGAAGCATAACGGCGTTCTCAACCTGAATACCGCCTTCCAGGGTGTTACCCTTCTTATCCAGCTGAGCCAAGAGGCCCTTTACCATATCGTTGTTCTGATAGCTGTCAACCTTCTGGTACTGACCGCCACGCTGGCAGTAAGCCTGAACCTGCTGGTCTACCATTGCATCGTCTACGGTGATGGTGTAGTAGTTCAGCTTATCCTTAGCGGTGAGCTTAGCATCGAACTCGGGAGCCAATGCAATATCGAATGCGAAGGTAAACTCCTCCTGAGTAGCAAAGTCAATGGCGGGAGTCTTCTCCTCGTTTGCCATAGGCTCGCCCAGGATATTAACCTTCTGCTCGCGGATGTACTTATAAAGTTCCTGACTTATAATCTTGTTAATCTCTTCTGCAAGAATCTCTGTTCCGAAGCGCTTCTTCAGCAGGCCCATGGGAACCTGGCCGGGACGGAAACCGGGCAAATTAGCCTTCTTACGGAAATCTTTCAGTGCTTTTTCTACCTTTTCCTCGTAATCTGCTTTCTCTACTTTCAGGGTGAGCAAAGCGCTCACTTTGTCTACGTTTTCGAATGAAATATTCATTGCTTATCTGTTAATATAATTATACCTCTTTTCAAAATTGCGTGCAAAGGTACGACAAATAATTTATAATTCATAATTCTGAAATCATAATTATTTGTTAATATACCTTATTTATATATAAAGAGACCTATTCTGTAATGTTTCGTTCTCTGTCTATGGCCTCAAAGTCCTTCATTCTTAGCACAAAGCTGTTGGTAAGGTACTTCTCTTTTACGATGGGGTTCTCCGACAGTTCCTGAGGGCTTCCCTTGAAGAGTATCTGCCCCTCGAAAAGCATGTAGGCGCGGTCGGTAATACAAAGTGTTTCTTCTACGTTATGGTCGGTTATCAACACGCCTATATTGCGCTGTTTCAGCTTCCAGACAATATACTGGATATCCTCTACGGCAATGGGGTCGACACCGGCAAAGGGTTCGTCCAGCATGATAAATTTGGGGTCGATGGCCAGACAGCGGGCTATCTCCGTACGTCTGCGCTCTCCGCCGGAGAGATGGTCACCCAGGCTCTTACGCACCTTTTCCAGATGGAACTCGCTGATCAGGTTTTCCAGTTTCTCGCGCTGATAATCCCTGGGCTTATCCGTCATCTCCAGGACACTGGCTATATTGTCCTCTACGCTCATCTTGCGGAAGACACTTGCCTCCTGAGCCAGATAGCCTATTCCCAGGCGGGCACGCTTATACACAGGCAGCTTGGTTATATCCTGTCCGCCCAGATAGATATGTCCCTCGTTGGGTATCACAAGGCCTGTAGTCATATAGAACGAGGTAGTCTTACCTGCTCCGTTAGGTCCCAGAAGACCTACAATCTCACCCTGCCTTACACTGAAGGTGACATTGTTCACTACCATACGCTTGCCATAGATTTTGACAAGGCCCTCGCTTTTCAGTTCCAGTTTCTCTGTCTCGTTGTCCATTCTTGGCTATTTTGATTGCAAAAGTACGAAAAAAGGCAAGAACGGGAAAAAGAAAGATTGATAAAATGAGATTTTCCTTCTTTTCCTTTTCAATTTTTCACTTTTCACTTTTCACTTTTCACTTTTCTTATTACTTTTGTGACGCAAAAAGTTGTGATATACATGTTTATAGTCAATTTCCTATCCGCTTTCGGACGTTATCTTATGCTCATGGGACGCACATTCAGCATCCCTGAGAGATGGAGAATGTTCCTGAAACAATACGTAAAAGAGCTTACCCAACTGGGTGTAGACTCCATAGGCATTGTCTTGCTCATATCTTTCTTCATCGGAGCAGTTATCTGCATTCAGATTAAGCTGAACATTGCCAGCCCCTGGATGCCCAACTTCACCACAGGATACACTACACGCGAGATTATGGTGCTCGAGTTCTCCAGCAGTATCATGTGTCTGATTCTCTCCGGAAAGGTAGGCAGTAACATTGCCAGCGAGATTGGCACCATGCGTGTAACCCAGCAGATTGATGCCCTCGAGATAATGGGTGTCAACTCGGCCTCGTTCCTGATTCTGCCTAAGATTATGGGCCTCATGACTATGATTCCCTGTCTGGTGGTCTTCAGTATGGCAGCCGGATTCATAGGAGCGTATGCCAGTGCCCTTGTGGGCATTGTCTCCGTGGACGACCTTACAATAGGTCTCCAGCACGACTTCCGCCAGTGGTTCATCTGGATGTCTATGATTAAGAGTTTTGTCTTTGCCTTCATCATTGCCAGCGTCAGTTCTTATTACGGTTATACCGTCGAGGGCGGCTCCTTCGATGTGGGCAAGGCCAGTACCGATGCCGTAGTACGTAGCAGTATGCTCATTCTTTTTGCGGACATCTTCCTTACTCCCCTACTGTCATAGAGACTTAAACCAATGTTCAATTCTCAATGTTCAATGTTCAATGATTGAAATCAAGCATCTATACAAGTCGTTCGAGGACAGAGATGTCCTGAAGGATATCAATGCCGTGTTTGACGAGGGGAAGACGAACCTTATCATCGGACAGAGCGGTAGCGGCAAGACGGTACTGATGAAGAACATCGTGGGACTCTTCGAGCCCGACAAGGGAGAGATCCTGTACGACGGACGCGACTTCGTTAAGATGACCAAGCGCGAGAAGGTGCTCATCCGCCGCGAGATGGGAATGATCTTCCAGAGTGCCGCATTATTCGACTCCATGTCGGTCCTCGAGAATGTGATGTTCCCCCTGGATATGTTCTCAGACAAGAACGAGGCCGACCGCATCAAGCGTGCCAAATTCTGCCTGGATCGTGTGAACCTGGCTGGCGCCGAAGAGAAGTTCCCAGGCGAGATCAGTGGTGGTATGCAGAAGCGTGTGGCCATTGCCCGCGCCATTGCCCTCAACCCCAAATATCTTTTCTGTGACGAGCCCAACTCGGGCCTCGACCCCAAGACCAGCCTAGTCATAGACGACCTTATACACAGCATCACGGATGAATACAAGATGACCACCATCATCAATACCCACGATATGAATTCCGTAATGGGTATTGGCGAGAACATTATCTATATCTGCGAAGGGCGCATGGAATGGCAGGGCAACAAGGATCAGATCATGACCAGCACCAACGAGCGCCTTAACTCCTTTATCTTTGCCAGCGACCTCTTCCGCAAGGTCAAGGAAGCCAACAGTTAATAATCCGAATCACAATATACAGAAGAAGGGAGAAAAGAAAGGGAAGCTGCAACCGTTGCAACTTCCCTTTTTTCTCTGTATCAGTCAGGGGATGATTACTTCTGTGGAGTCTTCATACCTACAACCAGACGATTGCCGCTCTTGAATATTTTCTGAGCCAGTTCCTTAAGGTCAGCTGTGGTAATGCTCTGAACCATTTCGTCGTAACCTGTTACATAGTCTTTCTTTAGTCGGGTAAGGGTAACCATCTGGTTCATCCAGTAGCCGTTCTTCTTGAGGTTCTCGGCATGAGAGCGAACCATGTACTCCTTGATTTTCTGCAGGTAATCCTCAGAGGGACCTTCGCTGCAAACCTTCTCTACACCATCGTAGACAACCTTCATCATGCGATCCATCTTGTCCGGCGCAGTGGGTAACTGAATCTGTACAACGGCAATCTCCTCGGGGTAATCAGTAAGAGATGCACTGACGGGAACACCATAAGCACCGCCCTCGTCCTCACGAACGGTCTCTGTGTAAAGCATAGACATAGCCTGCTCCAGCATATCAACCATAATATCGTTTCGCAAGTTCTCCTTTAGAGGTGCGTGATATACAAAGTTTACTGTTGCATTGGGCGTATCCTGCTCCTTATCGAAAATGCAGGTACGTTCGCCCTTAGTAAGACGACGGTCGATAACCTCGAATTTCTCAGCCTTTTTGCTTACAGGCAATGCGCCTAAGTACTTTGCCAAGAGGGGAGCTACGGAATCAGCATTCAGGTCGCCCACGAAATAGAAGTCGAAATCGGCGGCATTGGCAAAACGCTCCTTATAGATCTCCAGCAAGCGGTCGTAAGAGATCTTATCAATATCCTCTGTGCGGAAACGCTTTGCACGGATATTGTTGTTATACAGAATGCTTGCCACACTATCCTGCAAGGCTGTATTGGGGTCAAGATCCTGATTCTTCAGGGCATCACGCAGACGGGCCATGGTACTCTGGAAAGCCTCATCGTCACGGTGGGGAGCTGTGAAGCAGAGATAGGTGAGCTGCAGAAGAGTCTCAAAGTCTTTCTTTACACAGCTACCGCCCAGGCTCTCTACGCGATCGCCTACAGATGGATTGACAGAAGCCTGGATACCAGAGAGCTTCTTGCTCAGCTGAGTAGCAGTGAAGGTACCCCATCCGCCCAGACTTACCATTCCGGCATTTCCTGAGCAGAAAAACTCATCGTTGGGATAAAGGCTATTACCACCCCAGCTTACAGCTTTCATAGAAATCTGATTGGGTGAATAGTCGGTCTGCTTTACGCGTACCTTTATGCCGTTGCTGAGTGTAATCAACTTAGAACCGAACACATCATCCTTTATGCTCTTAACCTTTGCTTTCGAAGACAGTTCGGGAACCAGGGGATCCGTGTTAACCTCTTCCTTGAAGACCTCTATGTCCTCGGCATCCACGTCGGCCAGAGTCTTCAGGATTTCCTCCTTGGTAGGATACTGCAGGCCTTCCTTTTCGGGCATAAAGAGAGCCACAGCTCTGTTCTTGTCCTTTACGAACTCGGGGAATGCCTGGTTGATAGCCTCCAGGGGCAGCATGGGAATGATGGTCTTCATATTCTGATGCTTCCACTCAATACCGGGAGCAGGCTCGTTATCCAGGAAGTAACGGACATATTCATTAACGTACTTAGTGTTCTGCACCTTGTCGCGACCCTCGTACTGGGCATCCAGACGCGACAGATACTCCTGCTTGAAGCGCTCGTATTCAGCCTCGGTGAAACCACCGCGCTTAGCACGCAGCAACTCGCGGTATACAGATGCTATGCCATTCAGGTACTGACCCTCCTTCATGACAATCGTAGCGTTCACGCTCTCCTTGGACTTAGCCACCAGATACTCTCCGAAGTCAATGCCGGCATACATAAAGGGGCAATCGGGCTTCTGCGACAGTTCCTCCAGACGCTCTGCGAACATGCCAGAGATAGCACCCTCTATATACTTCAGGAAGAGGTAAGGCATTGTGCTCTTGATATCGCGGGGAGTAGCATCGTGCTTGAACATCAGAATGGCATAAGCAGCTGTCTGCTCCTTATCCTTCTGGATAGAAACCAGGGGCTCCTCGTTGTCAGGCACAGGGATTACCTCACGCTTGGCAGCATCAGCGGCAGCGGGAGCGATATCGGCAAACATATCCTTTATCTTCTGCTCCACCTCGTCGGGGTTGACATCGCCCACGATAACAAGACCCTGCAGGTCGGGACGATACCAGCGACGGTAGTAAGAGCGCAAATCATCATAGGGGAAGTTCATCACGATGTCCATCGTACCGATAGGCATGCGATCGGCATAGCGACTGCCCACAAACAGATCCTTGAAGGCAGACTCCTGCATACGCATCATGGCAGAACGGCGCACACGCCACTCTTCGTTGATAACACCGCGCTCCTTGTCTATCTCCTTATCCTCGAGCAGGAGGTCATGGCTCCAGTCGTGCAGGATCAGCAAGCAAGAATCAACGGCACCGGCAGTCTCCACGTTCACGTTGTTAATATTGTAAACGGTCTCGTCGAATGAAGTGTAGGCATTCAGGTTCTCACCGAACTTCACACCTATACGCTCCAGATACTGCTTCAGGGCATCACCGGGGAAGTGAGTAGTACCGTTAAAGCACATGTGCTCCAGGAAGTGAGCCAGACCGCGCTGGTTCTCCTCCTCCTGAATAGAACCCACCTTCTGGGCAATGTAGAAGTCGCAACGCTTCTCGGGCCACTCGTTATGGCGGATGTAGTAGGTCAGACCGTTGGGCAGGACACCCACCTTAACAGCCGGATCCAGAGGGATGTTAGGCATCTGCTGAGCAGAAATACCTGTCACCGCTGCCACCAAGGCAAACAAAACAATGTAAATTCTTCTTTTCATAATACTACTTTTTGTATAACGTTTTTGGGGTTTCATTTTATCTTCCACTTACCCTCCTGGAATGCCATCGGCACCCCAATCTGTTCGTGAATACTGTCGGCAAAGACCAAGTCCAGATAGACGTATGCCGTAGAGTCAGCTGTGTAAAGGCTGTCAGAGAGCGCTTCCACGCGCACTACTCTACCCCTCTTGGCAAGCTCGTTCGATGCATGGCTTATAACATCCTGCATCTGCATGATGTAATCTTCCGTGAAGTTCTGAGAGCCCTCCATTCCCTCTACATACTGCTTGAAGTCTCCATTTATGAAATATGTATAGTAGCGCTGGGCAGCCTGCCGTACAGACTCGTCCGTGAATGTATCCTTCTGCTCGTGGGAGCAACCGGATAACGATATCAGCATGAGGAGCAATAAAAGCCCCCTCCCCGCTTCCCTTTTGAGGGAGTGCTTTAATGATAGATTAGATATTGGGCTCTTATCCATTTTATTCTTCTTAAACTGTCAACTGTCAACTATCAACTGTCAACTATCAACTATTTCTGCCTTATAAACACATTAATGGGAGTGCCGCAGAAGTTCCAGCGCTCGCGGATCTTATTCTCCAGGAAGCGGCGATAAGGATCCTTCACATACTGGGGCAGGTTGGCATAGAACACGAACGTTGGCACGTGAGTCTCAGGCACCTGCATACAGTATTTAATCTTGATGTACTTACCCTTCATGGATGGTGGCGGATAAGCCTCTATCAG
>Ga0265300_10004021_pt1 | contig 11835 bp, 10 predicted proteins | sample AusTroGonzalo_MG_FD_193482 | JGI IMG/M metagenome (GOLD analysis project Ga0265300, IMG submission 193482) | Bovine rumen microbial communities from tropical cattle in Woodstock, Queensland, Australia - Gonzalo_03 | ecosystem: Host-associated > Mammals > Digestive system > Stomach > Rumen ... | reverse complement strand
AGGTCGCCGCCTTTTTAGCACAGCAGTCTTTCAGGAATCATCTTGGGAGACTGCTTTTTTTGTATCTGAATATGACATTTTAGGTTTTATCTGTTGCTATTTGAATAATTATATGTATCTTTGCATGATAAAACAAAAATTTACTTACTGAATTAATTGTGTTCATGATATGAGATATTCCGAATTAGGTAAGACAGGATTAAAACTATCCAATCTTTGTTTTGGCGCATCTTCGCTTGGTAGTGTGTTCCATGAGACAAAGGAGGTTGAGAGTATTAAAGCTGTAGAAACGGCAATTGAAGGTGGAATTAACTTTATTGATGTCAGTCCCTATTATGGCTATTATAAGGCTGAGACCGTTTTGGGAAAAGCGTTGAAGATAATACCACGTGATAAGTACTATCTTTCAACGAAGGTGGGTCGATATGGCAAAGATGGGGTTAACTCCTGGGATTATTCGGGTAAGCGTGCTATAGAGAGTGTGTATGAGAGTATGGAGCGCCTGAATGTCGATTATATTGATATCATCAATGTACACGATATTGAGTTTCAGGCCTCTTTGCCAGGCGGACTGCAGAAGGTGGTAGACGAGACGCTTCCTGCTCTTGTAGAACTCAAGAAGAAAGGATTGGTAGGTCATGTCGGTATCACTGACTTGCAGTTGGAAAACCTGAAATGGGTGATTGATCATAGTGAGCCAGGAACGGTGGAAAGTGTTTTGAACTTCTGTCATTATTGTCTGAATGATGACAAACTGGTTGATTTCCTGGATTATTTCGAAAGCAAGAATGTCGGTGTGATTAACGCCTCACCATTGAGTATGGGTTTGCTATCTTCACGTGGTGCACCAGCTTGGCATCCTGCTCCAGCACCTTTGGCTGAAGCCTGTACGAAGGCTGCGAAGTATTGCGCAGAGAAAGGTTATCCTATTGAGAAACTAGCCATTCAGTATTCGGTTAGCAATCCACGTATTGCTGGTACGCTGTTCTCTTCTGCTAATCCAGTGAATGTACAACGCAATATTGATTGGGCGAATGAAGAACCTGATTGGCAACTGGTGAAAGAAGTTCAGCAGATTATTGGCGATCAAAAACGCGTATCATGGTCAAACACATAGTAGATGCACATAGCCATTTGTGGCAGAAGCAGGACACAACGGTTGACGGACAGCGTATCTGTCAGTTGGAACCAAATCGTAGTCGCTCGTTGTTTTTCGGTGAGGAGCGCCAGATGTTGCCTCCGTTTATGATTGACGGAGTGAACTCTGCAGAGGTTTTCCTGTCGAATATGAATTATGCACAAGTTGGTGCTGCTGTAGTGGTTCAAGAGGTGATTGATGGTAATCAGAATGCGTATCTCACAAAGGTGCAGCAGCAATATCCTGACCGTTTCTTCTGTATGGGTATGGCTTGGAACTTGGATGAAGCGAAAACCATATGTGAGACAGGACTGAAAGGAATTGCATTCCCAGGTCATCGGATGAAAGGCTCTTTGTTTGACCTGATGCCTGTCTTTAAATTTATGGAAGAAAAGGGGATGATGCTGTCGATGTGTCTGGGAGAGGATGAAAAGCAGATTGCTGAGATGGCGGAAGTGATACAGGAGTGTCCGCAACTGAAAGTGGCAATCGGTCACTTTGGAATGGTTACAACCCCTGCCTTCAAGAGTCAAGTGTTGTTGGCGCGTTGTGGAAAAAACGTGATGATAGAATCAGGTGGTATCACATGGCTGTACAACTCTGAGTTCTACCCCTATCCGTCAGCTGTACGCAGCATCAAGGAGGCGGCCTACTGGGTAGGTATGGACCGTTTGATGTGGGGAAGCGATTATCCTCGCACCATCACAGCCATTACGTACAAGATGTCGTATGACTTTATCGTGAAAACAAAAGAATTAACAGAACAAGATAAGGCGATGTTTTTGGGAGAGAATGCCATCCGATTCTATGGCTTTAAGAATCTCCCTGAGCTACCTTATATTAAAAATATGTCAGAATGAAGGCAATACAGATTTCCCACAATCAGGAATATAATGTGATTGAACTTGAACGTCCTGCTGCACCACAGGCAGGCGAGGTGTTGTTAAAGATACAATATGTGGGTTTTTGTGGCTCGGATATCAATACCTTTATAGGTCGAAACTCGATGGCATTGAATCCTGTGATTCCTGGTCATGAGATAGGTGCTGTGATTGAAGCTGTAGGTAGTGGAGTGCCTGAGAACCTGAAACCAGGAATGGTGGTAACGTGCAACCCCTATACAAACTGTGGCAATTGTGCGAGTTGTAGAAACGGACGCGTGAATGCTTGTCAGCATAATGAGACGTTGGGTGTTCAGCGTAATGGTGCGATGCGCGAATATATTGCGCTTCCTTGGCAGAAGATTATTCCTGCTGGTGGTCTGTCTACTAAAACTTGTGCGTTGATAGAACCTATGTCTGTCGGTTTTCATGCAGTGAATCGTGGACAAGTGACCGATATCGATACTGTGATGGTGATCGGTTGTGGAATGGTGGGACTGGGTGCGATTGTACGTGCTGCCCTACGTGGAGCAACCGTGATAGCCGCCGATATCGACGATGAGAAGTTAGCATTGGCTAAGCAATTGGGTGCTACCTATGCAGTGAATACCAAGACTGAAGATGTTCATCAACGTCTGTCGGAACTGACAGGAGGTTTTGGTCCTGATGTGGTAATTGAGGCAGTAGGCTCCGTTCCTACTTACCAGCTTGCTGTTAACGAAGTTTCGTTCACTGGTCGTGTCGTTTGTATAGGATATGCAAAGAGTGAGGTGCTTTTGCAAACGAAGTACTTCGTACAGAAAGAATTGGATATTCGTGGTTCACGTAATGCGATGCCCGAAGATTTCCGTGCAGTCATTCATTATCTGGAACGTGGAACCTGTCCAACAGACGAATTGATTACCAAAGTAATAAAGCCTGAGGAAGGACTCGACACGATGCGTTGGTGGAGCGAGAATCCAGGAAAGGTGTTCCGTATTCTCGTCAGCTTTCAAGATTGAAAAATTGAAATCTCAACAGACAATACTAACAAACTAAACAATATCCTTTTTATGAAAACAAAGAGTAAACTTGTCGAGAAGAAATATCTCGTGACGTTTATCCTCGTGACATCCTTGTTTGCCCTGTGGGGATTTGCCAATGATATCACGAATCCAATGGTGGCTGCCTTCCAGACGCTGATGGAGATTTCCGCAGCTAAGGCATCGATGGTGCAGTTTGCTTTTTATGGAGGTTACGCTACGATGGCGATTCCTGCAGCTCTGTTCATCCGTAAGTATTCGTATAAGGTCGGTGTGCTCATCGGTCTTGGACTCTATGCCGTAGGTGCATTCCTGTTTATCCCTGCCGCTCAGTTCCAGGAGTTCACGTTCTTCTGCATATCACTTTACATCCTCACATTCGGTCTCGCTTTCCTTGAAACAAGCGCAAACCCATTCATTCTTTCACTTGGTTCGAAGGAGAATTCAACGAGACGTCTGAACTTGGCTCAGGCATTCAATCCTGTTGGTTCCCTCTCTGGTATGGCTGTTGCTTCGTTTATCGTGCTGCCAAACCTTATTTCTGACAAGCGCGATGAAGCAGGACAGATTATTTTTGGTGCCCTTTCCGATGCAGAGAAAGCCGATATTCGACTTCATGACTTGGCCGTTATTCGTGACCCATACGTTGCTATTGGTTTGGTCGTGCTGGTAATGTTTATCATCATCGCTCTCACCAAGATGCCTTCTTTGAAAGGTGAGAACGACTCTAAGACCAGCGCCAGTACAACACTTTCCCGCCTGTGGCGCAACAGCATTTACCGTAATGGTGTATTTGCTCAGGTTCTGTATGTAGCCGCACAGATTATGGTATGGACATTCATCATCCAGTATGCTGATCACCTTGGTATCGATAAAGCTACAGCTCAACGTTATAACATTGTGGCTATGTCCCTGTCGTTGACGGGCCGTTTTGTTGGTACCTACATCATGAAGTATGTGAACCAGCGGAGACTGTTGATGATTTTTGGTGTTGGAGCTTCAATATGTACGATCGGCGCCATCTGTATCGAAGGAATATGGGGATTGTACAGCCTTGTATGCATCAGTCTCTTCATGTCCATCATGTTCCCAAGCATTTATGGTATCGCTCTTGAGAATGTTAAAACTGAAGATACATCTTTGGGTGCAGCATTCCTCGTAATGGCTATCGTCGGCGGTGCTTTGATGCCTCCTCTTCAGGGTTATCTTATCGACCAAGAGGTTATCTTCGGTATGCCAGCTGTCAATTTCTCCTTTATCCTGCCATTCATCTGTTTCATTCTGATTACCATATACGGCTATCAGACCTTTAAGCAGAGAGGAGTTGATGGATTGAAGTCTTTGAATTAACTATGGACGGATATATTCAAAAACAATATGGTCAGCCCGTGAAGCGCTATGTGCAGATTCTCGATCTGCGCGATGATTCCGATATGATTCGTGAGTATCGTAAGTGGCACTCCGAGGAGCATCATTGGAAGGAGATTCGTGACGGCATTCGTCAGGTGGGCATTCTCGAGATGGAGATTTATATTCTCGGCTCTCGCCTCGTGATGATCGTCGAAGCACAACTTGATTTCGACTGGACCACAGCAATGGACAAGCTTGCCACTCTGCCCCGTCAGGCAGAGTGGGAGGCGTTCGTTTCCCGTCTTCAAGGTTGTAGTGCAGATGCACGTAGCGATGAGAAGTGGCAGATGATGGAGCGGATGTTCCGACTTTACGATTAACTTTTTAATACTAATTCATTAATAATACCAACTATGAAACGATTGATGATATTATTGGCTGCCGGCATGATGGTGGCTACGATGTATGCCCAGCGGCCTGATGTGGCGGTGAAGAAGGGCAAGTTTACCCCCGACTGGGCATCGCTCTCTGCGTGGGAATGTCCTGAATGGTTCCGTGATGCGAAGTTCGGCATTTGGGCTCATTGGGATCCTCAGTGTCAGGCAGAGGCGGGCGACTGGTATGCCCGTGAAATGTATTATCCTGGTTGGAAGCAGGACTGGCATAAGAGTCATTTCGGTGATCCGGCTGAGTATGGATATAAGGAACTGTGCCGCGATTGGAAAGCCCAGGACTGGAATCCTGACGAACTGATTGCGCTGTACAAGAGTGCTGGTGCGAAATATTTCATGGCGATGGGTAATCATCACGATAACTTCGACTGCTGGGATAGTCCCTATCAGGAGTGGAATTCTGTGAACATCGGTCCAAAGAAGGACATCGTAGGTGGTTGGGCAAAAGCCTGCAAGAAGTACGGACTGACGCTGTGTGTGTCGTTCCATGCCAGCCATACATGGACGTGGATGGAATCGTCTACCAAGTACGATGGTAATCTGACAAAGGAAGACGGCTATAAATTGAACGCTGACGGTACAGAGAAATGGTGGAAAGGCTACGACCCACAGGAACTCTATGCACAGAACCATCCTCATAGCCGCGGTTGGGAGCAGTCGGGTAGCATCCATAGCGAATGGGCATGGGGCAACGGAGCAGCTGAGCCTTCTGAAGCTTATAAGATGAAGTTCCAGAACCGTGTGCTGCAATGTCTGAATGCTTACAAGCCCAAGATGATATATTTTGACGATACCGTCCTGCCATTCTGGGGCGTGGACGAAAGCATCGGTCTGAATATCCTGACACATTATTATAATTCAAATCTCAAGAAGGGGAAACCTGACGTGGTGGTGACAGGAAAAGTGCTTGATGACGAGCATAAACAGGCGCTGATGTGGGATGTGGAGCGCGGTGTGCCCGACCGTTGTCAGGAACTTCCTTGGCAAACGTGTACGTGTCTTGGAGACTGGCACTACGAGCGGGGAACTTACGAGCGCGGAGGCTATAAGAATGCCGACAGAGTCATCCGTATGTTGGTCGATATTGTGTCGAAGAATGGTAACCTGTTGCTGAGTGTTCCTGTCCGCGGTTCCGGTGTGATTGACGAAAAAGAGCGTGCCATTGTTATGGGCATCAAAGCGTGGATGGACATCAACGGCGAGAGCATCTATGGCACTCGTCCATGGAAAGCATTCGGTGAAGGTCCGTTGGCCGATGCCGACAATCCCATCAATGCACAGGGATTCAACGAAGGTATCAATTACTCGGCTCGTGACGTACGATATGTGCAGAAGAAAGGTACGGTTTATGCTACTATCATGGCATGGCCTAAAGACTCTGAGTTTACCTTCCGCACTGTTACGCCTGACATCGCTCGTGTGCAGTCGGTTCGGCTCCTTGGCTATGGCAATGTGTCGTTTACCCAGAGTGCCGATGGTCTGAAAGTCTCCGTGCCATCGACCCATCCGAATGAAATTGCGCCTGTGTTTGCGCTGAATGTAGCGAAGTAGGATTCTCCTCACTTTTCTTTTTTACGAATTATATTAAAACCTGTCAGGCAATTATCCAACGATATGAAAAAGAAAATCATCCTTCTGCTAGTTGCTTGTATGGCTTCTGTCACTTTTGTGAGTGCACAAGATACGAATGAGTTTCAACGCATCGCCCGTCGCATTATGAATGCATACGACATAGGCGATGAGTTGGAACATGCTCCCGATTCGGCTAGTTTTTATGGCGGAGCCTATCTTGGAGCAGGCACCAACGGTCATACGATGCCCTCGGCTTACGTCACCTATCTGAAGAAGGATAAGCTGCTGGTCACTAGCCAGTTGGCCATTGATGTCAGTAAACTGAACACGGAGAAGGATGTCACGACCGACTATAATACCGGTGCCGACCGTTTGACCCATTCGGACATTCTGACCAAATCAGAGCAGCAAGACTTCTCCATACGGCTCGATTATGTTCCTGTCAAGCAACATATCCTCACCTTTGGCATTATTGAGAGCCTCAATACGAAGCGTGTGGATGAGAACACTGTTAAGAACGGACACGAAGCCGATGGAACCGAGCAACAGTCATTTTACGAGAAACAACATCGTAACAACCGTGACTTGAAGCTGGGTGCACTCCTCCAGCACATCTGCGACATCAACAATGCTGGCAGGCTTACGACACGCCTGAATATCAAGTATAACTACAACCCCACAGACGTCTCATCTAATACGTGGGCTGCTCAATCGGCGACATCACTCCGTGAACAGACCCAGACACTCTACAACTTCGACCCCTACGTCATGATTCGCTTCCAATCGAATATGTTTGGTGGCTTCTGTTTTGGACTTGAGGAAAAGTACACCATCGAAGACATGCGTATCAACGATACGGCGACGCGGTTCAACTTCAACACCTACTCTTCGCTTACCACGCTTTCAGCTAACTATTCATCTGGGTGGATTGGTCTCGATGCCACATTCCACTACGAGCACTTCATCAACGACATTGACGACCATCAGGCGCCTGTCGACGACCGTATCTACAACGACTGGATGCTCTCCACGAAAGCAACTATAAAGCTGAACAAGGCCAACAAATTTGTGCTGAGCTTCGATCGTGATGTCTCCCGACCTACATATACTCAACTCTATCCTTTTGTTCATATCGGTAGCAGCATCGGTGTCATGGTGGTCGGTAATCCTGTGCTTGAACCTTCTAAGAGCAATCAGATTAAGCTTAGCTATACCCATTCAGCTCGTCATCTTACCTACACCCAAAGCCTCGCCTATAAGCGTATCACTGACGATATCTCGCAAATTCCCTCATTCGATGAAGCCTCACAGCGCTCGGTCCAAACTTGGATTAACGACGCACGTTATAGCTACCTTCGCTATACCGCCGAAGGCCAACTGAATTATGGCGTGTTTTCCATGACCATGGGATTCCGCGCCCAGCATCTCACCTATGATGACAAGAGCGGTTCGTTCGACAAAGCTTGGTCGTACAGTTTCAAGGCTCGCCCTCAAGTCGAATTGCCCAAACGTTGGACCCTTGCCACCACGCTACTTTATACTGGTCGTGAGTCACATCGCTACTACTACGACAAATCCAGTTTCTACTGGTCTGTACGTGCCGTGAAACAAATCGACAATTGGGCTATCTATGCTTTCGTTCAGGACATCCTACAGCCTGACGCCAAGCAAATTCTTCGTAACAACGACTATGACATGACGACCGTGACCAAGCCTAACTCTCGTTGTCTCATCGTTGGTTGCTCCTATACTTTCTGATATGTTTCCCACTCGAAATAGAAGAAACTATAGTAACTTTGCATGTAATAAACAAATAAGCAATGGAGAAAATCAAAATATATCACTCCGTATGGAAGAATATGCCAACGATATTTATCTTGTTGGTGTTCACAATTATATTCATCTACGCTATGGCCCAAGGCAAAGATACTCCGCTATGGGTATGGGGAGGCCTGCTTTTCTTTGGTTTGGGATTCCTTTTTATGCTGTTCGTTGTGCTTCGCGAGCGGTTGCTTCATAAGCCTTATATCATAATTACGGACGATAAGGTCATCGTCAACCATGTTGGTAGAATCTGGGAATACAACCTTGCAGACATCAACCGTTTCGAGCTTCATGAATACCGTGGATGGGGTTTACGATTCTATTTCTCAACAGATATTATCAGTGTTCATTACAAGCGTAATGTGGAAGCCAAGAAGATGGGCGAGGCAGAGGGAATGGAGCGCATCAACCGCAAGATGAGCGTTGCTATGATGAATGCACAAGAAGGCATAAAAGCCAATCAACTCACCATGAAACCGAAGCAGCTTTGCGACCTGCTCAACAAGCGGCTGAAACAAAGACGAATGCCACAGCAATCATAGAAACATTTCGGGAGGACGTCGCCAAACGGCGCATCCTCCCGAATTCGTTATATTTGCCCAAATCCTTACTTGATATTTGCCCTGATTTTTGTCAAGTATGCTTGCATGTGGTCCTCATCCTTTTTATCGATGATGTCGATTAACTCGGCCATTTCGTCGCGAATCTGCGAAACTTGATCCTTCGTGTAGGGGTTAAACAGAATTTCACGCAGCAGGGTGTCGTCCTCACTCAGTACACCTTGTGCGATGAGCATGTGGCGCTTGAAGGTGGTTCCTGGGGCATCCTGATGTTTCATCACAGCTGCAAAGGCAAAAGTGGAGATGAACGGGATGGAGAGTGAGTAGGCCACCGTGCGGTCGTGCTCGTCGAACGTATATTCGCAGATGTGGAGACCGAGACGTGAGTAGAGTTCCTTGAAAAAGCAACGTCCCATGAAATCGCCTTCGTTGATGATGATGGCGTTTTCATTGCTCAGTTGTCCGAGGTTGGCAAAGGTAGGACCGAACATTGGGTGGGTGCTTACGTAGTGGAATCCGCTCTCCTCGTAGAATTCCTTGAAGCCGGTTTTCACAGAGCTGATGTCGCTGAGAATGCAGCTCTTGGGCAGGTGAGGGATAATTTGGCGGAAGACGTCGAGCGTGTATTTCAGTGATACCGCATTGATGACGAGTTCTGGGGCGAAATCATCAATTTCGTCGAGTTTAGCAAAGCGTCGGCAGTTGTAGGTGAATCGCAGACGCTGAGCATCAATGTCGTATACGGCTACTTCGTGGTCGAAGCTAAGCAGGTCGACAAAGAACGAACCCATCTTACCTGCTCCTAATATCAAAATCTTCATAAGCTTATTTCATTACTTCCACTTGCTGTCTTACCGACTCCTCGTGGATGGTTTCGAATATTTCTTTGATACACTCAGCACCAATACCCATAAGGGAACCTTGTGCACCGCGTTTTTCGAGAATTTCGTTGTAACGGCTGGCTTGGATAATGGTCATCGAGTGTTCCTTCTTATACTGACCTATCTCGCGGCTGATACGCATCCGTCTTGCAAGCAGGTCGATGAGACTATCGTCGATTTCGTCAATCTGCTTACGCAGAGCAATGATGTTCTCTGTGGTTACCACTTTCTCACGAATGACGAGGATGCTGAGGATATAATCCAGGATGTCGGGTGTTACCTGTTGGCTAGCATCGCTCCATGCGGCATCTGGGTTGCAGTGGCTTTCAACGATAAGACCATCCATACCCATATCGAGTGCCTGTTGGCAGAGAGGTGCGATGAGGTCGCGTCGTCCACCGATGTGACTTGGGTCGCAGCAGATAGGCATGTCTGGAATACGACGATGCAATTCGATAGGAATTTGCCACATTGGAAGGTTGCGGTAGATCTTCTTGTCGTAGCTAGAGAATCCGCGATGGATGGCTCCCAGTTTCTTGACGCCTGCATTGTTGATACGTTCTAGTGCTCCAATCCAGAGTTCGAGATCTGGATTCACTGGGTTCTTCACTAACACAGGATTGTCTACGCCTTTCAGTGCATCAGCTAGAGCCTGTACAGCGAATGGATTCGCTGTGGTGCGTGCTCCAATCCAGAGGATGTCTACACCGTACTTCAGTGCCAGTTCTACATGCTCAGGAGTAGCGACTTCAGTAGCAACCAGCATACCAGTTTCCTCCTTCACTTGTTTCAGCCAAGGCAGCGCTGGCTCTCCGTGTCCTTCGAAGCCTCCTGGTTTGGTGCGTGGTTTCCATACGCCAGCACGAAACATGTGACACCCTTTCTTTGCCAACTGTCTGGCAGTTGTCATTACTTGCTCCTCTGTCTCTGCAGAGCATGGGCCTGCGATGATGAACGGACGTGGATTGTCGCTTGGGAAATTGAGTGATTTTAGTTCCATATTGTTTGTTATTAATTGTTTTTTTATTGGGGCTTATGGGGCGGGCTTTATAGGGTTTCCTTAATTCTCTTTAGTGCTTCCTGTATTTTCTCATCTTTGGCGCAGAGGCTGATGCGGATGTAGCGTTCTCCATTTGAGCCGAAGATGAAGCCTGGGGTGATGAAGACGCGAGCTTCATGGAGTACACGCTCTGTGAGATCTTCCACATTGGTGATGCTGTCGGGAATCTTTCCCCAGAGGAACATGCCTTGCTGGGTGGGATCGAAGCGGCAACCGAGTTCCGTCATGATAGCTTCTGCAATCTTGCGGCGAGATGCGTAAGTGGCGATGTTGGCTTCAGTATGCCACTCGTCGGAGTTCTCGTATGCTTGTGCGGCAGCCAGTTGCAGGGGGCGGAAGGTGCCGGAGTCGATATTCGACTTGATGCGCAGAATCCATTGAACGAACTGGGTATTGGTTGCCAGCATACCCACACGCCATCCTGGCATATTATGGCTTTTCGACATCGAGTTGAACTCGATGCAGCATTCCTTTGCGCCAGGCACCTGCAGGATGCTGAGATGCTCGTCTCTGTTCAGGATGAACGAGTAAGGGTTGTCGTTTACAATAATAATATGGTGTCGATGTGCGAAGTCAACCAATTGCTGATACAACTCACGAGTAGCACGTCCTCCAGTCGGCATGTTGGGATAGTTAGTCCACATGAGTTTCACACCACTCAAATCCATTGTCTCCAACTGGTCGAAGTCGGGGTGCCAGCCATTATCCTCGCGTAGATCATAGTTCACAATCTGCTGTCCTAGAATCTTGCTCAGCGCTGTGTAGGTAGGGTAGCCGGGATTAGGAACAAGCACCTTGTCGCCTGGATTGCAGAGAGCGAGTGTCACGTGGAGGATGCCCTCCTTGCTACCGATGAGCGGTTGAATTTCTGTCGCTGGGTCAAGGTCTACATCGTACCAACGTTTGTAGAACTTTGCCATCGCGTTTCTCAGTTCTGGAATACCTACAGTGGGCTGGTAACCATGTGCATCGGCTTTCTTTGCATTGTCACATAATGTCTGTATTGTGGCAGGAGATGGGGGCATATCAGGGCTTCCGATGGCTAAACTGATGATGTCCTTCCCTTCGGCGTTGAGTCGTGCCACTTCTTTCAGC
>Ga0265300_10004020_pt1 | contig 11836 bp, 13 predicted proteins | sample AusTroGonzalo_MG_FD_193482 | JGI IMG/M metagenome (GOLD analysis project Ga0265300, IMG submission 193482) | Bovine rumen microbial communities from tropical cattle in Woodstock, Queensland, Australia - Gonzalo_03 | ecosystem: Host-associated > Mammals > Digestive system > Stomach > Rumen ... | reverse complement strand
TTTCTTTATTGTCGGAACGCAGAAATCAGAACAGTTACGGTCTTCCCATCCTTGTACTCATAGGTAGTCGTTAAACCGACAAAAGCGTAGAAGAGACCGTCTGCGTCAGGCTTTTCAAAACGAAGAATCGCACCATACGAATCTTTATCAAGATGGTAGGAAATGATGTCCTGTGCCTTTTCCTTATAACCAAAGATTGCCTCAAACACACTCTCGATCATTCCGTCAATGTCTTTGTGATTGCGCATTTCGAAATACACACGCGCTTTTTCATAGGGATTACGATCCGCATACTTATCATAATAAGCATCATGGTTTTCCTTAATGTCTCTGTACTTGTCGGAAAGTTCTCCCTTCAAAATGACATGCCATTGACCTAACCCTTCATCTGTTTGGATCTTACTTTCGAATTTCTTGAAAATTGGAGCAAACGTCTTAGAGGCGAGGGACTCAACTTCAGCAACAGTTTTTCTTACTTCATACAACATCTGAATTTCTCCAAAATCAGTTCAGAGCATTGGCATAGACACAACCATGATGTTCCGTACCATTCTTTTCCGAAACCATCACGAAAAAGGAAAGATTCTTTCCGCTTCCGCCAAGGTAATCAACGTTAACCTCAGACTCAAGACCGAACACATTGGTGCAATACTTTTCGATGAGGTTCTCAGCAACGCCATTGTTCCTCCACCAAGCCTCGTTGGTCTCAACAACGGTAGAAGAGCGATTGTTCTCGAAATCAACGGAAATCTCAAAAGACGTTGTCATTTTCAAACTCCTGAAAAGTTGTTTCCCTCTTTCTTTCAGTACCTATTATAAAAGAACGTTTTTAGGTGTCAAGAAATTCTTTTGACAAAAATCAAAGAAAGCCTCTCACTATAATCTCATAAATACATTTAGTTTTGATCAAAACAACTAAAAGGAAATATAATGGCTTATCTTCCAAACACTGAAACAGATGCAATCAAGAAAGTTGTTTATAACACTCTTGAGTTTCTGCGTCAGAAGATTGTTGCTCTTGAGGAAGTTGGCGGACAGCCCAATCAGAACGCTTTCTCCACAGTAGCAATTACAAACGACAGTACAACCACAAATCTTGAGGCTGATACTACAACCGATACCGTTACCTTCGAAGCAGGAAACGGCATTGTTCTTACTCCCAATACATCCACCGACTCCGTTTCTATCGCGGTTAAGGCTAACACATATCAGGCTTATCGTGCAAATGGTTATGTCACAGATGCTACTCTTGCTTCAGGTACTAACGACGGTACGGTGAAACTCACTGTAACAGGCGGTGACGGTACTACATCCGACAATGTCAAGGTTACAGGATGGGACAACAAGGTTTCATTCACAAACGGCACGGCTGTTGGTGGTGCATCACAGGGTGTTTACGTTGCTTCAAATGGTACAGTTACCGCAATGAACGCAACGGTTGGTGGTGCTACAACCCCTGTTTACTTGAACGCTGGTGTTGTAACAGCAGGAACAGCGCTTGGTGACGCGGCTTATAAGGGCGTTGCTACGACTTTGTCTATTTCTTCAACAGACGAAACGACAGTTCCAACGTCTAAGGCTGTTGCTACGTTGGTCGCTGGAGCAGTTTCCACAGCAGACGCAATGCGGTTTGAGGGTGCTCTCGACGGTGCTCAGGCAAATACAAACGGCGGTACGCTTACCCCAGCCGCAGAGAAGAAGGGTGCTACTTATAAGGTAAGGACGGCAGGTTACATCAACGGCGTTTACTGCGAAGTTGGTGATATGATTATTTCAGGTGAAGACAACGTTCCCGCCGCAACATGGGATGCGACGAATGAAGTTATTGTCAATGCCGATAAGTGGATCATTCTTCAGTCTAACTTAACCGTTACAAATAGTATCTCAACGGCCGATACAAGCATGAACGTTACCACAGCGTCCGCTGTTGCTTCATTCGTTGAGGGTAAGAATTATCTTGTTGCAAGTGATCTTCCTGATGTTACGGCTTCTGCTTCAGGTACAGGTAATGTGCTTGTCGGAATTTCCGCATCAGATCACGCTGTTACTGCTACAAAGGGCTATGCTGTTACGTCGGTAACTCAGAGTGGTTCAGGTGGTGTTGTCACGGGCGTTTCTTATGATAACGCTGGAACGTTGACTGTTACTATGGGCAGTGCACACCCAACAATCGTAACGACGGCTGACACGACATCAACGGCAACCCCTGCATTTGGTGCAACGTTCACGGCTGTTGATACCGTTACGCGTGATGGTAATGGACATGTTACAACTCTCAATACGAAGACCGTAACAATCCCGACACCTAAGACTTCAGACGTAACACTGTGTGACGGATACACCTCCGCAAGTTCTTCAATTGCGTATGATTCTACGACAGGTGTTGCAACCGCTCCACAGATTGCGAACACCGATTCCTTGAACGTCGCTCTTAAGAAACTTGAGAACGAAGGAAATCTCGCGGTAAGTGTTTACAATGCTTTTGCTCAGTTTAACAACGACAACAGCATTACTCCTTCTGCATCTGAACCCTAATCTTTAAAGATTAGAAATGGGGAGGCAATCGCCTCCCCTTTTTTATCATTATTATCAAGGAAACTACCGTTCTTTAGCAACGGTAGTAGTTCATTACCACAGGTTGTTTCCGTGACGGATACTGCCGTAACCGTCCATCATGGCTTCTGCCATCTTCTCAATCTCATAGATCGGCTTTTCATCCTTATACTTCTCATAGAGGTCAACGAACTCAGCAACAGGGAAAACCCGATAGCCATCCTCATCACGGAACACGCAAACCCACTTCTCCGCATGGGCAACATAGATGTAAGCGAATTCGCAATCACTATCAGCGGCGCAATCGATGAACTCTTCCACGGTTTCAAACTCCGACGCTTCCATGCCGTCATCATAAACGCTCTTCGCGGTGTAAGCATAATCCCTGTTGATGCAAGACTTATCGCCAAGAGTAACAACCCACTTTGCACTGGAAGGTTCGGAATAAGCCTTATAAAGAGCGTATCCAACACCACTGAGATATCCGTCATGATGGCAGTAAGAACCAAGGATAGAACCGCCGAAAACGGACTGATAACCAACGAAGCAACGAGTGGACATCTTTGAAACTCCTTTAAATCTCTTTCTTACAAACGAATAATACAAGAAAAAGGAAAGAGTGTCAATGAATTTCTTTGATTTAGATCAATAACCGAACTCAACGGGCGACCAAATTTTATCAAACCCTTCATCCTTCGTCGGAATCTCAAAAGACTGATACATCTTCATCAGAATTCCGAAGGGTACAGACTGATCGTGACGAATGGCTATTCTTCGCTCCAATTCGTCCATTTGCGCCTGTGTTTCTGCGGGCTTGAACCAAACACATTCAACCAGATATCCTTCGCGTCTGAGAGCCTCTATGAGAGGTTTCCGAGACTTTTTTGTAAGGTTTGTTCGATCAACGATGAAATCCTTCTTCTGATTCATCAAGACACGCATTTTCATCTTATAGATCTTTGTTGCTTTCCCAATATACTTTGCAAAAGAGTCGTTGTAAGTTGTTCCATGTTCCTTGCAAAGACGATGAACCTCATTGTCAGAAGAAACGACAGGAAGGCTTCTCAAAATTGCATTGTGCTCTATGAAAAACGTTTTTCCGCTATAGGGAGCACCAACCATGATATAGCAAGTAGGAGTTTTGATCATTGTTAAATATTCCGAAAGGAGGTTCTATGCTAGAATCTGACATAGATTTCAACACATTGTTGGATGGAGAAGATACAACACCATCCAACCCCGTAAACACCATTATACCATCAAACGATTTCACTTTCAACGATGAGGAATCACCTTGGCTGTGGAACGGTAAACCCATTAATGAAATCGATACAAAGAAGCATTCCTGTTTTGTCTATCTTATCACAAACAAGGTTAATGGAATGCGCTATGTTGGGTTCAAAAACACACTGTTCAAGAAAACAAGAACAATCAAGGGAAAGAAGAAGCATGGAACAGTTGAGAGTGATTGGAGAACTTATTGGTCTTCATCAGAAATCCTCAAAAATGAAGTTTCTTTTTATGGTAAAGGAAACTACCTAAGGGAAATCCTTTATCTCTGCCCCTTAAAGGGTGTTGGTAAGTACTTCGAACTGAAAGAACAGATCGACAGGGAAGTTCTTACCAAAAACTCTTCATTATACTACAACGGAATCGTCAATGTGCGTTTAGGTATAAATGCACTCAAACGTTGGGGCGATGTTGTTAAGGCTGACATTATTCTTGGCGACACCACTGCTGACACCGTCCTTTCTAAGAAAAATGACGCGCTGATTTGAAGATCCTTTCCACTTCTCCATGGGGGATTTCTTCGTGTAATCGAACTTTCCATCAACCAAAACATCCACATATTGTAGCACAGGGGACATGGTAGGATCTGCTTCTATTTCTTCCAACGTGTAACCACTGTAAAGCCAAATCGTTTTCTTGGGATACTTCTCCCGAACCTCTTTGCAAAATGCAATGATTTCCTTCCTATTGGAATGAAAAAGTGGATCACCTCCGCTCAACGTAAGCCCCGAGCACCAATCCTTATCAAGTTCTTTGAATATCTCATTCTTGGCATTCTCATCAAAAGGAAGCCCTCTTTCAGGCTTCCATGAGTACGCATTTTGACACTCTCGACACTTATGGGAACATCCAGAAACCCAAAGAACAACGCGGAGACCATCCCCGTTCAGTTGATCGCACTTAGTGATTGTCAGGTAGTTCATTCTTTTGACGCAATGCCTCCTTCAGATAATTAACAGTTTGCTCAAGATCCTTGGAAAGCGTATCCATAATCATATCCTTGGACACCATTCCATTTGAGACCTTCTCCCCCATTTCCCCACAGTCTTGCAAGAAAACTTCAAAAAGTTCCTCGTAATTATCCAACGACAACTTTCTTCCCTTTGCATACTTTTCGTCGGAATAAAGACTTTTGAGTAGAGTGTGGATTGTCTTTTTGTTGATCTTATCGATATTTCGTGCCATGGTTTCCTCTTAAATGAAAAAATCTGCCAATTCTTTAGAAGGCTTATCGGTGTTGCTTATCCTCTTTTTAGCAAGTTCAAAATACTCTTTGTTGAGTTCTATTCCAACGAAATCCCTTTCGAATTTCTTGCAAGAAACGCCCGTCGTTCCAAGCCCCATGAAAGGATCTAAAACTGTTTCTCCCTTTTTGGAGAAGTTCTTAATGAACCAATCGGCTATATCTTGCTTCATGACAGCAGAATGCACATCTTTATATTCATTCTCACTGTTCACGTTGGAATAAATGACATTCTTTAGATATTTTGCATTAGATTTCAGAACATTGCCATTTTGTCTTAGCACAAAGAAGAATTCATATGCGTTTATCATGCAATAGCCTTCTTCGTTGTGATTAGCAACAGGTCTCGGATTTGTCTTCACCCAAATGATCTTGTGAACCATTCGGTCAAAGAAATGCCCAATATACTTATTAATGATTTCTCTATTATAGAATGTTTCCTGAAGATTGACAATGACGTTTCTATTCGAAATTGCAAGACACTTCTCTGTGAAGTTTACAAGAAGATTATAATAATCTTCGTCCGACAACTTGTCAACATAGTTCTTATACACGTCGTTCTTCAGACGGTTATACGGAGGGGAAGTGAAGACGATATCCACCCTTTCCCCGTCAGACTCCATCTTTGCCAAACGATCAATACAATCTTCGTTGTAAAAACGCATTAATATTCTCCTTTCCGATCATTCTAACACAATTTATCTAAAATGTCAAAGGGGAGGTTTCCCTCCCCTCATTCATCACATGCTAACTCTTTCTTCGAATTCCTTCAGTTTGTGGTCAGAATACATCGTTCTGCCTCGAACCTTGGAGAACCCGAGATAGCCGTTCATGCGCTCGATTCTCGTAATGTTAACGCTTCCGCACTTAGGACAGGTATCAGAATCCATGAAAGCATGTCCACAGTCTTCACAATAATCCAACTGCATATTGACACCTTCATAGAAGCCCATCTTCATTGCGCGTCTGACAAGAGTCTTGATCGCTTCTGTGTTATAACCCAACTTGTATCGAACGTACTGAATGTTTCCGCCGTTGCAAAGATGGAACATAGGATATTCGATATCTTGCTTCTCAATCGGAGAAATATCATCCCGAACACAGCAATGGAAGGAATTCGTTGTGTACTCGTGATCACTCACATCCTTCACAATGCCATACTTGTTGCGGAACTGCTCAATCTGTGTATGGCAGAGAGACTCGCCGGGCGTACCATAAATGGCGTACATAATTCCATCCTTATCGCGCCATTCAAGGGCATAGTCATTCAAGTACTTCATCACACCAAGTGCCCACGTATTGTCTTCGGAAATCTTCTTCCCTGTTTCGAGAACCTGAGCCTCGTTAAGTCCCATGATACCAAAGGAAATTGTCATAGGCTTAAGGAATTCCCGACCAAGTTCTTCCTCAGGATCTTTGTTGCCGTGATAGAAGAGTCCCTGACAGAATCCAAGGGGATTGATTCCGGCCTTGAGATGACTAATGTAATCCACGGTACGAATGTGAATTCCACGGATCATGTCAAGATAGTAGGTAAGAACTTCATAGAAATCCTTCTCTTCCTTCTTAGCCTTGGCAACGATCATCGGGAAATTGATCGAAATAGCACCCATGTTGAAACGACCATCGAAAACGGGACGATCATCATCATCAGCAGGAGCAAATCCACCTCTTTCATACCATGCTGACGTTTGAGCACGGCAGTTGTGAGACTGAATACCCGACACCATAAACGTTCCACTTTCGGTCTCAATATCGAAACTGTTGGCAATTCGATTAACAGGTGTAATGGACACAATCTTCAGCGGTTCGTCATCCTCATCGAGGAGGGACTCTCCAACATGCAGTTCACAAGCGATAGTCTGTCCACCGTTTTCCGTCAAAAATGGATGGTCAGATGTTACCTGAAGAATCTGTCCGTTTTCAAGGCTAATCTCCAACCAATCACCGACGTTCTTATTCTTGATAACCTTCCTCACCTTGGTGAACGAACCGTCAATATCAACAACATATCGGTTAAGACCCATCTTTTCAAGATCGAGAACGATGCTTTCAGAAGTCTCATAGACGGGGTTAGCACCATTAAACGTCTTGCCAACAGGAATGGTGATTTCGGTCTTAAGGACATTCTCCATCAAAGAGAAGTCATTGGCACGAATCGCGTCTTCCCACATCTCGTAGACATCAATGTTGTACACTACCTTAAAGAATTCCTTCTTTTCCTTGGAATAGGTAGCACCCTTCTTAAAGGTATAATCCTCACGCTCGAATTCATACGGGGTATTGTCATCCCTAGAATGTGTCTTGAAATCCTGAACCTCAAAGCCAATATTACGCTTCGGGAAATAAATGTCAAGTTGCTTGGCAATTACAGTACCATCATCACGCTTGGAATGCCAAATCTTGTTGCGGATAAAATCATTCTCGGAGGTGCAGTCATCCAACGTAGCCTTCTCGGTAAAACCACTATGCTTCAAAGCATCACAGACCTTGAGTTCAAGGTAAGAATCCCATAGGTCAAACAGTTTGGAGTCAATGCCACGCTCGACGCGCTTAGACTTCCTCGGAATATCCTTGCCAAAGAATTCCTTGACATCCCCACGAGACGGTTTACGCCCAAAACTTTGCTTGAATTCCAAAGCCCAACGATTGAGAGAATCACCGTCATAGAGCATATATCCGTTCCTCAAATACTTCTTTTGGTCATCCTCGTCCTTTATGAAAGTCGCAGACTTCTTGATTGGCGCATTGCAATAATTGGTTGAGTTTGGATTTGGCGAAGACACCTGATTAAACAGTTCACCAATCATGATTTCCTTGGTTTCGCAAGGCTTACCGCTATGAGAAACCTTAATCGTTTCTGTGTAATCAACACATCCCATTCTTGAGATAGGTATACCGTACTTCTTATAGATCTTAGGAGCGAATCCATCGCCCGTCAAAGAAATATAATCAGGATACATCGTCTTACTTGAGCAATCAATTGCTTCATCAAATAGCCACTCAAGAGGCTTTCCTTCCCCGTGAAGATTTTCATCATAGAAGAAAGACAACTTCGGGAAAAGAACAGGATGCTTGAAACCTTCCTTGCCTTGTCCATTCTTGCGAACCTTCATGGCAATAGAAGAGCACATGGTTTCCCAACGACCTGTACCAATGCCAAAGGTAATAGCAGTAAACGGATAATCACCACGGGAAGAAGCAACGCTATTGAACTTCATTTCCCAAGACTGAAAGCCTTGTTCAAAAGCACGTCTTACCTTCGATTCACCGTACTTGTCAGCCTTTTCCTCATCGTACTGTGCACCACACTCTGCACAAATCTTCTTAAAGTCTTCAACTGCCTTCTGATAAGTCATTTCGGCATACGGTGCGAAGAGTTTGTCAACCTGTGGAATGGTGAATCCACCGTACTGTGCCGAGGCGGCGTTCATCGTAACGTCCCCGATAAGATCAAAAGCAACTTCAAGGCTCTTCGGCTCGGAATAGTCAAGATTACCCATGAAGAAACCACCCGTGAGAAGGTTCTTCATGTCAGCAATACAGCAGTTTACGGTATCAAGACGGCTTCCACGGTCATGAATGTAGAAGTAACCCTCGCTCATTGCCTTTTCTTCGGAAACGGTAAGGAAGAACTTCTTATAAAACTCGCTGTTCAGTTCATTATAAACGATTGCCTTCTTTGTCGTAACCAAAGAAGAATCGGCATTTGCGTTTGAACGGTCACCAATGAAGTTAAGGCTAAGTTTCTTGGAATATACACGATCCATCATGGAGGCAAGAGCGCTTTTTGAATCGCGATACTCCCGATAAGACTTTGCAACACTCGGATTAACTTGGTCAAGAGCAACCTCTACGAGATTATGCACCGTCGAAACAGGTACAGCATTAGTATTATACTGCAACTGCCCCTTGACAAGATCCACGACCTTCTTTTCATCCTTATTGGTAAGAATCACACAAACGCGATTGGCAGACTTACGAATCGCCCTCTTGATCTTCTCACCATTGAAGTTTTGAATGTCTCCATTCTTCTTTAAAATCTTAATCATGTAAATTCCTTAAACAATAAAAATCATTCCTGTGTTAACTTCCCTACGGAAAGCGTAGACTCGCTCCCCCGAGCGGTCATAGAGCAATTGTAGTTCTCCGTTTTTAATATCTTCTGCATCCGTTACCTTGAAATAATGCTCTGTGATTGGCTTTACTTCAAAGGCATTCGACCTACGGATCGTCGAAAAAATACCCAATTCAAGGAAAATACCCTGAAGAGACGCGGCGGTTGAACTATCAGGCGCAAAGAATGCACCATATTGATCTCTCCAACGGTTGAGATATTCCTTTGCCACTTCAGCCCCTGCCTTTAAGAACTTCAGGGAAACATCCTTCGTTGAAACAGCCTTCGTGATCTTCTGAATGGTCTTATCTTCCTTCTTCAATGTGCCCTTAAGAAAATTCAAAGATGAACCATCCTTAAAAGAAACTACATTTGTGGATGTCGGAAAATACGTTGCTCCATTCGGGTATGAAGTCAGAACATCCGTTACCTCATTGAAGTAGTTTTCATCTGTATCGCATGTGTACACAGACGTATTCGCTGGGACTACAGAAAAATACTTGCTTTCTCTATTGAAAACCCTATAGAGACTTGAGACATTTTCTGTCGCATGAACCGTTGAAAGATAGACCTCACGGGAAACATTGACGGCAATAACCTTATCGTCACTCAATGCCCCGTTTGCATTCTTCACTGTTTCAACCCAACCGCGATTAAATGTTAGGGTTTGAAAATTCACTTATTATTCTCCAAATTTAGATCGATCCCATAATGCTTCTTCAGAAGTCTCATGTTATCGGAAGGTTCAATAAACGCTCTCAATTGATACCAACCACGGAAACCTCGCATAAGATCGTAGTGCTCATCCTTTGTAATCGTATTTGACGAAGGCACAAACCCCTGATGCTCTGTCGGACTAAAGTGTCCATTGCTTACCGCGCGATAGAACAACTTAATGTCTTCTTCGGGCTTACTGACAGAACCCATCATGTTATTATACGACGTTCTACAGCATCTTGCAACTGAAATCTTGATCTGATCGGCAAGACCGAACTTTTCCTTCTCTTCATCGGTTACAAAAGGAAGGTGTGCTTCTTCAATACCGAGAGTCTTAGGCGTACTATTCTTATAAGCCAAATACATCTTAAAAGCGAGGACTTGCATCTCAGGCTGTGCCATAGGAGAAAGACGAAGTCTGAAGAAATTATCCCAAAACTTGTCTGTACCTGTAATGACATCCGTAACAGTAAGCCATGGTTCAATCAGGCGATTTGCTGTTTGCTTGTGAAGACCAAGTTTCTCAAGAATCCAATGGTTGAACACCTGTTCATAGGATGCAAGTCTCCAAATCGCCTTGCATGCCGTCAGACGGAATCCCTTAAGGCTTTCGGAGGCGCTCATTCCACTCTTATTCTTACCCCAGAAAACAGGCATCATAGGAGTCTTCATAACCTTGGAACGGAGTTTCTTGGTTGGAACTGCGCGTGAAGACTCGCAATTCTTTGAAAGGCTCTTATGAGTGTTAAGTTCAGCAAGAATAATACGTGGAACGGTAATCTTAAAGGTAGTCAAACGGCTATTGTTAACTGTATTTTTTGAATCACAAATGATTTCTGCACTAATTAGCGGAAAGTCTCCGTCTTCCTTGAAAAACTCAGGCGTGTATGTGATATCGATCATGAAAATTCTCCTTTTTAAATTTTTGGAACGTTATTTAGTAAACAATGATAGCATGCTCAAAGTTCAAAAGCAAGTCACCATTATACTGTTCAATCTTCCCAGCAAACGATTCAACAAAGTTGTCACCGCTTCCTGAGAACTGTTCATAAATGTCTTCGTTCAATTCAACAAAAGTTGTTCCTTCGGGGAAGATAATTTCGTAGATCTTATAATCAACCGCATCAACCGTCTCCCCATTTTCATTCTCAACGCTTACTGTTTCACTGACCAAACCAACGTACATCGGATTCATGTTGTTATAAGGATTCTTACAAGCAACATAGAAAACACGCATGCCGTTCTTATTAACGTGAACAAAGCAATCCTCGGGAATTACTCTGAAGTAATCGTTGATCCTTGCCTTGAAGAAAGAAACCGCAGTTGTCAAAGAAGCGCTATAAATGCAATCTACCTTGACGTTCGCATAAACCGTAATGCCATCAACAACGATATCCGTTTCATAGGTCAAGTCGGTTTTTTCGACATCAATGAGTTCAGCATACTTCTCGATAAGTCCTTCTACCGTTTCAATATCAGAATGAGAAGCAATCTTCTTTGACTGATCCTTTAGTTCGAAAGAAAAAAGGAATTCCTTCGGATGGATCTGTTCGACTTCAACGGTATTAACACCATCGGTTGATGTCTGCAAAGAATATACATCAAATGAAGTCTTCAAGTATCTAAACTTCTTTCCGTCTTCCTTGCTAACCAAATTCTCAGCAATCAAATCGATGACATACGGATAATGGGAATCACACGTCTTCTTAGAACTTCCAAAATCGACAGTCTTTGTCTGCTTGAAAATATTGTACTGAAAATTGTTATCAAAGAAGGCAAATAACTTCTTATTGTCCCTAAGCATTATAATTCCTTAAATTGGGGTAAACTTAGAACAGAAATCATGCTGATCCACAACGGGACGATCATAGATTTCAAGGTCAACACGGAAAACGGGAGGATTAAAGAAGCAAACC
>Ga0265300_10004018_pt1 | contig 11838 bp, 13 predicted proteins | sample AusTroGonzalo_MG_FD_193482 | JGI IMG/M metagenome (GOLD analysis project Ga0265300, IMG submission 193482) | Bovine rumen microbial communities from tropical cattle in Woodstock, Queensland, Australia - Gonzalo_03 | ecosystem: Host-associated > Mammals > Digestive system > Stomach > Rumen ... | reverse complement strand
TCGAAGCGGATAACATCGCCAAGGTCATAGGCAGGGTCTCCCAACATGGAGACCGTTGCAGGGGTGTACTGTATCGACTGAAGGTCTGCCGCAAGGAACTCAAGCCTTGCGCTCAGAACGTCAATGGAATGGTCAACAAGCCCCTGCTGAACCTTTGCCAAGGTCTCTTCTGTCTCTGTCTTGTATTTCTCAAGATCTTCCTTCTGCTTTTCCTTATCTGCGAGAGTCGCTTTTAACTGCTCCAGAAGTTTAGGAAGGCTCTTGTCTTCAGGATGGTCATGGATCTGTTGCTCCACATAGGCTATCTGATCCTTGAGAGAATCGATCTCGCCTTCAAGGACTTCGATGGCCGTTTCCGTCTGTGCGATGTCCGTCTGGAGTTTCCCGATCAGTCCGGTCGTGTCATCATCGATGACTCCCTGAAGCATCGGGTTCACTCCGAAGTCGATGACCACACCCTTGCTGGATCCATACATCTTCACGACCGTCTCTTCGCCGCCCGTGAACGTTGCCTGAATGCCCGTGTAGGAAGTGGTGAAGTCCGAGAAGACTCCATCATCGAACCTCTCGTCCATGCCGATCGTGTCGGTCGGTGTGTCAACGAGCGAGTCCTGAGCCGGCATTATCTTCCGGAATGATAACGCACCGTCTCTGTCCATGGTGCAGTACATATTGCACGCCTGACACAGATACGACAGGAAGTCACGCCAGGTCTCGATCCCGTCCGGCTGAACGAGTAATTCGTTAGTCGGAAGAGCGCAGACCTTGTTGAAGTCTGTCCTTGTCTGAGCCATTACCACGTTGCACTGCTGACAGGCCAGTGTCGCCAAGTCATAAGGGACACCGTCTGTCTGAACGTGGAAGAACTCCTGGTCAAACTGAGCCATGAGATCGTATGCTTTGATCTCCAAGCCCCATGTCGTATAGTTCGCCTCAGCGACACGGAAGTGACCGAGCGGAACATATTCATAATCATCGTCCGCATCGATGTAGAGACCGTCTTCGATGAACAGTCTCTTGCCCTTCCAGTTCTTGCGGTCATAGACTCTCTCGGTAACGAATGTCAGATGGAGCTCGGCAATATAGACACCACCGTACCCGAAGGAAGATGTGTCCATGCACTGATTGGTCAGAGTGAACGAGCCGTCAAGGATGTCATCGTCCGTGAATGGAACGACCTCATTGATCGTTCCCCGGAGTTTCCTCTGAAGCACGTTCTTCTTCATCTGTGCTTTATATGCGTTCGATACTGCGTACATTCTTAGATCTCCGTGATTGTCATGCTTACCGTGTAATATCCATTCGACTCAGGGTTCATGTACGAATACTGAGCCAAGGTCGCGCCTGTCAGACGCGCTCTGACCGTTATGCTCTCGCCTCTGAACACGAGGGTCGTGCTATTGGCCGCGCATAATGTCTTCAACTCATCGAGCCAGTAGGAAGAGACCTGACAGGTCAAGGTCCAAGACCTCTTCTGAAGCCTTGTGACCATGACCAACTCTCTGCCGCTTTCAGCGTTTCCTACGTTCTCGATGTCTGTATAGTTCTCTGCGAAGTCGATAGGGTTCGGAATCGATACCCCGCCGAGCTTCAGGTAATTGTGTCCCAGCATATCAATGTCCTCCGGAACGATAGTTTGTATTGTTTTGAGCTTTAGCCATGGCAACACCAAGTCTGTCACTACCAATAGATACAGGAATTACGATCTGCTGATCTCGGTTCATGCCTGCGAGCTGACCGGATATTCCTGCAAGCTGCATTGTGTAATCCGGCTGCATTCCGTTGGCAATGACTCCTGCTGTCCTGTTCAATGCGGTCTTCAATGTCCCCATCTGGGAATACATTCCCTCGGTGAACAAGTCGATCATGTCACCGCCGTATTGATCTGCATCAGAGAGAGGGCCAACTTCCGGCTGGCTGAAATGGATATAGGAGGCAATGGTCGAAGCGATGCCCTTGACACCGTTCTTCAGTTTGTCCATGTTATCCTTGAAGCCTTTGACAAAGTTCGAGATCAAGTCAGAACCCCAACCTGTCGCCATCTCCACGATCTTGCCGGGAATATCAGCGAGACACTGCTGGATAGCGGACAGGAACTTCGGTCCCTGCGCAATGATGTTCGGCAGTGCCTGAACAAGTCCGCTTATCAATGCCATGATGATCTGTATTGCCGCCGTGATGATCTCGGGGAGGTTATCCAGGAGAGTCTCTACGATGACACCGATCGCCTCGATGATTGTCGGGATCAGTTCGGGCAGTGCATCAGCGATTCCCTTGACCACGGCCAGCAAGATCTTGATACCTGCTTCAATAAGGCTCTTCAGTGTGGAAGGTTCGAGCAGAGCATTGACCAACGTCATGATCGCCTCGATCGCCACAGGAACAAGCTCAGGAAGAGCCTCGTTCAATGCACCGACCAATGACAGGATTATCTCGATCGCCGCTTCGAGCAGTGAGCTCAGGATGTCGGGATTAAGTAAAGCCGTCACCAAGGTGGTGATGATGCCGATCGCACTCTGGAGTATTGGATCCAAATTAGCAAGAAGTCCGTCAAGTAATGACTGGAGGATCTGCTGAGCCGCTCCCAAGAGCATCGTTATGTTCTCAGGCGATAGCAGTGACGTGTTCAACGTGGTAATGATGGAAGTTACCATCCCCACCAATCCGCTAAGGACTTCGGGCTGTGACACCGCCTGAATGACCGTATTGATGACCGTTGTGATCGTGTTAATGATCGGGCCGATGTTCTTGGTGATGGAATCCATCGCCTGAGTGACCATTCCACTCAGTTTCTGAGCAAATGTGTCATAGTCGCCCGTCTCGTTAGCCTCGTTCAGAGCGTTGGTGAACTCTCCAAGGAGATCTACACCTTCACCGGATAACTCAGTCAGAGCAGGAAGCATCATGCCGCCGATGGCGTTCTGAGCCGCTTCAGCACCATTCTTCAGTTTCTGGATATTGTCATCGAATGCACCGAAGCCTTCCAAGGTCTCAGAGTCCATGACGTAACCGACATCGTGAGCCTCTTGTCTCAGTTTGTTCAGTTCGTCTCCGCCTGCCGCGATCAGAGGCTTCAAGTCGCCTGCGGATTTACCCAGGACAGCCATTGCAAGCGCATCTGCCTCGGCCTCGTTGTCGATACCGCCAAGAGCAGTAATGACATCAGCAAAGACATCCTCAGAGTCTCGAAGGTTGCCTGCGGAATCCGTAACGGACACACCGAGCTTCTTGAAGTTCTCGATCATGCCCTTTGAGCCACCCTTAGCAGATGCCATGGACTTGGTTACCTTGACCAAAGAGCCCTGGATAGTTTCAACGGACGTGTCGACTAACTCGGCCGCATATTTCAGTTCCTGGAATGTATCTGTGGATATACCCGAGATTGTAGACTCTGTGAGAATCTCATCGGCACGAGAAGCCGCATCAACTGAAAGCTGACCGAGTTTCTTTCCAACGTCAACGATGCCCTTCCCGACCGCCGCAACGGCACCAACGGCCGCACCGGCAGCGGCGGCGATTGCCTTGAAGGCAGTCTGTGCGACTTTGGCGGCCGTCTGTAAGGCCGCTCCGAGTTTTCCCGCTTTATCACTTGCCTTGTCTGAGGAATCTCCAACCTTGTTGAGATCATCAGTCGCCTCGTCTGCTGCACCGTCCATGCCTTCAAGACCTTTTTCGGTCTTGACGATCTCGGCTGACAACTCAGCCAGAGCGGAAGTGGAAACCTCTGCACCATTATCCAACTGAGTCAGAGCATCCTTCTGGACCTGCTTCAAGACTTCCAAGCGATCGGATGTGATCTTCGCCTTGTCGGCAAGGAGCTGTTCCTTCTGCGCGGCGAGTTCAACATTGGATGGATCCAGCTCAAGAGCCTTCTCCACTTCCTTCAACGCTTTTTCGGTCTTTGCAAGAGCGACATCTGCATCCCTCAAGGCTTTGGTCAGTCCTGAAGTCTTGCCTTCGATCTCTATGGTTATGCCTTTGATGGAACCTTTTGACATTGTCTTACCCTCTTACCCGAAGAGTCTGTCTATATCTTCGGTCGTTGCTTTTTGTTCGTAGTTATAATCATCGTTGGAGCGTTCCACGATGAGATCGAGCAACTCCCCCAACGTCAAGATGTTCAGGTCTTCTATCCGAAGACCTAATTGCAACGCGCGCAGTGTCAGCACTGCCGTGTTGATCTCTCTCGTTGAGGGTCTTACCCGTTTTTTGCCTTGCTTGATTGTTCAGAGCTTGACACCCATGTGGTGATGACTGCCGTCAACACTTCCTGGGAGTACAAAGCCTGAGAATTGAAACGGTTCAAGAACTCGTAATAATCAGTCACATCACTGACCCTGTTGAGCATCTCGCCGATCTTCTCTTCCTGCGCTTGCACGCTCATGCAATAGAACAGAGCCAGCACATCGTTGATCTTTTCGGCTTCTCTCCCTTTGTCCGATAAAACGGACATAAGGTCAGTACCTGTGAATCTCTTGAACAGGATAGTCGTGAATCCGGTTGCTTTTACGGGAACCTCAGTTCCTCCAACAAAAATACTTTTCATGATTTGTCTCCTTTAATCTAAAAAAAGCCGGACAGGGGATTCCCCCGTCCGGCATAGGCTTATGATTCGCCGGCGGGAACCGGTACAGCAGAGTAGAAAGAGCTGTAAGCTGTATCACCCTCGTTGCAGTAGGTCTTAACCATTCCGTCGTCGGGCCTCGGTGTTGCAGTCAGGTCAACTGTCTGCGTTACGGGCTCAATGGAATCGCCTACTGTCTCGGATGTGATCTCAGGACGAGCAAGGTTTACTCTGTAGAAGCAGAACCTTCTCTTCTTCGCATCACCTGCGAACTCAAACATCAAAGCAATGAACTTAACTGTGTCATCCTTTGTCTCAACAACGAGACCGGTGTCAGAGTCGATCGTCTGTCCCAGAACTGCTGTCATAACATCATCGGGGATCAGAGCGGACTCGAAAGAACCGGAATAACCGCTGTTGGAGTTGAGCATGACGTAAGTAGAGTCATCAGCATAGAACGGGTCCTGTGATCCCTCAGGAGAGAGGGAGATATTCACTGCACCCGGCCAAGCCTTTACAGTACCATAGGAAGATGTCGTAACACCATCGCTTACGGTCTCTGTAACTACGGCATAATGTACGTTCTTCAGACCGTACATGATCTTGTTATCAGCCATGTTTATTTCCTCCTGGATTATGATTCTTCAGTGGATGTAATGCCGCCATAAACGGCAATACTGTAGTAAGTTTCAATGACGTTCTCTTCAGGAAGCCATGCTTCCGACATCGTATAGGGAAGTTCCAGTCCATCCAGAACTCCCTCAAGTGATGCCTGAAGTTCAAAGTCGTGAGCCTGGGATTCAACCAAGGTCAATTCGCACTCAGTAGTCTTGAAGTAAGTCGTGTTGTCCGCAATGATGTTCGGATGTTCAACCTCCCTGAACACACAAAACGGACACCTTGTTCCTTTAGGAACTACTCCATAGAACACATTGAATCCTGCATCGGTCAAAGCATCGTAAACTGTTTTTATTTCCATCTCGGTATGAACTCCTCCCAAAACTTCTCAATGTATTCCATAGACAACTCTTCAATGGGCTTAATATGCGGTTTTCCTTCTTTGTATCCACGCATTACACCGTTGCGGTCTACAACATAGTGACCATTCTCAAGAAGATGCGTCAGACGATAATGTGGAGCCCTGCTATACACGACCCACCCGTCTCTGGTCTTTTTCTTTGCCCAGCTCTTCGCATATGGTCCATTCCCGAACGCGGCACGGCTTGACCTCTTCAGTTGCTTCACAGCACCCTTTGCAGCCATTTCCGTGCACACTTTCATGTTTTCATCGATGTCGATACCCAACTGGTCGAGGAACTCTTGAAGTCCGTGAATGCTGTCTGTTTTCATGTCAGCTCTCCTCTTCCGTATAATTTGACCCGACTCTCTCTCCCACATAAAGTTCGATCTTGTCGCGACAAGGCTTGTAAGTCCTGTAGACAGTGAAGTCATCATTGTCTATGTTCACTCTGGTCTGTCCGGCATAATCACCGGAGTAAACGATCAGTTTGAACTCAGGCCTCAGTCCTGCCTCTTCGGCTTTGAAGAACTCTGTTTGAGATATGGATTCGCGGACAGCCATGATCTTGGCCACCGAAGCGGTCTTGATCGTCTGTCCGACCGAATCCCTTGAAAGAGTCTCGGTATATAAACCAACCTCGATCAACTCTCTCATGATTCTTCCTCCGAATACTTCTCCATCTTCAGCATTGCCTTCTGATAGTCATAACGAGTCAGAAGGGTCTGCTGGTCAGATACTTCCATCAGGTCGCCGAACATCGCACGACAGTATGTGAGAACCGCCTGCACCACTCCCGGAGTTGCGGTCGCGGCTGTGTATGCGGCACCGGATGGTGTGTTGATGTCAGAAAACGACATATCCTGGAACGCCGCATTGATGAGGTCGGTGACCTCGCTCTTTGTGGCGGCAGTGGCATTCGTTATCCTGAGCGCATTAAGTACCTTGTTCTGCAACTCTGTGTCAGTCATGGTCTTTCTCCTTGTGTCATTGAAAAGATAACCCCACCCGAAGGTGGGGCGTGTGTGTCAGATCAGGACTCGCCTGCAACGGTAAGTCTTGCAAGAGCAGCGGGCTTTGTAACGCCAACGCCGGCCTTTACAGAACCAACAACCTTGACGAGATCCAGCTCAGCGAGCGAATAAGGATCGGTGATGAGCTTAACGGACTGACCATCGATGTAGTTGACCGTAACACCCTTCAGATCACCAACGATTGCATAGACATTGTCCTCTGTGGTTGTGTCTGCGAGATTCTCGTTGAAGATAACCTCAACACCGTTGATGAAGTACTTAGGTGTGCCGTTCTCAGTAACAACGTCATAGATAGGACGATCGTTGTTGTCAGCCAGAGAGAGGAATCCGGAGAAGAATGTAGCTCTCTTCATGATTGCAACAGGAGTGTCGATGTCGCCGAGCTCACCAAGAGCTGCGAAGATGGAATCCCAACCGAGGTTCTTATCAACGTCAACAACAAGACCGCCTGCTTCAGCGAGGACAGCACCAACAACAGTGTCATCGAGCTTCTTCATAACGCGATAGGTAATCTCATCAACGATGTAGTCCATCAGGTCAGCAGCGGACATTGCAAGAGCCTCGTCAGAGATCTTAATCCACTTCTTGATGGTCTCAGGGATGAGTGTGATGGTGCCAAGAGTCAATGACTCTTCTGCAAGAGCAGGAGCACCTTCCTGATGGATGCCTGCATCGGAAGCAGATGCCTCATAGGGAACCTTTACGATGCCGGGAACGTTCAAGATAGAGCAACGAGAAGCGATGCCGAGCTTAGCCCAGTTTGTCTCGATCCTTGCCTGAACTGCCGTAGGAACGGGAGCCGTTCCGGAGTAAGTTGTAGCGAGCTCTGTTAAGAGAGCGCGGCACTCCTTGTCGGAGCCTGTCTTCATGTAATCAGCATAAGCTTCCATGTACTCAGCGGAGCTTCTGATCTCTTCCAATGTCTTCATGTGTCTTTCCTCCTTGACTGTGACATCTGTGTCGATTTTTTCTGTCTCGATCTCGCCGGAAGCAATAGCAGATCTCTCTTCTGCTTCAACCTTGGCTGCTTCGAGTGCTTCTGCGCGTCTGGTCTCAAGTTCGCTCATCTCAGACTTGAGTGTCTCTATCTCTTCGATAGACTCGGCACTCTCGATCTTGGAGCGGATCTCTTCAACAGACTGGGTGAACTCTTCATTTGTCATGAGTTAGTCCTCCTTTGTTAAAAGTAAAGATTGCGCCATGGCCTCAGCCTTGGCTTTTTCTATCTCCAAGCGTCTCTGTTCCATGAACTCCTCATGTGCCTTCGCGATCTCTCCGTCACAAACGCTGCGCACGCTTATTGATGTCTGGTCGTTAGCCGGCAGTGATACCGCCGACACATCAAAGAGCTTCTTGATCGAGATGATCGTTCTCGTCACCTTGACCAGAGGCTTCATTCCTTCACGCTCTTCCTTCACACGGTTGCGGATCTCGTTGCCAACGATGAACCCAAAGCTCATCTTGGTAGTATATCCACCACCGATCTCTTCATAGAGCTGACGGCCGAGGGTCGTTCCTCCGAGCTCTGCTTCCATCTCAGGAATTGAAAAATCAAGAGCAAGTGTCTCGTTTGAGGTACGAGCAAATACTCGCCCCTGATGGTCGTACTGCATAATGACATCGGAAGTGTCACACCCATCAAAAGCGTGACTATCAATGACTTCCCACATCTCATACTCAAGATCTTCGTCCTCGAAGCCGTAGAGACGATACGGGCTGTCATAAGTCGTAAACTGACCTCTGACGATCATCTTGTTCTCATCGTCTTCCACTTTACGAATCTCAAAGTTCTGGAGATTTCTGTATTCTCTTTCACTCTTCACCGGCATTGTCTTTGTCCTCCTGTGCTTTAGGTTTCACCAACACGTCTCCCGTGTTGGCATCGATCATGTAATACTCACCTCTGACCGTCACACGCTGTCCGAGTCCGTTCGGGAGCGCGGGATAGTTCAGAAGCTCTCTGGCTTCATCTATCATCAGGAATCCACGGTCACCGAGATCGCGGATCATGTTCGTCTTGTCGCCCTGGCTCATGTACTGGAGCCTGTTCGCCACAGCAAGGACCTTCGCGCCGTCATCGATCTCTTTAGGCGAGAACGTCATCTTTGTCAGGACTTCCGAAAGCTGAATAGAGAACGGCTCGATCTCTGAGTTGAAGAACGAGTCCAGAACCTCCGAAGTCGCGGACGAATTGATGATCGCCTCGTTCACTCCGAAGTAACTGAAGATGTTGTCCTGGATGAGTTTCGTTGTCGTTGCATCCATGACGTAGTTCTTCGGTGTCAGCTCGTGAACGTCTTCCCAGACGTTCGGGAAGACCAACACGCCATGTGCATCAGCATCAGGACCGAAGTTCTTCTCGTTGAACTCCTTCCTTGCTTTGACCAGGTCTTCCGACTTGGAGAAGTTCGTGAGCTTCGCCCAGAACTTATAAGAAGCGGATGACTTGATGGCCTCGACTATGCCCTGCTTCTGTATCTCAGTCAGGTCCATAGCACCACACAGTGCTTTGAGATTGCCCGAGCCGAACAGATCGGACTCATACTGATGTTTGACCAGGATGCCTGCCTCCGAGAGCTTACAAGCGGCTTTCTTGTTGACTCCGAAGGTGTAGACGATCCACGGTGTTCCGTCTGCCGTCTGTCTCAGTTCACAGTTAGAGGGAAGAGAGGCAAAGTACCCGTTCACACGTCCCCACTCATTGAAGATGGGGAGAATGAAGCAGTTGTTCTGTGCATCCAGGATGGTCGAAACGTGAGCAAGGAACTGGCTCCATGTCTGGAACTGGTTCGGTGCTCTCTCGAACATCTTCCTTGTAGACTCTCCGACTCCCTGCACACTGATGCCGAGCTTCGAGATGTGCTTAGCCTTGGCATATATGGCCTTCCTCACCAACTCGGACTCATACAGTCCCGTCTGTCCCGTGATGAACACAGGTTCATAGGCTGAGAGCAGTTGCCATCTTTGCTTCAAGGTCGCCATCTCTGTCGGTGTCAGCTTGGTGCTGTCGTTCGACTTAAAGATCTTGTCAAATAAACCCATTCCTTCAGTCCTCGTTTTTCAAAAGGTCCTCAAGGACCTCGTAATGCTTTTGCCGCACGATCAGAGCGCACAAGGTCGCCGCAACTCCATCAATATGGATGAAGTCACGGTCATCGATCTTCACGAGCCGTCTGCGCTTGGTCGTTCGTTCCTGTTCTGTCGCCGAATCCAACAGATGCGCGAGCATGATGTCGTTCCGGACAACTTTCAAAGATCCCTCTCTCAGTCGGTTCTCCAACTCGTCAATAGCAGGATTCAAGTTGAACCCCTGTCTGACATCATCGAGCGGATAGCCCTTCTGGCCGAGATGCTTGACCAGGTACATGGACGAATAATTGTCGTAGCCGGTCATCCTGGGGATGATCTCGTACTCCCTCAATAGCTTGTCCATGTACGTCTCTATGTCCTCATATTCGATGTACCCCTGTCCCGATGGTGTCAGATAACCCTTCTGGATCATCTCCAGATAGGGGATGTCATCACGGGCAGAAGCATCCTCGATCTTGTCGCCGGGGAGCCAGAAGTGAGGCAAGAGGTATATGGTCCCCTGCTTCTCTATCAGATGCACCACGGCAGACAGGTCTGTCGTTCGTGACAGGTCGATGCCCGCCACGCAATAAGACCCCCGGAAATATTCCAGAGGGTCTTCTATCTCCACAACGGACTTCTGTACGTCTACCGCCTTCAGGAAGGCCGTTGATGAGTTCTGCTTAACGCAGCAATACTTGGTGAAGAACTCAGCCTTCTTGGAGAACGATGTCTCCGCAACGGCGATCTCTTCTCTCATGAAGTCGACCGAGATGGAGATCCCGAGGTTCGGATTCGCCTTCTTCAGTTCTTCCATGTCGTTCCACTTGTCCAGATCATCGATGTGGTATAAGAACGGCAGGAGCCTCTGTTCCTTGCTCGACCCCTTCAACACTTTCGTGGCTCGAGAGTAGAGCTCGTCATAAGGACCGCCGTTGATGTAACCGGCTGTCGTTATGGACAGGAGCAACGGTTCGCGCCTTGATCCCATCGAGGACTTCAGGACTTCATAAAACTTCTTTCCCTGTGTCGCAGGCCAGGCGGCCAACTCGTCACAGATGCCGAGTGAAATATTAAAACCGTCACTCGTGTTGGCATTGAAAGCCAGCGGAGCAACGGTCGTGTTACGATCGGCATAGTATATGTCCGACCTTCGCCGCTTGACTCGCTTCAGAAGGTCAGGTTCGAACCTCAGCATTTGATAAAAGCCATCATAACCGAGGTTCGCTTGTGCAAGTTTGGGAGCGGTGAAGTATATCTCGCCACCATACTCCCCTGTGAAGGCCTCAAGTTCTGCCGCACCCGAGACAAGTAACGTCTTGCCGTTCTTGCGTCCCAGTCCGATCAGGACTTCCCGGTACCACCGAGCATCTTCCGCATCTACGATTCCATAGATCGCGGAGATCATAGCCTTCTGCCAAAGTTCCAGTCTTATCCGCTCAGGAGCCCACATCCCCTTGACATGGTGACAAAACCTCTCGAAGAACTCGATCGCCTTGGCGGCTTTGTCCTCGTCCAGTCGGTAGACCTTCTCTTTGATGTTCCGATGGATGAGATCATACACGGCTTTGATGTCTTCATTAGCCGGAAGTTTTCCGCTGTTGATCTTCCTTCGGTATTGTTCAATATAGTTCACTTAGCCAGGAACGACTGCAAGTCATCCACGGATTCCACTTCCGGCTTGGTCCCGAGTCTTGTGATCGTGTCGATCATTCCTGCAACAGTCTTGTTAAGTTGGTCAGTAAAGCGAGGCATCTCCTTCAGGATTGGATCCAGATACTTATTGTCTCCATGTCCGTAATCCTTGGTCGTGTAGATCTCACTCTTCTTGACAGTGGCCTTCATCAGATTGAGCATCTCGATCTGCATCTGGAAGCTGTCCACCTGAGCCTTGAGCAACGGATTGTCTCCAACTCCCCACTCCTTCGCCATCTGCATCACCGCATCGAAGTCCGAAGCGGTCGCCTTCTTCTTGGTGATCGGCGTTTTCTTTGCAGCCGGCTTCTTGGCCGGTGCTTTTTTGACTGTTTTTGTCTTTGTTGTCCTTTCCATGTTATAGACCTCCAAAATTTGCTCGTCTGTCCGAGCGTTCACATTTTGTTCACAAATGTGTGCAAAAAGCCCTGCGCGGCTTTTGCGCAGGCTTGCCGTCC
>Ga0265300_10004017_pt1 | contig 11839 bp, 5 predicted proteins | sample AusTroGonzalo_MG_FD_193482 | JGI IMG/M metagenome (GOLD analysis project Ga0265300, IMG submission 193482) | Bovine rumen microbial communities from tropical cattle in Woodstock, Queensland, Australia - Gonzalo_03 | ecosystem: Host-associated > Mammals > Digestive system > Stomach > Rumen ... | reverse complement strand
GGTCGAAAGTGGTAGCCAGGTTGTTGAGCATTCGGGCTGCCCACTGGTCGTTGTGTGCTTGTTGGGCAGCATCCAGCGAACGTTGATAGTATCGTAGTGTGGCTGTCTTATCGTAAGCGTTGTCGTACATATCGCCCAGTACGGCATAAAGTTCGTAACAGAAAGCTGGGTCGCCAAGTTGTGGAGCCATCTCTTCGGCCTCTTTGATAAGTGCGAATGCCTCGGCATAAGATTGCTGACTATAACGCACGATAGCGTGGTGGAGCAGGCTTCGGGCTAATCTATCATCGTTGTTGTCGCTCTTTCTGTAGTAGTTCTCACTTTGGGTAATGAGTGTGTCATTATTGAAGGTGAGTCCCTTTCGGTGGACGGCTTCCGTAAAGAGAAGGCCATAAAGGGCACTATCCTGCGTGGTGGTGAGCGAGTCTGTGTTGAGAGGTGCCAGAAGCAACAGGGCTGAGTCTGGATGCTGGTCTATGATGCGCTCTACCTGCAAAAGAGAGTCTTGGCAAGGCTGCTCGTGTGAACAGCCTGCCAAGATGAGAGAGAACATTAGTATAATGGAAAAGGTCTTCTGCATGAGTTTAGTTCAATCGGAAAGTGACGGGAAGGGTGAAAAATACACGAACTTCTTTTCCATTCTGCTTGCCAGGCTTCCATTTCGGCATACATCGAATGACGCGTAGAGCCTCTTCGTCGAGTGCTGGATAAACAGATTTTATAACCTGTGGAGTGCTTACTTGTCCGTCTTTCTCAATGATGAATTTTGCAAGAACGCGCCCCTGTATACCTTTAGACATAGCTTCCTTAGGATACTTCACGGTGTGCATTAGAAAACTTATCAGACTGTCCTGCCCTCCAGGGAACTCGGGCATGTTCTCTACAACGTCGAATACTATTTCCTTCGACTGATTCTTTGATATAACGGTCTTCTGTGCCGTTATCGTTGTTGTGCTCAGCAGGGCTACTAGCAACATAAAAGCGATTTTCTTCATAATTTTTACATTTTAAGTTTTTAATGTTCTTTTGTCATGACGCTGCAAAAGTAGAGGTTTTTCTGTAAAACCGCAAATTTTTGATTACATCATATTACACAGATGGCATTTTTTCGCGTTTTGTCTTGTATTTCACTTGTTTATTTCGTACCTTTGCAGCGAAAATTTTTGAGATGGATGCGAATATTGGGTTAAGAAAACCGTAGGATAGATTAAACCATTTTGCCCGTTTTGCATCTGTTTAATAGTAGAAATCGATAAATAAAAACCAAATACGTTAAAAATCAAAACAAGCTCTATGAAGAATTATCTGAGGACAATTGTGTGTGGCGCAGCATTGCTCGGCGCATCATCATTAATGGCTCAGCCTGCAGGAGGCTTTGGTGGCTTCCAGCAGCAGGCAAATATCGAGACATCACAGCAGTGGAAGGACGTAAACTATGCCGGCGATGACCAGGCTTTCCATACCTGCGACATCTACCTGCCCAAGCAGGAAAAGGCAGCTTATCCTGTGGTGGTGCATATCTACGGCAGTGCATGGTTCTCGAACAGCAGTAAGGGTGCAGCCGATATTGGCACTATCGTGAAGTCGCTCCTTGATGCAGGCTATGCAGTGGTTTGTCCTAACCACCGTTCCAGCGCTGATGCCAAGTGGCCTGCTCAGATTAATGATATCAAGGCCGTGGTGCGCTTCATTCGTGGCGAGGCCAAGACTTATAAGTTCGATACCTCGTTCATTGCTACCTCAGGTTTCTCTTCAGGTGGTCATCTGGCTACCCTCTGTGCCGTTACCAATGGTGTAGGTCAGACCAAGGTAGGCAAGGAAGAACTGAATATTGAGGGTACCGTGGGGAAATTTACCAAGGAGAGCAGTCTGGTGAATGCCGCTTGCGACTGGTCGGGCCCTGTTGACGTGACGGATATGGAATGTGGTGAGCACATGTCGTTTGGCCCCTCAAGTCCAGAGGATGCCCTTGTGAACAGCAAGAAGGACGTAGATCCCGATAAATATCTCTCAGTCAGTTTCCTGCCATATATTGATAAGAACGATGTGCCTTTGATTGTGTTTCATGGCGTGAAGGATAATGTGGTGCCTTGCTGTCAGGGCAAGAAACTTTACGAGGCCCTGAAGCAACTGGGTGTAAAGACCGATATCACTCTGGAACCTGAAGGCGGTCACGGTATGGGCATGTACTCAGCCGAGAATCTGAAGAAGATGACCGATTTCCTCGATGCTGTTCGCACCAAGAAATAATTCCCCTAAAATAACAACATGTTACGAAACCGTTTTTCTTTACTATTCCTGCTGGGCTTTCTGTCTGTAACAACGATGGCCCAGCAGCATCGTTTGTGGTACGCTAAGCCCGCCAGTCACTGGTTGGAGGCTCTGCCCGTGGGCAACTCTCACATGGGAGCCATGATCTATGGTGGAACCGATACTGAGGAGATTCAACTCAATGAGGAGACATTCTGGAGCGGTTCGCCCCATAATAATAACAGCAAAGAGTCGTTGGAGTATCTCTCTGACGTGCGCAGTCTGATTTTCCAAGGTAAGGAGGGCGAGGCTGCCAAACTCATTGACCAGCATTTCGTGAAAGGCCCTCACGGTATGCGTTTCCTGCCGCTTGGAAGTCTGAAACTGAAGTTGGGACATCAGGATGTAACCAAATATGAGCGCGCGTTGAATCTGGGCGACGCTACTGCTACCACTACCTATATTTATAATGGTGTGAAATATGAGCGTACCGTCTTTGCTTCGCAGGCCGATAATGTGATTGTTGTGCAGTTGAAGGCCAGCAAGAAGAAAACTCTGTCGTTTGACGTGGATTTCACATCTCCGTTGCAGATAGCAGATCAGAATGCTCTGATAGGCAAGATTGACGGGTATGCTGATGATTGGAATGACGCCCAGCTTTTCACCACCGTCAATGGCGTGGAGCAAGAAGGTGTCCCTTCCGGACTGAAGGCTGTAAGCAATGTATATGTGAAGACAGACGGTAATGTAAACAGCAAAGACAAAGGAACGATCACCGTAAAAGATGCCACAACGGCCATGTTCCTTATTACGGCAGCTACCAATTTTGTGAACTACCACGACGTCAGTGGCAAGCCTTCGGAGAAGACGAACCAGATAATGTCCAGTGTGATGGGCAAGAGTTTCGATAAACTGCTGAAGGCCCATTTGAAAAAGTACCAGGAACAGTACAACCGCGTCGTGCTGAACCTTCCGAAGTCGAAGAACTCTGGCTTAGAGACGGATAAGCGCGTGGCTGCCTTCGAGAAGGATGCCAGCGACCTTGATATGGTGGCGCTCATGATGCAGTATGGACGCTATCTGCTGATTTCGTCAAGTCAGCCTGGCGGACAGGCAGCAAACCTGCAGGGTGTGTGGAACAATAACGTCAATGCACCCTGGGATTCGAAATATACTATCAATATCAATGCCGAGATGAACTACTGGCCTGCTTTGGTGGGCAATTTGGCCGAGACGCAGGAACCTTTCTTCTCGATGATAAAAGACCTGAGCGAGACGGGTGCAAAGACGGCAAAGGAAATGTATGGCTGTAAGGGTTGGGTGGCCCATCACAATACAGATATTTGGCGTATTGCCGGTCCTGTAGACGGTACGCCTTGGGGTATGTTCCCCACAGGTGGCGCTTGGATGACCACGCATATCTGGCAGCATTATCTCTATACAGGCGATAAGGAATTCCTGAAGCAGTGGTATCCTGTGCTGAAGGGTGCTGCCGACTTCCTGCTTGGCTACATGCAAGTGTATCCCGCTGCTGGTGAAGTGAAGCAGGCTGCAGGATGGCTGATGAGTATTCCTACGGTATCTCCTGAACATGGACCTCGTGGAAAGAATACTAATGTGACTGCAGGTTCTACGATGGATAACCAGATTGCTTTTGATGTGCTCTCACAAACACTACAGGCAGCAAAGGTGCTTGGTGAGGATGAAAAATACATCTCAAACCTCAAATTCCAAATTTCAAATCTTCCTCCTATGCAGATAGGCCGTTACGGACAGCTGCAGGAGTGGATAATCGATGCCGACGACCCCAAGGATGAGCATCGTCATATCTCACACCTTTATGGCTTGTATCCCTCAAATCAGATTTCACCATATTCACATCCTGACCTGTTTACTGCTGCTGCCAATACGCTGAATCAGCGTGGCGATATGGCTACAGGCTGGAGTCTGGGATGGAAGACGAATTTCTGGGCTCGTATGCTCGATGGCAATCACGCATTCCGTATCATCAAGAATATGTTGCATCTGTTACCCGATGACCGTGCTGCCCGTCAGTATCCTAACGGACGTACCTATCCAAACCTCTTTGATGCTCATCCACCTTTCCAGATTGATGGAAACTTTGGCGTGTCGGCGGGTATCTGCGAGATGCTAGTACAGAGTCATGATGGTGCCGTTCAGCTGTTGCCTGCCCTACCTTCGGACTGGAAGAAGGGAGAAGTGAAGGGTTTGCGTGCACGTGGAGGATTCGTGGTGGATGAGGAATGGAATGAAGGCGAACTTTGCGCTACAGTAATTCGCTCAACGATTGGTGGAATCCTGCGTCTGCGTTCATACGTACCTTTGAAGGGAAAAGGATTGAAAGATGCTACTGGTGATTGTCCGAATGTTTTGCTTGCACCTGCTGAAATCAGAACGCCGTTGAAGTCGGCAGAACTGAAGGATTTTCAGTTGCGCCCCCTGCAGCGAGTCTATGAATATGATGTAGAAACGGTTGCTGGCGAGACTTATCGTTTCCAGAAACAATAAATGAGACAAAATGAAAAGAAAGCGACACATCCGACTTATGGGCGTGTCGCTTTTTTGTTGTAATTTTGCAGGCACAAACGTTATTTATAACTATAAACCATTTTTTTGATCAACACAATGAAGAAAACAAGATTGTTTGCTCTTACTGCACTCATTGCAATGAGCACCGCTTCATGGGCACAGTTCAGACAAGTTGACCCTAGGGAAAATGTCGGTCTGAAGGATGCCTACAAGGATTATTTTACTATTGGCGTGGCGCTGAATCAGCGAAATGTTAGTGACGATGCTCAGAAGGCTCTCACTATCAAACAGTTTAACAGTGTTACTGCTGAGAACGATTGGAAACCGGGAGAGATTCATCCGAAAGAGGGTGTTTGGAACTTCGAACGTGCCGACAAGATTGCAGATTTCTGTCGTCAGAACGGTATTAAGATGCGTGGTCACTGTCTGTGCTGGCACTCTCAGTTTGCCGACTGGATGTTTACCGACAAGAATGGTAAGGATGTTTCAAAGGAAGTGTTCTATGAGCGCCTGCGTGAACATATCCACACTGTGGTGAAGCGTTACAAGGACGTGGTCTATGCCTGGGACGTGGTGAATGAGGCAATGGCTGATGATGGTGGTGGTCCACGCTGGGGATTTGGTCGTCCAGGTCAGGAACCGAGTCCTTATCGTCAGAGTCGTGCATTCAAACTCTGTGGTGACGAGTTCATCGCCAAGGCTTTCCAATTTGCCCGTGAGGCCGACCCCGATGTACAGTTGTTCTACAACGACTATAGCTGTGTAGATGAAGGTAAGCGCGAGCGTATTTATAATATGGTGAAGAAGATGAAGGATGCAGGTGTCCCCATCGATGGTATCGGTATGCAGGGTCACTACAACATCTACTTCCCAGATGAGGCTCAGCTTGAGAAGGCTATCGTTCGTTTCAAGGAGATTGTGAAGCACATCCATATCACTGAGCTCGACCTGCGTATGAACAACGAGAGCGGTGGTCAGCTGATGTTCTCACGTGGTGAGGCAAAGCCCCAGCCTGCTTATATGGCTACGCTGCAGACTGACCAATATGCCCGTTTGTTCAAGGTATTCCGTAAGCACGCAGACGTGATTGACAACGTTACTTTCTGGAATCTGGGTGATAAGGACTCATGGCTCGGTGTGAATAACCACCCACTGCCTTTCGATGAGAATTACCGTCCAAAGGCTTGCTATCGTGCAATCCGCGATTTCGATCCCGCACTTGACAATCGTCAGCCTAAGGAAGACTTTAAGCCTAATTTCTGGAATCAGCCAGGTCAGGAATATCCTCAGGTGAACAGCGAGGGTTATGCTCGCTTCCAGATTACAGCTCCCGATGCTAAGTCGGTTATCGTTAGCTTGGGTCTTGGTGGTCGTGGCGGTACCGTATTGAAGAAGGATAAGGATGGCGTTTGGACTGGTACAACTGATGGTCCTATGGATCCTGGTTTCCACTATTATCACCTGACTATCGATGGCGCTACTGTAAATGATCCTGGTACAGGTAACTACTTCGGTTCTTGCCGTTGGGAGAGTGGTATTGAGATTCCTGCTCCCGATCAGGACTTCTATGCTAACCGCTTCGATGTTAAGCATGGAAAGATGGTACAGGTTCAGTTCCCCTCAAAGAGCACTAACCTGGTGAAGGTTGCTAATGTTTATCTGCCACCTACCTACGATGGAAAGAAGCGCTTCCCTGTACTCTACCTGCAGCATGGCTGGGGTGAGAACGAGACCAGTTGGCCTGTTCAGGGTTGTGCCGGACTTATCATGGACAACCTCATTGCTGAGGGTAAGACGAAGCCTTTCATCATCGTGATGACCTACGGTATGACGAATGATATCAAGTTTGGTGGTATCGGTCAGTTCACAGCTAAGGAGTTCGAGACCGTGCTCTGTGATGAGCTGGTGCCTTACATTGATGCCAACTTCAAGACTAAGGCTGACAAGTGGAACCGTGCTATGGCAGGTCTGTCAATGGGTGGCATTGAGACAAAACTGATCACGACGCGTCGTACCGAGATGTTTGGTTACTACGGTCTGCTCAGCGGTGGTACTTATATGCCTGAGGATATCAAGGATCCCAAGCAGGTGAAGGTTATCTTCGAGAGCTGCGGTTCGAAAGAGAATCCTGAGGGTATCAATGCTTCTGTCAATGCACTGAAGGCTGCAGGCTTTGATGCTCATGGCTTTGTCAGTGAGGGCACTGCTCATGAGTTCCTCACATGGCGTCGCAGTCTCCGTGAGATGGCTCCACTGCTCTTTAAATAAGAGTAATGTAACATATTTTAATGTAATCGAAACAAAATGCGGCACATGTTGCCGCATTTTTTTGTTACCTTTGCAGCGTAAAAATCAAAAACCAATAACGATGAAACGAAATCTACTTATTTCAGGCTTGTTACTTTTGTCGGCTATTTGTGTTGCGCAGACAAAAAGTACAGTAAAATTTGATACTTCAGTGAAGCATCAGCATATCACAGGTTTTGGCGCATTCGTATGTTCGCCACAATTTACTTATAACCACATGTCGTCCACGGAAATTGGTAAGGTATGGGGGACTTCAAGTACGTTGGGTTGTAATATCATGCGTCTCTATATCCCTATTGGCAAGAATGCGTGGTCACAATCGCTGGCAACAGCCAAGGATGCTAAGAAAAAAGGTCTTATAGTCTTTGCGTCACCTTGGGGACAGCCTGCCGAGTGGAAAACTAACGGTACTTCTAATGCTAAGAATAGCGATGGTACGCTGGGGTATCTGAAGAAAGAGAACTGGGCTGATTATGCACAGTATCTTGAGGACTATGTGCAGTATATGCGACAGAATGGTGTTGAATTGGATGCAATTTCCATTCAGAATGAACCCGACTGGCAGGCTTCTTATGCTGGTTGTATGTGGAGTGCCAGTGATATTGCTGAATTTGTGAAGACTTATGGTCGCACTATCAGTTGTAAGATTATGGCACCAGAGACATTGGCTGTTAGTGATACTTATGCTAACGCACTGAACAAGACTGATGTGCTCGATTGCTTTGATATCTATGGCGGACATCAATATGGTGGCATCCAGTCGGCTTATAAGAACCTGGGTAAGAAAGGTAAGGAGATTTGGATGACTGAGTATCTGATAAACTGGAATGAGAACCAGTCAACATCTCGTAATTTTGACTTTACGAAAGATTTCTTTGATTTCTTCCGTGCTATCAATACCTGTATGCTGGGCGATTTCAACGCTTGGATACACTATGCTGCCAAACGTTACTATGGATTCATTGGCGATGGCCAAAACGGAACTTCCAACGGTGCTATCACCAAACGTGGTTATATCATGGCACACTTTGCCAAATTCGCAACCGGTATGACACGTATTGATGCAGATCTTGCTGGAATGGAAGGCTCTGCCTATCTGTCGCAGTCGGGAGATACCATTGTTGCTGTGATGGCCAATGCTACAGACAATGCGATTGAGACGACCTTCGACCTGCCGTTCTACACTCAGCAGGGAGAACTTCGAACAACGGCTAAGAGTCAGAGTTTCAAGAAAACTGCTATAACGCTGGAAACAGAGGCTTGTCGTCCTGTGGTTACTGTTGCTGCTCAGAGTGTGGTGACGGTGCAGTTCGTTAAGTCGCGGGATCGTCAGGTTTCTAATATGAAAGGCAGTGCCACCTATTTCGACCGCAAGCGTCTTGATGATATGACGACGACAAAGACGAACTTCGGTACGGCTTATAAGTTGTCGGGAAAGACGGGCAAGAAGTTTGATAGCGATAACTCTCTCATTTCCAGCCGAAAGAACCTGACCTATGGCTATATTGTCCTTGATGATGCCTATACGCAACTCGTTATGCATATTAATAAGGTGACGTCAACAGGTTCGCTGACAGCAGGTAAACCCACGCTTTACTACGTTAATGCCAATGGCGCGTTAGCTACACATGAGTATGACCGTCTGGATTTGAGTAAGGGTGAGAACTTCGATTTAGTCTTTGATCTCTCACCAGCAACACTTGCTGACGGATGTATCGGACTGCTGTCGTTGACGTGTGACAATACGCAATCGCACCTTACGATAAACTTTGGGGATGTCTATCTGACAAGCGGAAATATGACCTATGCAGGTACGCTGAGTGGTGCGTATGTGGCTGATGACTCTAACGTGTTGGAGTTTAGTTCTGATCCTGCTTGCACAAGTATAGATATGACAGCTGTTACAGGGCTACCTGTCACTTTGCCTTGGCTTGAGGGCAGTAACCGCGTGGTTTATGTGAAGGGCGAAAGTGAACTGACGGGAACGAATGTGGTAAAGGATAGTATTTGTGCTTCGCTTGTACTGAATGAGGCATGGGGCACGTTCCGTCCTGCTAAGTCGTTTGGCGCAATTGCTGCTTCTTATACGTGTATAGTTGATGGTCAGCATATTGTTCAGTTGCCATTTAGGGCAGCAATACCAGAAGGTGCAGTTGTCTATGCTCTTACTGACGACTTAAAGCCTGTAGCTGTGAGTGATACAGTGCCTGCCAACCAACCTGTTGTCGTAGAGGCTCAAGGTGAGGTGACGTTCCTTGGTAAGGGTGAGGTTATTTATATGGCATGCTCATTGTCTGATGAGATACTTCCCATAGTAACACCGACAGGCATCGTTGCTATTAGTTCTGAATTATCAGCAAAGGGATATCGTATCTATGATTTGCAGGGCCGCATGGTGAAGGCTCAGCCAAGAAAAGGATTGTATATAAAGAACGGACGAAAATATCTTATTAAATAATGAAATATATTCTTTCTACTCTTCTGGCTACGCTGGTTGCTACGGCCGCTATGGCACAGCCACGCTTCAGTCAGCCTCACGGTCTTTACGACGTGAACAGTCTGCAGGTATCTATTGAAGGTAAGGCAGGTGCTGATATCCGTTATACAACCGATGGTAGTGAACCAACGGCATTAAGCACAAAATATGGGGGCCCTTTAACATTAAAAAAGACCACGTTGTTGAGGGCTGTTGAGGTGTCTGGTGATTCTCTTTCACCTATCACTACGGCATCTTATATCTTCATGAATTCCGTGCTGAATCAGCCGAATAATCCTGCTGGTTATCCAGATACGTGGGGACAGTATACACAGATTAGTGGTACAGCGAAAGCCGACTATGAGATGGACCCAGAGATGATAGGCAATCAGACTCTGCGTAATAAGATTGTGGCTGGTTTGAAGGATTTACCTATTCTGTCTATCGTGTCTGATAAGGATAATTTCTTCAGTCACGAGAATGATTCCGTCAGGGGTGGTATCTACATCTTTACAGGTCCTCCTGTAGGTGATAATACTGGTCACGGGTGGACGCGTCCTGCTAGTGTGGAACTCATAGGAGGTCCTCAAGGTCATGATTATACGGGTGATTGCGGTATTCGTCTGCATGGTGGTCACGGTCGTTTGGCTGAGAAAAACCCCAAGCACTCCTTCCGCTTGGTCTTTAAGAAGGAATATGGTAAGAAGACGATGAAGTATCCTTTGTATGGCGAGAACGAACCCAGTCAGTTCAACCAATTGGTGGTGCGTTGTCATTTTGGTAATGCCTGGCAGCACTGGGCTGAGGACAATCGTCAGAAGGCGCAATATACGCGCGACGTATGGGCTCGCCGTATGCAGCGCAAGATGGGACATACCAGTGTCAATGCGCTTTACGTACACTTATTCCTTAATGGTATGTACTGGGGTCTCTATAATATCGCTGAGCGTGTGGATGACCAATATGGTAAAGACCACCTGGGCGGAAAGAAGAGTGATATCGATGTCATTAAGATTGAAGAGGATGGTGGCAATCATATCGAGGCCAGTGAAGGTGATTTGACTGCTTGGCAGTTGATGGTCGAGACTGCCTCAAAGGCTTCTGATGATAAGTATTATGAGAAGTTAGATACCTTGCTTGATATCAATAGTTTCATTGATTATATGCTGATTAATCAGTATGCGGGTAATACGGACTGGGATCATCATAACTGGTATGCCATTCGTCGTCATAATAACGATAGCACTGCCAGCGAGGGCTTCCGTTTCCTCTGCTGGGACTCCGAGTTGATTTTCGGTAATCAGTGGGAGGATGTCCTAAGTAAGAATAATGGCAATCAGTATCCTACAGGTATCTTCCATAATCTGTTGAGGAACGATAAGTTTGCTCGTCGATATGTAAGACGCGCTAAGGAGGTCTTGTCTGATAAAGGCTTCTTAGGTGAAGAATCCGTTGTTCTGGTATGGGACAGCTTGTATCATACGATAGAAACGGCTCTTTATGATGAGGCTGCTCGCTGGGGTGACTATCGTCGTGACGTGCATCGCTGGCAGAGTGGGGGACAGCTCTATACTGTAGATGACTTCTATATCCCTGAGCGTAATCGTCTGTTGTATGAGTATTTCCCCAATCGCAGCGCAAAGGTACTGGATGATATCTTGAGCTATGTAAATGTGGATGACTTCGAAGCACCAGAAGAGTGGGTGCCTATGACGCGTGATATGTTCTATGTATGGAATGGTACAGGGGCAGATGCAAAACCAGTACAGGATTGGAACCTTGATTGGAACCTAGGCTCATCTTTGAGCGGTGGTAATGTTGTGGTTGGTTCAAATTCTGTGACTTATAATCAATTTGCTGACCTCAGTAAGTATGAGCGCCTTATTGTACGAGGCTCTGGTAGTGGATTCCGTATCGTTGCTAATCGTCTGGAGGATCATGGTCCATATAAAGAACTGATAACTGATATCAATGAACAGAGTCCTTATTGGGATTCCGAATATGGTGTACTCTCTATTCCTTTAGAGGTGCTAAGCAATAAAAACGATTCTAAAGGTGCCTCGCGTATTGATGGGTTCGTTCATCTGAATACCATTAAGGTGAGCTCTGGCAACCAACTCACGGTGAAAGACCTCTATCTGGTTCCGAAGCCCGAAGTCAATAGCGTAGACATGGCTCTACGTAGTCAGGTCAATGATGGAAAATACTATAATCTGAATGGTCAGGAGGTGAAACATCCTACGAAAGGAATGTATA